>Ga0209380_10000564_pt1 | contig 26181 bp, 24 predicted proteins | sample HubBroMetageWFT6_FD_188347 | JGI IMG/M metagenome (GOLD analysis project Ga0209380, IMG submission 188347) | Warmed and freeze-thawed soil microbial communities from the Hubbard Brook experimental Forest, New Hampshire - Hubbard Brook CCASE Soil... | ecosystem: Environmental > Terrestrial >... | reverse complement strand
ATCGTCTTCGCGCGCGAGGTGAGAACTGGTCCAATGGTAGATGCGACGGCCGTTTTGATCGGAAATCTTTGGATCCATCCCCGGCTTGTTCTTAAGCTTGAGTGCGCGGCCGGCGGGGACGTCGACGTCGAGTTCTTCATCGAGCATGATGTTACTTTTGTCGAAATCGTACTCCGTCCAATATTCGCCGGGGGCAAGAGCGGTGTGAATGTCCGTGACCATGTCGTACTCGAGGACTTCGCCGGGGCGCAGGCCGGGGACGGTGATGTGCTTCTGGCGGTAATCGGTGTAAACCGGCGCTTGCTGTTCCAAAGGCGCGCTCAGATCCTGCACAGCGTCGTCGCCGGCCTTGATCACGCTGCCATCGGCTTTGATCACGCGGACGTAGGCAACCTCAAGCCGTTCGTTGGCGGAGTTGTAGCCCACCTGAATCTGACCCCACTGCTGAACTCCGGCCTCGCTTTGGACACGGATGCGTGCGATGGTTTCCTTCCTCCCCGTGCCGTCGTTTTCGAAGCGGTAGGTAGAACGGTACTGCTCGATGACGAATGCCTCCTGGGAGTAATCGTGCTTGGGCTCTTCCGGCTTGGAGGTGCTGGCATCTGGGGGCTTCGATTCGGAGGCCTGAGCGCCCTGGCTCGCTTTCTCGGGGAGGGTGGAACCGGTGGGGGTTTGACCCGATTGTGCGGGAGCAGAGAACGGTGCGGCCAGGGTACTGGCAACCAGGAGCGAGAGAAAAAGACTGCGCATAGGTTAATACTAAAGCCTGCGCCGTTTGTATCTCAAAAATTGACTGTCGGCAATGGCACTTAGACGCACGCACCGCTGGCCGAGCGGCTCGGATTGATGCCTTATCAAGCTGAATTCCGTTGAGTGGGCCTGACAAGAACCACATTTCTTTGTTCGGCGGCGGCAAAACCATTGTAAAATATCGGGCTAGATAGTCTTGTCTGGCCAGGATGCCGGGCAAGCGTGACGCATAACGTACTTGCGCCACGATCCTTCCGTTCGGAGGTTTTCTGGCATGGAAGATCGGGCCCCTGTTGTCTCTTCATCGGTTCCACAAGCTTCGGTTTCTCAGCCCTCCAGTAAGCGTTTTGCAGGCCGTGGCGCCTGGGTTCTAACTGCTTACGGCATTTCCGGGCTCGCTCTTTTCGGAGTCCTCGCTTATTTTTTCTCGGACTTCATCGCTCATTAGGCTAGGCTTTGTCCGCGAGTGACGAACGGACGTGCGCGTCCGCGGAGAGCGGCGGAAGTGTAGTTCATCCTCGCGCAGTATCGCTTCCTGAACGTGTTACAATGAGCCGCCTTAGAAGTTGAAACTTCGCAAGGAATCCGGCATTTCCCCACACCGCAAGACTTAGGCCGAGAGCATTTCGGCAGGGAAGAGACACTGCAACAAGCCGTGGCCAAGAATCCCACCTCCGCCGCCGCACCCATCACCTACGCCGATGCCGGTGTCGATATCGACCGCGCTAACCGAACGAAACAGCGGATCAAGTATCTGGCTCACAAAACCTTCACGCGCGGCGTGCTCAGTGAAATTGGCGGCTTCGGCGGACTGTTTGCGGTGGACAAAACCAAGTATCTGGACCCAGTGCTGGTTTCAAGTGTCGATGGGGTGGGTACGAAGCTCAAAGTTGCCTTCGAAATGGGACTGCATTCGACGGTGGGGGCCGACCTGGTCAACCACTGCGTCAACGACATCGCGGTGCAGGGAGCGGCGCCGCTGTTTTTTATGGACTATCTGGCGACGGGAAAGCTCGAACCCTCAATCGCCGAAAAGGTGGTGGAGGGCATTGCCGACGCCTGCAAGCACAATGGCTGCGCCCTGATCGGCGGCGAGACGGCCGAAATGCCCGGCTTCTATCCCGATGGGGAGTACGATCTGGCGGGATTTATTGTTGGCGTGGTGGAGCGCGACCGGATTATCACGGGCAAGGATGTGCAGATCGGCGACGTGATCCTGGGCATGGCTTCGAATGGCCTGCATACCAACGGATATTCCCTGGCGCGAAAACTGCTTTTCGAAGTGGCGCACTATTCGTCCGAAGACTACGTCAACGAGATCAAGAATAAAGTTGGGAACGAGCTGATGCGGACCCACAAAAGTTACTGGCCGGCTCTGAAAAAACTCATTGATGCCCAGTGCGTTTCCGCGCTGGCGCACATTACCGGCGGCGGCATTACTGAAAATCTTCCGCGCGTATTGCCGCGTGGAACCGCGGCTTCGATTGATCTGGGTTCCTGGCCGGTGCCGCCGTTGTTTGAGCACCTGCGGCAGTTGGGAAACGTTCCGCAAGACGAGATGTTGCGCACATTCAACATGGGGCTGGGTATGCTGCTGGTCGTTCCCCTGACGAAATTCAAGAAAGCCCAGACGGTATTAGAGCGCGTAGGCGAAAAAGCCTTTACCGTGGGCCGCATCGTCAAAGGCGAGCGCAAGGTAATCTACAACTGAATCTTTCGCCGGTCATGCACAACCTTGGCATCCTTCTCTCCGGACGCGGCTCGAACTTCCTTGCCATCGCCGACAGCATCGACGCGGGGCACATCGCGGACGCGGGCATTGGCGTCGTCATCTCCAACAAAACGGACGCACCTGGTGTGACTGCGGCACGGCAGCGCGGCTTGACTGCCGTGGTGATTCCGTCGAAAGGCAGGTCGCGAGAAGAGCACGATCGAGAGGTTGTCGGCGTGCTCAAGCAGCATAAGGTCGATCTAGTTTGCCTCGCCGGGTATATGCGGCTGCTTTCGCCGTGGTTCGTGCAACAGTTCCCGCGGCGGATTCTCAATATTCACCCATCCCTCTTGCCGGCGTTCCCTGGGCTCGAAGCGCAGGAGCAGGCTTTCGCTTACGGAGTGAAGGTTTCCGGCTGCACCGTGCATTTTGTCGACGAGGAGCTTGATCACGGAGCGATCATCGTGCAGAAGACTGTGCCAGTGCTGGATTCTGATGATGAACACACACTGGGCGCGCGCATTCTGGAGCAGGAACATATCGCTTATACGGAGGCTATTAACATCGTGCTGAGTGGAAAGTACGAAGTGAAAGGCCGGAGGCTGCGCAGCACAAGTTAGAAGCCAGAGCGCAGAGCGCAGAAGTAGAACCTCGTGACCTCATTTGAATTCCTTCGCCATCCTCACGATGGGCAAGACTGTTCTATTGCCGAGTGGAGCTTCCAGGTTCTCCAAAGCTGCATATCCCTTTGCCTTGTAGAAAGCCACGCCGCTCAAGGTTGCGCCCATCTCAAGACGGGTGAAGCCCGCTTCACGGGCAGCGTCTTCGCAAGCTTTCAGGATCAAGCCGCCGATGCCGCGGCGCGCCCAGTGCGGATGTACGAAGAATGCGCGAATCTTGGCTGCATCGTGCGCCGGATCGAGCAGCGAGTCCTCGCGGGCTGCGAATTGATCGCCTCCGTATAGTGTCTTGCGCCTGCTCCATCCGCCGCAGGCGACAATCTCTGGTTTCCGCGACTCCAGTCTTTGCGAGTCGAGAACTTCCGCAACGAAATATGTGCCATCCGCGATGAGTTGGCTATCCACGCCATAAACCGACTTCAGCGCGCCTTCAATCTGCGCGGGCGAGTAGTCTTCAGCTTGCAAGCGTCGCACTGAGGCATCAATCACTTCGCGCAAGCGGGGAACGTCTGCCGCAACCGCCTTCCGGATGTGAATGTTCATGCGGTTCCTGGTGAACTGCTGACATTCTAAGCGTCCGGATTCGGCCTTTACCGGCTTCGTTCCTTATAATGTCCTTTCTCATGTCCAACTTCGCACCGGTCGACGAGCAGCTTATCTATCTCAAGAAGGGGACGGCGGAAATTATCCGCGAGGCCGACCTGCGCGCCAAGCTGGAGAAGTCGCGCGTCACGGGCAAGCCGCTGCGCGTGAAGCTCGGCATGGACCCGACAGCTCCTGATTTGCACCTGGGGCACACCGTGGTGCTGCGCAAGCTCAAGCACTTTCAGGATCTCGGCCACACCGCGATTTTTCTGATTGGCGACTTTACCGGGATGATTGGCGACCCCACGGGACGCTCGGTTACGCGGCCTCCGCTGACGCGCGAGCAGATTGAGGAGAACGCGGAAACTTACAAGGCGCAAGTCTTCAAGATTCTTGATCCGCAGAAGACTGTCATCGACTTCAACCGGCGCTGGTTCGGCACATTCACTTCCGATGATTTTGTGCGCCTGATGGCGAAATACACGGTTTCGCAAATGCTGGAGCGCGAGGAGTTTCACAAACGCTTTCAGGACGAAAAACCTATTTCCATGCACGAACTGCTCTACCCGCTGGTGCAGGGCTACGACTCGGTCGCGCTCGAATCCGACGTGGAACTTGGCGGCACCGACCAGAGGTTCAATCTGCTGGTGGGCCGCGAACTGCAGCGGGCCTACCGAGGGACGCACTCCCAATTCCTGAAGGATATTAATTGGGCCATTCAGCGCTTGAAGGACCGAGATTTCGCAGAGCAGGAGGGCACGCTCGAAGACTGCCTTCACCGTGCTCAGCGCAGTCGTCTCTGGTCGGATGAAGCGATTACGCGCATCGGAAGCCTCGCTGTACAGCTCAGAAACTCGTGGCACGACTTGATCGAATCGCCCTGCTCAACTTCGCTGCATTGGGCCGCCGTACTCAAGGTTATTCGTGACCAGGAGGTCGAGCTGAGAAAACCGACCTCGGACTTTGGGCAGGTGGCGCTGACGACGCCGATTCTCGAAGGCCTCGATGGCGTGCAGAAAATGTCGAAGTCGCTGGGCAATGCGATTGGCATTCACGAACCACCGCTGGAAATGTACGGCAAGATCATGAGCATCTCTGACGAAATGATGTGGAGGTATTACGAGCTGCTGACAGATGTGCAGGTGGCTGAGATTGAGAAATTGAAGCAGGAAGCGCATCCGATGCAAGCGAAGAAGGACTTGGCGCGGAGGATTGTGGCGGATTTCCATTCGGCCGAAGCGGGGGCGAAGGCGGAGGAGAATTGGGCGAAGCAGTTCCAGAAGAGCGAAGTGCCGGAGGAAGTCGAGGAGGTCCAGATGAGCCTTGCGACAATTCTGCCGGGTACTGATTCTAGAACTACGCCACTGCAAGTTCCACTAGGCCGCCTTTTGGTCGCGTGTGGCCTCGCCGAGTCAATGGGCGATGCATCGCGAAAGATCAAGCAAGAGTCTGTGCGGGTCGACAATAGGCTACACACCAGCCATCACCTCATTGTTATGGCTTTGCCTTGCAGGATCGTGCTAAGAGTAGGCCGGCGAGTTAAGGTGGCCGTCCTTAACGAATAGAACGCATGTCTCGCGCTTGCATAGGCCTTGTGGGGCAGCCGAGGGCGGCTGTCCCTACATGAGTTGTTTCTGCTACTCTCGACCCCGCACATGCGGGCTGCGGCTATCCCTGGGCTAGGTTGTTCTCCGAAGAACCTCAAGCCCTTCCAGACCGACCAAACAATCCAGTGGCGAATGGGAATACCCGCCGCTGCCGATCAAGCGGATGTCATTCTGCTCTTTGGCGGCGATGGCACCATCCATCGTCACCTTGGTCAATTGGTGAAGCTTGGTTTGCCAGTCCTGGTCGTTCCAATCGGCAGTGGTAATGACTTTGCCCGGGCTCTGGGCCTGCGCGGCATTCGTGATTCGTTGGCGGCGTGGCGAGCTTTCTGCGTTTCTCCGAGCAATGTTCGCAGCGTCGATCTGGGAGTTATCTCTCCATTAGCCGCAGACGCGGGCGAGGCGCCCACTCCGCACGGGCTCACCCACTATTTCTGCGGCGTGGCCGGGATCGGGTTAGACGCTGAAGTGGCGCGACGCGCCAGCGCATTACCGCGTTGGCTGCGCGGACACGGCGGATACGCGCTCACCCTGCTTCCGACGATGTTTCGTTTTGCTCCGTTTCCCATGAAGATTCTCACCGTGGACAAAGACGGCGGCTGGACGACACGCAGCAGTCAGCCCACGCTGCTGGCGGCTTTTGCCAACACCTCGACTTACGGTGGAGGAATGAAGATCGCACCCCACGCGCGCATGGATGACGGCCAGCTCGACGTATGCGTGATTGGAGGCATCGATCCCTTCAGGTTTGCGTACATGTTTCCGACGGTGTACTTCGGCCGGCACTTGAGCATTAGGGAAGTGCAATATTTTCAGGCTGCGCACCTGTGCGTGGAAACCGAAAAGCCATTTGACGTCTATGCCGACGGTGAATATGTGTGCCGAACGCCGGTGGAGTTCAGCGTCCGGCCCAGAGTTATGAAGGTCATTGTTCATCCGTCACAGACAAGCTTCTAGTTTCTGGTTTCTAGTTTCCTGCATGAGTCATTCCTATCGAGACCTCATCGTCTGGCAGCGAGCGATTGCAATGGTCACTGAGGTCTACCGTGCAACTCAGTCGTTTCCCCGGGAGGAGACCTACGGGCTGACCAGCCAGCTTCGGCGATCAGCTGTATCGGTCGCCAGCAATATTGCCGAAGGTCAGGGTAGGATTTCGAACCCGAGTTCCGCCAATTCCTGGGCATGGCCCGAGGGTCTTTGCTCGAAATGGAAACGCAGATCGTCATCGCCGGCAATTCGGGCTATCTATCAGGCGATGCCGCCGGCCGTCTGGCAGCCGGCTCCGGTGAGGTAAGCCGCCTGCTGCATGGCCTGATGCAGTCTCTCCAACCGCATGCGGTGCCTAAGAAAACTGGAAACTAGAAACGGGAAACTAGAAACTTGTTCTCGCCCCAGTGCTAAACTTTCCTCATGGCTGAACAACGTTCCCGCACCCTGCTCTGGATTGTGATTGGCGGAGGAGCATTTTTCCTCTTTGTGCTGGCTGTGTTTTCTCTGGTTTATCTGACGTTGCACGCCGGGAGCAACGAAGCGGCGTTCAGCGGTTTTGGCGACCGCATTGGCGTGGTCGATCTTGACGGGGTCATTCTCTCGCCGCAGCCGGTGGTCGACCAGTTGAAGAAATTCGGAGACGACTCTTCCATCAAGGCCATCATCCTGCACGTGAACTCGCCTGGAGGCGGCGTGGCTGCGTCGGAGGAGATTTATCGCGAGGTCAAACGGGTTCGCGCCGAAAAGAAAAAGCGCGTTGTGGTTTCGATTGAGAGCGTCGGCGCCAGCGGGGCCTACTACGTGGCCTCGGCTTCCAGCAAAATTTATGCCGACGAAGGCAGCATCGTGGGGTCGATCGGCGTCATCGCCGAATGGGTGAACTACGGCGATCTGATGAAGTGGGCAAAGCTGAAAAGTGTTGTGATCAAAACCGGAGAGTTTAAAGACACAGGCAATCCTACGCGCGACCTCACCCCCGCCGAGCAGGCTTACATGCAGTCGCTGATCGACAACATGTTCGGCCAGTTCATCCAGGCCGTGGCCGATGGCCGCGGCATGAAGTTCGACGATGTAAAAGCTATTGCCAACGGCAAGGTCTGGACCGGCAAGGAAGCGCTATCGATGAAGTTGATCGACAGCGTGGGAGACTTTGAAGCCGCAGTAAAGGATACGGCGAAATCTGTGGGTATCTCGGGTGAGCCGACGCTGGTTCGTCCTGAGAAGGATCGCAAGACGCTGCTGGACTTGATGACGGGCGACCTTTCGCAATATTTGCCGAATACCGAGAAAATGCTGGAGCAGCAGGTTGGGTTCTATTACCTGTGGAAGTAGATCGTGGCTTCGGCGTCAGCCCCCGAGCGTTCGATTTCGCGATAAGCATCCTTGGCAACGTTTTCGGATGAGAATCCCTGCTTGAAGATGCGGCCGACGGCGGAGTTACGCGGACTTCTTGCTGCGCTCCTGTTTCTCGCGGGACCCAGCGCTCTTCACGCTCAAACCCTTGAAGTCACTCCCAGTTCTGTCCTATGCGATGAAACGGCTGCGGTCCGCGCCAGTGGCTTGCAGCCAAATGAAAGAGTCACTATCCAGGCTGACTTAGTTGATGGAAGAGGGCATCGCTGGGCATCGCAAGCTGAATTTCTCGCGGACGCTCAAGGAACCGTCGATGTTTCCCGCCAGGCCCCGGTAAAAGGTTCGTATGACGAAGTGTCAGCCATGGGGCTGATCTGGTCGATGAAGCCGGAAGAGAAACATGTAGAACGGTACGCGTCTCCGAGAGAGTTGGGAACGCAGATCATTGAGTTTCGACTGGTGCAAAACGGCAAGCAGGTTTCGAGCGCGCAACTCGAGCAGAGAACGGTCGCCGATGGCGTGCATCAGATCAAGATCGAGGGGCAGCTCCACGGGGTGCTCTTTGTGCCGGGCTCGAACGGTCGTTATCCGGGCGTGCTGGTGGTGGGTGGGTCGGAGGGAGGCCTCCCAATCCAGAAAGCGGCGTGGCTGGCATCACACGGATTCGCGGCACTGGCGCTGGCTTACTTTCGATACGAAGACCTGCCGCCGAACCTGGAAGCGATCCCGTTGGAATACTTTGGCAGCGCCCTTGGTTGGATGATGCAGCGGCCGGAGATTTTACCGGATCGAATCGCCGTAGTTGGTACTTCGCGGGGCGGAGAACTCGCCTTGCAGTTAGGCTCGATGTTTCCGCAGATTACAGCCGTAGTGGCGTACGTGCCGGCAAGCGTTCGATATGGGGCCTGTTGCGGCAACACGCGTGTACCGTATGCCTGGACCTGGCATGGACAGCCTCTGACGCATTATTCGCCCCGCGGAATGCGAGTTCCGAACCCGACGGCGGCGCTGGGCGCCGGAATCGCGGTTGAGCATACACACGGACCGGTGCTGCTGATTTCCGGTGGAGATGATGAAGTTTGGCCCTCCGCTGAGATGACGGATGCCATTGTCGAGCGCCTTAAAGGCGCTCATTTTTCATACCTGGTCGAAGACTTGAAGTATCCTCATGCCGGGCACCTGGCGGGCTTGCCGGCAATCGTTCCCGCCTGGCACGGCAGCGTAAGACACCCGGTTTCGGGTGCAATGATGGACTTTGGGGGTACGGCGAAGGGCGATGCACAATCCTCGCTGGACGCAATTCCGAAGGTGCTGGAATTCTTGCGAACCAATCTGGAAGCCAAAGTTCAAGCGCAGTAGCCGTTGGCTGATTCGGCACAGAATACCGCCCTGATAAGGCCGAGGGCTTGTCAAGAACCTTGCCCCAAAACGGAGACTTGCGCACAACCCCTGAAATTTGAGAAGGTTATAGAGGTTGCCGGAAGCGAGAAGCACTATGACTAAAGCCGACTTGATCGATGAAGTTTCGCGTTTAGCGGAACTTACGCGCAAAGACAGCGAAGTGATCGTGGAAACCATCTTTGACAGCGTGGTAAGGTCACTGCGCGCGGGCGACAAGATTGAGATTCGCGGCTTTGGCAGCTTCCGCACGCGCCAGCGCAAACCGCGGATGGGACGGAATCCCAAGACCGGCGAGAAAGTTGAAGTGCCCGCCAAGAAAATTCCGTTTTTCAAGCCCAGCAAAGAGCTGAAGGATCTGGTGAACGAGAGTATTGCGGACGCCGCTGCGGCGCCGCCACCACCCGCCGCCGCACCCCCTGCTTAGAAATGGAGCGGTGGAAGTCAAAGTGCAGAAGCAGGCGCGGATTCCCTCTGTAATCTTGCGTTCTGACTTTTGAATTCTCATTTCCTGCATTACCCTCGGATTCCCACCACATTCATCATCCGTCCAGTTTTGCCCTTTTCTGCTCGATAGGAGAACAACAAATCGGTGCGGCAGTTGGTGCATAGCGGCGAGGCTTCAATGCTCCTCGGGAGCACACCTACAGCTAACAGTTGTTGCCGATTGGCTTCCACCAAGTCGAGAAAAATCTTCTTCAACATATCCGTGTGGCCGGGAGGGCGCGCGCTGAGAAACAGTAAGGGATATTTCTCGCGCACGGGATCGGAGTCCTTGACCTCGCGAAACAGCCTGGCGGCGTAGGCGAACTGGGACTCGAACTGCTGGCGAACTTCCTCGCCCACTTCATAGCAGCAGCTGCGAACGCCGGGACCGATCGCCGCCTTTAAGTCCCGTGGCCGGCTGCCGAACCGGCGGTGCATTTCGCCAACTCCCTTTTCCACGATGCGTTTCACCGTGCCCCGCCAGCCGGCGTGAAACACACCGACGGCACGCTGTTTGGGATCGACGAGGATGATCGGCAGGCAATCGGCAGTCTGGATGCCGAGCAGCAAACCGGGAGTCGCCGTGATGAGCCCGTCGCCCGAGAGCTGTGATTCCGGGGGCGAGTCGACATACCGGATGATGTCGGAATGAATCTGGCGTAGCGTAACCAGAGGCATGCTGACCCCGAGTTCACGCAGAAATGCCGCCCGGTTGCGCTCGACGGCGGATTTGGAATCGTCCCTGGTGAATCCAAGATTCAGTGCGCCCTTCCCGTAGGCTTGCGAGAATCCTCCTCGGCGTGTGGAAAATCCATGCGCGAGCCAGGGAAACTCGCTCAGGCGCGCGATGCGGAGAATGTCGACTTTATTCCTGGCGGTCCGATTCGGCACGCAATTATGTTAACCGAGGCGCGCCGGGGACGATAAGCGCCGGTCGCGTCCGGCTATGATTGCGATCGGTCCATCGTTCTCGCACCCCGGCCAGGAATTTCGTCTTATCTTCGCGCATTTGGCGAACCAGGGTCTGATTTCCAGTCTCTTCATGCGCGGCTGCCCAGAGAACCATTTCCGTGAGCACCGGCGCGAGATCGATTCCCTTTGCTGTCAACGAGTAGGTCAGCTTGCGACCGTCGGAGGGGTCGGGTTCGGCGGCGATGATTTCGCAGGCGGCGAGCTTTCGCAGGCGATCCGCGAGGATGTTGGTTGCGATGCCTTCGTAACACTGCTGGAACTCCTTATAGGTACGCGCTCCTTGCAGCATCATGTCGCGGACGATCAACAGCGACCAGCGGTCGCCCAGCATTTCCACGGAGGCATTCAGCGGACACCCCGACCGCCGCTTCATCCCGATTTTCTTGCGCACTTCTGTATTGTCAAATATTCACTTGCAAGTCGCAAGTGAAATATGAATACTGTTCGCTGCACGGGTATCGGAAATCTGCGGCAACGAAAGTTCGCTAGCCGCGGCGTTCCCGCTCCGGGAGAAAATGAATGAACCGAAACATAACCAAGACGCTCGTATTGGGAACTTTTACGCTGGTTATCGGGCTCGGCGCGGGCTGGCAGGCGCGAGCACAGGACGCCAAAGGCTCCTATCCGAGCATGGCTCCGCTTGACCAATACCTGATGGATCGAGACGCCGAGATTGCCATGGCGCGGAGCGCGGCGCCGGAGGCCCTCTCACGCGATGCCGAGGTCCTCGTCCTTGGCCGGCATGGCTACGAAACCGCAGTCAAAGGCAAGAATGGTTTCGTGTGTATCGTGGAGCGAAATTGGATGGGCCAATTCGAGGGCGAAGGTGCTGACAGATTTTGGAACCCTAGAACGCGAGGGCCGATCTGCTTCAATCCGCCCGCTGCCCGCTCCATCCTGCCAATTACGATTAAAAGAACCGAGTTGGTATTGGCCGGTCAATCCAAAGCTCAGATCTTCGAAAGCATGAAGACATTCGTGAAACAAGGGCTGCCGCCCCTGGAGCCCGGAGCCATGTCCTACATGATGTCGAAAGACCAGTACCTTACCGATGGCAGCCCCCATAACTGGATCGCTCACCTGATGTTTTACACGCCACTCATGGACGGTTCAGTTTGGGGTGCAGATCTGTCCAAGTCTCCCGTCATGCTGAATCCACAGTTCCATGGGGATCCGGAACCAATCGACGTATTCATGATTCCCGCGGGCTGGTGGTCGGATGGAACGGTGGACGCAGCCAAGCCGGATTAGCAATTCGAATGAGTGCGACAGGTGTGCTCCAAGAGTCAGGAGTTGGCGGCGAACAGCTGCGTTCTTTATTTTGAAAATCGGAAAATTCCGGTCGCAAAGTGGTCCGACGGAACGGCTGACGTACATTAGCACCGCCGCGCGCCAAATCTGGAGAAGATAAGTGCGAAAGGTGATTGTTTCCAATGTGGCATCCCTCGATGGCTTCTTCGAAAGCCGCAATAAGGAATTAGATTGGGTGCTCACGGATGGGGAGTTTTTTGAATATGCCAAGGGCCTGCTGCGCACGGCGGATACTCTGCTCTTCGGGCGAGCGACGTATCTTCACATGGCAAACTATTGGCCGACAGCTCCCATCGACGAAATCGCAGAAAAGATGAATAATCTTTCGAAGATTGTCTTTTCCAAAACTCTGCAGAGGGTGGAATGGAATAATTCGAGGCTGGTTGCGAGCAGTATTGAGGAGGAAGTCTCGAGATTGAAAGGGCAGCCGGGCAAGGACATGGTGATATTCGGCAGCGCCATGCTCGCGTCATCTCTTTTGCAGTGGGGGCTAGTCGATGAATACCGGGTTATTCTCCAGCCGGTTCTGCTGGGCAGCGGCAGCCCGCTGTTCAGAGACGTAACGGAAAGAATTCGGATGAAACTCATATCCACCACGACGTTTGGTTCGGGGGTGGTTCTGCTTCGCTATCAGCGAGCTTGAGAAAGAAGACAGACATCACAGGAGGGGGCAGTGAGCAAAGTACGAGTTCTTGTGGGCACGCGCAAGGGCGCGTTCATACTGAACGCAGATGGCAAGCGCGAGAAGTGGGATGTAAGCGGCCCGCACTTCGCCGGCTGGGAGATTTACCATCTGAAGGGTTCGCCCGTCGAACCGAATCGCCTGTATGCGTCGCAATCCAGCGGCTGGTTCGGGCAGTTGATCCAGCGATCCGACGATGGCGGCCAGACCTGGCACCAGCCTGGAACGCCGCCCGGAGAAGCGCCGGCCCCGGGTCCGCCGAAGGCTGCGAGCAACAAGTTCGTCTACGACGCGTCTGCCGAGAGCGGGAAACCGCTGACCACGCATCAGTGGTACGACGGCACGCAGCGTCCGTGGGAGTTCAAACGCGTGTGGCATCTGGAGCCGTCGCTCACCGATCCTGATGCTGTATACGCGGGCGCGGAAGATGCCGCCATCTTTCGCTCGACCGACGGCGGCGAGAGCTGGCACGAACTTCCCGGACTGCGTGGCCACGGCACTGGCCCCGATTGGCAACCCGGAGCCGGCGGCATGTGCCTGCATACTATCATCCTCGATCCCAGCGATCCGCAGCGAATCTTCGTCGCCATTTCGGCCGCAGGTGCTTTCCGCACCGATGATGGCGGTGCGACCTGGAAGCCAATCAACCGTGGGCTGTATTCGAAATACATTCCGAACCCCACGGCTGAGGTTGGCCACTGCGTTCACCATATCGCGATGAACCCCACGCGCCCCGGCGTGCTCTTCATGCAGAAGCACTGGGACGTGATGCGTAGCGACGACGCCGGGGATTCCTGGCAGAAGATCAGCGGAAACCTGCCCACCGATTTCGGATTTGTGATCGACGTTCACGCCCACGAGCCAGAGACGATTTATGTCGTCCCCATCAAGAGCGACTCCGAACATTTTGTTCCCGATGGCAAACTGCGCGTGTTCCGCAGCCGCAGCGGCGGAAACGAGTGGGAGCCGCTCAGCAAGGGTCTTCCGCAAAGCAACTGCTACGTCAATGTGCTGCGCGACGCAATGGCTATCGACTCACTCGAGGAGTGCGGCGTGTATTTCGGCACCAGCGGCGGACAAGTTTACGCTTCGGCCAACGCTGGAGATAGCTGGGCTCCGATTGTGCGCGATCTTCCGGCCGTGCTGAGTGTCGAGGTACAGACGCTGGGTTAGGACATTCATTGTCAATTTGAGACGGAAGCGGACGGAAGGCTTTAACAACGTCTAAGTTATTGTGAGCTGTGTAGTTCCACGTCTTGTGCCCTCGGTTTGTTCGCGGATTTCCTCAGCCTTCCACAAGGAAGTCCTATCGTCCACAGTTTCTTCACAAGGGACAAACGTTTTTCTATTGCGGGGCGAAACATTCTGCCAGAGAGTGGGTTCAGCGAATACGTGGCAATTCTCAAAGCTTGCCAATGGATGATTGCGGTGACGCCGGTGGCAGACTGGCAATTCTCGAGGGTGAATTGCCGGGGGAAAATCGGAAGCGCGTAAGCGCATGCTGGTTGCCCGGGCATTGCGGCCTCCTCTGCAGCTTGCTCTTGGAGCGAGCTGGGCCGCTGGCTGCCGCAGGGGCTGCAGTGGCGCGGTTCTCAGAATTGCGCAGTTGCAGCCAGCACTGGTAAATGTGGCACTCCTTGTGAGCGCTGTCGGACCAGTGCCATCGTCTCGCCGCTCCTAGCGGCGGGAAGGCAAGACCAGAGATCCACGAACGATGCGGCTCGGGTGGCTGGCCCGGGCCGCGTTTGTTTTTGTAGGAACTTTTGCCACGGACTTGCGCGGATCAATTTTTCACTCAGCGCGCCGCTTCATTCCCTGCCCGGGGGTTTCTGCTAAGGGCCCTGTTTTCGAAGGGCTTCCACAGTAATCGCTGGCGCTGCACAGCTTCTGCACAATTCATTTTGAGATTCGCTGTTTCTTCGCTTATGCTAGGCGGAAGATTGCGGCAAGGTTCAGTGCGGAAACATAGTTCGGAAAAACATGGCGACCACCGATTACAACATCAGTACTCTCCCGGCGAACGTGGAAGCGGAGCGCTCGATCCTGGGCGCGATCCTGCTCGATAACTTTGCTTATAACCAGGCGGCGGAGCATTTGCGGATTGAAGATTTTATGCTCGATTCGCACCGGCGGATTTATGGGCGCATGGTCGATCTGGCGGAATCATCGCGTCCGATCGACATGATCACGCTGATCGATGAACTGGACCGGCACAAGGATCTGCAGGCGATTGGCGATGTGGGCTACGTGTCGAGTTTGCTCGATGGCGTGCCGGACCGGCCGAGCATCGAGCACTACGTCAAGATTGTGCGCGACAAGGCGCTGCTGCGCGGGCTGATTCATGCGGCGAATACGGCGATTGCGCGGGCGGCCGACCAATCCGACGCGGCGGAGGAAGTGCTCAATGATGCCGAGGCTGCCATTTTCCAGCTCTCGGAGAAGCGCATTGGGCGCGGCTTCATGGGCGTGCAGGAGATCGTCCGCGAATCGTTTGGATCGGTCGATGCGCTGCTGCAACGCGGCCAGCGCATTACCGGACTGGCGACGCACTATACCGATCTTGATGAAATGACGAGCGGACTGCAGCGCTCGGATCTGGTGATTATTGCGGCGCGGCCTTCAATGGGCAAGACGGCGTTCGCCATGAACATCGCGGAGAACGCTGCGGTCGAGGATCAGCAAGTGGTGGGGGTGTTTTCGCTGGAGATGTCGCGCGAGGCTTTGTTGATGCGCCTGCTCTGTTCGCAGGCCAAAGTTGACGCGCACAAAATGCGCACCGGTTCGCTGTGGCAGGATGACACGCGGAAGGTGGTGCGGGCGATGGAGCAACTGGCGCACGCGCCGATTTTTATCGATGACACGCCCGGCATTGCGTTAAGCGAGATGCGCGCCAAGGCGCGGCGGCTAAAGCAATCGCAAGGCAAGCTCGATCTGATTATCGTGGATTACCTTCAACTCATGTCGGGAGGGAGCAAGCGCTATGAAAACCGCACCCAGGAAGTGTCGGCGATTTCGCGCGGATTGAAGGCGCTGGCCAAAGAGCTCAGCGTGCCGGTGATTGCGCTCTCGCAGTTGAGCCGCGCGCCGGAGAGCCGCGGCGGAGACCACCGTCCGCAGCTTGCCGATCTGCGCGAGTCGGGCTCGATCGAACAGGACGCCGACCTGGTAATGTTCATCTTCCGCGAAGAAGTTTACAAGCAGGACGATCCTGACTTGCAAGGCAAGGCTGAGATCATCATTGGCAAACAGCGCAACGGTCCCATCGGCAAAATCCACCTGGCCTTCCTGAAAAGCTGCACCCGATTTGAAACCATGGTGGAGGGCGGCCTGCCTCCCGAGGAGTGAACGGTGGCGCCAGAGCGGGTACAGGAACTACTGTAGTTTCGGACGGTAAGTGCCTTAGGAGCCATGAGTTGCGCTTGCCGAATCAGCTGTGGAAAAGCTTGTGGAATTGCTGGCTCAGGGGAAAATGCCTCGCAGCAAAGCACGGTGACCTAATTCACTTCGCCGTGTTTTCTCCCGCCTAAGGCTCTGAATGGTAACCAGTTAGACAATTCACTCGACATTAACATCCAGCGCGGTTGTGAGATGGCGGCGAATTCCCGCATTGGAGATTTGCACATTTCTGGGTTCCTGATCTTCTGGCGCAGCGCTCAATTGCTGTCCTCGCCGACCTTCAGAACGGCGAGGAAAGCTTCCTGGGGTATATCGACGCGGCCGATCCGCTTCATTCGTTTTTTGCCTTCCTTCTGTTTCTCGAGGAGCTTGCGTTTGCGGGAAATATCGCCGCCGTAGCACTTTGCAATAACGTTCTTGCGAATCGCGGAAACGGTCTCGCGGGCGATGATTTTCGCGCCTATAGACGCCTGAATGGCAACCTCGAACATCTGCCGGGGAATGAGTTGCCTCATCTTGGAAACCAGGGCTTTGCCGCGGTCGTAGGCAAAATCGCGATGCACGATGATCGAAAGTGCATCGACCGGCTCACCGGCCACCAGGATGTCGAGCTTGACCATCGGCGACTCCCAGTAATCAGCGAGATGATAATCGAGCGAGGCGTAACCGCGGGAGACGGATTTGAGGCGGTCGTAAAAGTCGAGCACGATTTCATTCAGCGGTAACTCATAGTGCAACATCACGCGCGACGAACTGACGTACTCGAAAGTTTTCTGCTTGCCCCGTTTGTCTTCAACCAGCTTCAGAATTCCACCGACGTATTCTTCGTTGGTGAGAATCGTGGCGAGGATTACCGGCTCTTCGACTTTCGCGATCTCGCTGGGATCGGGCCAGCGCGAGGGATTGTCGACCTCGATCATCGTGCCATCGGTTTTGTAGATCTTGTAGCGCACGCCGGGCGCGGTGGTGATGAGTTCGAGAGCGAACTCGCGCTCCAGGCGCTCTTGAATAATTTCCATGTGCAGCAGGCCGAGAAAGCCGCAGCGAAAGCCGAAGCCCAGGGCGACCGAGCTTTCCGGTTCGAAGAAAAATGACGAATCGTTCAGGCGGAGTTTTTCGAGCGCCTCGCGCAAGCGTGTGTGCTCATGAGCGTCAACGGTGTAGAGGCCGGCGAAGACCATGGGCTTGATCTCTTCAAAGCCGGGGAGAGCTTCGAAGGCGGGGTTGGCGTCGTCGGTGATGGTGTCGCCAATTTTGGTGTCGGCGACATTCTTGATGTTGGCGATGAGAAAACCGACTTCGCCGGCTTTGAGTTCGTCGATTTCGACCGGCTTGGGGCTTTGCACTCCTAGAGTTTCGGCGTCGAAAGTTGTGCCGTTCGACCACAAGCGAATTCGCTGGCCCTTGCGCAGCGTGCCCTGGAAGATTCGGGTGAGAATCACTACGCCGCGATACGCGTCAAACCAGGAGTCGAAAATCAGCGCCTGGAGCCGGTTGTCAGGATTGCCTTTCGGCGGCGGAATGCGCTGCACAATGGCTTCGAGTACGTCGGGGACGCCCTGGCCGGTTTTGGCGCTGATGAGAACGGCATCCGAGGCATCGAGCCCGACGGCGCTCTCGATCATCTCTTTGGTGCGCGGAATGTCGGCGCTTTGCAGATCGATCTTGTTGATGACCGGGATGATTTCGAGGCCGTTATTGATGGCCAGGTAGGCGTTGGCGAGAGTTTGCGCCTCGACTCCCTGTGACGCGTCGACCACGAGCAGGGCGCCCTCACATGAGGCCAGAGAGCGCGAGACTTCGTAGGAAAAATCGACGTGGCCGGGAGTATCGATCAGGTTGAGCTGATAGGTGTTGCCGTCGTGCGCCGTATACATCATGCGGACGGCGTGAGCCTTGATGGTAATGCCGCGCTCGCGCTCCAGATCCATGGAGTCGAGCACCTGGGCCTGCATTTCACGCGCGGTGAGGGAGCCGGTTAGTTCGAGCAGGCGGTCCGCCAGCGTAGATTTACCGTGGTCGATATGCGCGATGATAGCGAAGTTGCGGAGGAAAGCGGCATCCATAGGTTCAGTTGCCAGCGGCCAGTTGTCGGTTGCCAGTCAGACCGACTTTGGCAATCGAGAATGCGGCTGTTCTTGAGAGGCTACAGGTTAACTCCTGATTTTAGCAGGCGTGGAGTGGTTCTCGAATCCACAACTCGGTGATCGACCAGCGATCCGTTACAATCTTCCGGCTGGACTCTCTCGGTCGAGGTTGCGGCATATGAGGAAGCCTGCCTTCCTGATTACTTGTTTCTTGGCTGCCGTTGGAATCGTTTCGGCGCAAACGCTCTCACCCCAGGTGCGGGGCTTCGTGAAAGTAGATGCACCCGTGATTGCGCTCACCCATGTGCGTGTGATTGACGGCACCGGCTCGCCTGCGCGCGAGGACCAGACCATTGTTCTCAGCCACGGAAAGATCGAATCGGTCTCCGATGCCGCCACAGCCAGTGTTCCGAAAGAGGCGCAGGTTTTGGATCTGCACGGCTACAGTGTGATTCCCGGCCTGGTCGGCATGCACGACCACATGTTCTATCCCGTGGGTAACGGTATCTTCGGCGAGATGGCGTTCAGCTTTCCGCGTTTGTACCTCGCTGGCGGCGTGACCACCATCCGTACCACGGGAGCGCTCGAACCGTATACCGATATCGAGCTCAGGAAGAAAATCGATGCCGGCGAGATCCCCGGCCCGAAGATTCATGTCACCGGCCCTTACCTTGAGGGCGCGGGTTCGTGGGCGTTGCAGATGCGTCAGCTCACCGGCCCAGAAGATGCGACACGCACCGTCAACTACTGGCTCGACGAGGGCGTGGATAACTTCAAGGCCTATATGTTCATCACTCCCGGCGAGCTTTCTGCGGCGGTGCTGGCGGCGCACAAGCGTGGTCGAAGAGTCACGGGACATCTTTGCTCCATTGGATTTCGCGAAGCAGCTTCAATCGGGATTGATGATCTCGAACACGGTTTGCTCGTCGATACGGAATTCTTTCCCTGGAAAAAACCGGGCGAGTGTCCCGAACGGCTTGACTATGAGTTCATTTCCAAGCTCGACGTGCAGAGTGGGGCAGTACACGGCATGATCGTGGACCTGGTGCAGCATCACGTCGCGGTTACGTCGACGCTGCCTGTGTTTGAATTGTTCGTGCCCGGCCGTCCCACGATCCAGCGGCGCGTTCTCGACACTCTTTCGCCTGAGGCTCGCATCGCGCTGCTGAACAATAAAGTGCGAGCCGGCGATGCGAGTTCGATTCGGCAGCGCTATCACAGCGATGCTTCTCCCATGCAAGGAGCCTTCAAGAAAGAAATGGAATTCGAGCGTGCCTTCGTCCAGGCTGGGGGCCTGCTGCTGGCCGGCCTTGACCCGACGGGAATGGGTGGCATAGTGGCCGGTTTCGGGGACCAGCGCGAGGTCGAATTGCTGGTGGAATCTGGATTTACACCGTTGGAAGCGATCCACATTGCGACGGCAAACGGCGCGCAATACCTGGGGGAACTGGACCACATCGGCACAATCGCTTCTGGCAAGCAGGCGGATTTGGTCGTGATCAAGGGCGATCCGTCAACGAAGATCGAAGATATCGAAAACGTGGAGACCGTATTCAAAGACGGGATTGGCTACGATTCGGCCAAGCTGATTGAGTCCGTACGAGGGCAAGTGGGGAGCAATTAAGAATCGCAGAGCCATCGTTTGCAGAGCCATGATTGCAGAGCCATGATCGCAGAGCCATGATTGTTCTCGCCTCCGCTTCGCCGCGCCGTCAGGAATTGTTGTGCAATGCGGGAATTCCGTTCACCGTGCAAGCGGCCAACATTAACGAGACGCCGCTGGCGGGTGAGGCTCCGCGCGACTGCGCCGAAAGGCTGGCTCGGGAAAAGGCGCTGGCGGTTGCTGGGAGCCGGCAGCGTGAATGGGTACTGGGCGCGGATACGATTGTTGTGGTCGATGAGATCGTTCTCGGCAAGCCTCGAGACTTGAGCGATGCGGCGCGCATGCTGCGAATGTTATCGGGGCGAACGCATGAGGTGATCACGGGAGTGTGCCTTGTTGGTTCGGTTGCCAGTGGTCAGTGGTCAGTAGCGAGTGGGGCCAAGACCTCTTCTGAGACTACTTTGGTGACGATGTGCGAGATCTCCGACGCTGAGATTCGCGATTACATCGCAACCGGAGAGCCGATGGATAAGGCGGGAGCGTATGCGATCCAAGGGATCGCTTCGCGGTGGATTCCGCGAATTGAAGGGGACTACAGCAATGTGGTGGGGCTGCCGGTAGCGCTGGTTTACCGAATGCTGCGAGAGCGAGGAGCGCTCTGAGTTGAGGATATTCGTCTCGAGCAGGTCGACCTGCGGAGTCGAACAGGCAAAGGCAGGAAAGTTCCAGCAGGCAGGAAGTCCTAAGACTTCTTCTCTTCTTCTTTTTCCTTCTTCGGTTCTTCGCCTTCCTTCATCGCCGCCTTGAAGTTACGGATGCCTTCGCCTAGACCCTTGCCCAGCGACGCGAACTTGCTGGTGCCGAAGAGCAAAAGGGCGATCGCAATCACCAACAGCCAATGCCAGGGCGAAAACTCACCCATAACTCCTCCATCTTCGGGCAGGCTCGCTCCAATGCGCCGCAGCCGGAGCCGCCCAGAAAATTCTAGGCTACCTTACCTGAGGAGTCAAAGAAGAAGGCCTAGGGAGTGGTTTCGGTTTGACAGGGAAGCGAGCCAAACGCGCGATTAATGTGTCGCAAAGAACGCGACACTTCGCACGGCTCGCCCAGATCCTTCTCTGCGCAAAGAACGCTTGTTCAGGATGACAATCAAACCAGCCACTGCCGCGATCAGGCGCTCTCGATCATGCCAGCCAGCAGCAGCGCTCTTCGCGGCAACTCGGAAATGACGATGAATTCGTGCGTAGCGTGAGCGCCCTCGCCGACGCCGCCCAGGCCGTCGAGCGTTGGGATGCCCATGCCTGCAGTGAAGTTTCCGTCGGAGCCGCCACCCACGGCGGCCTCGTCGAGCGTCCATCCGATTTCATCGGCTATCTTCTGAGCCTTCTTGTACAGCGCCGCCACCCCTGCAGTACGCTCCATCGGGAGACGGTTGATCCCGCCCGTGATTTCGAGTTTGCAATGCTTGTCGAACGGTTTCAGCGAGCGCAGCTTGCGGTCGATACCCGAGGCTTGTTTTGCGCTTTTGATGCGGACATCAATGCCGACAGAAGCTTCGGCCGCAACCACATTGGTTCGCGTGCCCCCGTGGACCACACCAGGATTGACCGAGACTCCCTGCTGCAGATTGTTCAGCTCGGCAACCACCGCGATCTGCCGCGCCAGTTCGAGAATGGCGCTGTGGCCTTTGCCGGGATCGAGTCCCGCATGCGCTGCGACGCCGCGCACGCGCAGAGTATATTCGCCCACACCTTTGCGGGCGGTCTTGACGGCGCCGCGCAGTCCGGCGGCAGGTTCGAGTACAAGCACGCCGGCGGATTTTCTGGCCAGGGCCTCGGTAATCCTTCGCGAAGAACGGCTGCCCACTTCTTCGTCGGAAACCAGAAAAACTATGACTGGCCGAGGCAGTTCGCCATGCCATGCCTGCAGCGCTTCGATGGCGTGGAGCATGAGCGCGATGCCGGACTTCATGTCGAGCGCACCGGGCCCGTGTAGACGGCCGTTCCTGACCTCGCACGGCATATTCGCCAGCGTGCCGAACGGGTAGACCGTGTCGTAGTGGCCGAGCAGCAGGACCGGCTTGCAGGTTGGCTGGGTTGACGAGCCGCTGAACTCGATCTGCAGACTGTCACCGAAGTCGTCGCTGCGATGGAGGTGCGTTCGTCCGCCCAGCGCCTCGAACTTGAGCGCCAGGAACGCTGCGATCCGATCGACCGATTGCTTGTGATCGCTGGGGGATTCGATTTCGACGAGTTCACTGATGGTGGCGACGATACGATCGCGATGTTCGGAGAAATAGCGCAGGCGGTCGGGCTGAGTAACAACTGCTGTCAATTCGGCTGTTTTCTTACCAGGCACAAGTTCCTCTCGCTGGCCGGACGGCCGAGGGCGGCCGTCCCCACACAGGCATCTCTGCGAACTGAATCCCTACTCGGGCCGTGGTTCGACCGTGAATGCAATGCGGTACAGTATAATCTTCAGGCTGATTGACAGGAACCGATTCGACGAAACCATGATTGAAAGCACTCCGCCTGACAACGGCGCGCCTAGGACGGGACTCGACATTCACGAGATCCTGAAAATCCTGCCCCACCGGTATCCGCTGCTGCTGATTGACCGCGTGCTGGAGTTGAAACGCAAAGAGAAGATTGTCGCCATCAAGAACGTCACGATTAACGAGCCTTTTTTCAACGGCCACTTTCCGGGACTTCCGATTATGCCGGGGGTGCTGATTGTGGAAGCCATTGCGCAGGCCGGCGGCGCGCTGTTGCTTACTGAAGTTGAGGATCGCACCGACAAAGTGATGGTCTTTACCGGCATCGAGCGCGCCAAGTTTCGCCGTCCCGTGAGCCCTGGCGATCAACTGCGGATCGAGGTGGAAGTGCAGGGCTGGCGCGCCGTGCCGCGCATGATCGCCGTGAAAATGCATGGCGTGGCGTCGGTTGCGGGAAAGAAAGTGGCGGAGGCCACCGTATCCTGCCAGCTCATCGACAGCTCGCGCGGACGCGGCGACGGATCGAACGGCGACAGCGCTGATGCGGAATGAAGGGGAAGAGCTTGGCAGTTTTCATTCCTGACGGCGCAATGATCCCATCATGAATGTCCATCCCACGGCCATCATCGATCCGCGAGCGAAGGTGCCAGCTTCCTGCAAGGTCGGCCCCTACTGCGTAATCGGCGCCGACGTTGAGCTTGGCGAAGACTGCCGGCTGGTATCGCAAGTAGCGATCGACGGACCAACAAAAATCGGCCACAGCAACTCGTTCTTTCCTTTCTGCGCCGTCGGCATGGCACCGCAGGACACCACCTATAAAGGCGAGCCGACGCAGCTGGAGATTGGCGACCACAACGAGATTCGCGAGTGCGTCACCATCAGCCGCGGCACGGTGAAAGGCGGCGGCGTCACCCGGGTTGGCGGCCACACGCTGATCATGGCCTATGCGCACATCGGACACGACAGCGTGATCGGCGACCACTGCATGCTGGTGAATGGAGCGACGCTGGCCGGCCACGTGACGGTTGAAGAATGGGCAGTCGTGGGCGCGCTGTGTCCGGTGCATCAGTTCGTGCGAATCGGGGCGCATTCATATATTGGCGGGGGGACGACTATCACGCAGGATGTCTTGCCGTTTTCCATGACCTCGGCTGCGCGCGACACGCACGCGTATGGGATGAACAAAGTTGGTCTTGAGCGCCGCGGCTTTTCGCGGGAGCGCATCCGCAAGATTCACCATGCTTACAAGATTCTGTTGGCCTCGAAGATGAATACCTCGCAAGCGTTGGAGAAGCTGCGGTCGGAGCCGGATCGCGGGGAAGATGTAGAGATGCTGATTCGGTTCATCGAAGCATCGGAGCGTGGGATCATCAAATAAGAGTCAGCCGCCGACCCTTCCATCGAGAACTCCGGGATCCGGTCAATGAGCGCTATGGCGATTTATCGCCAACAATCCACACTTGCTCTACACTGTGGGTTTCAGACCAGTACCAAGGCAATCACTCGTGTGTTTCGAGAAATGCCTGGCGAACCCAGCGTTGTTTCCTGCGGTCTCAGCGACCAGAACGGGGAGCGTTCGAATGCCAATTGTTGATGCGGTGAAGGCGTGCCTGACGAAGTATGCGGATTTCGATGGGCGGGCGACACGCTCCGAGTACTGGTGGTTCTTTCTAGCCGTGCTGCTGGGGAGTGTCGTCGCCTCGCTCATCACTGTTCGAGTCTACGCGCTGTTCTCGCTCGCGACTCTGCTGCCGCTGATCGCGGTGGGAGCGAGGCGGCTGCGTGATACGAACCGAAGTGGCTGGTGGCAACTTCTAGCGCTGGTTCCTTTTGGGGTGATTGTGGTCATTATCTTCCTGGCACAAAGGAGTATCCCACCAAACCCCGCTGAAATACCTGCAGGCACGCGAGCCTGACATTAGTCGGCAGCCGGGGCGATTATTTTGCTCCCACTGAGCCGACACCAGCAATCTCCGGGCGGGTCAATTCACTCAAACAGGCGTTAGCGCTTATTGACCGACGAAGGTGGGGTATTCAATAGAAGCTGAGTGCTAGACTGGCTCGGCGTCTTTCCGTTGAAATCTCACCTCATGCCCTCCCACAATGAAAAATTGGCCTCATCGCTGGCAGTGGCGGGCATCCGGTCAATGAGCGCGATGGCGATTCAACGTCAGTCCAGCCAATCGCTTTGCACCCTCCGAAGTAGTAGGGCGCAAGAACGTCGAACGGCCAACTGAGTGCGATCTCCCACCAAACAGCATCCGCCACAGGCCGAATTATGTTTTGCCTTAGAGAAGGTAGAACTCAACCTCAGACAAGAACAGGACCGCGACCAAATCGGGCTTGTCGGGGAAGAATTGCCAGTCAGAGCTCCAGTTCGACCGCTTTACTGAACCTTCAGCCTCCGACTCAATTGTGAAGCCGGCCGGGGCCCGAAAGCGATACCGCATTGTCAAACGATCCAAGTCGATCTCTTTGTTCACCAGCGACCCGCTAATAACCTTCCCCTCCGCACACAAACGACGTTCACGCCGAAGCTTCGAGAACTGCGGATAAAGGGCGGCAAGCACGCCGAGGAAGCCAATACCTACGGGCCAAACCGGATACTTTGGGGTTTCAATCGAGCGCTTGAGATTCGAATAAAGAGGCTGTTGGGGGTCGTAGACGACTTCTACTTTCTGGCCCACGGCGAAACTGTCACACAGTTGATAGCGTATCTGGGCCTCGCGCTGGTAGATGGAAGGAGCGGAAAATCTATAAGTTACATCGCAAAAAGCCACATCCTGGTGATAGTCGGTCTTCCCTATGATTACGCCTGTTGTCACTCTTCCGCTCTTTATGAGTCTACTGTCGGTGGTATGAGTGGAAACCGCGAGGAACAACACTGCCCCGACGAAGGTCAGGATCAAAGCGGTATCCCCCAGCGACTGTCGCGCGTCTTGCACCCGGGCGGAATCAGGCGAGGTCTTCTCCACGAATTTCTGATTGCGCCGATCGAGAAGAAACACCCTGTCGATATCGAGTACAGGTCCGGTTACTTCGGCCATTGGTTTAAAACTCCAGAGTGGCGCATGCCCAAGGACCACGAGGTCTCAGTCAGTGTATGGGCGAGGCACCCAACGCGATTGTTCCCCAGGCGTTATCCCTCTGGCTAGATGACCCTCGTAATCAGATAGCGATGGAACTCATCACCGGTGGGGTACTCAATGGAGCCTGAATGCTAGACTGGCTCGGCGACTTCCTGTTGGAATCGACCTCATGCCCGCCAACAAGAAAAAAATCGGCCTCATCGCCGGCAACGGTAAGTTTCCGCTCCTTGTGCTCGATGCGGCGCGGGCTGCGGGATATGAAGTGGTCGTCGCCGCGATCAAGGAAGAGGCTTCTCCTGAAATCGAGAACAGAAGCGCGGTCTCGGTTCACTGGCTTTCGCTCGGTGAGCTTTCGAAGCTTATCGAGACTTTTCAATGCGAAGGCGTAAGTCGCGCCATTATGGCTGGCCAGGTAAAACATAAACAAATTTTTTCAGCCATCCGTCCGGACTGGCGACTGGCGAAGTTGCTGCTCTCGCTTACTACACGCAATACCGATAGCCTGCTGGGTGCCGTCGCCAAGGTTCTTGCCGAGGAAGGCATCATGCTGGAGAATTCGACGAGCCTGCTCGAACCTCTGCTGGTGAAGTCCGGCGTGCTTACGCGGCGCGCCCCCGGCGAGCAGGAGCGCAAGAACATCGAATATGGCCGCACCGTAGCCCGGCAAGTCGCGCAGCACGACATTGGCCAGACCGTGGTAATCGCCGAGTCGGCTTGCATAGCGGTCGAAGCGATGGAAGGTACGGACGCTACGATTGAGCGCGCCGGAGAGATTATGCGTTCGCTGCATGGTGATGCTTCGACGCTGAGCCGAGGGCTCACGGTCGTGAAGATCGCGAAGCCGAATCAGGATATGCGCTTTGATGTTCCCGTGATCGGAGTGAAGACCATCGAAGTGATGCAAGAAGCAGGTGCGAGTTGCCTTGCGCTGGATGCGGGAAAGTGCCTGTTTTTGGACGGAGATAAAATTATGGATGCGGCGAATGC
>Ga0209380_10000563_pt1 | contig 26210 bp, 22 predicted proteins | sample HubBroMetageWFT6_FD_188347 | JGI IMG/M metagenome (GOLD analysis project Ga0209380, IMG submission 188347) | Warmed and freeze-thawed soil microbial communities from the Hubbard Brook experimental Forest, New Hampshire - Hubbard Brook CCASE Soil... | ecosystem: Environmental > Terrestrial >... | reverse complement strand
GGTTTCATGGCCTATTTCGCATCGAGTGGCTCCGGGCCGGGGATCCTCGGCGAGACCCTCGCCGCGGCGCTCAACGTCAACGCGATGCTCTGGCGGACCGCGCCTGCTGCAACCGAGCTCGAGCAGGTGACCCTCGACTGGCTGCGCCAGTTGGTGGGGCTGGAGCAGCCCATGTTCGGCGTCATCAACGACACCGCCTCATCGAGCACGCTGTATGCGCTGGCGGCGGCTCGCGAGGCACAGACCGACCTGCGCATCCGCGAACTTGGCATGGCCGGCCGGCCCGAACTTCCCCGGTTGCGCTACTACGCGTCAACCGAGGCGCACTCATCCGTCGAGAAGGCCGGCATCGTCCTTGGTATCGGCAAGGACGGACTGCGCTCGATCCCGGTCGACGAACGGTTTCGCATGGACCCGGTCGCGCTGCGCCAGGCGATTCACGAGGATGTCGCCGCCGGCCTCCGGCCGTTCGCGGTTGTGGCCACCGCCGGGACCACGTCGACGACCAGCGTCGACCCGGTCCCGGCCATCGCGGCCCTGTGCGAGCAGCACGGGTTGTGGCTCCACGTCGACGCGGCCTACGGCGGCGCGGCGGCGATCGCGCCGGAGCTGCGCTGGGTTCTCGACGGCGCTGAGCGGGCTGACTCGATCGTCATCAACCCGCACAAGTGGCTCTTCACGCCAATCGACTGCAGCGTTTTGTGGACCCGACGCCCCGACGTGCTTCGCGGCGCGTTCTCGATCGTGCCCGAGTACCTCACCACCGCTGACGGCTCAGATCTGGAAGCCCCGAACCTCATGGACTACGGAACGTCGCTCGGACGCCGGATGCGTGCGCTCAAACTGTGGATGGTCCTCCGTTATTTCGGTGGCGACGGGCTCGCACAGCGCATTCGAGAGCATTGTGAGTACGCGTCCATGCTCGCTCGCTGGGTGGATGGTGAACGGGACTTCGAACTGCTCGCACCGGCACCGCTCAGCGTCGTCTGCTTGCGCGCCCATCCACCGGGCCTCGACGATCCTGGAACGCTCGACACGCTCAACCAGCGAATCGTCGAGCGAATCAACACCGGTGGGCACTTCTTCGTGAGCCACACGAAGTTGCATGGCGCGTATGCGATCCGCGTTGCGTTTGGCAACCTCCGGCAGGAACAGCGCCACGCGCGCGGAGTGATCGCGGCGTTGCGCGGTGCGATCGACGATGTAGGATGACGGGCGATGTTCCGCGCCCTCGGGGCGAGACTCACCCTCGACTCCAAGGGGGTGGCCGGAGCTGCGGTTTTTGAAGCCGCGGCTCAGAGAACCTGGCTCTGGGCAACGAGTGGTCTTAAGACTGCAACGGATCTGTTGACCGAAGGCGAACTCCAGGAAAATGGTCTTAAGGTCACCGTTGTGCGCTGCGACAGCGGCAGTCGATCACTGTGTCGTGTCGCCGTGCACCGACCCGACCAGTGGGACCCGTCGATACTCTGGCTGACCACCGTCGACGCTGTGCGCACCGGCGACATCGTCGAGATCGGCGTCTCGGTGGAACAGGACATGCGCCATTTGCGCGTGCCGCCGTCGCCGCTCGCCGCGCCGCTGGTGGCACTGCTCCACGATTTTGTCGAGCAGGGAGCAACCGCCGGGACGCAGCGTCTGCGCGCGGCGCCGGACGCGCTGGTCGGCTCGGAACGGATTGACTCCTTCGTGCAGTCGTGTCTTCTGGACCCTGGACGGCGTCTTCCGGTTGTGCTCTTCAGCGCCGTGAAGGAGGAGGACGGCGTCTACCCGACCGATGCCGGCGATCCGGCACTCACGGCACTCGAGCTCTGCGGGCTTGCACACGTCTTCGTCATGCCACGTGTCGAGGATTCGCACCGTCTCACCAAGCGACTCGGCATGCTGTCGGTGTACGACGGTGCTGTGCGTATCTACTGGCCCCGGCTCCGGCTGACCGATCCGCCGCCGCGTCACCCGTTGCATTTGCGCCAGCGGCTCAACACGGCGAGCGGGCCGGCCATCATTCGTCGCGTGGTCGAGGCGGGCGCCCGCTCATACCGACCGCCGGATGGCACCGCGACCCTGCTTGCAACTCGATGGCGCGAGCACGAGCAGGAGCGCATCGCGGCGATCACCACCGACCCCGATCCGGCCCGTCAGGCATCGCTGCTGCGCGACGAGTTGCTCCGAGTCATCGACGCCAAGGTGGCGCTCGAGCATGAGATCGAGACGCTGCAGCATCAGCTCGTGTTCGCGGCGGAGGGCGGCGGCGGAGAGGAGTCCCGGCTTGCCGGCCTTCGCACGCGCGCTGACGCGCCGACCGAGCTCACAGGCAAGCCGGCGCCACCGTCACGCCGCGTGGCCGCACCCGAGCCCGGCGATCCCACATCGCGAGAATGACGAAGGCCGCCGTCAACGAGCCGGCTGCACAGCCCCCCGGGGCGTACGCCCCGAAACAACCCGAGTCACGCCGAGCTCGTCCTTCGTCCAACCGACATCGACGAGTCGTGCGGCTCGAAGCGTCGCCTGCGTCCGGCGCGACAGGTAGGTGCCGACCTCAACGAGGAGCACGCCGCTCGGCCTGAGCCACTCGTGCGCCTCGCTCGCGAGTCTGCGCACCAACCCGAGCCCGTCGTCCGAGCCGTCGGTGAGCGACTGCAGCGGCTCGAACTTCCGGATCTCGCGCGGCAGCTCCTTGAGGTCGCTGCGCAGGACGTACGGGGGGTGAATGGTGAAGACATCGATGCTGCCGCGCAGCCGGCGCGGCAGCGCGTCCAGCAGATCGCCCGCGCGGAAATGCGCGTTGCGAAGACCGGCACGCCGCGCGTTGTCCTTGCCGAGCGCCGCGGCGTCCACCGAGATGTCGACACCCCAGACATCCGCGTGACGCACCTCGTTGGCGACCGCCAGCGCCACCGGTCCGGCGCCGGTTGCAACGTCAACGGCGACGCGGTGCCCGCGCCGCCGGCGCAGCACTTTGATCGCCTCCTCCGCGAGCAACTCGCTCGACGCCCGCGGGACGAAAACGCCATCCCTCACGAGCAGATCGAGGCCGCGAAACGTGTAGTGGCCCTTGATGCGCGGAATCGGTTCGCCGTTGACACGCCGCGCGACCATCGCTGCGAACCGCTTCTTCGACGTGCCGTCGAGCACGCGATCGAGAACCGTCGGAGTGAGCTTCCTCCCGAGCACCTCGGCCATCAACTCCTCAGCGTCGTAGCGCCCGAGGTTCCTGTCCCAATGATCGATCGCCGTCGACTTGTCGATCTTCCGAACTGCTTTTTCGATGTGTTCGGCGACGGTTATGGCGGGCACTGCCCGCGCATGGTAGGCGGTCGTGCCGCCGGCACGTGCACCATGTTCTCGTGAAGCTGTCTCGCCCCCCGGATCCCGGCCTGTGCGCGTCGTGCGTTCATGCGCGCATGGTCACCGGGGCGCGATCCACATTCATGCGCTGCGGGCTTGCCGATAGCGACCCCCGGTTCCCGCGCTACCCCCCGCTTCCCGTGCTCCGCTGCGACGGGTACGTCCAGGTGACTCCTCAGGCCACGCGCTGCTGACCACGACCCGGCGCCGGTCGCTCGCGGTGGGGCAGGTAGGAACGATCGCCAATCCAGGGCGCCGGCAGGACGCTGAGACCCTTGGTCGTCTGGTTGAGCCATGCGCCGTACTTGCTGCGCTGCAAGCTGAAGGCCTCCCACGCCTTGTCCAGGTTGTGCAGCTGATATCCCGCGCGCTCGAGGCGGCCACACGCCTCGACGAACTCCTCGCGCTCGACTCCGGCGACCGCCTCGCCCTCGTATCGGAAATGGTCACGCATGTCGGCAACGAAATGAGCTCCGACCTTGTGCATGAGTCGCGCCTGACCCACGGGGCCCCCATCGATGGTGGTGAGCACGAGCGTCGCGGCGTCCATCACTGCTCCGAAGGAGTTGGCCCACGCCTCGTTGTCGTGACTGGAGCGGAAGTAGAAGAGCAGCGGGTAGGAGAGATGGCTCTCGATGACATCCACGGTCCACAAACGCCACTCATCGAACGTCGCGGTGAGCTGCTCCGGCATCGCGTCCTTGGCGCAGGTCTCGAGTAGCTGCACTCCGGAGGGCGGTGCACCGGCCAGCGCGTCGAGCGCTACCACGGCCGTCTCGCGTCGCTGGAATGAGCTGAAGAGTGAGAACAGCAGGCTGATGACCAGCGCGAAGAGACCGAAGCCGCTGGCTGCCTCGATGGCCGCCAACGTACGAGTCGCCACGCCGGTCGCCTCGATGCCGCCGACCGAGAACGCGAGCATCCGCCCCGCCGAGAAGTACAGCGTGGTGCCGAAGGAGTCGGGCTGCGGCTGCAGGCCGGCGTGGAGCCCACTGAAGATGAGCGCGTAGCCGAGGATGAACGACAGACCCCAGAGGATGAGCAGCGCCACCAGCATCATCGGTGCGAACGCGGCGAGTGCGGTCTCGCGAGTCTGGAGCTTCTTGGGACGCTCGGCGACCTTTCGCCAGAGACGCCACCCGCCCCGGATGAGCGTGAAACTCAAGCGAACTCGGCCCACCGCCGGGCGTGGCATGACCACCGACTGGACCACGTCATAGATGATCACCAGCACGATCAGGACGCCGCCCCCTATCTGGACGCCGTCGGTGACGCTCATCTCGCAGCAACCTCAGAGGTCACGATTCGAGCTGGCGGCGCATTTCGGTGATCTCCGCCAGCACCTCCTGCAACGCGTCCAGGTCCTCCGAGTCGACCGCAACCCGCCGTAACGCGGCGAGCTCGGCGATCGCCGTATCCATCGTCTCGATGGTATGGGCCGGGTCGTCCCACCGTCGTGAGAGCAGCCGCATACCGAGAGCCCTCGCCTCGTCGGCGACCAGGCTCACGCTTGCCGGCTCATCGAACGAGGCCGTTCGACCGCGGCGTCACCGACCGTCGTGACATCACGAGCGCCGATCGCAGGATCACGGAGCGCAGACGCGCTACTGCCGTGGCCACGCAGCCGATGGTACGGCGGCGGTCATATCCCTCGTGTGCCCAGCACCAGCAGCGTCGAGTAGTTGTAGGTCACGGTTCCACCGAGCGCGTCGACGGCGCCGGCGACGGCGTCGAGGAGCGCACGTCGCCGCGCGTCGGGCAAGCGGACGTGGTCGCTGTGCGTGGCGATGAGGTCGATCCAGTCTGCCCGGTCGTACACCACAGACCACGGGAATGCTCGCGCTTCGACGTCCGTGAACGCGCCGCCCCTTCGGAACTCATCGAAACGGTCCGCCGGCTCGTCCCTCGGATTGAGCGCGACATTGGTCTTGGCGATTTCCGGGGCAAACCGGGCATACACGCCCTCGAGAACATGCTGAGCGTCTTCCTCGGGCCAGCCACGATTCCAGAAAACACCGAGCCGTCCCATCGGCTGCAGCAGAGATCGCGCCTTGGTGACGCCACGTGTGGGGTCCACCCAATGCCACGCCTGCCCGGAGACGATCAGGTCGTACATCCGGCCTCTGGGGTCCCAGCTCTCGAACGTCGCCTCCTCGACGCTGATGCCGTGGCCTCGCGCAATGACCGCCATAGAAGGATCGGGCTCGACGCCGAGGACGTCGCATCCCCGCTCGATCAGCAACCGCGCGACCTTGCCCGTCCCACATCCGACATCCAGCACACTGCTCGGTCCAGGTTCCATGAGGGCGTCGATGAGCGCGCTCGGGTAGGACGGCCGGGCCTTGTCGTAGAGCTCGGCGACGCCACCGAAGGAGAGGGCGCGATCGCGGTCCTCGTGCAAACGCTCGGACCGATTGTCGGACATCGATCGGTCAGCTGAGTCGCGAGGGCTGGGGTGTCATCGCCGCCTCGAGGTCGGCGGCGAAGCGCACCGCGGCCTCGGGCTCGAGGCGCGCCGTGGTGACCCGGATGGCTCTTGGGCTGGCGATGCGGAACCTGTCCCCGGCGAGCACGCCCCACCCGCGCTCCTGGAGGGCTGCGACGGTCGCATCCTCGTGCGCCACCGGGATCCAGACGTTGAGCCCCGAGCGGCCATGCGACTCGATACCCCGGTCGCGGAGGGCGTCGCGGAGCGCTTCGCGTCGTCGCGCGTAGGTGGCCGCGACGTCCGCGACACGTGCCGGTTCGCCGGGATCGCTCCACATGCCCACCACGATCCGCTGCAGGAGATGGGACACCCATCCGGCGGCGAGCAGCCGGCGAGCTTCGACACGCGCGACCGTGGTCGCGTCACCGGTCATGATGGCGAGACGCAGGTCGGGTCCCAGCGACTTCGAAACCGAGCGGAAATGCGCCCAGCGTGCGCGCCCCGGCTCACAGAGCGAGTGGCAGCGCCGTTCTGTGATGTCGAACGCATGATCATCCTCGAGCACCAGGACCGACGGATGGCGACTCAGCACGTCCTTGAGCTCTGCGGCCCGCTGCGTGTCGACCGCGGACCCGTAAGGGTTCTGGGCACGCGGTGTGAGTGCGCAGGCGACGGCGCCACCCCGAAGTGCACGAGCGAGACCCTCGGGCGTCGGACCGCGGTCATCGATCGCCATCGGGAGGACCGTCAGCCCGAGCGCAGAGGCGAGGTCGATGATCCCCGGATAGCACGGGTCTTCAACGGCGATCCGGTCGCCCGGGCGCACATGCGCCTGGAGCGCGAGCTGAACACCGTCGAGCGCCCCGCCCACAACGGTGAGGTGGTCGCTCGGCACCCCGTCGCGTTCGAGTCGCGCTGCTGCGAGGGCGAGCAATTCGGGATCGGAGCCACTGGCGCCGTAGAGCACGGGCTCCCGCGGCAGCGACGCAAACGCGGGTCCGAGGTCGGCGAGCAGCGCCGGGTCGGGGTTGCCGGACAGGAGGTCGATGACACCGGCGGGCACGATCGGCCTGCCGCGCGGCGAGGGCGGAACCCGTGGGGCGATGGTGGTGCCAAGGCGTCCCGCACCCGCGACCAGTCCCCGGCGGCGCAGCTCGCGATAGGCCGACGCCACCGTCGCGGTGCTGATTCCACGATGGGAAGCGAGCGAGCGGACGGTGGGCAGACGCGTCCCCGCGGTGAGCTCGCCGTCGCGGATCCCACGCTCGACGCTCTCGGCGATCTCAGACGCCCGTCGCCCGGTGATGTGGTAACGTATCGGTACGTTCATCGTTTTGTAGCATAACAAATGGAATCGAACGTGTCCACCGTGCAACTCCCCCGTCCTCAGGCGCCTCGCGCTCAGATCGTGATCGCCTTTGCCGCGGTGTACCTCATCTGGGGATCCACCTACCTCACGATCCACATCGCGATCGAGACGATCCCGGCGCTGCTCATGTCAGGCGCGCGGTTCGTCCTCGCCGGGCTGCTGCTCCTCGCGTTCTCGCGCCGCCCGGGCGCGCCGCGGGAGCGGCTCACGCTCATCCACTGGCGGTCCGCGATCATCATCGGCGGCTGCCTGCTGCTCTTCGGCAACGGCGGGGTCGCGTGGGGCGAGCAATACCTGCCGAGCGGATTCGTTGCCCTCATCATCGCCACCGTCCCGCTGTGGATGGCGCTGTTCGCGCCGGCCTTCGGCGGCCGGTGGATCAACTGGACAGCGGCGATCGGCATCGCCATCGGGCTGGCCGGCATCGTGCTCCTCGTCCGCCCCGGTGGCGGTGGGGCGGGCCACTGGCAGACCCTGGTGGTCCTGATGTCGCCACTGCTCTGGGCACTCGGATCGCTGTACGCGCGCACCGCACCCGCACCTGGTCAGCCGCTGACGGCTGTCGGCATGGAGATGGTTGCCGGCGGGGTTCTGCTCGGTATCGCCGGCGTAGTCACCGGAGAACTTGGACACGTGCACCTGGGCAGCGTGTCCTTCGCCTCGGTGGCCGCTTTCGTGTACCTGGTCCTGATCGGCGCGCTGGTGGGCTACGTGGCCTACATCTGGCTGCTCCACCACGTTTCGGTCACGGCCGCATCCACCTACGCGTTTGTGAACCCGGTGGTGGCGGTCGGGCTGGGAGCGCTCGTGCTGGGCGAGCAGGTCACCCTGGTCACGCTGATCGCGGCCACACTCATCATCGGTGCCGTGCTGGTCCTGCTGTTCGGGCAGAGCCGCACAACCCATCCCACGGTGACACTCGAGGTGCCGGTCCGCGACGTCGCCTGAGAGCGTGCTTTCCGGCAACGGGCGACAATGGGTCGGTGGACAGCGAGACCCTGATCGTCGACACCCCGGCGGAGCCTCGCCGTCCCCGCCCCGGCATCGGCGCCAAGGACGTGCTCTGCGTGGGGCCGATCATCGCGAACACCATCTACTACTACGCGGGGCTGCCGCTCACACCACTGCTGCTCGGCCGCAACCCGGTGTTGCTCAGTGCGCTTCGCGGCAGCATCGCCTCGATGGTGACCGCCGGTGCTTTCGCGAGAGTGGGGAAGGCTCCACTTCTCCTGGCCCTGATCGCGCCCCTTCCCATCTCGATGATGACCGACCCGTTCTTCTTCTGGGCAGGGAAACGATATGGGCGCAGCCTCATCAACCACCTCAGCGCCACCGATCCCCGCTGGCGCAAACGAGCCGCCCGGGGAGAGCGGTTCTTCACGAAATACGGCGTGTGGACGATCGTGCTCGCACCCTTCCTGCCCGCTCCCTCGCCGCTTTTCTACATGGCGGCAGGCGAGGCCGGCATGCCGTTTGTGATCTTCATCATCGCGGACGTGATCGGCACCATGGCGTACATCGGTCTCATCGTCGGCGCGGGCTGGGCCATCGGCCAGCCGGCGGTTGCAGTCGCGCAGACGATCAGCAACTACGCTCTGTGGGTCATCGTCGCGATGGTCGTGCTGATCGTCGCGTGGTCCATGTGGTCGGGATCGCGCGCGACCCGCGGTACGGCCCGGCGCAGCTAGGGGATCGCGACTTCTTCGCGGTATTTCGGCAGCAGGCGCGCGCCGCTCTCGACCACCTCAGCGATTCGTTCGACCGCGTCCCACAGGTCGACGTATCGCGTGTAGAGGGGCGCGAGCCCGAAACGGCACAGGTCCGGCGGCCGGAAGTCGCCGATGACGCCCCGGTCGGCCACTGCGCGCACGATCGCGAGCCCGTCGGGATGGCGCAGTGACACCTGCGCACCACGCCGTTCGGGCGAGCCGGGCGTTGCCACCTCGAAGCCGAGCGCGTCGAGGCGGGCGTGGGCAAGGCGGATGAAGACCTCGGTGAGCATCGCCGCCTTCGTTCCCACCGCCCCTGCCCCGGCCTCGAGCTGAATGTCGATGCCGACGGCGAGCGCACCAATCGCCAGCACCGGTGGTGATCCGCTCATCCAGCCCCGCATCCCCGCCGCCCGGCGGTACTCGGCGTCGAAGAGAAACGGATTGTCGTGACCGAGCCAGCCCTGGATCGGATTGCGCAACTCGTCCTGCAGCGCGCTCGCGACATACAGATACGCCGGTGATCCGGGTCCGCCATTGAGGTACTTGTAGCCGCACCCCACGGCCAGATCCACCCCATGGTGATTGAGTTGGATCCGGACAGCGCCGGCGGAGTGAGAGAGATCCCACAGCACGAGCGCGCCCGCGGCGTGCGCGGCTTCGGTGAGCGCGCCCATGTCGTGGCGCTCGCCGGTCCGGAAGTCGACCTCGGTCAGCATCAGCAGCGCGCTGTCGCCGTCGAGCGCGTCGCGCAGCCCATCGCGCTCGACGCCTCGGACCTCGCACCCGAACAGCTCGGCGACGCCACCGGCGATGTAGAGATCGGTTGGGAAGTTGCTCCGCTCGGTCACGATCACACGGCGCTGCGGTCGTGCCCGCAACACCGAGGTCATCAACCGGAAGAGCCCCACCGACGTCGTGTCGGCGACCAGCACCTCACCAGGTGACGCACCGACCAGCTCGCCGATGCGGTCACCCACTCGCAGCGGCGACTCCATCCACCCCGACTCGGTCCAGCCGCGGACCAGGATCGTTCCCCATTCGTGCTCCGCCATCTCCTGCAAGCGCGTCAGCGCGGCCTTGGGGAGGCGCCCCATCGAGTTGCCGTCGAGGTAGATGGTCGCTCCGTCGTCGAGAAAACGTTCGCGAAATCCGGCTAGCGGGTCCTGTGCATCCAGGCTCGCGCACAAGTTGCGGTCGATGTTGTCAGGAAGCTGGGTGATCACAGCCGGTTGCGCACCTCCCAGAGCTCGGGGAAGAATCGCAGCGTGATGGTTGTTTCAAGATAGGCGACCCCGCCACCGCCGGTACCGGGGCGTGAGCCGATCAGGCGCGCGGCCATCAGCGCGTGATGAAAGCGCCAGCGGGAGATCGACTCGTCGTGATCGAGGAGGAGCTCGCACACGCGGTGAAGGACCGCGCGTTCCGGTGACGCATGGTCTCGGTGCAGCGCCACGAGCGCCTCGACGCGACGCTCGCGAAGCTCGCTGCCCTCCCCGTCAGGGGCATCGAAACCGTGCGCTCGCAACGACGCGCAGAGTGCGCTGAACAGGGTCGGAGATGCGGCGCGTCGACGCAGCTCCTCCTGGTCGTGATCGGAGAGCGGCGAGGTTCCGGCCGGTGTCGTTCCGTCAAGACCGCCGAGGATCTCGATGGCCCGGAACTGCCCCGACTGCAGTCCGGATGCGGGCTTGAGCGGGTCGCGGAATTCGAGAAATCCCTCCGGCGTCAGTGTTTCGAGCACGCGCAGTTGTCCAATCAGCAGCTCGTCGACGCGGGTGGTGCGGTGCAGGGGTGCCATCGCTGCTTGCGGCCGGCCCGCCCGCAGCTCAGCGGTCGCGCGGTCGAGCTCGTGAAGGATCAGCTTGAACCAGAGCTCGAAGGCCTGATGGATGACCACGAAAAGCATCTCGTCATGCGCGCCCTCGGTGAGCGGGTGCTGCAGGTCGAGCAGCTCGTCGATGCGCAGGTACGAGCTGTAGTCAGTACCGGCCATCACCGCGGCGGCACTCCACGCTCATTGGCGCATCCCCTCGGCAGGACGGCGGGCTTGGCTCATGACCCTCGAGTGACGAGAATGTCGTCCAGCGAGAACTCCTCGGGAGGCGAGAGCTGATCGAAGTCGCAGGAACGCGGTGCCTTGTCCGGCCGCCAGCGGAGGAACCGCGATGCGTGGCGGAACCGGCCGCTCTGGAGGTGGTCGAAGGACACCTCGCACACCAGCTCCGGGCTCACCGATGTCCAAGCGCTGTCGGCTGAACGCTGCCAGCGGCTCGGGCCTCCTGGGGTCCGTCCATGACCGAAGCTGTCGACGCCAACGAGCGGCTGGAGCTGTTCGAGGATCGCCCGGCGCTCCGCGGCGTCGAACGACGAGGTGTGCCCGACGTGATGGAGCGCGCCGTCGGAGTCGTAGAGGCCGAGCAGCAATGACCCGATGCCGCGACCGTCCTTGGCGATGCGGTACCCACCCACAACGCAGTCGACGGTACGCAGGTGCTTCACCTTGATCCAACGGCGCTCCCCGGGGCGGTAGGTGCCCGCGGGGTCCTTCGCCACGACGCCGTCAAGGCCGGCTCCCTCGTAGCGCGTGAACCAGGTGGTCGCCTCCTCCGGATCCGTGGTCTGGGGGGTGACCCCCACCACCGGGCTGCTGGTGATCGCCTCCATCAGCCCTCTCCGCCGCTGCTCGAACGGCCGCTCGCGGAGGTCGTCGGCATCGAGGCCCAGCAGATCGAAGAGCACCACCGAAGCCGGCGTCTTCTCGGAGAGCATCCGCACCCGGGACGCGGCGGGATGGATGCGCTGCTGCAGTGCATCGAAGTCCAGTCCGTGCTCGGCCGCGATGACCACCTCGCCGTCGACGATGGCGCGGTCCGGAAGCGCGTCCCGCAGCGGCTGGATCAGCTCGGGGAAGTACCGCTCGAGTGCCAGTGCGTTCCGGCTCGCGATGTGGACGCTGTCTCCGTCGCGAAAGACGATCGCTCGAAAACCGTCCCACTTCGGCTCGTAGAGCCAGCTCCCGTCCCGTGGGATCTCCGGGGCTGCGCGCGCGAGCATCGGTTCGAGCGGCGGGTCAAAGGGCAGCGACACGAGCGGAGTGTCGCCGATCGTGAGGTGTTCCGGCTACGCGGTGAGCACCCGGGGCCTCGCATCCCGGATGCGAAGCCGGAGCAGGTTGTCGACATCCACCACGTCGCCGACTTCACGCACCGCGGACTCGAATCGGGTGATGTCGGTCAACTCATCGACCTCACCGCGCAACGTGATCACGCCGCGGTTTGCGCGGACCTCCAGCCCGGTCGCGAGGTCGCCGAACCCCAGGGAGAGAGCGACCCGTACGCGGCCGGCGAGTGTCTGGTCCCAGCTGGTCGCCGAAGGCCGATGGACGGCCGAGCCGACCAGCGACGCGACGCCGAGCGTGGCGCGACGCGCCGCGGCCCTGCGGCGCGCCCCCGAGCGCGGGTGCAAAAGGAATGCTGCGATTGCGATGACTGCGGCGCCGGCGGCGGCTGCAGCGAGCTTGAGGATCCGGGTCACTGGGGGAACCCTCCGGGTGGAATGTGTGCAGGAGCGCTCGTTCAAACGTCCCGACGAACAGTTGGTTACGCGAGTCCCGCTAGGATGTCGGCGGGGGGTAGTGTCGGGCATCCGTCCATCTGACGCCGTCCCACCAGCGCAGGGTTCCCGACCCCGCCTCCGGGTACCAACCGGGGGGTGGCGGAGGCATGGTGCCGGCGTAGCGGAGCACGTCGTCCCGCTTGGCGAAGCGCCACACCAGCGACCCGATGATCCCGCCGATGATGACGATGAGCAGCCAGACGATCTTCTCGCTGCCGGCGGCACGGAATTGCGCGTCGGGGATCTTTGCCACCTCCATGATGACCACGATCCAGAAGACGAAGGCCGCAACCCAGACGGCGAAGAAGATGAGCGGGAGCCAGAGGAATGCTATGGGGAACATCACCGGAGATTTAGGCGAGTGGCCCCGCTTGCGGATGTGCTGATGCCAGGGCGTCTGCCAATTGGTGGAACGCCTGCTCTGCGACGGAGGATTGCGTCGATCGAGCCTGAATCCTGCCTCCCGGGTAATCGATCTCGAGGACCACGGCTTCGTTCTCGAAGGGAATGATCCGCGCGCGTATGTCCCCCGAGGAGGTCCGAAGCGTGGCGGTGCCGGCGCGCATCAACTCCGCAGCCGTCTCATCGAGGAGTCGGGCGTGTCGCTGCTCCACCTCACGAACCCTGGCCAGGGCGACGCGGTTGTTCTCAGCGGCCTGCGAACGAAGGAGTCGCATCTTGTCGATTGTGGGTTGCGGCGTTGGTACCCCTATCGGGGCATACCCCGTGAAGGTGCGACCCACTCGACGGCGCCGGAGGCCTGCCCGGGGCCGACGAATCCCGCTGCTCCGCAGCATGTACGCATACGCAGGGTCACGGATGGCGACGATCCAAACCGGCAGAGGCATCAGTTCCGGCAAGTGTGCCACCTCGTGTTGTGGTCCGCTACACACGGCCGCCGAAGAAGACCTGTGTTTCGACCAGGCGCCCGTTGCGAACCGTGATGAACTCGGTATTCCGGTAGCGGTCGCCGGTCGTCAGCTCGTACTCGTAGAGCAGGAAGACGCTGTCATCGTCGGCCGGGACAAGCGCCAGGATTTCCGACCTGGTGAAACGATCCGCGGTGGGGAAGCAGCGTTCGAGATACGCCGACTTGTCGATGTGGTCGTCCTGCGGGCTGGTGAAGGTGAATTCATCCGCGAGCAGGCGTGCGGCCGTCTCGAGGTCCTGATTCCGGTACGCGTCCATCGATGCGCGGACCATGTCGGTATTCGACATGCCCGTGTCCTCCGTGTTCAGGCGTCGCCCGTGTCGTGGAACGCGGGGGTGTAGCAGACCGCGACGAGCAGGCCCTCCGGGCTCAACAGCCGAGCGGTGATCTGAGCCCACGGCTCCGTGCGCGCCTCGTGGATGAGCCGGTAGCCCTTCGCCTTGAGCTCGGCGGCTGCGGTCGCGACGTCCGCAACCTCGAACTCGATGCTCGCCTGGGGGATAGCGATCTCGGCGGGCCATTGGGGGGTGCCGAAGCAGGCGCTTGCGGCTTCCGACAGCGGCCACAACCCGAAGTGTTTCGTCCCTTCCAACGTGTGGGTGAACAGGTATCCGCCCGCATCGCCCTCAAACGACAGGCCCAATGCGTCCTGGTAGAACAAGCGAGCTGCGTCGGCATCCCGCACGATCGGAGCGATGCTCGACACGAACTGGACGTCCATCTATCTGCTGCCACCTCCGTGAGCGATTGCTTTCAAGCGCCCCATCCAGGTTGTACATGGTTAGCGGCAAAACGCAGGCAGCGAGCGGGTCTCACCTCCCCGATTCGCTTTCAAGGCGGGAGTGGCGCGCCCAGGAGGATTTGAACCCCCGACCTTCTGATCCGTAGTCAGACGCTCTATCCGGACTGAGCTATAGGCGCGCGTCAGAGCCGTGACTGTACCCCATGCAGCCATCACCAATACCCGACCGCGCCGCATGGGCCGCTCGCGGCATGATTCAAGTTCAGAAGGCTCAACGGAGGTCGATCCAATGGCGGTGACCGGCAGCATCGAGACAGGCACGCTCCCTTCGCTCGATTTCGTGGGTGAGGTCGCTCAGCAGATCCGCGTCGACGGCATCCGCGCCAGCACCAAGGCCGGCTCGGGGCATCCCACCTCGAGCATGTCCGCCGCCGACCTGATCGCGGTCCTCGCCGCCCGCCACCTCCGTTATGACTTTGAGCGCCCTGACCTGGCCAACAACGACCACCTCATCTTCTCCAAGGGCCACGCCTCACCCCTTCTCTACGGCCTGTACAAGGCGGTCGGCGCGGTCAGCGACCACGAGCTTATGACCTACCGCACCTTCGGTTCCAGGCTCCAGGGCCATCCCACGCCGATCATCCCCTGGGTCGACGTCGCCACCGGGTCGCTCGGCCAGGGGCTCGCGGTGGCGGTCGGCGTGGCCCTCGCGGGCAGGTACCTGGACCGTCTCCCCTTCCACGTCTGGGTGCTCTGCGGCGACAGCGAGCTCGCCGAGGGATCCATCTGGGAGGCGCTCGACAAGGCCGGGCACTACGGCCTCTCCAACCTCACCGCAATCTTCGACGTGAACCGTCTCGGCCAGCGCGGGCCAACGGAGTTCGAGTGGGACCTGGACGTCTACCGACGGCGCGTGGAGGCGTTCGGGTGCAGGGCCATCGTCATCGACGGGCACGACCTCACCGAGATCGATGAGGCGCTGTCCTCAGCGCGCGCGGACGGGGACCGCCCGAGCGTCGTGATCGCCCGGACCATCAAGGGCAAGGGTTTCAAGGAGATCGAGAACAAGGACGGCTGGCACGGCAAGGCGCTGCCCCCTGAGCTGGCCGAAAAGGCGATCGCCGAGCTGGGCGGGGAGCGCGACCTGCGCATCGACGTGCGGCCACCCGAAGCTCTCGAATCCGCGTCATCAAAGGCCACCGACACGACCCTGACGCTGCCTTCGTACGACCTCGGCGACAAGGTCGCGACCCGCAAGGCATACGGCGACACGCTGCGCGCACTCGGGGCTCGTCACGACGTCGTGGCCCTCGACGGCGAGGTGAGCAACTCCACCCACGCCGACGAATTCAAGAACGCGTATCCGGACCGGTTCTTCGAGATGTTCATCGCGGAGCAGCAGATGGTCGCGAGCGCGGTGGGTCTGTCGGTGCGTGGCTATGTCCCCTTCGCCTCCACGTTCGCCGCCTTCTTCTCCCGCGCCTACGACTTCATCCGCATGGCGGGCGTGTCCCAGGTGAGCATCCGTCTGTCCGGGTCACATGCAGGCTGCGAGATCGGCGCCGACGGTCCGTCGCAGATGGCCCTCGAGGACATCGCGGCGATGCGCGCGGTGCACACCTCGACGGTGCTGTATCCGAGCGACGCGGTGTCGACGGCAAAACTCGTCGCCCAGATGGCGGATCTCGACGGCATCAGCTACATCCGCACCACCCGCGGTGCATACCCGGTCCTCTACGGCAACGACGAGGGGTTCCCGGTCGGCGGCTCCAAGGTGGTTCGTCAGTCCACCAATGACGTGGTCACGCTCATCGGTGCCGGGGTGACGCTGCATGCGTGCATCGCCGCGGCTGAGCGGTTGTCGAGCACCGGCACCTCCTGTCGGGTCATCGATCTCTATTCGGTGAAGCCGATCGACGTCGCGACGCTGCGTGAGGCCAGCGACGCGACCGCCGGGCGTCTGGTCGTCGTCGAAGACCATTACCCGGAAGGTGGTCTTGGCGCCGCCGTGATGGAGGCACTCGCGCTCGAGGAGAACCCGCCGCGCGTCGCCCATCTCGCGGTGCGCAGCCTTCCAGGATCCGCCAGCCCCGACGAGTTGATGGCCGCGGCCGGGATCGACGCCGGCGCCATCGTCGCGGCGGTGAACCTTCTCGTGGGCGCTGCTGCGGAGGTGGTTGAATGACGACCCCCCTGCAGCAGCTCGGTGAACACGGCCAGTCGATCTGGCTCGACTTCATCAGTCGCGAACTCGTCACCACCGGTCAGCTCCATCAACGCGTCGCCGAGGAGAACGTCACCGGACTGACCAGCAACCCGACGATCTTCCAGAAGGCGATCGCCGAGGGCACCCTCTACGACGATCAGATCCGCGAGCTGATCGAGTCCGGGGTCGACGATCCCAATGACGTCTTCACCGAGCTGGCGATCACCGACATCCAGCATGCTGCGGACATCCTCAATCCTGTGCACGAGCGCACCTCCGGTGCCGACGGGTATGTGAGCCTCGAGGTGCCGCCGTCGCTGTCGCACGACACGGATGCGACCATCGCGACGGCACGGACGCTGTGGGAACGGGTCGACCGTCCCAACCTCATGATCAAGATTCCCGCGACACTCGAGGGGATGCCGGCCATCAACCGGACCATCGCAGACGGACGCAACGTGAACGTCACGCTCATCTTCGCGCTGGCGATGCACGAGCGCGTGATCGAGCAGTACATCTCGGCGCTCGAGGCTCGTCACAAGGCTGATGAGTCGCTCGACGTGCATTCGGTCGCGTCGTTCTTCGTAAGCCGCGTCGATACGCTCGTCGACAAGCTGCTCGAGGAGAGGCTCGCGGCGGACCCCGGCAACGCGCTCATCGAAGGATTGCTCGGCAAGGCGGCGATCGCCAACGCGGTGCTCGCCTACGAGCTGTTCGAGCAACGATTCAACAGTGAACGCTTCGCGCAGCTGCGATCTGCCGGTGCCCATGTGCAACGCCCACTGTGGGCGAGCACCAGCGCCAAGAACCCGAACTACCGAGATGTCGTCTACGCCGAGGCGCTGATCGGCCCGGACACGGTGGACACCATGCCCCCCGCGACCATCGAAGCATTCCTGGATCACGGAGTCGTCGCCGGGGACACCGTCAAAGCCGATTACGCCAGCGCCCACCGGGTCATGGATCAGCTCGCCGAGGCCGGGATCGACATGGAGGCAGTGACGCAAAAACTGCTTGATGACGGCGTCAAGCAGTTCGCTGATTCGTATGACCAGCTGATCCGTGGCATCGCGGAGAAGATCGACGCGATGGGTTCCGGATATGCGAAGCGTCAGCACTTCGATACCGGGGAGTCTGCGATACCGCTGGACACACCGAGCGCACACGACGTCGCCGCGCGAATCTGGCACCGCGATCCGAACGTCTGGAAGCCCGGCGACAGCGCTCACGCCGCCGTGATCAACAACCGTCTGGGGTGGCTGGATGTCATCGGTGTTATGCGTGACCGACTTCCCGAGCTCGAGGCCCTCGCCCGCGAGGTGCGCGAGGCCGGTTGGCGCGACTGCGTCCTGCTCGGAATGGGCGGGTCGAGCCTCTGCCCCGAGGTGTTGCGCAGCTCCTTCGGAAGCGCCGACGGACAACCGAGGCTCCACGTGCTCGATACCACCGATCCGCTCGCGATCGTCAGAGTGACCGGCGCGATCGACCCGGCCGCAACCGGATACATCGTGTCGAGCAAGTCGGGCACCACGGTGGAGACGCTCTCGCACCTCGCACACTTCTGGCTGCTGACCCAGGCCATTGGTGATGACCCCGGCTCACACTTCATCGCGGTCACCGATCCGGGAACACCCCTTGCCCAAATCGCAGGCGAGCGCGGGTTCCGGCATCTGTTCGAGAACCCGCCCGATATCGGCGGCCGCTACTCCGCGTTGAGCATGTTCGGCCTCGTTCCTGCCGCGATCATGGGCGTCGACTGCGCGCTGCTGCTCGAGCGTGCCGGCGACATGCGCAGAACATGTATGGCCGGAGTCCCGGGCGACCGCAACGGTGGCGTGAGCCTCGGTACGGTCATGGGTGCCCTCCACGACCAGGGACGCGACAAGGTCACCATCCTTGCGCCCAGGGAGATCGAAGCTTATTCGCTGTGGGCCGAGCAGCTCATCGCGGAGAGCACCGGCAAGGAGGGCAAGGGCATCATCCCCATCGGCGATGAGCCGATCGGGGCGCCGTCCGTCTACTCCCCCGACCGCCTCTTCGTGGCGTTGCGCATCGGCGATGACGCCGGCTTCGACGCCGGAATCGCCGCGCTGAAGGCTGCCGGACATCCGGTGATCACGTTCAACCTCGTCGACAAGTACGACCTCGCCGCCGAGTTCTTCCGTTGGGAGTTCGCGACCGCGGTCGCGGGCGCCCATCTCGGCATCGACCCGTTCGATGAGCCGAATGTCAAGGAGTCGAAAGACAACACTCAGGCCGTGCTGCAACAGTTTGAGCAGAGCGGGTCGCTCCCCGAGGAGGCGGCGGCGGTCACCGACGGCGGGCTGCGCGTGTACGGCGACGTCTCGGGCAGCAGCGCCGCCGGAGCACTCGCCGCACACCTGGACACGGCCAATCCCGGCGACTATGTGGCGTTGATGGCATATGTGACCCCGGACGACAGCAACCAGGCGGCTCTGCAGCGCTTGCGAGTGGCGATCCGCGACTCGCGCAGGATCGCGACCACACTCGGATTCGGTCCCCGCTTCCTGCACAGCACCGGCCAGTTGCACAAGGGCGGTCCGAACACCGGCGTGTACATACAGATCACCGCCGACGACGGGACCGACGTCACGATTCCGGGTGCGCCGTACACGTTCTCGATCCTCAAGCGAGCGCAGGCCGCAGGGGACCTGCAGTCACTGCGTTCCCACGGCCGGCGTGTCGTGCGCGTGCACATCGCCGGCGACCTCTCGGCAGGGCTCGCAAGCCTCACCGACGCAGTCAGCGCACTCACGGCGGCTCGCTGAGCGCAGCCGCCACATCGAAGGAACACCACCATGCAGATCGGCTTTGTCGGGCTCGGCAGGATGGGCGCCAACATGGTGCACCGCCTCCGTCGCGACGGTGACCACGCGGTTGTCGCATACGATCCGAACCCGGATGCGCGCGCGAGCGTTGAGGAGTTCGGAGCGACCACGACCGCAAGCGTCGATGAGCTCATCGCGGCCCTCGACAAGCCCCGCGGTGTCTGGATCATGGTGCCCTCGGGAAAGGTGACCGACGACACCGTGGCGGCGCTGCAATCGCTGCTCGAGAAAGGTGACACGATCATCGACGGCGGCAACAGCAACTACCACGACTCGATCGCGCGCGCCACGAGCAGTGCCGAGCGAGGCATCGGCTACATCGACGCAGGAACGAGCGGCGGCATCTGGGGCCTTCAGGTCGGGTACTGCCTCATGGCCGGCGGCGAGAAGGAGACGGTCGATCACTGGCGCCCGATCTTCACGACCCTGGCGCCACCTGACGGCTTCCTCCACGTCGGGCCCTCCGGCTCCGGACATTTCGTCAAGATGGTGCACAACGGCATCGAGTACGGCATGTTGCAGGCATATGCTGAGGGCTTCGCCATCATGCAGGCGAAGCAGGACTTCGGTGAGCTCGACCTGCACGCGATCGCGCACCTGTGGAACCAGGGGAGCGTGGTGCGTTCGTGGCTTCTCGAGCTTGCCGAGCGTGCATTTGAACGCGATCCGCAGCTCGACCAGTTGCGTGGGTGGGTCGACGACTCCGGCGAGGGACGCTGGACGCTCGAGGAAGCCATGCAGCTCTCGGTGCCGGCCCCCGTGCTCGCGCTGTCACTGATTTCGCGCTATCAATCGCGTTTGCCAGACGGATTCGGCAACAAGGTGATCGCGGCCCTGCGCAACGAGTTCGGTGGGCACCCGGTGAAAGCCGAGACCGCGGCGGGGACTCCGGCATCACACTGATCGCGGAGCACCCGCTGCACGAAAGACGCCGCGTGCCCCGGACTCCGGTTCCATTCTGCGTCGTCATCTTCGGCGCAACCGGCGACCTGACCAAGCGCAAGCTCGTTCCGGCTCTGTACGCGCTTGCCGCGGAAGGGAGCGTGCCCGAGGGCTTCACCGTGGTCGGCGCGGGACGCAGTGAGCTGAGTGACGAGGAATTCCGAGCCGACATGCGCGAAGGCGTCGAAAAGTACGGTCGCGTCCATCTGCGCGACGATGCGTGGGAGTCGTTTGCCGCGGGATTGCGCTATGTGGCCTACGACATGGAGGCGATCGGCGGCCTCGAGCATCTTCACCAGGCCCTCGAGGCGGCCGATCGCGAACGCGGCACCGGCGGAAATCGACTCCTCTATTTCAGCACCCCGCCGAACGCCGTCATGCCACTCGCGGACCGGCTCAACGCGGCCGGCCTGACCGTACAGGCGCCCGGGACATTCGTACGCGTGATCATCGAGAAGCCGTTCGGGCGCGACCTGGCGACCGCCCGCCAGCTCAACGAATGCCTGCACAGCGCGTTCATCGAAGAGCAGATCTATCGCATCGATCACTACCTCGGAAAGGAGACCGTCCAGAACCTGCTCGTGTTCCGCTTCGCCAACGGTATCTTCGAACCGTTGTGGAACCGGCAGTACATCGACCATGTGCAGATCACCGTGGCCGAGGAGATCGGCGTCGAGGGTCGCGGTTCCTACTACGAGGAGGCGGGCGCGCTCCGCGACATCGTGCAGAACCACATCATGCAGCTGGTCGCAATCATGGGCATGGAGGCGCCGTCGAACTTCCAGGCTGAGATGGTTCGCGATGAGAAGGTGAAGCTGCTCCGCGCGGTGCGGCCGATTCATCCTGATGACGCGCTGTCGCACTCGGTTCGGGGTCAGTATTCGGCCGGCGCGATCAACGGTGAACCCGTGGTCGGGTATCGCGAGGAACGGGGCGTCGCCCCCGACTCGCTCCGTGAGACCTTCGTCGCGCTCAAGGTCGACATCGACAACTGGCGCTGGGCGGGCACGCCGTTCTATCTGCGCACCGGCAAGCGGATGCCCAAACGCTCGACCGAGATCGTGATCCAGTTCCGACGCGTGCCGCACTCGCCGTTCGCCGGCAACGTCCCCCTCGCCGCCGGCGCGGCGCCGGCCGACGGTATAGACCCCAACCTGCTCATCCTGCGAATCCAGCCGGACGAAGGCATCTCGCTCCGCTTCGGCGCGAAGATCCCGGGGCAGGCACTGCGCATCGAGTCGGTGAACATGGACTTCATGTACGGGACTGCATTCCGCCAGCAGTCGCCGGATGCGTACGAACGGCTCCTGCTTGACTGCATGCTCGGCGACCCGACACTGTTCGCCCGCGAGGACGAGGTCGAGGAGGCGTGGCGGTTCTGCACGGCGATTCTCGACGGATGGCGCGCGCATCCGCCTGACCGCACCAACTCACCGAACTACGAGGCGGGGACATGGGGACCCGAGGAAGCGCATGCCTTCATGGCGCGCGACGGCCGCGCCTGGCATCGCCCCTGACGATGGCCGCGAGCTCTCTGGATGACCTTGCCGGCGAACGGGTCGTCAGCGAGACGGCGGAAGAGGTTGCCGATGCTGTTGCGACCTGGATCGCGGCTCAGGCGCGCCGCGCCAACGGTGACCACGGCAGCTTCTCGATCGCGCTCTCGGGCGGCAGCACGCCACGGCTGCTGAATGCAATGCTCGCCGGACCCGCATGGCAGGGACGGATCGACTGGACATGCTGGAACGTGTATTTCGCCGATGAGCGCGCGTGCCCGCCGGATGATCCGACAAGCAACTATCACCTCGCCTGGACCACCCTGCTGAGCCACGTCCCGATCGACCCCGGGCGCGTGCATCGCATGCCCGCGGAGCGCAGGGATCTTGATGCGGCCGCCGCGGAATACTCGGACCTGCTTGCCAGCTCGCTGCCCTCGAAAAGCGACAGTGCCCCACGTCTTGATGTGATCCTTCTCGGGCTCGGCGAAAACGGCCATACGGCATCACTTTTCCCGGGCACGCCGGCTCTGGACGTCACCGACCGCTGGGCGACGCGCGGCCTGGCGGACTACGAGCCGTTTGACCGAATCACGCTGACCTTCCCCACCATCAACGCGGCCGCGGCCGTCGGGTTCATGGTCACCGGCGCCGCCAAACACGAGGCGCTCGTCGCGACCGCCCGAGGCGCCGTCCCCGCCTCGCGCGTCCGTCCCACCGACGGAACGCTCGCCTGGTTCCTCGACGCCGCTGCAGCGGCAGGGTGACGGCTCGGAGAATTCCGGCAGCCCATCGACCCGTGTCTGCCAGAATCCGCGGGATGCCGCGGTCGACGTGGAAGCCCTGCCGAGACGCCATCCGGATCGCGCCGAGCTTGCTCGCCGCAGACTTCGGACACATAGCCGAGGCCGCTCACGACCTCGAGGAGAGTGGCGCGGAACGCATCCATGTCGATGTGATGGACGGCGTGTTCGTCCCCAACTTCACGTTCGGCACGGACACGGTGCGCGTGCTCCGGCGCGCGACGACGCTACCCCTGGAGCTCCATCTCATGATCGTCAATCCCGACGCGCACCTGGCAACATTCGCGACAGCGGGTGCCGACGCGATCACGGTGCATTACGAGGTGTGCCCGAATCTGCACCGCACCCTTTCATCGATTCGCGCGCTCGATTGCCGTTCCGGCGCTGCGATCAATCCCAGCACAGCCGCGCAGCTGCTTGAGGACGTGCTCGAGTCGTGCGATCTCGCGCTGGTCATGACCATCGATCCGGGGTTCGGGGGACAGCCGCTGATTCCGCGCACGCTGCGCAAGGTCGAACAGGTCCGTCGTGAGGTGGAGCGTCAGGGGTTGGAGACCGAGGTCGAGGTCGACGGTGGCGTCGACGAGTCCAACGCGAAGGCGTGTGTCGACGCCGGTGCGGACGTGCTCGTCGCGGGCAGCGCGGTCTTCGGGCACAAGGACGGCCCGCGCGCTGGAGTCGCGGCACTCAAGCTCGCCGTGTCCGAGGCTGCAAGGCCATGACCGAGCTCGCGACCCCGGTGCTCGCCGACGGCAGTGACGACATCGACCGCGCTTCGGCGGATCTCGCGGCGCGCCTGCCGTCACCGCTCGAACCGCTTGCCAGGCTCGCGTACAACTACGCATGGTCGTGGTGGCCCGGCGGCGACGACGTATTCCGGACGATCGATCCCGCGCGTTGGGAGGCGAGCAACCACAACCCGATTCGCCTGCTTGACGAGACCTCGTCCGCGACACTCGAACGGGCCGCCTCCGATGTCACCCTGCTGCACCGGCTCGCGGAGCTCATCAGCGCCCTCGAGCACGACCTGAGCCGCCCACACATGGAAGGAAAGGCCTCGCCGGTCCGTCCGGTTGCGTTTCTCTGTGCCGAATTCGCGGTGCACCGCTCCCTGCCGATCTACGCGGGGGGCCTGGGCGTGCTGGCCGGGGACATCCTCAAGCAGGCGTCCGACATGGCGCTGCCCATGGTCGGCGTCGGACTCCTCTACCGGCAGGGCTACTTCCAGCAGCGCATGGACCGGTCCGGGTACCAGCTCGAATACTGGCTCCAGGTCGACCCCGAGCGGGTTCCTGCCGCTCTTGTCTACAACGGGGGCAATCCGCTGACGGTGACCGTGCCGCTGCGCGGGCGCGATGTCGTGGTCCAGGTGTGGCGGCTCGACATCGGTCGCACCCCGCTCTACCTCCTCGACGCGCAGCGACCCGAGAACTCCGCCATCGACCAGTGGATCACCAGCCGCCTGTACGTCGCGGACCGGCCGACCCGGCTTGCTCAGTACGCGCTCCTGGGGATCGGCTCGATGCGCGTCCTCGACGCGATGGGCCTCGACCCGTGCGTCGTGCACCTCAACGAGGGGCACGCGGCGCTCGCGCCCCTGGAGATGGCTCGCCGGGAGATGGCCCTCGGGCGCTCCCGCCACGAGGCGTTCACCGCCGCGCGCGAGCGGACCGTCTTCACGACCCACACCCCGGTGAGCGCCGGCAACGAAGGGTACGACGTGAGCGAGATCGTCGAGGTCCTGGGTGACTACCCCGAGCAGGCGGGACTCGACCTCGAGGGCTTCCTGCACCTGGGACGCACCCGACCCGACAACCCCCATGAGCAATTCGTCATGACCCCGCTCGGCATCAAGATGAGTCGCGCGCGCAACGGTGTGAGCCGGCGTCACGGTGAGGTTGCCCGGCAGATGTGGCAGTCACTCTTCCCCGAGCGACCCGCGGACACCGTTCCGATCGGGCACATCACCAACGGAGTGCACGTGCCGACCTGGACGGCCCCGCCGATGCGCGACCTGCTCGATCGCTATCTCGGGACCGGGTGGGAGGCGCGCGCCGCCGACCCGGAGACCTGGCGCGGGGTGGATGACATTCCCGACGCCGACCTATGGGAGGTGCGCAATGCACTCCGTGCCGAGTTCGTGCAGCACGTGCGGGTGCGCAGCGTGGCCAACCGTCTGGCGCGCGACGAGCCCCGCTGGTACGTCGAGGCGGCCGAGCACGGCTTCGACGAGCACGCGCTGACCTTTGGCTTCGCCCGCCGCCTCGCGGGATACAAGCGAATTCAGTTGCTCACCCTCGACAGACAGCGCGCCGCCAGCGTGCTCGAGAACAAGGATCGTCCGGCGCAGATGGTGCTCGCCGGCAAGGCGCATCCGCAGGACGAGGAGGGAAAGCACGCTGCCCAGGGTCTGTTCACGTTCGAGCGCGAGCCCGCCGCGATGAGCCGCGTGGCGTTTCTCGACAACTACAGCCTGGAGACCGCCGACCACATGGTCGCCGGATGCGACGTGTGGATCAACGTTCCCCGTCCGCCACTCGAGGCGAGCGGCACCAGCGGCATGAAGGCGGCGCTCAACGGCGGCCTCAACCTCTCGGTGCTCGACGGGTGGTGGGCCGAGGCCTACAACGGGACCAACGGATGGGCGATTCCCGGTGACATCCTCTTCGACCATGCGATGCAGGATTCGCGCGACGCCGCGACCCTCTTCGACATCATCGAGCACGAGGTCGTTCCGCTCTTCTATCAGCGCGATGAGAACGGGATCCCGCGCGGCTGGGTGCAGCGGATGCGCGCCTCACTTCGCACCAACGGGCCGCGATTCTCAGCGGCGCGGATGATGCGCGAATACGCGGCCGACGTTTACAACCTCACCACGTCGCGCTGAGGCAGACGCTCCGGCCGTCACGGATGCTTCGGAGTCGGTGAGGGCTTGGCGCTGGGCGTCGGCGTCTGCATCGGGTTGGGCGCGATCGTGATCGGCATGGTGTTGGGCGCGACCGTCGGTGTGGGCGTGGATGCTGCGGTTGGTTTCGCGGTGGCGGTCGCGGCGCCGGCGGTATCGATGCTCGTCGGCAGGCTGGCATCTGTCGGCGCCGCCGTCGACGTGAACAGAGGTCCTGGCGGCGGGGTCGGCGAGACCTGAACCCCCGGCCCTCCCAGCGCCTTTGCCGCAAAGATCACCATCACCACCAGCGCGATCACCGCCGCTGCGGCCACGGACCACACCTTCCAGCCGACGCCTCCCAACTTCGGTGCGTCCGCCGCGACGTCGATCGCAAAGCCCGGCAGGGGCTCGTCGTCCTCGGCGTCAACCAGCTCGACGACCGGTGAGGTCGGAGCGGGGTCGGCGAGGCGGTCGGTGACGATGACGGCGAGCCACGCACGTCCCTGGTCGCGCCATGCCGATCCGAGGAACGCCCTGCCCGCGATGTCGAGGTCGCGGCGGAACACCGCAGCGGATGCGGGCCGGTCACGCGGGTCCTTCGCCAGCCCTCGGATCACCAGCTCTCGCGCCAGCAGTGGAACCGCCTCACTCGGCAGGGCTCCCTGGGTGTGCTGGACGCCCAGCCCGGTGAGATCCGTGCCCAGGTACGGAGGTCGTCCGGTGAGCGCGTCGACGAGCACGCCGGTCGCCGCGTAGATATCGGTCGCGACGGTGTGCGGCCGCCCGGCCCACAGCTCCGGCGCCATGTACTGCGGCGTCCCGGCGCGCCAGCCGCGACGCAGCGGAGCGGCCGGAACACCGGCGTCGCGCACGATTCCGGTG
>Ga0209380_10000562_pt1 | contig 26226 bp, 21 predicted proteins | sample HubBroMetageWFT6_FD_188347 | JGI IMG/M metagenome (GOLD analysis project Ga0209380, IMG submission 188347) | Warmed and freeze-thawed soil microbial communities from the Hubbard Brook experimental Forest, New Hampshire - Hubbard Brook CCASE Soil... | ecosystem: Environmental > Terrestrial >... | reverse complement strand
TCCCGGCCCGGCCGGGGTCGTGACCCAGTTCACGATCACCGGTTGCCCGGGCGCGACCTTCGGAATTTCAGGTCGGAAGCGTCGGGACAGGTCGGCCGCCAGGACATCAGCACGGCGGACAGGCATTATGCCGTCTTTCGGAGTAAGCCACTCAGCGGCTACCCTCCGCACACGGTCCGTGATGCCGCGTGGCCCCTCAGCCGTCCAGAGATCGCGGAACTGCCGATACCGGCGACCCACCTGGACTTGGGTCCGTCCGATCGTGGACCTCAATGCGACCCCCAACTCGCGCTGAAACGGTCCTCGCGCTTGATGCCAGCAGCCATAAGAAGATGGCAGGTTCGAGGCACCACAGTTCGGTCAATCGTGATCGTCATACTCCCTCCCGTTTCCAGCGTCGTTTCAGGGCCCACCTGCGTATCCTCCGAGCCACAGCTGGCGCGGCAAACACTTGTGTCCGGTTGCATACGATGGGTCCAAGGCGTCTCCTGCGACGGAGCGCAGCGTATTCCGGTAGCGAGATTGCTCCGTCGTAGGCCGTCACCGCAAACTCGACCAACTCGTCGGCGTGCGATACCTCCACTTCGTTGCGGTCGTACGCCCGACAAGCGTCCCATAAAGCTTCGCGGGCAAGGGCGCGGTTAGCCAGTTCATACAAACGATCAGCGTCCGTGACAAGGTGTCGGTAGTGCTGGAAAAAGGCGTCGAAAGCTGCCTTGCGTTGGCGCAAGTCAAAGAAACTTCCCCGATACACGGTACGGATCATGCTTCTGGGGTGCACGCGGTAGAAGGCCTGAGGGACTTGGCGCACATAGGCGATATCAGATACCGCAGCGATCCGCAACCACATCTCGAGATCACCAGCATGCGGAAGCTCGGGACGATATCCACCAACGGCCCGTTGGACGCTTCCCCTCACCACGACCTCGGGAGACGTGATGACGTTGTGCCCGGCTCGGCACCGGCTCTCCAGCCACCTGGCACCTGACCATCGCGTGAAGTCAAGTTTCCCCGCATCGATACTTGGCAGTTCGGCTTCTTGCGCGAAGTGAATCGTGCGCCCGTACACCATCCCGACACTCTTGTCCGCTTCCATGATACCGACAGCCCGGCACAGACTGCCGGGCGCCAGTATGTCGTCGGCCGACAACAACACGGAATACTCACCCGTTGACCATTCGATTAGCCCCTCGTTGTATGTGGCGATGTGACCCTTGTTCGCCTCGTGCCGGCGGAATTCCACCGCCTGGTTGGCGGCTGCAAGCTCACGGCCTACTTCGGCGCTGTCATCCGACGACGCGTCGTCGATCACGAGAACGCGAACGTCTACGCCAGACTGGGACAGCACACTGTTGACACAAGTGCGCAGATAGCGCGCGTAGTTGTAGCAAGGTATTACGACATCAATTCTGCTCATGACAAACGCCTCGCCGGAGTGGGACGCGATCCGGAGTCGCAACGTAGGATCGGTTGCTGCCCACCTTAATGTCATCAATATTCGAGTCGGACGAGAACGATTCACTCAGCACCGGTCGCGCGGCAGCGATGACGTCCCGCACGGGAGCAATACGCGCCCCCCCTGACGCTGCACGCGCTACTACCCGCTCAAAAAGCGCGGGCGTGCACCCGAATGGTGACGGGTCTGGACGCACATCGTGGGTGTAAAGAATCAGCCAGCCCTTTACCTTTTCATTCCTTGACAACAAAGATTCCAGTTCCCCAAAATGGCCGACGCCGCCATACACGCTGTTTGCCCGCAACAGGTTCAAGTCCACTGTCGGGCCATTCAAACCGCTGCATATACTGCGGCAACTTCTCATCTGCCCGCCGACTCTTTTCTTGGCAGCCAGAGTCACATGTCCGTACGGGTAGGCGAAATTGCCCGGGTCATAACCCGTGGCATGGCGAATTGCATCCCGGCCCCTCCACACGTCATCTTCGAACGCCAGCGACGAAACAGTGCGGCACGAAACATGACTGAAAGTGTGACTAGCCAACTCGTGGCCTTCCGCCAGCAAGCAATCGAGGTCTTCTCCGGTAAATTGATCACCCAAGCCGTTGCAGGTGTTCATCAGCCCCATCGCAACATAGTATGTGCCGCGCGCATCGAAGTTCTTCAGAACTGCGCCACCGATAGCGTAGGCGGTGCGCGGAAAATCGTCGAAGCAGAAAGATACAAACGGTCCTGTATTTCCCAGAGAGACCGGCTGAGAATGAAGTGACGATAGCAACCGCCGGTGCATCTGCGCTAATCCGGAACGTAAGTTCATCATTTAAACCACGGCAGTCCTGTCGTCCTGCACGATTATCTTGATGATGCGATCATCGGGAACTTCTTTGTCGTGGGCAAATACCAAGGATGTGACACCATCACAGACTTCAGTCTCTTCCATGCCTAAGTCGGCGAAGACGCGGCCAGAGGGAGTGTTACGAGGCGTCTTTCGGTAATCAGCGCGGAAATCCTTGCCGGTCATCGCGATGTACCTGCGCAGGATGTATCCCAGAAATGCATGCTCGACCCTCTTGGACTGAATTCGACAACTGAACATCAAGTCGGTCAGGCGCGGCTCACGGTTGTCCACAATTCCAAATCCGACGATTCCATAGCTGCCGAACCGGTCTTCGCAAGCAAGCACATAGGTATCAAGAGTAGACGACTGCAAAATCTTCTGCAGCAATTCACGGTTGTAGCGGCTCCCAGAAAAATTCATCTGATTCGTGCGCTGCGTGAGCTCATGCACACGTTCGAGATTTTGGTCGGTTAGCGACTGGATCCTCATTTCGATATTGGAATGTGTTAGAAAGGACTTGTAATCACTCCCAAAGGTCTGTGCAGTTTCCTGCCGGGCCCGCTCCACCTGATACATTTTGCGGCGGCTCACACTCTCAGCGGTTATCGGAACCTGGCATTCCTGCATCTCGAGAAGCGACAGATACTTCGTCGCATCCAGCACCAGCACTCCTGGGCACGCAGCGCCGACCTGCTGCCGTTCAAATTCCGAGTCGTCCACGAAGAGGACACTGTCGATGCCGATGTTTAGCTGCCGGGCGATAAGCTTAATTGCTTCGCTCTTCGGGCCCCACGAAATCTGTGGATACAAGAAGTACTCTTCGATTTGAAACTGTCTTAGGACCTGCAACGCCTCATCGTCGCTATTCTTGCTGGCTATTGACTGAATAATTCCCCGGCTGTCCAGTGTTTCGATGACGCCGACGATGTCGCGTTTCAGATGCAACTTCGTTGACCCGTCTTCCACGAGGATACCGTCCCATAATGTGTTGTCCAGATCCCATACCACGCACTTTATCTTGCCGTTCTTTTCAGCCTGCTCATGGGATTCCTGAACGAAATCCATCAATCCGAAATACAGCGTCACTTCCGGTTCAGTATGGTTCGGAATGAGATCCACACTAAACGGGTCATTAAGATCGACAACGGTCGCGATCTCTTCAAAGGGAATGCGAACGCGTCGGAACCCCGGTTTGATATCGATTAGCTGTTGAAACGGGATCTTCTCCGTCGAGTGGGTCAACCGGATTGTGAGAGACAGCGATATCGCTTCTTCGGCAGGGTTAAAACATTCGAGCAAAAAGCACGTTGGTGTCTCGGTGTTCGATCCCCCTCGAGCTGCGGCTCGCTTTTTCATGCCGTATCGCTTCGTGGTGATAACGCTTTTCATCCCCGAAGGCAGCGGAAGGTGATACAGGGCCGTGCCAATTCCGTAATCGCGTCTTTCACGTTTTTCTGCATCCTGAGCGGTGTAGAGTCGAAGGTTTCCCGGAGTCCACAATTTGCCCCACTGCTTGAAGCGAATCTTTACTAAATACTCATTGAACGCGGCGGGACATGGCACTCGCACCACGCCATCGACAAAACGGCGACACTTTCCATCCGGGCGCGCCTGGTAGAGGTCGCAAGTTGAATAACAAGTGGGCCAGACACACTCGGTGCAGTGTTCGCTCCAGGGAAGGACCGTACGTCGCAGAACCTTACCGCGGAGACCGGCGAACGAGGCAGCGACGTCCGGCGCAATCACAGCGGGCTGTTCAATCTGTATGTTTGCTTCGGTTTCGTACATGGAAGACTAGCGTCGAGGATCGGGCGCGAAAGTTAGTATCTGATTGTCGGACGTTGATATGCGACCACTTGGAACGTAGGAGCAGATCTCCAACGCCGACCCAAAATGCCTGTGATGGCAGCCAGCTACTGGCGCGTAATTTTTGTTTGAGTTTCGATTGAGACCGTTACCTGGTCAGACTGCGAAAAAAGACTCAGCGCTTTAGACGCGTTGTTGGGCGCAATGATGAATCACTGTTATGAATGTAATCGTGAGCCAAGAACAACCGAAAGAACTACCCTGGTACTTTCCTGCAGTCTCGGCACTTAGTGAGGCGTCGCGATCAGATTGGTCGGCGGAGCCGGCGAGTTCCCTGTTACATATTGGTAAGCGCCCATGTACCAGTGGCCGTTCGCTCCACGAATGTTTCCGTCAGGATCCACATTGTACGGAGCGGACAGCGTCTTACCGTTCTGGAATAGTGCTTGTCTTGCGGAAGTGAGATGCAGATCCGCAACAACCGGGTTACCGGAACTCATATTCACAAACCCGTTATAGGAATTCAAAGGGTTACCGGGCGCAAATGTTACTGAACCAGTCTCACTATACCCACTGAGGCTGTACGCATTGTAGGAGCTGTATGTCGGCGAAATCTGATTGTCAACGTTGTAGAAGATGTTGTTAGCTATGTCGCTTCCAGAGACCAGGCTGCCGGGTTGACCCAGCCACGGCGGCTGGTAGTCCCCGAACGTGCCGTCGTTCTCGAAGGTGTTGTTGTAAATGTATACCGGGCCGTATGTGCTGCCAGTCTTGAAGCACATTTCCCACCCGCCCGCGTGGTAGACGATGTTTCCGTAAAATGCGAAATTTTGCTGGCCGCCAAATTCGGAGAACAGACCGTCATTCGGTGAGCTGTATATCCGGTTGTAGCGCCATGTGTTGCCGCTATTCGGCGGCGCAGTGTAAACGATGTCCTCGTGGTCGATACTATCGTTATTTGTGTCTCCGATAATGCTGTACTGAATTGTGTTGTTGAGAGCATTCCACATTCGCACAGTCTCGCACCAGCGGTGAATCCACATGTGGTCAGCCAGCGAGTTCTGAATCGTTCCGCTAAAGTTCCAGTTTAGGCCGTAGGCCGCTGAACCAGTGCAATTGCCGTTGGTGACGCACACAGGTCCGTACAGTTCGATATAGTACAAGCTCACATGATCAGCGGTGCCAGAACTTGGAGAGTCAACGGCATCTCCACCAGACGTGCGGACGCTTTGAATGCCATAAGCAGTCCCAGTCACCGCATTACCTACGCGGCCGTTGATGGCATAGTATGCTCCGGCCGAGAGTTGGATCAGCGCGTTGCTAAATATGACCTGACTGTCAAAGGCGCTGTTCCATCCGGGAGCTGCCGTGGGCACAGTGTCGGTGGACAGCACGCGGTTGATGTTCAGAACCGTACCGGCCGTGCATGTCTTGCCGACGGCTAGACCGGTGGTGTAGGTGCCACCGCCGAGCCAGATTGTGTCACCGCAGGCCACGCTTGACCAGCCGATCTGGTTCATCTCGTTCCAAGCGTTCGTCCAGTTAGTACCGTTGTTGGAGCCTTTTGCTCCTTTCAGAACGTACCAATTCGCGCCGAAGCCGTCCGCCGCGATCATCAAGATGAGAGCAAAAAACCAGTATTTTCGCATACGTTTGGTCGAAAGCAAGGGCATTGAGACTCCGCGGGCCCCAATAGCCGGTTCCTCAGCAATCAGGTCCCCGACTGATTGGCAAAACGAAATCTCAGATCAAAGAATCGCAAATGCGTTTCCTGAGGGCAATCGAGAACCATGACGGCCATGCACTAAGGTAATGCTGTCGAGGCCGCCAAATGGTTACTACAGTAATACCAGAGGTTACTATACAGTCTGATTCCTCTGGCACCTCCGTGTTGTTGCGCTGATTGACACAACGTAGGGTGTTGGGCCTCCCTCCCGGAGGGACAGGTATCGAGTGCCCTGCGCGCGAGCAATTTCTCGCCAGACGTATCCGGCGTCCTTATGCCCAGAAAATCCGCGTCGAAGGAGGTCTTCATAACGTTTAGTTGCGGAGGGCGTGCATCGATGAGTCATGTGACGCCAACGACCGCAGTCTTCCTCTGTACCGATAGCAAAGAGCTCCCAACAACAATCCCGCCAAGGCAGCAACGGCCCGATTCCAGCCGACTCCGTTCTCGCTGTAGGACCGGATGAGCCGGCGTCCGAGACCGGTCTTGGAAACCACATTATCCCGGAAATCGGAAAGCTGCCGAATGGTGTTGACGCGCAACGACGACTTAGAAACGGCGATGGCAGCTAGATTTAGGTCGTTCTGATACTTGATCTCGATCGTCCGGCTCATTCCGTCACGCACTGGCAACTGCAAACGCAGCTGTGTTCCCGACCGCTGATACGGGTAGGGTCGGCCATCCACAAGCACGGTCACGGGAAGAACGAAATCCTCATCTTTTTCGAGAAAGAAGGTCGCATCGCGTTTACGGGTATTGGTGAGGTGAATGGTGCCGCTAAACATCCGGACGTCATAGTTGCCATCGTCGCGTAGCTTTTCCAAATAGAGATGTTGCGCAATATAGCCCAGGCCCGTCCATTTCGTGTCTGGCTGGAGCTGGTTCACGCTATCAGCAATCGCGTTGAAGGCACCGATTCCGGGCGCGAAGAATCCCTCATGGACATAGAACAACAACGGATTGCCGAGAAAGGCATCAATGGCGAGTTGGGCGTCCGGTATGGGCGCCTCTGCAGAGTACCGGCGAAGGCTGGGGAAATCGGCAAATTGCAGGGTTGCGGTGCGCAAGGCAAACTCTGGGTCGGCCGGAGCTGTAGCATCGGAAGGCACGTTGAGAGAGTTGTTCGTCGCCAAAAAGTTGTAGCGTTTGAGGGCAGCTAGAGTTGCCTCCGGAGAAATTGAGTGTGGAAAGACCATAACTGCGTCGTACGGGATGCCTGTCAGCTCGCTGAATCTCTCCATGCGGGCAATCCCCTGCTTAATATCCTCCACCTGCCCTTGCAGGGGATGGGTATTATAGGCGCCGAACTCCTGATGATCGTGGTTATTTCCGTGGATAGTGACCGAAAATCTGTCTGGGTGCTTCCGAAAAAGCAAAACCATGGCGGGCTGGCTGCGGTCGAAATTCCAAGGAATGAACGCCAGTGTGACGTGGAAATTGTGCAGCTGGGCTTGCTTTAAGAGCTCCTCATAGTTTACGTATCCGTAGGGTTCGCGAAGCCACGCATCGTCAATCGTCAGATTGGCGTAGCTTCCAGGGCTGTGCCACGCACGTTCTCCGGCCGCGTAACGCAGAAACATTACCGGTGGAGCCACCGTCGCGAACACGGCTGGCTCGCGATACGGGTCTGGCGTGGCAGGGATATTAACTGCCCGGGTTGCCGTAGCGAAGAATACTTCCTGGCCGCTGATTACGGCTTTAGCAAAAACGGGCATCTCGGCCGTGCCGAATCTCGCTGCCATTAGCGACTGTGCACCGCGCCCGATGTCGAGGGTCAAGTAGGAGACTTCTTCCTGGTTGAGCGGCAGTTTCGTGACCCCGAGCTGGCCCGTGATATCGCTCGCGCCCGCGACCGCATACCAGCCCGTTCCTTGCTCCAAGACCGACTTCTTGCAACCCGTAATCGCCCCGGCCGACCATTGCTTCAGCAGTGCCGGACTAGTTTGTTCGGTTATGCCCACAATCATTAGGGGTATCTTACGTCCCTGTTTCTGTATCGCGGCCAAGACGTGCCTTTGGACTAAGGAGGGAAGAGCATCAGCAGCGATAGCAATGGCGACGGTCCTGGGGTCTCGAATTATCTTGACCATGGCCTCGTTGTCGCGGATCCCAGTAACGACGGTGACGTCGGGCTCCAGGCCGTACAATTTGGCGGCGATTTCAATCTGCTGCCGGGTGGGTGACTGCTCAGAGACCTTCGCAACATAAGCCACCTCAGCGGCAAAGGCATTTAGCCAAGCCGCCAAGAAACACAAGACGGCCAATGTCAGCCGACTCGCCCGCCGCAGCACCGTTGTCGATCGAGAATAATTCAACGATTTCAATCCAGGAGGTAGGTAACTTTGTCGTTCTTCAACATCGCATAGGCCACTCGGGCTCGTTCGGCACCGAACCCTTCGACGCGCCAGCCGTTTTCGTGGGGCACAAGCGTCATCTTGCTCCTCTGTCGCCACCAGGTATCGACTTCCCCTGGAAGGGCAGTCCACAACTGTGCCTCAGTACGCAATGAGGCGAGATGACCAAGGAGGGCTGTGTACGTGTCTCTGGCTTTCGGAGTATCAAGATAGTCGGGATGTACGATGAAGCTAATGAGCCCATGTTGCTGCATGATCTGGCTAATTTGCTCCAGCCATAGCTCGATAGAATAGCTGCCAAGAATGTGAAACAGCGAGTAATCCTGCGTTGTGGTCACGGGAAGCTCAAGAATATTACCCACGAAATAAGGCATCACGGTGCAACACCCTCCCTGCTGAGGATCGAGGTGGGCGACATTGGGCACCGACATGTCGTATGAAAACCTAAATGCGTCGTACCACTCCAAGTTGCGGTAGAGTACACCCGAGCGGAACCCTTTGCTGCCGAAGCGGAGTATGCATTCATTGATCCTAGCTGCCGCACGCAGAAACTGCTGACGATCGTCATAGAGATGTCCGTCATGTCTAAGATCGTGCACGTTAACTTCAAAGCACCGCTCTCGAATTGCAGACAAGATTGTGTTGCTGGCTACATATCTCGCCTCGGGAATGATTTGAAAGGAACTCCTGATGCCAAACGAAGCGTTGATGTCCATAAGTTCGTGTGTAAACTCCAGCCCTGAGGCCGTTTCCACATCGTGAGTCATCATCGCGCAACTTGATCTTCCTTCGGGCCAGAACCAGACGAAAGGAATTCGAACCTGGCCGGAGGCCTGCAGCGCCAAGCCCATCAACCTTCCAAACATCTGGTCCACGGTCCGATCCACCGGCCAGTGCGGAAACGGCGCTTCGTCCCAGCCCTTCAGCCAAGCTCGCTGCAGATGACGACGAAGGGAAACCGGCAGGCCTGGGCGCAGCGAGTAGTAGATCTTGCGTGTCAGTTTCTTCCAAGCCGGCTTACGCGCGCGGTGGACGTAGCGCTCATAACGGAAGTTGTCGGCAACATCCGTAGGGTTGAACGGAAGAACGCACGTAGAACCCTCGAGTTGCACTTGAGCCATCGCGTCCGGAAGTGAATCGGTTACGTCTTCGGTGTTCCCAGCTGCAGATTTTCCGTAACAGATAAGACCGGGACCAAAGTGAAAGTATCCCGGAGCACTTCCATTCGGCTGTCCAGGGGCGAGCCTGAAGTCGACAGCCTCGTCGGGACAACGATAATAATCGAGAAATGCCTGCTTCATAACAGAGAGGTTTTAAAGGAGCTGCCGACCGCATTCGGGCGTGCGGGCGGCAGGGCTCGCAAGGCTATCCCAAATGCCGGTAGAGCAATCGTCCGGTGTAGGCTAGCATTGGGTCCGGCAGGCGTGCTAACGCTTGCCGTGCCCATGACGTCCCTGCCTCGGGTAATTCGTCCTTCACGCGCGGTGTTGGGCTTCGGTAGTACGTCAAATCCGTAGTGACCGCCCCAAGATGTTTCTTGAATGCAATTAGTCCCGGGTCGCTATGCGCTGACCGGCCAAGGTCAAAGTCTTCCGCTCCCATTAGTTTAGCTTCTTGGATCACCTTCCAGAACAGGAGTGGCATTGCTCCCAAACTATGAAAGCCCGCGTCGGAGCAACCATACTTGTAGACCAGAGAATTTTTGTACGCAAGAGTGATGATGCTGGCTATGGGACGAGCCTCTTTCGATAGGACATGAATCGTCAAGCTCTCGCGAAAGCAATGAACTAAATTGCGAAACCACGCGGCAGGCTGCGGTGGCAATTTGTGCCGGCGCCGCGTAAGCAAGAGCAAATGGCGAAATTTCTTCAGAAGAACTTCCGACCTCCCGGCCTCATAGGTGAGTGTCTCACGCTCAGCACGTTTGATCTTCCTGCGCACGCAACTGTCATGGAAACCACGAAAGATTGTGTCCACGCCAGCTCGTAGATCAATTCTTTGAAAGCTGAAAGTATCGCTGGAGGCGAAACCAGCCTGGGCTTTGACTATGTCCTCTCCGGATAGAGGCCTAAGTTCGATGTACTTCCACCGCTCTGCGTTCCTGGCATGGAGGAGCGATTCCAGAATGGTGTCGAGTTGGGGGCCGCAAGCCAGCTGCTGGCAATGATCCGAGAACGGCAACGAGACCAGCCGCCTACCCGTCAGCCAGCTGCGAATCTGGCAGAAAACCACGCCATTAGACAGCTCCTTTCCTTCTGACGTGGTAAAGCCGATCGGCTCAAACCCGTAGGTCAGGTACAGAGCTTCGAGCCACGCAGTGGTGTGGAAGACAGCAGCCTGGGGGTGTCGAGCGAGGAATTCCGGCCAGCGCGGATCCTTAAGTGGATTCAACCGATGCACAGTCATTTGAACTGAGGCCTTCTTGTAGACTCGACGAATACTGCGCGACGCATCGTACGAGATCACCGATCCGAACGCGCGCATTACTTCCGGGAGATAAAGAGTGTGATGACTTGGGACCGATAGAAGGGCGCTAGTCGATCGTCAATAAGCAGATGTACTCATTGCCGAGCCAGGAATTCCGTTTATTGGTGTACCGCCCAAACGTCAGCTCGACGATTCTGTACAACATGTCATGGTTCAATAACCGTTCGATCCCAGGGACGGGTGCCGTTGCATAACGGAACTCGGACACCAGCCGCATCCGATGTCTCTGGAAGAGTTGAGCCATCTCAGGAAATGAGAGTCGGTTCGTGCGGTATTTAGCTGGCGCCACAAATTCCTGAAGTGTTCCGAAGAGACGTCCCAGCCGACCAACCATGTGGCGGCAATCGGTGAACTCGATAACCAAGCTGCCGCCTGGACGTAACAGCTTGGCGATTGCCGACAAAAAGTTATCGGGAGATTCTACGTGCGCCATCACGCCCACCGAAATGATCAGGTCGAACGACGCCGGGTTGAAGTGTGCCTTCATGAAGTCTTCATTCCGGACTTCCACATTTGCTGCGAAGTGCTCTGGAATGTTAGATTTGGCGATCGCAACCATGCTGGCTGACATATCCATTAATGTGAGATGACTCGTGGGAGTCAGAAGAGGCAGGGAGATCGTGCCGTCACCGCATCCGATATCCAACAACCTTTGCCACTCCGTAGTTGCGGCAAACTCTCTGACTGTTTCCGCGCGAACGCGTATGTCCACTTGCCTGCTGTCCAGGTAACGAGGTGCGTTTTCAAATACGCTTCGAACCTTATCACTCTTGCTGCTCAATCGCTGCGTCGCAGAGCCCGGTGCCTGGAAGCCTGCGGCAATGTCTCTCCTCATCATTTCGGCTATCTCTCCAATGCCTTGTCAGCAACTTCAGTCAAACATAACCATCTTGCCCACTGTGACAAGATAGCTGTCCTCAGACAATAACCAGATCACGATGCTCATTTCCACATACTGTCCAGAAGCAGAAGCCGGCGGAGCTGTTGCGTGCGCGTGTAGTTAATCAGAGCGCGGTCTTCCACCTGATGACCCCGTTCAAGATACCCGCGCACAAAGCCCCAGAGCAGTCCCGTTGCCCCAATTACATACGGCCTTCTTGCCAGTCGGCGCATGCATTTCATCAGCATGAAGATGGGATGGTATCCAGCGACGTAATTGGCTCGCCCATTCTTGACGCAATCCTTCCAAGCGCCCTCCGCAGCCCCGGTGAAACGGTAATGCGAAACCTGTAGGTGGAGAAAACTGCGCGTTTTCCAACCCAACATGTTGGCTTTGACTTCGTCCACGGTGTCCCAGCCGGGCGCGTGCAACAGACCGTCCAGATGGTCCCAACACTGCCGCTTGTAAATCTTGGTCGCTCCCCGAACGTGGAAAAGTGGATTGGCTTCCAGTTTCAGGACGCCGTTCTCCTGATGACAAATACCGCCTCCGCCAATTCCGAGGTGGGGATCGTTCGCGAACTCCGCAAAACACTGCTCGAAGTAGTCGGGAGCAAAACTCAGGTCGGCATCCAACTTGACCAAGAAATCCCACTCAGATGATGCAATTTGCGCATAACCATCGTAGAAGGCGTCGATCACTCCTCCGCCAGCCTGACGGAACCCGCGGTTGTAGCGATGCAGCGCCGTAATCCAAGCATATGAGCCGGAGTACCGATCGATGATGGCGCCTGTACCGTCGTGCGAACCATCGTCCACAATGATCCATTGCAGCGGTCGTATGGTTTGCTGGGCGACCGAGAGAATCGTCTTTTCAATATGCGCTTCTTCGTCGCGCGCCGGGGTGATGATTATGTACTTCGTCATGCTAGTCAATCTATCGAGCGGTAGCCAGGCATACATTTGTGGTCAGCAGAGAATCCACGAGCTGCAGATATTCATGTTTGCGAGCTCCCCAGGTATTGTCGCGAACGTACTTTTCTGCGTTTGCGACCTGTCGGCGACGCAACTGCGAGTCGCTTCTCAGCCTTAGAATCTGCTGTGCCAATTGGTTCTCATCGTCATCTTCGTAGTACTGGATAACGGAGTCGTCGTAGTAATAGGCATGAATCTTCGTCCGGCACGCTATAACCGGAACGCCCAGAGCCATAAACTCCAGAATCTTGGTGCTGAGGGCCTCGTTTGAAAAGGCGGAAGTCGAGCGCTTCGGTTCAATCGCAAGGTCGGTCGCAGCCATTACCCGGGCAATCTCGTGGCTAGGCAGGAAGTCGTGAAAGACTATCCGATCCCGCATTCCCAACTCATTTGCTAGTGTGATAAGCGAAGGCTTGGCAGGTCCTTCGCCATAAATGTGGAATTCGGACTCCGGCATCTGGCTCGCGATGCTGGCAAAAGCACGGATGGCCACATCGAGGCCCTGGTGGGTGTTCAACGTACCCGGGTACGTCAGCAGAAATGTGTCGGTCTCGGTCCGCTTCCGTAGAGGATCTGCCACAAAGATCTTAAGATCGGGATGATTGCGGACAACACTGCATTTCTTCTCCTGGGACGAGCGGGCGACGAGGCGATCACGCCACAGATGATTGGCGACTATCACGTGGTCGGCAAATGCTGCGGAACAACGCTCGACAAGGGTCAAGAGCTTAAATAGCCACGCGCCATGACTCACCTTGAACTTGCTGGCATAGAACTCAGGCAGCAGGTCATGGATGTCGAGGATGATGGGCACTTTCTTCGCCTTGGGAGAGGCCGCTGCAAACACCAGGAAATCGGGCACATTATGTACATGCACGATGTCGTAGGGGTGTTCGCGATGTTTTCGGTGGAGGAACAATGTGGAGCGCAGAAGGAACCGGAAAATTCGCCCGGCGTAGGCGAAGAGGCTCTTCTCATTCACCGTTCGTGACTGGATCCGATAGACATTCACCCCATTGATTACTTCGAACTCCGGCAGAAGGTTGTCCCGCCGTAATGCAATGACATCCACCACATCTCCGCGCTCCGTCAGGGCGTTGGCGTATTGCAAAATACGGGTATCGCTTTCATAGAACGCATACGCAAGCATGCACACTCTCAGGCTACGGCGTTCGCTCCGCGCACTAGGAGAACCTGTCACGGCATCATTCCTATCAATCTCATGCAACGTAGAGGCCATAGTCCTCCTTAACATACCGGCGTTCGCTCTCGCCATCCCGTTGTGCGTAAGTCTGGCCTCGCGCCGCAATAGAGGGATATGCTACTGACAACGAGATCAGTATCCATGCCATATATCCCTGCTGACCCCAGTTGTAGCCGGCAACGCTCAGGAGGGAGAAGTAAAATCCAGCCAAGGAGATGAAAAGCACGCCACTGAAATATCTCTCCGGCCGAGGCAGACGCGCGTAGCTCACCAGTGTCATCAGCAGTGGCGTGAGGAGCAAGATGCCGACAAGTACCAGCCCGCCGTAGCCGGTTTCGTATAGAAACGCAGCCCAGCCATTGTCACAGGTGTACCATCGGTGGGTCGTGTTCAGAAAAGTGACATTCAACCCTAGTTCTCGAAATGTTCCCAATCCATAGCCAAACATCGCGCGAACGGGATCTTTCGCAACGGCGGTTGCAATAGCGTCCATCAATGCGTGACGGTACAGGTAAGAAGTCCCCACCGGGCTCGTCGGATCCTCGCTTGACTCGTAAAGACCACTGATTGTCTCCCAGATTCCCGGCCGGGCAACCAGCGCCATCGACGTCAACATAACAATTACAGCCACATATTTACGCACTCGACTGTCTGCCAACAGAAAGAGAAGAAAGCAGGAGATACCAACTACGATCCACGGACCGCGACTTGACGTCTTGTACACGCCCCAGAACATGAGGACGACGATTAGCCAGAGTGCGAAACGCTGCCGGCGCGATTCCCAGAAGCTTTGCAGATGTAACGCTAAAGGAATGCTCATAGCCAGCGCGACACCGAAGAGAATAGGGTGAGGAAAGGTCGAACGCAGGCGTAAGCCCCTCCCCCACTCGATATAGAGCGGGTCGATGCCGCCGTTGTATGTGATCCACAAATTAGCAGGGAAAATCCTCAGTATGCTCCATGAGGCATAGGCTTCAAGCAGGCCAAAGATGCAGCACACCCCCATGGCAATCATCATGGCGTATACGATCTTGTAAACCGTTCGCACATCCGAGACCAACCGTAAAATTATCCAATAGAGCAAGTAATATTCGATTACCTGGGCGATTAACTGCTTGATACTGGTGACTACCGAGAGTGAGTAGAGCGTCGAGCATAGCGCCCAGCCGATGTGCAGAAGCATCAAACTCTTCAGGGGAATCGGGTTGGCGCTCGCGGGCTTGCGGCGAACAAAATACAGAAGCACCAGCGTCAGCAGCGCTATTCTCCACGTAGTAACGTCAAAAACTCCGGGGATCACCAACCTCGACTCGAAGGGTATCAGCACCAGAAAGAAGCAGAACACCGGGAGGGCATCCTCCAAGCGCTGCCGGCTAGCCAAGATTAGGCTGACCACGACTACGAGATCTATGATGAGAATTAAAACCAATTCTTTTACAGTGGCTCAGTCTTGACGTGATCTACAAAACGTGGGAGGTGCCTTTGCCGTCGTCGGCGGGGCTCGTCCCCGAAGATGAAGTCGCTCATCTTCCGGTCACGGGCGGCAGTTGAAAGGCGAACTTACTCCGGCTCCGGTGCCGCGCCGGCTTGAGAAAGTGAGCGGGTGTGCTGTCGTGGGCCGGTTGCCCATCGAGTGAAACCTAAAGACCAGAGCAAGATGTCGTACCATTTGCTGAAAGCGTGAGCCAGGAATCTGCGACCGGTAGAGCGAATTGCCACGGGGAACGCCACGATAAGCAGGAGTATCCGGCAAGTAGCCGCGAAGGCCATGCTGGATCTATACCAGATGGCATAGGGCCTCCCCTGGTGCAATTCCATGAAGCGTAGGGCAGATTCGCGGAGCATAATACTGCTGAAGTTGCTTTCCTGACGAGAGGAACTGCTGCCTGCCGCATGATGAACAATCGTGGCGTCAGGAACGTAATAGATCTTCCATCCGCCTCTTGCGATTTTGACGCAGAGATCCATATCCTCGGAGTACATGAAGTAATCGGTACTGAACCCGCCAACCTGCTCGATTACTTCCCTCCTCGCCATCATGCAAGCGCCCGAAATAGCTTCGACCGGGACGGGATTCTTGGGATTCTCAAGTAGCGGCCGCATCCCCCAAATACGCCATTTGGGAAACGTCCGTCGAAGATAACGTGAACTTAGAGCCTGGTTGAGAATGGAGGGCAGCGCCGTTACACAGGTAGTCTGCAAGGAAAGGTCGGAGTTCAAGATATGCGCACCGACCATCCCTGCCGCAGGAATGGAATGAAGAGCGGCGACGAGTTGCTGCAGCGCCGCCGTGTGTACCTCAGTGTCTGGATTGAGAAACAGCACGCTTTGGCCGCAGCTATGGGCGAAAGCCAGATTATTCGACCGGGCAAAACCTAGGTTGTGGTCGCTCTGGATAAAGATTACCTGGGGAAATTCCGACTTCACCATCTGCCCACAACCATCGTACGATGCGTTGTCGACAACGATGACTTCGTGCTTCAGGGCACCGGCGTGTTCACGAATGCTCGCCAGGCAAGCTCTCACAAAGCTCCGCGAGTTCCAGTTGATGATTATGATTGACAGATCCATAGAAGTCGAAGCCGATCGGATAGTTAATGTCCCAGCTAGCGAACTAGGGTTGGCTGTTGCGCCGTCGAACGCGATCTCAATTCACACTTGGCATTCATGGGTGTCCGGGCGGATTGAGCGGTCGACGGTCATCGAGATCGTTCCAATCCAAAAAGTGTGGACCGCTAGCCCTTCACACCGATCGTTGAGATGTAGCGCTCCACGCGGCAGTAGCGGGATACTCCATGACGGCAAGCGATTCTGCGGCTTCCGGCGTACCTGAGATGCCACCGATCCCGACGTAGTGAAAACCGTGGGATGTGACGTCTTCACAGGAGAGTAGGTTTCGACCGTCGATGACCAGCGGTCGCTCCACCAAATCACCGAGCCGAGTCCAATCCACGTGGCGGAACTCCTCCCACTCGGTGAGAACTACGATGGCCTCTACGCCCCGAGCTGCTTCATACAAATCCTGGCAATAGGTCACCGACGGCATCTCTTTTCTGGCTTTTTCCATGGCTTGGGGGTCGTAGGCTTGTATTTGCACCCCATCTGCCAGCAGAAGTCGGATGATGCGGAGAGCGGGTGCATGGCGAATATCGTCGGTCTCCGGCTTGAAGGTCAGTCCCCACACGCCAATTCTCTTTCCTCGCAGAACCCAGAGTTCCTTCTTTATCTTCGCCACAAACTTGTCAATGCGGTTCTGGTTGACCCGCTCGACCTCTTTGAGCAGTGCGAAATCGCAACCAAACGTCTCCGCGATGCGCACAAACGCCTGCAGGTCTTTAGGAAAACATGAGCCTCCGAAGCCGATGCCGGGCCGCAGGAATGAAGATCCAATGCGTGGATCCAATCCCATCCCTTCAGCAACGATACCGATGTCAGCACCCGCTGCCTCGCACAGGTCCGCGACGATATTGATGAACGAAATCTTCATAGCCAGGAAAGAGTTTGAAGCGTGCTTGATCAACTCAGCGCTATTGGTGTCGGTGACCACAAACCGGGGCCGTTCAGCGTTAGCGCAGCTGGAATGCACCGGGCAGACTACCGTCCTCTCCAATAGCGGCCTGTAGATTTCCCGCATCAGCGCGATGGCCCGATCCGTCTCAACGCCAACCACTATTCGGGACGGATGAAAGAAATCCAGCACAGCCGAGCCTTCACGCAAGAACTCCGGATTTGAGACGATGTCATATTCCAGGTGGTCGGACTTGTGCATCGCCAGAAGGCGGTGCAGTTGTCGCCCAGTCTGCACGGGGACCGTGCTCTTCTCAACGATCAAGCGATATCCTTGGGCATGCTTGGCGATGCTGCGGGCCACGCCCTCGACAGCTGAAAGGTCGGCCTCGCCATTTTCCAGGGGTGGAGTCCCGACGCAGATGAAGATGGCATGCCCGCGGGCGATTGCCTCTTCCGTCAGGCCGAACTCGAGTCGCCCTGCAACGCGATTGCGGGCGATGATCTCATCCAGGTGAGGCTGGAAGACGGGCACGTCGCCTGCGTGAAGTTGCGCGAGTTTATGAGGATCAGATTCCGCACAGAATACGCGATGACCAAGTTCCGCCAGACAGGCTGCGGTGGTTAGTCCTACATAGCCTGCGCCGATGACTGAAATTTCCATTTTGGCCTCCACTCTTTCCAATTGTCCACGAGTTAAGCGTCGCTTCTCGTACGTCCGGTATTATTCAGCCTGTCGTCTTTACGCTCGCGGGCATTGCACTCTACTGATTTGGTTTACTTAGAATCCATAAGATCAGTTGTCGGTTAGCCGCCCGAAGTAGCAAAACCCAACCCGATAAGCATTCTCCGCAGTGGAAGCGGCACCTGATTTAAGGAGACATACTCGAGAAGAACTCGAATCGAGTAAGCAACGCTCACCATCAGGGCCAAGACTCCCAACGTCACCGCATAAGGAAACGGCATGGCATAGAATCCGCCGAATACCGCCGCGATCAAAGATAGTGATACCAGCCCAGTACGCTTGTTTAGCGAGGACCATCGAAAACCACTGAGACGACTCACAATCGGGTATGTGAGAAATCCGTGAAAGATATAGGACCCGAGGAATGCGATTCCAGCGCCATTCAGACCGAAGCGTGTCACGCAAATCCAAGCTAGACCAACGGCCACTATAGTCCAAGCAAGTTCGCTAAAGAAAAACAGATATCGCCTACCTTTTGCAACGATGATGAAACCCATCGGCCAGGTAATCACCTGCAGAGTGGCTCCCAGACAAATCCATCGTAGGATGCCAACCGCCGCAGTGAACTTGGCGGTGTAAAAGAGCGCGATAACGATTGGTGCAAACGTCAGCGTAGCGATCACGCCTGGACCCGCTAACAATAGCCCTACGAGCGCCTGTTCATTCACCAGGCGGTTGCATGCAGGATTGTCGTTAGCGCTGGCCGTCAGGCGGGGGTAAAAGTCCGCTCCCATGGCCTGCAGAATGAAGCCGACATAGAGCCCGCCAAGAGTCCAAGCCGATTGATATAGCCCTGTCGCCTCAAAGCCGACTTTGCGGAGGACGGCGACCCGGACACCATAGGCAACTCCCATTGTCATCAAGCCACTTGCCATGAAAGCGAAGCCGAGTTTCAGCAGTTCGGCTGTCTCTTGCTTGACCTGGAAACCTGTGACTGAATGAGCGGGGATGTTTATCTTCCGGCTGTACCACCATGACGTAACAAGGGTCATACCCGAAATGACTACCAGTGATGGTACGACGCCTTTGTCGTGGAAGAAATAAACCACAGGTACGCTTATGAGAGTCCCGGATATCGCACCCAACACACCCATTTTGGCGAGGTCGGCTATGCGCCGCATTCCTTGAATCAACGCCCCTTGACCAGCGGATACCAGGCGAAAGAAAACAGCGATCGACAGCAGACGCACAGCTTGCGCGTGTTGATCGCTGCCAAACGACAGGGTGGATACCTGCTTGGAAAATACGACAAGCAGTCCTGCTCCCAGGATTCCGAGGACAACGGAGGTTCGCCGAAGCACCGCCGTGGTTTGAGCGATCCGCTCCGTCTCGCCCGAACCAACTGCCTCGGCAATCTGGCGAACGCCACTGCTGTTGACGCCCATACCCGCAATGCTCTGCGTAAGATCGGCGATTGATCCATAAAGGCCAAACAGGCCGAACCCAGCCGGGCCCAGAAACATCGCCATGGCCTTGGTGCGAAAGATTCCAATCGCAATATTCAACAGCGACGAGCCACCCACCAGGGCCGAAGATTTCAGAATCTGGCCGACGGTATGCTTCTCCGCCCGCGCCACCGGAGCTGCGAGGGGCAAAGATTCCAGTGACGGAGGCTGAAGCTGGCTGTTACATGGGATAGATGACATGTGGTTCAGGGCCGGTGTGCTGTCCGGCGAAAGCCATTCATTCGGCACGGCCGGTTGGTTCATAGAAACTGATTCGTATCCCAATCCGCTCGCGGCCGGCAACTACGGTAAATTGAATTCTTGCCGGGCAACTAACTTAATTGCTCAATGCACTCAATGACGTAGTCCTGATCGTCGTGCGTCATATCATGGAAGAGCGGAAGAACTACGGTGGTGTCGGTCACCTTGTTTGTCACCGCCAGTCGCTTGTCCCAATCGCCGCGGTAGGGAGCTTCCCGGTGAATCGCCATAATTCCGCGGCGGGTAGACACTCCCCGGTCAAGGAGTTGCTGCATGAAGTGATCCCGCGTTATGGGAGCATCGCTCCTGAGACGAACCATGTAGGACTGGAAACTGTGGCGTAATCCAGGAGGCTGTGCCGGAGTCACCAGCCAAGGAAGCCGTAAGAGCCGCGACGAATAGCGAAGTGCCAATTCACGTCGTGTGGCCAGCATATCCTCAAGCCGCCGCAACTGGACGAGACCCACCGCAGCTTGCAGGTCGGTCATCCGGTAATTAAAGCCGACTTCGTCATAGCTCTCGACCATGACTTTATTGGAAGTATGCCGGGCCAGATCGGACACCGACATGCCGTGTTGGCGGAGACGGCGAATGCGTGCCGCCACGTCTTCGTCGGCTGTGGTAATCATGCCGCCTTCTCCGGTAGTCAATACCTTGCGGGGATGAAAACTGAAACAGGCAATGGCGGCATGCGGGTGTCCAATCTTCTTGCCGTCGTACTCGGCCCCTATGGCGCAAGCGGCGTCTTCAATTACTTGCAACCTACGTTGACCCGCGATGTCAAGTATTTCCGTCAGCGCAGCCGGGAGACCCACCTGGTGAACCAGCAGTATCGCCTTGGTGCGAGACGTGATGGCGCTCTCGAGACAACGCGGGTCGATGTTATACGTGGAGCTGTCAATGTCAACAAATACTGGCGTCGCTCCCGCGTAGACGATGGCATTTGCAGTTGCGATGAAAGACAGACTTGGGCAGAGGACTTCGTCTCCCGGCTTGACGCCGGCGGCAAGAAGTGCGAGGTGCAGAGCCGTCGTGCACGAAGAAACGGCTACCGCACACGAAGCGCCGACGTACTGAGCGAAGCGCGTCTCGAACTCCGCCACTCTGGGTCCCTGACTAACCCATCCGCTGCGTAAGGCCTCCAATAGCGCCTTCTCTTCGGCTGCCCCGATCGAAGGCCGCGCCACCGGGATATTGCGCGTCTGTGATGATGTGCTCACTGGTGTGCGACCGCCACGGAATTGGCGCGAAGAGAATGCCTCCATCGCAGCAACTCTTGTAGCCCTTGCTCCAGATGGACGGCGGATTGGAAGTTGAGCATCGCAGCAGCTCTTTCCACGGCCGCGCGCCTTACCTGCACATGATTGACGGCGCGCGGCGCCCGGTATTCCGGCAGCAGTCCCGATCCCTTCAGTTTGAGCAATATGTTGCACAATTCGAGAAGACTTGTCTGGATTCCGGTGCCGATGTTGAACACTTCATCGGTGACATTGCTCTGCGCTGCCAACAGGTTCGCCCGAGCTACATCGTCCACATAGACGAAATCCATCGCCTGGGTGCCATCGCCGAAGATCAGAGGTGGAGTGTTGGCTTCAATCGCGTCCAACCATCGGATCAGCACCTCGGTATACACGCCTGTCAGGTCCATTCGAGGACCATATATGTTGAAGTACCGCAGTGCCACATACTGCAGCCCGGAGGTCGTATTCAAGGCGCGGAGCATCTGCTCCAAGGCAATTTTTCCTGCACCGTACATGGTCCGATTGTTGAATGGGTGGGCCTCGTCAATTGGCAGGTAGGATGGCTCGCCATAGACCGAGGCGGAGGAGGCCGCTACCACTTTTCTCACTTTATGTTCCAGGCAAGATTCCAGAACATTCATCGTTCCGTCGATGAGGACTTCCACCGCCTCGCGCGGCGCCTCGGCGCATCGAGTGATGCGCAACGCGGCCTGGTGAAATACATAGTCCACGCCGGCAATGGCCTGGTCGACCGTTTCTTTGTCGCGGATATCGCCCTCTATCACGCTGACGCCAGGTTGTTCCATCGCCCACGCCAGGTTGTTCCAATTCCCACGCACGAAGTTGTCGACAATTCGAACTTCGGCTGCGCCGGCATCGATGAGTTGATCGACGATGGCACTCCCCACGAATCCGGCCCCGCCGGTCACGCAAAAACGCGCGCCCGCTAGATTGTTCATTTGTCCCCCAGAAAAGGATTCATCCTTTTCTACGATCACGAATCATTCGAGCCGGTACGCCCGCCACCACGGCGTAATCAGAAACATCCTGGGTGACGACTGCGCCGGCTCCGACGATGGCGTGCGCGCCAATACGCAAACCTGGCAATATGGACGCATTCATGCCGATATCAGCACCGAATCCGACGATCACTGGCCTGACCGTCAGATCCGTGCTGATGATCGGTTCACCGAGCGGTAAGCCCGTGTGAACCGAGCCCAAAACCTTCGCACCCGGGCCCCAACCGACGTAGTCTTCAAGGACGAGGTCACGAGCGTCGAAATAGGCTTGGGGCCCGATCCAGACGTGACTGCCTATCTTGCACTTGCCCTCGAATCTGCCTTGAATCATGGCCTGAGCACCGATGAAAACGCAGTCTCCGAATTCCATAGTCTCCGGATGCTTGAGAACGACGTCGGGCCCAACCTGGAGATCGTTACCCACCGACTTGCACATCGAGCGCATAACGATGCGCCGCATCACGGCGTCGAAGGTGCTTTCCCCAGTTCTGAAGCGGGCGAACAGGTTGAGCAAATCGTCTCGGGAATTCGAGTTGCCCAGGAACTCGGCAAAGCCAGCTTCCCAGGCCGGATCGCGGCGCAACTCGCGTCGACCAAAGGTTGCTGCCACCTGCCAGTCGCCGAGTTCGGTCATGTGAGCGAGGTCTTGGTCTTTCATTCGAGGAAGCTCCACGCCTAAATCGTGCCGGCTGCCATTGTGAGTTGACCTTCAGGGGTCCGTGCCACTGCCTGAAGCAACTGTTCGGCTACACGCTGCTGCTGCTCGAAGGTGAGGTTCGGATACATGGGCAACGACAGGATCCTTGTGGCTGCGGCCTCAGTCACCGGGAATGCGCCCGGCTCGTAAGTCAAGCTCCGGTAAGCTCTCTGCAGGTGGAGTGGAATTGGATAGTGAATGCCCGTTCCGATACCCGCGGACGTGAGCTGCTGCTGGAGTCCATCGCGGTTGGCGACCTGTACGACGTAGAGGTGATACACAGCTCGCGACCACGATGGCTCGTAGGGGAGTTTCAGTGAATCCGGGTGTGCGCCCAGTAAGTCGTCGTACCGAGCTGCATTTGCTTGTCGCTTTGTGTTCCATTCGTCAAGATGCCGCAATTTCGTCTTGAGAATTCCAGCCTGGATTGAGTCAAGTCTTCCGTTATAGCCCTCAATGTCGTGGAAATACTTCCGCGATTGACCATGGTCGCGAAGCATTCGGACTTTATTGGCCAGTTCACGATCGTTGGTCGTCACGGCGCCGGCTTCGCCGCAGGCACCCAAGTTCTTCCCGGGGTAAAAACTGAAGGCAGCGGCTGTTCCCAGTGAGCCAGCGGTCTTCCAACACGATGCTTTTTGGGAGAAGTACCGAGCACCATGCGCCTGGCAGGCATCTTCAACGACCTCGAGGTTGAAGCGCTCAGCCAGCTCCAAAATCGAATCCATGTCAGCCATCTGGCCGTACAAATGCACTGGAACTACGGCGGCGACGTGGGCTCCGGTGTTCGTGTGCACCGTTCGCAGGCCGCCGTCAACCGTCACGCACTCGGTTTCGAGGAACTCCCGGAGCTTGGCCGGATCCATGTTGTACGTGCGTTCGTCAATGTCGACAAAGTAGGGTACAGCCCCCGCTTGGGTAATCGCCTCAGTTGTGGCGATAAAGCTGTTGGGAACGGTAATGACAATCGACCCTGGTGAAACGCCAGCCGCGATCAAAGCAAAGCGGAGTGCATCCGTACCGCTGCTGACTCCCACGCAGTAGCGGGTGTCGCAAAAATCTGCGAATTCGGTTTCGAAGTTTTCCACCATCGGACCGCCCACAAAGCCTGCCGTCCGGAGCGCAGCCTTAAACACGCTGCAGAGCTCCTCCTCCAACTCCATATGGGGAGTAACGATGTCGAGAAATGGAACCTGGGTGGCGTCAGTCACGATGAGCTCCTGTAAGTTCGTTGTCGATGATTCGCAAAAGCCTTGCCGGGTTGCCGACGACTATTCCGTATGCGGGAACGTCTTTCGTGACGACGCTGCCCGCTCCCACGATCGCGTTTTCTCCTATGACGACCTGGGATAAGATCGTTGCGCCCGAGCCAATCGAGGCACCTGCCTTAACTACCGTTCTTTCAACTTTCCAATCTGCCTCGGTCTGTAACCCACCCGCCGCGGTTGTGGCCCGAGGGTAAGAGTCGTTGATAAAAACGACACCATGTCCGATGAATACGTTGTCCTCGATGGTCACCCCTTCACAAATGAACGAGTGACTCGAGATCTTACAACTGCGGCCGATACTCGCATTCTTCTGCACTTCAACAAATGTTCCGATCTTGGTGCCGTCCCCGATTTCACATCCATAAAGATTGATGAAGCCGGCAAGTTTCACGTCCTTGCCCAGCTTGACGTCTGGAGCAATGCGCAACGTGTCGTTCACAGGGTCACCGCCGCTCCGCGGTTTTGTACCGACTGGCTGGCCGCTTGCAGCATCTGTACGACACGCCTGCCCGCATGGCCATCGTTCGCCGGCTTCTTGCCATTGCAAACACAATCGACGAAGTTCCCTGTTTCCGCTTCGAGCGCCTCGATCCGTTCGACCTGTGGCGCCCACATATCGCCGGAGCGATAGTTGACTAGCAGGTCATATACGTTGCTGCTGCTCTGGATCTTGACCCCTTTGTCGTACAACTTGATTTTCTCGTCAGCTTCCAGGTCGTTCCACACCAGCATCTTGTTTTCTCCGCCAATCAATGTGGTGCGGACTTTTACTGGAGAGAGCCAGTTCACGTTGATGTGGGCGATAACTTTGTTGGGGAAGTACACCGTCATGTACGCGACATCTTCGTGTCCATTCAGATGCTTTTGGCCGGTCGCCGAGATCGCCTCTGCATCCGAGTCGATCAGGTAGTCCATGATTGACAAGTCATGCGGCGCCAGATCCCACAGCACATTGATGTCGTGCTGGAACAACCCGAGGTTTACCCTGGTGGAGTCGTAATAGTAGAGTTTTCCCAGCGTCCCGTCGTCGACGAATTGTCGAATCTTCCGGACCGCTCCGGTGTAGAGGAACGTGTGATCCACCATGATCAGAAGATTCTTGGTTTCGGCGAGCTCAATCAGTTCGTCGGCTTGCTGTACGTTGCAGGTGAAGGGCTTCTCGATAAATAGGTGCTTCCCGTTGGCGAGTGTTTTTTTCGCCAATTCATAATGCGTCCACACGGGAGTAACTACGGCCACTGCGTCGATGTCGGGGGACTTGATGACTTCCATGCTATCCGTGGTGGTCTTAATGTCCGGGTGGGCCCGGTTTACGCGTTCCAACATACGCGGGCTCTGGTCACAAACCATCTCAACTCGAGAGCTCGAACCCCGATGAAAATTGCGCACGATATTGGGACCCCAATACCCGTATCCGATAACGCCGATCTTTAGCATGTTCCTTGCCTCGACTTTGCCATAGAAGAGTGGGTGGATTGAAGCATGGTTAACTTGCCACAACCGTTCGAGTCACTACATTCCGAACGAGTGACGCGGAGCCGGCTGGTTCTGAAGCTGATATGACAGAACGGAATCAGTTGTGGAGTTCAGGAAGCTCCATTGCCGGAAAACATCGCAGCGGGCGTTTGTAAGATGATCTTGAGGTCCAACCACAGCGACTGTTTTCTCGCGTAGCAAAGATCCATGCGTACCATTTCGTCAAACGTGGTTCGCGATCTACCGTTAACCTGCCACAGTCCAGTTAGGCCGGGCTTCATTTCCAGCACACGGCGTCTGTGCCAAGCGCGGTATCGTTCAAACTCGTAGGGTAAAGGCGGCCGGGGACCCACGAGCGACATGTCGCCGACCAGCACATTTATGAATTGAGGCAGCTCGTCCAAGCTGGTTTTACGCAGGAGCCGGCCCAACGGAGTCACTCTGGGATCGTTGACTAGCTTGTACATTCCGTTAGGCTGCTGAACGTGTTTTGCACCTTCGATCAGCTTCGTCACATAGTCTCGGTGAACGCCGGGGTCGTTGTCGGCATACATCGAGCGGAATTTGTAAAAGTTGAACGTCCTTCCAAACTGCCCAACCCGTTCCTGGCAAAACAAGACGGGGCCACTGGAGGTCAGCTTAATCAGGACTGCGATCGTCACAAAGGGGGGCAGAAACACAAGGCAGGCCAGCAGACTCCCGACGATGTCGATGGACCGCTTGAGAGCGCTTTCCGGATATCCCGATCTTTGCTTACCGTGAAGGTCACGATGGATGGCCCCTTCCCATCCACTGCCGTCGCCGTTTCTCGACGGCTGGGGGAATAGCCTGATTTCGAGTTTCAA
>Ga0209380_10000561_pt1 | contig 26260 bp, 20 predicted proteins | sample HubBroMetageWFT6_FD_188347 | JGI IMG/M metagenome (GOLD analysis project Ga0209380, IMG submission 188347) | Warmed and freeze-thawed soil microbial communities from the Hubbard Brook experimental Forest, New Hampshire - Hubbard Brook CCASE Soil... | ecosystem: Environmental > Terrestrial >... | reverse complement strand
CGACGAGCTTCTGGTGCCGAAGCCGAGCTATCCCTTGTTTGAGTTCCTTGCCGACCTTCAGGACGTCAAGCTTGTGCCTTACCCGTTGATTTACGATCACGGCTGGCAGATGGATTTTCCTTCGCTGCAAAAGGCAGTGACCGACCGCACGCGAGGCGTGGTCGTAGTTCATCCCAACAATCCTACTGGCTCGTTCATTGACGATGAGGAGCGAAAGTCCCTCAATGGGTTTTGCCGGAAACATGCTCTGGCGCTGATTGCTGACGAAGTTTTTCTCGACTACGCTCACGACGGAATCAGGCGAGCGAGTTTTGTAGCTAACCAGGAAGTGCTTTCTTTTACGCTGAGCGGAGTATCGAAGATCTCGGCGCTGCCGCAGATGAAAGTCGCATGGATTGCCACGAGCGGTCCCCCGGCGGAGCTTAAAGCTGCTGAAGGGCGTCTGGAAGTAATTGCCGACACGTATCTTTCGATGAATGCGCCCATCCAGTGGGCAATTCCGGCATTACTGCAGCAACGGCAAAGCATCCAGGAGCAGCTTCTCGGCCGCATGCTCGGGAATTTGGCGGAGCTTGACCGGCAGCTTGCCGCGCAGGAGATTTGTCAGCGCTTGAGCGTGGAAGGCGGATGGTATGCGGTCTTGCGCGTCCCGGTGACACAAACTGATGAAGAGTTGGCAGTCGACCTGTTGCGGCGCAAATCGGTGCTGGTGCATCCCGGACACTTCTATGATTTCCCCAGCGACGGATATCTGGTGCTGAGTTTAATCACGCCGCAAGATGAGTTTGCGGAAGGGGCCAAGAAATTGCTGGAAGCCGTTAATTGCGCAATCTGAACTGGAGTAGGAATTGTTTGTCAGTGCGATCCAGCGCTCGATTTCCAGTACCCGTTCAGCAGGCCCCAGTCATAGCGGTCGTTTTTCCAGTTGGTGGTTTCACTGCTATCGCTGGCCCACCACTGGGACGCCGATTCCTTCGGGCGATTTGGCGGGGCTTCATTTGGGTCTGGTTGAGCGCCATTTGGCCGAAGCAGATGGGCGGGGCTGTTCAGCGAGCTGATTCCGCCCCCTGAATGGCAGGTGACGCACTGCTGCAAAGCCGGCTCCGAATTCCCGGCCGACTGCGGTTCATTACCCACCATTCGAAAACGTCGTCGCCCTCCTGCCGCAAGGTGGAGAACTCAATTTCGTCGCGTGCCGTGGCTCTTAGTCCGCCTGCTTTGTTGGCTGCGGGCGACTGAGTTTAATTTCGTAGAAATTCTGCCCGCGCTCCCATTGTGCGGCGGGCGAAGTCAGGTCAATGTGATGGCACGATACACCCGTATCTGCAAGCTTTCTGTGATCGGAGCGTCCACCAGGTTGCCACGATTGTCGAAAAGAGTCATCTGCCGCAGCAGCGCGACCTGCGTGCCGACAGGAAATGATGGCAAATTGGGGTTGACATGAGGTTGCCCGCTGGGGTCGGACTGCACCCAAGGTTGCGGAAAGTTCCACAAGGTGCGGAAGTACTCCAGCGTGGCCCCGCGTCCTGCGGGAAGGCGCACAAACACAAGGAAACGGGAGCGTCCGGAAAAAGTAATGAGATGCTCGATGGCAGCTGTTTGACCAAAGTATGAGTTCCCGTTGATGCAGACCCATGGTCCCAGCGGATCGAACAAGTCGGGCGGCAGGAACGCCCGCTCCGGGTGATCGGGATCGTACTCCTTGGGAAATGCTCCCGAAGCCACGGCCTGGCCATAGTTGGCGGGCAGCAATGCAATCTCCTGCGCAGTCAGCGCCAAGCGGCGCAGCACTTCCGCCAACTTGGTTTGTAGTTCCTGCTTCTCCTTGTCGTACCTCGGCATCTGAGAAGGGGATTCTTGCAGCACTGACCAGTCAAACACAGCCCACAGATCGCGCTGCAGGATGGCGCGCTTCAGCGGATCGTGAATTTGATTTTCCGCGCGGGTTTGCAGGAATTCATCAAGAACGCGCAAGGCGCGCTGGTGGGAGGGTTGTGCCAACAAGTGATCCGAGTTCATCCAGAGCAGAGGATCGAGCGAATCCAAGCCGTATTTGGCGCCCGCTGAGTCTTCGCGGACGAGGAGAGCATCGAGGAGCCGGTTCCAGATGTGTTTGGGATTGGGATCGTAAAGGGCGCTGTTTTTTTCCAAGTTTTCGGAAGCAGCAGCAGGAAGCGCCATCTCGCGAAGCGTGATGGGGACGACCACGAGAAACATCAGTGCGATGAACCGAGGCATGGCTTCCCCCGCTTGCTGTCTGACGGCTCGCCCGCCTATTTTATCGAAGAAGAAGAATCCATAATCGACATCCGGTGGCTCATCCTTTGACCAGAAACGGATTTCTCTCCCGCTCGTCGCCAATAGTGGTTAGTGGGCCGTGTCCGGGAACGACTAGGGTGTCATCCGGTAGAGCAAGCACAGTGCCGTGCAGCGATTGCATGATCTTCTCCATCGATCCACCGGGCAGATCGGTGCGGCCGATCGATCCGGCGAAGAGCGTGTCGCCTGCGATCAGGGTTTTTTCAGCAGGGAAGTAGAGGCAGATGCTACCTTCGGTGTGCCCCGGTGTGTGGAGAATGCTGGCCGCGTGCGCCCCAGCCTTTACCACATCGCCGGTCGTCAGGCTCTGGTCGATCTCAACGGCTCCGGGCGCTGCCACGCCGATCCAGGCAGCCTGCACGTCCAGCATTTTGAGCTGAGCATAGTCGTTCTGGTTCAGCAGGATCGGCGCTCCAGTGGCCGCACGCAACTTCATCGCGCCCCCTACGTGATCGATGTGGCCGTGCGTGATCACGATTTGCTTGACTTGCAGTTTATGCTTGCGGAGGAGCGCCAGGACGTGCTCGATGTCGTCTCCGGGATCGATAACCACGGCTTCGCGCGTGGTTTCGTCCCCGATAATCGAGCAATTGCAGTGCAGCGGCCCGACGGGAAAGATTTCATGGATCATGTCTTCATTGTACCGACTACCTTGTAGCGAGTGAGACGGGGTGCAGGCTCAGACTTGTAATGGGGCGCTGCTGGCGAGACAATACGCCAGCGTACCGCGGAGGTTCTGTGGCAGCCAAATACCGTCAACACGGATATCAGGATCGCGACCGCGAAGAACGACCGCGAAAAGAATCCGGAGAAAAGCCCGCCCCGACGCCGCCTGCAAGACGCGACTACAGCATGGGCCCAAAACCGGTGAATATGCCCGGAACCCGCGCGGTTTCCCGCTGCGCGCAGTGCGGCACGGTGCTGCAGGCAATTCCGCCGACCGGTCTCTGTCCCAAGTGCGCCTTTGAGTTGCATTCCTGCAAGCAGTGCATGTATTTCGACCCCGGAAGCCGCTTCGAGTGCATGCAGCCGGTCAAGGAGCGGGTGGCCAAAAAAGATGCGCGCAACGAATGCAACTTCTACGAAATCCGCGTCATCCGAGAAAAGGAAACATCAACCCCCGCCAGCCTGCGGCCTAACGATGCGCGGCAGGCGTTTGAAAATCTTTTCAAGAAGTGAATGAGAGCCAGTCAGGTATACGGCTCTGATCGGAGTTGTCATGCGCCGCGTTCTCTCGTGGGTCATTGCGGTTTCTGCCCTTCTGCCCGCTTCCTGCCAAACTGGGCTGGCCCAAACCGAGAATCAAGCGGCCGATGCTCGAAAGGTTGTTGTTGAGAGCTTCGTCATCTCCGGCACGCGTGCTGTCGATTCGGCAGAACTGGCCGAGATCACCAACAGCATGTCCGGCTCGACTTTCAATGACGATGCGGAAGAGTTGCAAGAACGAATCGCCAGTCAGTTTCAAGATCACGGGTACTTTAAAGCTGAGGTCAAGCATCTGGACATCAAGGTCATCGATCCGCTGGCTTCCCCCAAACCAGTCCAGATGGAGGCTGAGGTCAGCGAAGGTCCGCTTTGCCGATTGTCCGCGATCGACTTCACGGGAAATCATGCTCTTAGCTCACAGGAACTGCGAGCAGAATTCCTGCTTAAAACCGGAGATGTGTTTGCGAGAGCCAAGATTGCTGGCGGTCTGGAGAACATGAGGCGTCTCTATGGTTCTCATGGTTTTCTGGAGAGCAGCTTCATCCCGGATGTTCCTTCCGATTCCGCTGCGAAGCTGAACATTAAGGTGGAAGAAGGCGCGCAGTATCGGATGGATAAACTGGAGATCACAGGGCCGCCGGAGGTGGCAGAGAGGCTCCAGGCGCGGTGGGAACTGGTACCTGGCGCGATCTTCGATGCTACCTACCTGAAGACTTTTCTGGAAAAGAACAGCTCACTTCTTCCTGCGAGTTTTACCGAATCGAGTGGTGTGGCGCTGCTCAAGGACTGCAGCGATGCGACAGTTTCTGTCCACCTTTATCTGGCGCAGGACCCACAACACGGGGCGCTCGATCGCCCGAAACATGTAGATTGTTCATCGCCACCGGACAAAAAGAAGAAATCAGACTAAGTGCGGCACAGCGCTCGCCGGCGCTACGGCCTCTGTGTAGGCCTGAGCAGAATCTCGCTCACAAAAGACTGCGGACTTTGCGTGACTAGCATGGCCACGGCGTGCGCCACATCTGCCGGTTGAAGCATCTTCGCAGGATCCTTGCCGGCGTGCGGACTGAGCTCCGTGTTCGTCGAGCCGGGACAAATCACGGCCGCGCGAATGTTGTGGCCGCGCAGTTCCTCCGCCAGAGAGTAGGTCAAACCGTTCAACCCCCATTTGGAAGCGGCATAGGCGGCTCCGTTCGGCAGCGCGTTCTTCCCGGCAAGTGACGAAATGTTGATGATGTGGCCGCAGCGCGCTCGCATCATCATCGGCACGAAAGCGCGAGTTGTGTAGTAGACGCCGCGAAGGTTCGCGTTCAAAATCTGCTCCCAGCCATCGGGAGGAAGTTCGTACAGAGGGCCGTCGAAGCCGCGGATTCCTGCGTTGTTCACCAGAATATCCACGCGCCCCAGCGTTTTTTCGACATGCCTGGCGGCGTTCTCGACCGATGGAAGCTCGGTTACGTCGCAGGGAAGCACCTGCGCTTCGCCGCCACCCTGGGCAATCGCTTTTGCCGTTGATTCCAGAGCCGCGCGCGTGCGCCCGCACAGGACTGCGACCGCGCCTAAGCTCGATAGCTCGTGCGCGATGGCTGCTCCAATACCCCGCCCTGCTCCTGTGATCACGGCCACCCGGCCAGCCAGGGGATGAGCATTGTCGGTTAAGGTTGCGTTCATTAGAAAAAGTCTCCTCGATGGCCTTAACCTGCCGCACCTTGACTTGCCGCACCTTGACTTGCCGTACAAAGACACAAGCTGTGTGCCATCCGCCGGTCGCCGCGAATGCATCTTATACAATAAATGACGCAGGTAGCTGGGAAGTCGCTTGCCTTCGGAAGAAGAGGTACTTATAATCCGGCCTTATGTCTCGCAGGCCACCTCTTTTTCGGAGCGGCCCAGCTAGTGACGTCGTTCCGGGGCATGGAGCGCGATGAGTTGTTGAAGTGGAATTGCGACCGCAGAGACGTGGAAGTTTGACTCTCGAGATTATCGATTCCCAAAAGGCCAAGGAGCCATACTGATGAAAAAGATTCTGGTTACGGTTGTGCTTGGGTTTGCCACAGTTGCGGCAGCCCAGACCGCTGCTCAACCGGCGCAGCCATCACAGGGGCAAGCTGCACAACCGTCTGCGTCGACAACGCAGGGGCCGGTTATTAAGGATCCTGCCGAGTACAACGCTTACGTTGGCGCTATCAACCAGAAGGACCCGGCGGCGCGTATCAGCGGCCTCGAGGCGTTTCTCACGCAATATCCCAACAGCATCATGAAGGTCGATGCCCTGCAGACTTTGATGGGAGATTACCAGCAGACCAACAATCAGGCGAAGACCATGGACACAGCCACAAAACTGGTCGCGGCTGATCCGACGAACGAACGCGCGATGGCTCTGCTGGCTTACTTTGATCGCCTTAAGGCGCAAGGCGGCGACGCCAACGCGACGCAGGATCTGGCAGATGCGAAGAAGTACAGCCAGATGGGCCTAGACGGTATGGCAAAGTTCAGCAAGCCCCAGGGGATGTCTGATGGGGATTTTCAGAAGTTGAAAGACCAGATGACGGGAATTTTCAATGCGGCCCTGGGTCTGGCTGCGCTCACCGACAAGAATTATGACGACGCCAGGAAGTATTTGCGCGCCGCAGTCGATGCCACTCCTGACACGCAGAAGGACTTCAGCGTGGTTTACCCCCTCGCTTTGGCTTATGCCGGGCCCAGGCCGCCTGACCCAAAGCTTAATCCGGATCCTCTTGATTCGATCTGGTTTGCCGCTCGCGCGTCAATCGTCGCGCCAACGCCGCAGTATCAGCAGCAAATCGAGAAATATGCAAGAGATCTTTACATCAAATACCACGGCGGAGATGACGGCTGGACTGATGTTCTGGCCCAAGCGAAGGGCAGCCCAACCCAACCCGCTGGATTTGCCATCAAGCCCGCGCCATCTCCGGCCGACCAGGCGCACACCATGGCGATAGCGGGCGATCCTACACAAATGGACTTTGCACAGTGGGAGTTCATCCTTTCAAACGGCGCCCAAGCCGACCAGGATCTGGTGTGGAACGCGATCAAGGGCAAGAGCTTCAAGCTGCAAGGCACAGTGATCACGGCGACGGCCACCCAGCTGGACATCGCAGCCAGCCTCGACGATATAGATGCCAAGCATGCTGACATTACCCTGACGTTCGAAACCCCGCTGGCCAAGACACGAATTCCGAAAGAGGGCACGGCTTTAGAGTATTTCGTCGGTGCGCCAGCTTCTTACACGCCTAATCCGTTCATGATGACCATGGAGAAAGGCGGGCTGCCGCCGCCGAAGACCGCTCCCAAGCCGCCGGTGCACCACAAGCCAACTTCTAACTGACACACGTTGGATTGGAAGTAAAAGGCAGCCCGCGACGGGCTGCCTTTTTGCTTCTAGCGCCGCGAAAAATGCCGATGAGCGTCGAAACGGCTGCGCTTTAGCGGACGGCTTTTTTATCCCTGTCCAGGGATGCCGGTCGAGCGCTGCGGGGCGGGCGTTTTGCTCCGTCCCGAAGTTGACGGACATCGATCTTGAGTTCATCGATGGTCCGGCTCAAAGTATTACGATGCATCCCCAGTTCGCGGGCGGCGCGGCACTGGTTGCCCTTGTTTTCTTGCAGGACGGTTAGAATAAAGCGCTTCTTGAATTCGCGAACACCCTCGGAGTACAGGATGTTGCTCTTGTACATCTGCAGGATCAATGCTTCCAGCTGATCTTTCACGTTGCGTCTCTCTCTTTGTCTAATATCTCTGTTTTGAACTCACTGCTCCAGCACAAGCAGTTATTTCGATTTGGAAGCCGGAGCGCCGGACAATTCTTTCGGGGCTCGATGCAAGAAATCCAGTCCCTCGTAGAAGCGCGCCCGCAAAGCCGACGGCGCAACCCAAATAGCTGCCCTTCCGACCACCAGGAAATAAGGCGCCAGCTCCGAGTTCTCCAGCACCTTCGAGGTGGGGGTAAACGCGGTCATTCCCATCAGGACCACAGCCACCACCAGGCATCCCTTCACCACTCCCAACAACGCGCCCAAAAAACGATCGAACCCGCTCAGTCCGGCTGCCCTCATCAATTTGCGCGCGATCCTGCCCGCGAGGCTGAACAGGATCAAAATCGCAAAAAAAATGATGAGGAAAGCAAAAATCTCCGCCAGCCATTCGTTCTTCAAGAACGACATAAACCACTCCGCGAGGTGCTGGTAGCGCCACGCGGCGACGATGTAACCAACGATGAGCCCGGCCATACTCAAAGCTTCTGCGAAGAAGCCCTGAATGGCCGCCGAAATTACAGTCGCCAGGATGACCGCGACAATCAGCCAGTCTGCCACGGTCATGCTGCTCTCCTATCCGCTTTCCGGCGGACGGTCCGACGCCTATGCATCCAATCTGCGTCCTGTGATCTGGAAGTAGGCGTCAAGATACTTTTCGCTGGTGCGGTTCGCCACCTCCGCCGGCAGAGCAGGCGCAGGCGGCTGTTTGTTCCAGCGAATTTCTTCCAGGTAATCCCGAACGTATTGCTTGTCGTAAGACTCCTGTGCACCTCCGGGAGCATACTTGTCGGCCGGCCAGAAACGCGATGAATCCGGCGTCAGTACCTCATCGGCCAGTGTGATTCCCTTTCCCGTGCGCCCGAACTCAAACTTAGTGTCGGCGATGATGATTCCACGCTGGCGGGCGTAAGCAGCAGCTTTCTTATAGATCCGCAGGGTGAGGTCTCGTAGATGGCTCGCGGTTTCGGTGCCCACGATTTCGCACATGCGGGCAAACGAAATGTTCTCATCGTGGCCACTCACGGCTTTAGTGGCTGGAGTAAAGATGGGTTCTGGGAAGGCTTCGGATTCGCGCAATCCCGCCGGGAGTTCGATGCCGCAGACTGTGCCCGTTGACTTGTACTCCTTCCAGGCAGACCCGGAGATATAGCCGCGCACGACGCATTCCACGGGAAACATCTCGGCGCGCTGTACGATCATCGATCGGCCGCGCAACTGATCGGCATACTTCTGCAAGACCTGCGGATAGCGATCCACGTCGGCGGTGATTACGTGATTGGGAACGATGTCGCAAAGAAAGTCGAACCAGAACAGCGAAATTTGGCTCAGTACCCGCCCTTTTTGTGGAATGCCAGTGGCAAGCACATAGTCGAACGCCGAGATTCGGTCGGTGGCGACAAATAGCAGGCGCTCGTTGTCGAGCTGATAAACGTCGCGTACTTTGCCGCTCGCGTGAAGCTGAAGGTCGGGGAAGTCAGTTTGCAGGACAACCGGATCAAGAAGTTTTGAGTTCATGTTTGAAATTTTACAGGGCAAGGAGCGAGGCGTATTTTAGACCCTCAGAAATTTTTGTCAACGATAGAGATCACCAGAGAGGACGACGCTCGTATCCTATTGAGGAGGAATGCATTGGCTGTCGCCCCAGGCCTGAGGACATAGGCTAGTGGGGGAGTTCAATGGCGGCATTGTGGAAAAGCTGAGGATGAACGTGGATATCGTGGTTACTCGTTCCACGTAACCCGTAAGTCGCCGCGCTACGCCGCTCCGAAGCGCACCGACACCAGCTTCGATACTCCCGGTTCTTGCATCGTCACTCCATAAAGAACCGGCGCTATGCTCATAGTCTTCTTGCTGTGCGTAATAAGCACGAACTGGGTCTGGATGCTCATCTCTTTCACCAGTTCGGTGAAGCGGCCGATATTGGCCTCATCGAGCGGGGCGTCCACTTCGTCGAGTATGCAGAACGGGCTCGGCGTGTATTGGAAGATGCCGACCAGTAAGGCAAGCGCGGTGAGCGCCTTCTCGCCTCCAGAAAGCAGCAGTACACTTTGCAGGCGTTTGCCCGGCGGCGACGCGACTACGTCGATGCCGCTCTCCGCGGAGTTCTCTTCGTCAGTGAGCTTCATGAAGGCGTGACCGCCGCCAAAGAGTTTCTTGAAAGTGGCCTGAAAGTTCTCATTGATCTTGGCGAAGGCTTCCTGGAACTTTTGGCGTGAGACTTCGTCGATCTCGCGGATGGTGGCGGTCGTGTTCTCGATCGATGAGATCAAATCCTTGCGCTGCTCGTCGAGGAACGTGTGCCGCTCGGCGGTCTCGCGGTACTCCTCCAGCGCCATCATGTTCACTGGCCCCATCCCTTCAAGCTTTGCGCGCATCTCGCGATAAGCCTGATCGCAGGCAACAAGTTCATCGCCGGTGACAAGGATTAGCGTAGTGTCGGCCAGCAGTACGCCACGCTCGATTCCAAGCTCGTTCACGCAAGTTTCCCCCATGTACATTGCGTCGGCTTGCAGCTTGGCTCCAGCCGCCTGTATTTCACCACGACGGTCGCGCGCCTGGTCGAGCAACTGGCGGGAGTTATGGAGAAGCTCATCGATTTCACTGAGCCGTGCCCGGACTTGATCCTTTTCGAATTGCAAAAGTCCCTCTCGCGCCTGGCCCACATTGCGCTCGGCCTCAAAGTCAGCAGTCTGTTGCTCAAGCAGGAGATTCTCCGCCTCGCGCCGCTGCCTTTCGGCATCTGCCTCCTCGATCTGCGAGGCGAGAGCGTGCACGCGGTCGTTCATCTCAGAGAACAAAGATTCGATACGTCTGAGAACGGCTGCGGCGGAGCGATGGCGCTCCTCGAGCGCCGCTACCCGGGCCACGCGCTGCGAGCTCGCCTGGGCCGCATCTTCCCGTCGCCGGCGAAGCACAGTAAGTGATTCCTGGGCAGCCGCGATTTGCTGCTCGAGTTGGATACGAATCTCTTCAAACCCGGCGATCTCTGAATGGCGCGCGGCAGCGATTGACTCCAGCTCACCGCGCTCCCCGGCAAGCCGCTGCAACTCGGCCTCCGAAACGCTCATGCGTTCGGCAACGCGGGCCATCTCCGAATCCAGTTGCTGCAGCATGTGACCGGATGTCATCGATTGATGCTCGGCTTCTCGTTTTTCTCCTTCGAGACGCTCCAGCAGCGAAGCGAAATCTTTAATCTCGCGACCCAGCGTGAGTACTCGCATCTCTTCCTCGCCCAGCGCTCGCTCCAGGTCCTCGATCTGCCGCAAAACTTCGCGCAGCTCCCGCTTCATTGAAAGCGGGCCTTCGGCGCGCTGTTTGCCGCCCGTGACGGTCACGTTGTGAAAGCACTCGCCGGATTGCGAAAGGAAGAACGCATCGGGGTTCTCCAGAGCGAGGCCGCGCGCGGTGTCGGAGCCGGGAACGATGTACCCATCTCGCAGTTTCGGCAGAATCACTTCCAGCGATTTTCCGAAGCCATCAAGAACGCGGATCGTGTGCTTCAGCGGCACAATAGAAGCAGTCGGAGGCGCGCAGTGCGCAGCTTCGTCGAGGATGAAAGAAAATTTGGCCTGCGCATCCTCCGGATGAACCAGGAAGGTGGCGCGGCCATCTACGTCGCTGCGCAACAGGCGTAGACCCTCATCGGCGGCGTCCCAGGACTTGACCACGATGTAGTTCAATTCGTCTCGCAAAAAGTCTTCCACTACGCGCTCGAAACGAGGCTCGACCTCAAGAAAATCCGCGAGCACGCCGACCGGCGCCAGGCCGCTCTGCATCACTCCCGACTGAAACAGTCGGCGAACCGACTCGGTCGAATATCCGTGTTCGGCAATCACCGCTTCAAGCGATCCCTTCTTGCCGAGAGCGGTGGCAAATTCGGCGCGAAGTTGGTCAAGACGACTCTTCGCCTTCGTTTCTTCCAGGCGCTTGGACTCAAGAAGGCGGCGCAGCTGGCTGATCTCTTCCGTGATTCCTGAGACGTGCTGCATCACCGTTTCGAACTCAAGAGCGAGTTGTCCGCGCCGTCCGCCGAAAGCTTCCACCTGAAGGCTCGCGTTGGCAATGTCGGTCTGAAGACGTCGAGCCTCCCGATCGGCGCCGGCGAGCCGCTCTTCGGCTTGCGCAAGCTGGTTGCGCAGGCGCGACACCGACGACACCGTGTCAAAGATGGCGACGCGAGACTCTTCCTGCCGATGTTCGAGTTCCGCCAGCGCCGTAGCTGCGGCAGAGGCTTCCTGCTGCGATAGCTCAAGATCGTGCCGAGCCGCAGCCAGATCGGCGGTGGCGGATTCGAGCACCTGCTGGTTGGAGTCGCGCTCGGCCTCAAGTGAAGTTAGGCGATGACGGGCCTGCGCCAGTTCCGCTTCGGCTGAGGCAGAACGCACGACAAGCTCAGCGCAGCGTTCATCGTTGTGCTGGCGGCGGGCATGCGCGCGCTCCATTTCCATGGCAATCTCACTCAGGCGATCGCGATTCTCGCGGAGTTCAGTTTCGATGGCATAGCCGCGCTCGGTGCCTTCGCCGTGCTCGCCTTCCAGTTTCTGCACGGCTTCCAGGCGGTGGTGCATCTCCTCGGCAAGGACATTGAGCTGTGCGTCGATTTCAGCGCTCTCCTGTTCGATCGCGTTAAATTTGCTCGCCAGAACCACGCGCAGTTGAGCCCGCATCTCCTCGCGCAGCTTGGCATAGCGCTCGGCCTTGGAGGCCTGACGCTTCAACGAATTCATCTGCCGCGTGACTTCTTCGAAAATATCGTTGATGCGGGCGAGGTTCAGCTTGGCATCTTCCAGGCGGGCCTCGGCCAGCCGCTTCTTGGTTTTAAACTTTGTGATTCCGGCCGCTTCTTCCAGAATCGCGCGCCGGTCAGTTGGGCGGCTGCTGAGAATCTGACCGATGCGCCCTTGCTCAATCAGTGCATAGGTCTCGGGTCCCAGGCCAGTACCCATGAAGATTTCCTGAATGTCGCGCAGTCGGCAGAGCTTGCCATTCAGCAAGTATTCACTGTCGCCCGAACGGAACAGACGCCGCGTCACGACAATTTCCCCGGCGTGAAATTGCTGCTGGTTGAATTTCCTGCGGCGAATCTTGAGCACAACCTGCGGTGCGCCGCCCAAGACGGCGGAAGCAACGATCGGCACGATGTTATGCGCCGGCAGTGCGAAGACCGGCTCGTCGTCGGGGAAGGCAACTGCAATTGTGTTGATCATCAAGCGCGGAATTTCTACTTCTTCAGTCTTGCCGGGCTGCGCGTCTTCCACGGCGCGCTCGGTTTCCTCAGCGGCCCGGGCGCGGACCGCAGCCTCATCCCAGTCGTCGGCCGTTCGCCTTGACGATTCCGCACCGACAGGGAGTTCGTCCTGAATATCGATCTCGGTAGGAGCGTCGGCGTCCGCGCTGGGATATTGCTCAGGATCAATCAGCGTCAGCGACACTTCTGCCATGCCGGTGGGCTTGCGGTCGCGAGTGCCCGCGAAGATCACATCTTCCATGCGCGATCCCCGCAGCGTCTTGGCCGACTGTTCTCCCAGCACCCAGGAGATGGCGTCCGCAATATTCGACTTGCCGCATCCGTTGGGGCCGATGATGGCCGCGATGCCGTCTCCGTGGAACTTGAGGTCGGTGCGGTCGCAAAACGATTTGAACCCGAGAATCTGTAGCCGCTTCAGTTTAAGCAACGTGAACTCCTTGAAAAAACAGTGGCCAGTGGCCAGTTGTCAGCGGCCAGTTGCCAGCTACGCTGCGCCGCGAACTGTTTACCAGACAGATACCCTTGTCCTCGGCAAATCCCGCGTTCGGTTCAATTCCGTCCCGGGCTGGGAGGGCGGGCACAAATTTAAGCAACTGTAACGGTCAAATGGGGGCGGGGTCAAGCAATATAACACCATATGTTGTATGGCCTTAAAGGCAAGCGCGTTGGGTTGCACATGCATTGCAGCAAACTCCTGGTTTACGGGTGTGGGAAGGACGAGGTGGGAGAACCGCGAGAGCTGAATTATGGTAACGCAGCCGGTGCGGGAAAGACAATGGAAGCACGGAAGAATCAGAGACAATTCGAAATCACCAAGAATGAGGCGGATGGAGTCCCGCACCCAATGTTTCACGGGAATTTACGGGACCGTGCTTACCCTGCCGTCTGGATGTTTCAGGAAAATATGGCTGCCACGCGTGCGAGAACTTGAAAAGCTACGTGAGAAGACAGCGGTCGAAGGCGAAGGGGAGAGACCGGCTTAGCCAACCCACGGAGCAATGCGAGTGGCTATTTTCCTCCCAACTTCTCGAGGAACCGGCAAATAGTCTCAATTCCGTGGTGGAAGTTCGGGATGTGGAACTTTTCGTTGGGAGCGTGCAGGTTGTCGTCGGGAAGGCCGAAGCCCATCATGACGCTAGGGATTTTAAGGTTGTCCTGAAAATCGGTAACGATAGGGATGGATCCCCCGCTGCGAATGAAGACCGTCTCTTTCTTGAATGTATCGTGCAGCGCTTCGGTCGCGGCCTTGATGTAAGGGTTATCGGTGCCGACCACGCAGGCTGGGCCTTTGCTCCAAACTTTGATCTTGGTCTCGATCCCTTTGGGCGTGACCTTCTTCACGAAGTTCGTATACTTTTTCAGGATGTCGCCGGGATCCTGATTCGGCACGAGACGCATGGAAACTTTCGCTGCCGCTTTGGCCGGAATCACGGTCTTGGCGCCGGCGGCGATGAATCCGCCCGGCATTCCATGTACCTCAAGCGTGGGTCGCGCCCAGGTCCGGTAGAGAACCGAGTAACCGGGTTCGCCGGTGAGAACTTTCGATCCGACTTCGGTTTTGCGATAGTGCTCTTCGTTGAAGGGCAACCGCTTCCAGGCTTTGAGTTCATCCTTGCTCGGCGCTTTCACATCTTTATAAAAGCCGGGGATGAGCACGTGACCTTTCGCATCCTTCAGCTTGCTGATGATCTCGATGAGCGCGAAAAAGGGATTCGGCGCCGCGCCGCCGTACATGCCGGAGTGCAAATCGATCTTGGCTCCGAAGGCCTCGATTTCTGTATAGACCAGACCGCGCAAGCCGACGCACAACGTCGGAAGGTTGGGGGCGAAGAGTTCGGTATCGCAGACCAGAGCAAAGTCGGCTTTGAGTTTGGACTTTTGCTTCCGAACGTACTCGGAGATCGATTCGCCTCCGACTTCTTCTTCGCCTTCAAAGATTATCTTCACATTGATTGGCAACTTACCATCGCTGGACATGAGCGATTCGAGGGCCTTCACTTCCATCCACAGCTGGCCCTTGTCGTCGACCGCGCCGCGGGCATAGATGTTGTTGTTGCGTTCAGTGGGCTCGAAAGGCGGCGTGTGCCATTCATCGAGCGGCTCCGCCGGCTGCACGTCGTAATGGGCATAACACAGGACCGTGGGCTTGCCGGCCGCGTGAAGCCAGTCGGCGTAGATAAGAGGATGGCCCTTGGTTGGAATCACTTCAACGTTTTCCATTCCGATGCGGCGTAATTCATTGGCCACAAATTCGGCGGCTCTTTGCACGTCGGCTTTATGCTCGTCCAAGGTGCTGACGCTGGGGATGCGAAGAAGATCCTTAAGTTCGCTGAGGAATCGCTGCTGATTATTGCGCGCGAAATCGACTGCGGGAGAAGCCATGAGTTCATCCTTTCCTTGCTGGGAAGAGAACTTCCGAGTGTCTTTTGGAGACGCAACAGTATATCGCTAAGGGGCTGGTGGTGATGGACGAGAGAGGCTGACAGCGATGGAATGCTTTCCCGACTATTCAGGTTTGGTCGTAGAGTCGACCAATTCCATTTTGCCGTTGCGGAGCTCGTAGGTGTTTACGGTTACCATGTGCTTCTCGCGGTTCCACGTCGATACCTCTCTGTGGATCAGTGTATATCGACCGTCCACGTATTGATAAGTTTCACTTTGCCAATCGGAAACACTGCTGTTGGAGCTCGTCGTCACCTGCTTCTTTGCCTGATCAAACGAAGGGCTTACGAGACCGCTCAGAAAATCGTTGTGAACAAATTTGCGTTTCTTCGGATCGTATAGATAGAAATCGTACGAACAATTTCCCGTTGCCCCGCAACTGCTCAGCAACTGCAGATCCTGATAGCCGTCAAAATCGGCATCGATGGGACTGAGCACGCTTTGGGCGGCAGTTCGTGGCACCATTGCACTGGGGTCGATCATGTAGTCAATGGTTTGAATAACATCGACGCTGTCGCCCTCCGTTATGTCGATGTCGCCAAGACTGTTATCCGCCTGACCGGCAAAATGAAAGGCGAAGAGAGAAAGATGGGAATTGACGCGCAAGACGCAGGTCATGCCTCCCCGGAGATCTTCCTCGCCAGGGAAATGGTCTTGCACGTCGCGAAGCGGGGTGGTGCCAGTATAGGTACCAAGTTTGCATCCTTCGCTCAGCTGGGACGAGCTTGAGTCGGAGGCGCCCGGCGTTCGGCCCGGTGTTCCAGAATCTTGGTCGCTCGCCGAACCTAGCCGGTACTGTGCCAGACAAAAAGATACGCAAGTCGGCAGGACCGCGAGGAGCACAAAGGTAAAGATTGCCGCGATGATCTTCTGTCGCATTTGCCTCAGTGTAGCAAGGCCATGTGGGAGACTCTCAAGAAAACGGAGAAGGCTAACTAAGTTACCGAGCTTCCTGGATTCGAAAAGCGGGAAGGAGAAAACGGATCGAGATCGTAGGCCGGTTCGTTGCCTGTGATTACGTCAGCCATGATCCGTGCCGTGATCGGGGCCAGGAGAATACCGTCGCGGAAGTGCCCGGTGGCAACGTAGTACCCGGGCGTTTCCGTTTCTCCGAGGATGGGCAAGGCGTCTGGAGTGCCTGGGCGCAATCCAGCCCAATCTTCAAGAATCTTTGCGTTGCGCAACTCCGGGACCAGTGCGACCGCGGCGTGGTGCAAGCTCTGAATCGCGTCGACATCGGTGCGCTTGTCGAAGCCCGCTTCTTCTACGGTTGTCCCGACCAGAATCCTTCCATCGCTGCGTGGGATCAGGTAAACCTCGGGAGCCCGGATCACATGCTTCAAGAGATCACGAGACGGCGAAACGAGGCAGAGCATTTGTCCTTTGACCGGGCGGGTGGGAAAAGCGTGGGGCGAAATCTGGCCCGACCATGCCCCGGCGCAATTGATGACTTTCGGCGCGTGAAACAAGGTTTTCTTGGTGACGACTCCGCTGACTTGGTCTTTAGAGAGATCGACAGCGGTGACGGCATCACCCGATGAAACGTCCACACCGCGGCGTTTTGCTGTTTGCACAGCCGCGGTGGCAAGAGCGCGCGGATCGACGCTGCGTTCCTTCAAGTGAAACGACGGACGATTGAAATCGGCAAGCGCAGGTTCGAGTTCAGCCAGCGGCGCGGGAAGCAAGCTCGCAACGCTGAATCCCGGGCGCTCGTGGACGTGTTCAGGTGGGGGGAAGACAATAGCTCCCTGCTCGCGCAGATCAACATAAAGTCCCGACTCGACTTGCAGTTCGTGGACGAATTCCGGATAAAGACGGGCGCTGGCCGTGGCCAGCGGCTGTAACGCAGGGGGCGTCTCGGCGCTGCACTCGACCAGCATGCCTCCGGCGGCGTATGACGCTTCACGGCCAGGCTCCCCGCGCTCGACGACCAGAACGCTGGCACCCTTTTTTCGAAGCTCAATCGAGAGGGAGAGTCCGATGATCCCGCCGCCAATCACGATGACGTCCCAATTCTTCATCCCCGCATTGTAGAAGAATCCGTCGGCGGCAAATCCTTTGCAGGCTGGACTGAGACGCGAATTTCCGCTCCCAAGCTGTTGTGGTCACGTTACTTTCGTGACCGCCCCCGCATACCTCTTGTCATACGATCCGCGCCTTCCGCCGCCTATAATCCGGTCAAACACAAAGAAAGGACAGAGATCAGCCGGCGTCAGGTTCTGTCGCGCTATTTCTGTCGACGAGTGTTCGGGAATCGCTTTGGCGAAGGATATTTCGAAGTTGAACCACTTACAACCACGCTCTGCTTCGGGTTCAACGGCCTGGCTCTATGGGCCATGGCTCGATCTGGTCGTCGGTTGTGGCGCTTGGTCGACTCCGCTATTGCTGCTTTCCTATATTTCCATCGCTTCCAGCACGCGCGCGTGGTCGGTTGCCTTTTATGGGTTAGCGCTCCTCTTCAATTATCCGCATTACATGGCCACAATTTACCGGGCCTATCATCGCGTCGAGGATTTCGAGAAGTATCGGATCTTCACCTTGTACACGACAGCGCTGATTCTGCTGACCGCGTTGCTCGCTCACTTCTGGATGGGAATTCTTCCCTGGATATTCACCATCTATTTGACCTGGAGTCCATGGCATTACAGCGGACAGAATTACGGCCTGTTCATGATGTTCGCGCGTCGTGCCGGCGCGAGTCCTGACACGGCAACACGCCGTGCCCTTTACGGCGCTTTTATCACGTCTTATCTTGTCTTGCTGATTGGATTCCACACGGGAACTTCTTCGGACCCGTTGTTCCTCTCGATGGGGATTCCGCCGGTTGCAGGCCGTTGGGGCCAGATCGGACTGGGCGCAGCTTTTCTCGCGCTCTCAGCTTACGGTTTGTTTCGCCTGATGGAAACCGTGCAATGGCGAAACCTTGTACCTTGCCTGACGCTCTTTTCGTCGCAGTTTCTTTGGTTCCTGCTGCCTGCCGCGATGTCTCTGATCAGAGGGATGGAGATCCCGCAGAGCCGCTACAGCACTGGCGTTTTGGCCATTATGCACTCGGCCCAGTATTTGTGGATTACGAGTTACTACGCGCGCCGTGAGGCAGCGGAAGCGCCGGGCCGAAGCTGGCGTCCCTGGGCATATTTCGGAGTGCTGGTCGCGGGTGGAATTGCCCTTTTCATTCCAGGACCATGGCTTGCGAGCCGCGTTTTCCATCACGATTTCACCGGCAGCTTTCTCATCTTCGGTGCATTGGTGAATCTCCATCATTTCATTCTTGACGGCGCAATCTGGAAGTTGCGCGACGGCCGCATCGCATCCCTGCTGCTCAACTCGCGCGAGCGGGTTGCGAACGCAGCTTCGGGCGCGGGAGGCGGGCTGTCAGCGGCCTGGGAGTGGCTTTCGGGGAGCACTGCAAGCGTCCGCTCAGTACGAGTGAGTGCCGCGCTCTTGCTTCTTGTGTGGGGGACGGTTGACCAGGTGCGCCACTATCTTGCGCTGCGCTCAGACAATGCGCACGATTTACAAAGGGCGGCGCTGCTCGATTCGTTCGACAGCCCCCTGCAGATGCGCCTGGCGGATCGCGAACTGCAGGATGGTCATCCCGAGCAGGCGGAAGCCGCGTGGAGAAAGGCGATCCAGTCCAGTCCCGCTGATCAGGCTCCGCGCGAGGCTCTGCTGCGGTTCATGGTTGAGGAGAAGCGCTTCGACGAAGCCCTCGTGCTAGCGGATGCGTCTCTCAAATATTCCCCCATTAATGCCAATCTCTTAGTGGACCGTGGGCTCCTGGCTCTTCGTCTCGGTCATCCCGACCAGGCCGTGGATAGCTGGAGGCGGGCGATTGCCGTCGATCCCGGCCAAATGCTCGTACATCTTTATCTCGCGAACGAACTTGACCACGAAGGCAAGGCTCAGGATGCCGCCGATCATTACAAAGCATTCTTGACCGCGCTTGCCCAACAACCGGCGGCAAAGCGCCCGGAGCCGGAGAAGATAATTGCGATTGCGCTTCGTATGGCAGATTGCCAAGCGCGCGCCTCCGAGAAGGCGCAGTCGATTCAATCCTACGAGTTGGCTGCAAAAATTGCCGCTCAGACCAAGCAGCCCAAGCTCGAAAGTATCGCCGACGTGAACGAAGCGGCATTGCAAGCGGAAGCCGGCAGATTAGGCGAGGCACTTCAGCTTTACCAGCATGCTGTGCAACTCGATGACTCGATCGGCGATCGCACATCGAGCGCCGAAGATTGGTTCGCCTATGGCCGTTTTCTTGATAGTGCTGGGTTTCCTGCGCGGTTGGTTTATGCGTGCCTGGTGAAATCCACCAGCTTGCAAGACTCCCTTCCTGAGGCGAGGCAGCGACAGGCGTTAGCTGAGGCCAGCCAGCGTGCCGAGGGTCGACTGGGGCTGGCGGCCGCTGCCATCCGCCGTGATCCGGAGCCGCTGTTGCGGAGAGCACTCGGAGTTCGGCAATAGTTACGGCGAGAGCGGCAACTCCGCGCATGCCGCAATTTGTGAGAAACTCCTAAGCTTTTCCCTGCCGCGGACTCACGCAAGTCTCTACAAGCCAATTGACAGTACTGCCCTTGTGCTAAACAATTGAAGGGACCAACAGCTAAGACGGTCAATCCTGGAGGATCTAATGGCGGACGAAGGCGATCAAATACCTGTGGAAGCTGTCGAACAGCAGTCGACTGCGGGAAAGTGGATTCTGGTTGTACTGGCGGTCGTTGTCGTGGCGGCAGCGGTCTATGGATACGTGACCACGCAGCAGCGCGTCGACAAGCTGACGAAGGATCTGAGCGACAGTCAGGCGCAGGTCGGCGAACTGAAGAACAGAATGCAGACTGCAGAGGCCTCCGAGGATGCCCTAGCCCATCAGGTCGGCTTAACCAAGAAAGAGTTGGCGCAACGCGCCGCTGAACTTCAGGCGGAACAGAAAACTGCCGAATCGCGGCTACAGCAGGAGGAGAACGAATCCAAAGCGCAGATTGGCCAGGTGAGCGGGGAAGTAGATGGGGTCAAGACCGATGTGGGCGGAGTAAAAACCGACGTTGCTTCCACGAAGGCGGACCTCGAAGCCACCAAGGCAAAGCTGCAATCTACAGTCGGCGACCTCGGTGTGCAGAGCGGACTGATTGCTACGACTCGCAGCGATCTGGATGTCCTGAAGCACAAGGGCGATCGCAACTATTACGAATTTACCTTGCTCCGGGGCGCGAAGCCGCAACCCGTGGCCACAGTAAGTCTGCAGCTCAAGAAGACCGACCCGAAGCACGGCAAGTTCACGGTGAATGTGACCTCCGACGACAGAACCATTGAGAAGCAGGATCGCAACATCGCCGAGCCGATCCAGTTTTACGCGGGACGCGACCACTTGCTGTTTGAGCTGGTGGTTTGGACGGTCGACAAAAAGAAAGCGACGGGGTATTTGAGCACGCCCAAGAATGCTCCCACCCCGGTAACTGCCAATTGAACGGAGTGCTTTTCCCAGCGGGCGAGCAGGTCGCGCTGCAGATTGCCTTGCGCACCGGTGTGATCTATCTTGTCGTGTGATCGGCGTGCGCCTCAGCGGCAAGCGCGGCGCCGATTTATTCAGAAGAAATAATCCTGAGAGACTCCGGCTGTTATTCCGTCGGCACAAATTTCACGCAGACCGGCTGGGCCACTTCCAGAACTTTGCCGGTGGTCGTCAGACGTCCGGTTTGCTGGTTGATGCGAAAGACGACCACGTTGTCGGCCTTTTCGTTGGCGGCAAACAACAACTTGCCTCCCGGAGCGATCTCGAAATTGCGCGGACCCTGCCCCTTGGTGGAAGCGTATTCGACGAGGGTGAGCGTCCCCTTGTTCGGATCGATGGCGAATACCGCGATGCTGTCGTGTCCGCGGTTCGAGGCGTAGAGAAATTTGCCTGAGGGGTGTACTTGGATCTCGGCAGCCGTGTTCTCCCCGGTGAAGCTTTTAGGAAGGATTGAAATCTTTTGTAGCGGATGCAAGGCACCGTCGGCGGGGTCGTAGTCAAAAGCGGTAACGGTGTTATGCATTTCGTTAATCACATAAGCGAACCTGCCGGTGGGATGAAATGCGAAGTGCCGGGGACCCGCTCCGGGGTCAGCCTTCGCGAAGGCCGGGTCAGGCGCAAGGGTTCCCCTGGCACTGTCGAATCGATAGACAAGGGTTTCATCGAGGCCGAGGTCGTCCACAATGGCAAAGCGGTTGTCGGGCGACAAGTCGATAGAGTGGGCGTGTGGTCCTTCCTGGCGCTGCGGATTTGTGCCGTGGCCGCTGTGCTGCACGAATGCCGTCGCCTCACCCAGACGGCCATCATCGAGCACAGGAAATACAGAGACGCTGCCGCCCGTGTAGTTTGCCACCAGAACGTACTTTCCAGTTTTGTCTAAGGTGATGTAGCAAGGGTCGGCGCCCTTGGATGCCACTTCATTCAGTAGGGTCAATTTACCCGTCGCGCGATCGATCGCGAAGGCGCTGACTGCTCCGCTCTTCTGGCCCTCGTAGGTCCGGACCTCGTTGACCGCATACAGGAAGCGGTGGTTTGGGTGCACCGCAAGAAAAGATGGGTTGATGGTGCGCGCCGCCAACCCAATCGTGCTTATGATGCCGGTATGCCGATCGAAGCGGTAAGCGTAGATTCCCTTACTCGTACTGCCTTCTTCGGTATAAGTGCCGATGTACATCAGATACTTATCTTTGTTCGAGGCCGGGTTCGAGGCGGGCGCCGCGGCAGCACTGCAAGTAACCGCGAGTGTGAATGAGAGAAGTGCAGCGACGGTCTGAACGGCATTCCGAGAGGTCTTCATTTCTGTATAGGAACGCACCTGGCGCCTCCAAGGCAAGTAGGGCACTATTCTCCGCAACTATTTGGACAGCACAACCGGAACCGGTTGGTCGTAAGGCTGGATGACGACGCTCACAGACTGGCGTCGGTTGAAGGCGTCCAAGCTCACAGGAAAGCTTACGATGACGGTCCGTTTGATTTCCTGGCCGGGTTGCAGCTTATCTTCCGGAGAAAGCGCGGGCTGCACATTCGTCTTCAGAGCGGGAAAAGCTTGATAATAGCGGTCGAAATCTCCGGCGGAAACCGCCTCGCTGCCTGACTCCGTGCTGGACGTTACCATCTTTCCTTCAATGTCATGCACCCAGAGTGGCTTCTCACCGGAGTTGTGCAGCGTGAAGGTCAGCGCGACCAGGACGGCGTTCTGCCCAGGCAATTCTACCGCTGTTATGTTGTCGAGTGATCCTGCGCCCTGCGGCTTGGCGCGCTGAAAGAAGGAATAAATTCCAACGATGACTAGTATTCCAACCGTGGCCAGCACAAGAACTTTGACCGGAGGCAGATTGCGCTTGGCGGTGCCGAATTCGTCCCCGATGTTGATGGTTGGCCCACGTTGTGCGGCAGGAGGCGCGGCGCTCGCGGGTGAGTTTGCAGTCGCTGGAGGGACAGGCGTGGGATTGGGAATCGGATCAGGCATGTGAATTATTTTGCGCTCTCGAATTGTACTCCGAAGCGGCGGTCTCAGCTCCATTCGTGCTTCATGGCTTTGGCGAATTGCTCTGCTGCTAGAGTATTGAGTACATCTGCCTTTGTCAGCCATGCCCGGCGTGCCTGCAGGATGCCGTAGCGGATTTTGTCGAGATGCGAGGTGTGGTGAGAATCGGTGTTGATCACGATCTTCACGCCTCGCTGTTTAGCCTGACGCAGATGAACATCGTTGAGATCGAGACGATCTGGGTAGGAGTTCAGCTCCATTGCAACTTTGCGTTTTGCCGCCGCATTGAGCACGGCATCCATATCGAAGTGATACCCGTCGCGGCGAAGTTGGAGACGACCAGTAGGGTGTCCGATTATAGAAGTATTTGGATTCTCGACCGCTTTGAGCAGGCGCTCGGTCATCTTGGCCGGTTCCTGATTGAAAACCGAATGCACGCTCGCGATGACTACATCCATCTGCGACAGCACGTCGTCGGAAAGGTCGAGATCGCCATCGGCCAGGATGTCTACCTCGATTCCGGCGAAGATAGTAATGCCGTCGACCTTCGCGTTGACCTCGCGGATGCGCTGAATGTGTGCCACGGCACGCTTATCGTCGAGCCCGTTGGCAAAAGCCAGGTTCTTGGAGTGGTCGGTTATAGCGATGTATTTGTAACCACGTGCCTTGGCTGCCTCGGCCATTTCCTCTATTGTGTTCTTGCCGTCGGTTTCTACGGTGTGCATGTGCACATCGCCCTGAAGATCATCCAGAGTGATTAGAGTCGGCAGGGAGTGCTTATCGGCGGCATCGATCTCGCCCAGATTTTCGCGCAACTCGGGAGGAATGTAGTCGAGCTTCAGTTTGGCGTAAATCTCCTCTTCCGTTCTTCCCGCGACTGGCTTCTCTGTCTTGAGGTCGGCCAGGCTGTATTCGTTCAGGGTATATCCCATTTTGAGGGCGCGCTGGCGCAGGGCGACGTTGTGGGCCTTCGATCCCGTGAAATACTGCATCGCCGCACCGAAGGACTCTGGAGGCAGGAGGCGAACGTCCACTTGTAAATCGCTGCGCAGTCGAAAGCTGATTTTGTTGTCGCCCTGGCCGATGATGCTCATCAGCGGCGGATATTGCGCGATGTACTGCACTGCCTTCTGGCGTTCGCCTTCGCTGCAGCAGGCTGCGCCGGTCACCAGAATATCGAGATCGCCCACGGTTTCGCGGCCGCGTCGCAGGGAGCCAGCAGCTGTAATCCGGTCGATGCCGGGAAACTTCGCCAAATATGTGGTGAGTTTTTGCGCCTCGGCCTCGGCAACGTCAATAAGAAACCGCCCGGAGATTCGGCGGTAGTCTTCAATCGCCTTCAGCAGCTTTTGCTCGTGCTTTTCGCCCATGCGCGGCAGTTCGCGGATTTTGCCTTCGCGTGCCAGTTTCTCCACGCCATCGACGTCTGAGACCCGGTAAGCGCTCCAGATCAGGGCGATCGTCTTTGGTCCCAAGCCCTGGATCTTCAACAATTGCAGCATGGAGGGGTGATACTTTTTGAGCAATTCGGCTTGCACGCTCAGGCTGCCGTCTTTCAATAGCTCCTGCAGATTAATCAGCATTCCCTTGCCGATTCCAGGAATCGCAAGCACTTTCTTGGGCTCGCCGATGATGTCTTTGATCTGTTCGGTGAAGTTTTCGACCGCTTGAGCAGCGTTGCGGTAAGAGCGTATGCGGAATGAGTCCTGCCCGTCGATCTCGAGCAGGTCGGCAGTTTCGTAGAGAACCGTTGCGATGGATTTGTTGTCCACGGAATAGAGATTAAACAAGATTGGAACACACTGCCAGAAAAAGGGACGACAAGAGCCGGGAGGGCGGCGGGTGAGAAACTACATTCGACCGTGGTCTAATAGCTGCCTGGCTCGGTCGCGGAATTTCAGCTGGGAGACACCGATCACGCGCTCTTCGCAACGTTTGCGGCTTGGGGCCCCTTGGGGCCGTCCGCAATCTCGAACTCCACCTGATCTCCCTCCTGCAGGCTCTTGTAGCCCTCGGAGGTGATCGCGCTGTAATGCACAAAAACGTCGGGACCATCCGCACGACCGATGAACCCGTAACCCTTCGCGTTATTGAACCATTTTACCGTGCCTTTCAGACGTTCCACGCGAAAACCCCCTCTTTCTGCACGTCTTCAAGGGGGCCAAAGACGTGCCCGCATAGGATGCATTTTGGAGCGATTAGGATGGGGGTGTCAAGACGAAATGGTGGCCTCGCTACGGCAGGAAACGCTTGCCTGTAGCCTCAATCGGATATCGTCAAACCGGCCTTGCAAGACGCCTACTTTTGCCGAAGCTGGTGATCGAGCCACAGAACTGAAGAAATAGTTTTCCCGTCGCGAATGGTGCCGTTCAACACCATCTGAAGCGCGGCGGGGAGCGCGACCATGCGCTTGTGGATGATCTCATCAGCCTCAGGTTGCGCGCGGCCGGGGCGCAGGCCGGACGCCAAATACACCGACATGGTTTCGGCGACGAATCCGGGGCTGGCGTAGAACTTGAGAATGCGCCGCCAATTCTTTGCCGAGTATCCAGTCTCCTCAAGAAGTTCACGCTTAGCGGCGTAAAGAGCTGTCTCGCCCGGATCTATGCGTCCGGCGGGTATCTCCCACAAATAACCGTTGGCAGCGTGGCGATATTGACGCTCTAGCAGAACACGCGGCGTCACGCGTGATTCATCGACGGCAAGAATTACGACCGAGCCTGAGTGATGAACTACATCGCGGCGAGCTCGTACACCGCCGGGTTCCTGGACATCGTCCGCGGTTACCCAGAAAACCGGGCCGCGATACACTGTGCGCGAAGAAATCAATTTCGCTTTGGGCTGCGAACCCTTGCGGGATTTTTTCGAGGTCGATTTTGGGCGTGGTTTTGGCATGGAGACAATATAGAACAGCACTCTGCTATGCTGCCGGGGATGTCTGCGACGCGATCGACGAAGCCGCGCATTGCAATTGTCGGCGCGGGGAATCTGGCCGGTGCTCTTGCCATATCGTTGCACGGGGCCGGATATGGGATCGAACAAATCATCTCTCGTGGATCGGCGAAATCTTTGCGGCGTGCCCGACCGCTGTCCCGAGACGTCGGCGCGCCAACGTCGTCGATCGCACGTGCGTATATTCACGCAGAGATCGTCTGGTTTTGTGTTCCCGATAGCGCGATTGCTGGTGCAGCATCGTCCTTAAAGGGAGCGGCCAATTGGGACGGTAAAGTGGCGCTCCATTCGAGCGGCGCTCTGACCAGCGATGCGCTCGCCGTGCTGCGCCGGCAAGGCGCGGCTATCGCGTCGGTTCACCCCATGATGACATTTGTGCGTGGCTCGCGGCCGCCGCTTGCGGATGTACCGTTCGCGATCGAAGGAAGTCGTAAAGCGGTACGGGCGGCACGAGCGGTTGTTCTCAGCTTGGGCGGACATCCGTTCGCCATCCAGAAGCGACAAAAGGAGGCTTATCACGCCTGGGGAATGTTCGCCTCGCCGCTGATCACTGCTTTGCTGGCAGCCAGCGAGCGCGTCGCGGTTGCTGCTGGAGTGAGCCGAAGAGCCGCCCGGCAGAGGATGCTGCCGATTCTCAGGCAGACTCTGGCGAATTACGCACGGCTGGGAGCGCCGGAGTCTTTCAGCGGCCCCATTGTACGCGGAGACCTGGAGACGGCTAGAAAACACTTGAATGCTTTGCGAACCGTGCCCGGGGCGCGGGAAGTTTACGTAGCTCTGGCGCGCTCCGCCCTTCGTGATTTGCCAGCGAAGAACCG
>Ga0209380_10000560_pt1 | contig 26277 bp, 32 predicted proteins | sample HubBroMetageWFT6_FD_188347 | JGI IMG/M metagenome (GOLD analysis project Ga0209380, IMG submission 188347) | Warmed and freeze-thawed soil microbial communities from the Hubbard Brook experimental Forest, New Hampshire - Hubbard Brook CCASE Soil... | ecosystem: Environmental > Terrestrial >... | reverse complement strand
GGTGATCCTGACCGTCGGTACGATCGAGGCTGTGGCCACGGTGATACTCGAACCGAGCCTCTTTGCCGTGATCGGCGACAGCACCCCGGATGCCGTTCGCGGCCGCGCCATGGGCCTGGGCGGCCTGTATCAGTTCAGCGGCATGGCCTTTGGAGCCGCGGTCCTGGGCTCGCTCTACGGCGTGAACACGGGGCTTCCCTTCTGGTGCGGCTGCGCAGTCCTGCTCGGTGGCGCCATGGTGTGTGCCGCCTGGCTCCCGGGACGGCCGCCCATCTCTTCGCACCAGCCCCAGCCGGCGGCATTCCAGATCCTCGAACGTGAGCAAGCTTAAGTCGAAGGCGGTGGCAGAGCCACGCCTGTTGCTCGGTCATGGCGCATCGGGCACTTCGGCATCGATGCGCCCGTGGGTGACCGAGTTCGCGCGCCACGGCGTGCGGGCGGTGGCGCTCGACCTGCCGCGGTCGAACCCCGAGAGGGCCGTCGGCGTCTTCCGCACCGCGCTCGAGGAGGAGCCCGGCGCCGCGATCGGTGGGCACTCGTTCGGCGGGAGGATGGCCAGCCTGCTCGCCGCCGACCAGCCGGTGAACGCGTTGGTGCTGCTCAGCTATCCCCTGCACCGGCCCGGACATCCGGACGACGTGCGCACAGCGCACTGGCCGCGAATCGCGTGTCCTGTCCTGCTCCTCTCGGGCGATCGCGATCCCTTCGCGAAGATCGAACTGCTGCGCCACGAGGTGCGCCGGCTCGGCGACGCCGAGCTGGTGGTCTACCCGGGTATCGGCCACGGGTTGCTCGCGGTTCGCGAGGATGCCGCCGCGCGGGTCGCGGCGTTCCTGGTCAGCCGAGCCTAGACCCGAAAGACCCGGCGCACCTCGCCAAGGCCATCACCGAGGGCGTCGATCTCCTCATGCGTCGTGTACAGGTACACGGACGCGCGGGCCATCGAGGGCACGTCGTAGCGCGCCATCAGTGGCTGCGCGCAGTGGTGTCCCGCACGGACCGCGATGCCGCGGCGGTCGAGGATGGTGCCGACATCGTGTGCGTGCACGTCGGCGACGTTGAAGCTCACCACACCGCCGCGTGCGTCGAGATCGCGCGGGCCGAATATCGTGATATCGCCAACTTCGTCCAGAACATCGAGGAGGTGACGGGTCAGCGACATCTCGTGCGCATGAATGCGATCGCGGCCGACGGCGTCGATGTAGTCGCACGCGGCCGCGAGGCCGACTGCGCCGGCGACGTCCGGCGTTCCCGCCTCGAACTTGTGGGGCACCGCGTTCCAGGTGCTGCGCTCGAGCGTCACCCTGCTGATCATGCTCCCGCCACCGAGGAACGGTGGCATCCTCTCCAGCAGCTCGGGGCGAGCCCAGAGCACGCCGATGCCCATGGGGCCGCACATCTTGTGGCCGCTGAACGCGATGAAATCGCAGTCGAGGTCGCGGGCGGACACCTTCATGTGCGGGACCGACTGGGCCGCATCGACGCATACGAGCGCGCCCGCCGCGTGCGCGCGCTCGATGATCGCGCGGACGTCGTTGACAGTGCCGAGCACATTGGACTGATGCCCGATCGCCACCAGCCGGGTCGGCGCGGCCAGCAGCGCGTCGAGGTTGCTCAGATCGAGCCGGCCGTCGTCGTCGATGTCGATCGCGGCGAGCTCCAGGCCGCGACGTTCCGCAGCCAGCTGCCACGGCACGAGGTTGCTGTGGTGCTCCATGACGGTGACGACGATGCGGTCTCCAGGTTGCAGCACCTGGGTCGCGTACGACGACGCGACGAGGTTGATCGCCTCGGTGGTGTTGCGAACGAAAACGAGCCCCTCGGGCGGCGCGTCGAGAAACCCCGCGACCCGAACACGGGCCGTCTCGAAGCAGTCGGTCGCCTCGTTGCCGAGCGTGTGGACTCCTCGGTGGACGTTCGCATTGCTGGTGGCGTAGTAGGCATCGACGGCGTCGACCACGACGCGGGGCTTCTGCGCCGTCGCGGCAGAGTCGAGGTAGACGAGCGGATTCGCCCCGATCTGGCGCTGCAGGATCGGAAAGTCCGCGCGGATGCGCGCCACTTCGAGCCCCGGTTCGGTGACGACGTCCGCGGTCACGGCGCCACGACCTCGGTGGCGAGTGCGACTCGGAGCACACCATCGCCGGTCGTCTCGATGCGATGCGCGCGGACCGGTTCGACGGCGGGAAGCGAAAGCGGCTCTCCGGTACGGAGATCGAAGCTCGATCCGTGCAGCGGGCATTCGATGACACAGCGGTCGATGTCGAGGTCGCCCTCGCTGAGGGATGCCTCGGCATGGCTGCACGTGTCATCGAGGGCGTAAAAGGTCCCGTCGACGTTGAAGATCGCCACCGGGGTTTCGTCGATCTCCACGCGTGCGGCGCATCCCGGGGGGATGTCGCTGACGCGGGCCACGTCGACCCAGCCCTCGCTCATGGGGCGTCCGCCACAACCCCGGCCACGGACCCACCGGCGATCTCGGCGTCAAGGAGCGCTCCGGCGAGCTCCGCGAAGCCGCGATGCGGCACACGATCGAGGACGTCGTCCATGAAGCCACGGACGATCAACGAGCTCGCCTCTTCGGGCGGAACGCCCCGGGCCATGAGATAGAAGCGCTGGTCGGAGTCGATGTGGCCGGCGGTTGCGCCGTGACCGCACTTCACGTCGTTGGCACGGATCTCGAGGCGCGGGATCGAGTCCGCCTTGGCACCCTGGCTGAGCAAGAGGTTGCGGTTGGCCACGTACCCGTCAGCGTGGACCGCTGTCGGTGCGACATCGATCATGCCGCCGTAGACCGACCGCGCACGATCGCGGACGGCGACCTTGAGCAGGAGGTTGCTGCGCGTCTCGGCACCGCGATGGGCCTGGAGCGACTGATGATCGAAATGCTGCGTGCCGTCGCCGAAGCAGATGCCGAGGACGTCAGCCTCACTGCCGATGCCTTCGAGCATCACCTCCCACCAGACCTTCTGGAGGCGGGCGCCCAGTGTGACCCCCATGAAGCGGAGCTTTGCGTTGGCGTCGAGCACGGTGCGCTGCACGGCGACGTGCCACACACCCTCACCCCACTGCTGCACGGTGTTGTAGTCGAGACGCGCATCACGACCCGCCGAGAGGATCACCATTGCGTCGCTGAAGAGCGCCGCGGGTCCTGACGTCGACGCGTACGCATCGATGACCGTCAGGGCTGCGCCCTCGTCGAGGACGACGACAGTGGATGGAAAGACGGCGCGATCGGTGCCGCTCGCCGGATGGGCGATCCAGACCGGGACAAGGGCCTCGACGCCGCGCGGCACGTACACGAAAACGCCGCCCCGCCACAGAGCATTCCAGAGAGCGACGAACTTCGACTCGTCGACACGCACGGCCGAGAACGCGCGCTGCACGAGCTCGGGGTGAACCACCGCAGCCTCCTCGAGCGTGGTGACGATGATTCCCTGGGCGTGGAGCGTGTCCGCTTCCTCGATGTCGGCACCGGTGGGCGCATCGATCACGAACGCGGCCTTGGGTGCGGCACCGTTGCGCTGCTGGCGCATCGCGTCGACGACCGTCGAGTCGACGTTGTCGATCGGGGTGAAGCGCTCGGGATGGAGCGCCGAAATATCGGTGCGCCGCCAGTCCTCATCGCGTTGCGACGAGGGCATGGGGATCGCCTCATAGGCGTCCCAGGCGATCCGGCGGCGCGCTGCGAGCCACGCCGGGGATGCCTCTGCCCGCGCTGCCGCCACCTCTTGCCCGAGCGCCGCTGCGGGCGAATCGGCCAGCGGGGTGGTCACCCGATCGCGCCCTCCATGGAGAGCGCGAGCAGACGGTTGAGCTCGACCGCGTACTCCATCGGCAGCTCTTTGACAAAGGGTTCAAAGAAACCGTTCACGATCAGAGCGGTCGCGTCCTGTTCGGGTATGCCGCGCGAGGTCAGGTAGAAGATCTGATCCTCGCCGACCTTGCTCACGCTCGCCTCGTGTCCGATGGTCACGTCCGGGTTGTCGATGTCCATGTAAGGGTAGGTGTCGCTGCGCGACTCCTCGTCGAGGAGGAGCGCGTCGCAGCGGACGCTGACCTTGACGTTGTGCGCCTTGGGAAGGACCTTGATGTGGCCGCGATACGAGGTGCGGCCGCTGCCCTTGCTGATCGAGCGCGACACGATGTTGCTGGTTGTGTTCGGTGCCACGTGGATCGCCTTGCTGCCCGCATCCTGGTGCTGGCCGCTGCCGGCGAACGCGGCGCTCATGACCTCGGCGTGTGCGCCCTCGCCCATCAGGTACACCGACGGGTACTTCATGGTGACCTTGGAGCCGAGGTTGCCGTCGATCCATTCGACGGTCGCGTTCTCGTTGGCGATGGCGCGCTTGGTGACCAGGTTGTAGACGTTGTCCGACCAGTTCTGAATCGTCGTGTAACGGATCTTGGCGCCCTTGTGCGCAACCAGCTCGACCACGGCGCTGTGCAGTGAATCGCTCGAGTAGTTGGGCGCTGTGCAGCCTTCGATGTAATGGACCGAGGAGCCCTCGTCGGCGATGATCAGGGTCCGCTCGAACTGACCCATGTTGTCGCTGTTGATCCGGAAGTAGGCCTGGAGCGGGATGTCCACCTTGACGCCCTTGGGGACGTAGACGAACGATCCTCCGGACCACACCGCGCTGTTGAGCGCGGCGAACTTGTTGTCGTTTGGCGGGATGACCGTGCCGAAATACTTGCGAAAGAGCTCCTCGTGCTCGCGCAGCCCGGTGTCGCAGTCGCTGAAGAGCACGCCCTGCTTCTCGAGGTCCTCGCGGATGCTGTGATAGACGACCTCGGAGTCGTACTGCGCGCTCACCCCGGCGAGGAACTTGCGCTCAGCCTGCGGAATGCCGAGCCGGTCGAAGGTCTGCTTGATGGAGTCGGGGACGTCGTCCCACGAGCGGCTCATCTCCTCGACGGGCTTGACGTAGTAGTAGATGTTCTCGAAGTCGAGACCCGAGAGGTCCGCGCCCCATGTCGGCATCGGCCGCTTGCGGAAGTGGTCGAGCGCCTTGAGACGGAACTTGAGCATCCACTCGGGCTCATCCTTGTGCTGCGAGATCGACGCCACGACCTCGGGCGACAACCCTTTCGCGGTGCGGAACACCGAGACATCGATATCCGAGAAACCGTACTGGTAGTCCTTGGTCAGCTCTCGCGCTTGAATTGCCATCGCGGGTCTCCTACGCGGTGGCGGCGGCGGCCGTCCCGAGAAGTGGTTCGTAGCCCTCGCGCTCGATCTCTCGCGCCAGGTCCGCCCCGCCGGAGGTGACCACGCGCCCGTCATGAAGGACGTGCACGCGATCCGGGTGAAGGTGTTCGAGGATGCGCGGGTAGTGGGTGATCACGAGGACACCCATGTCCGGGCCGCAGAGTCGCATCACGCCGTCCGCAACCGTCCGCAACGCGTCGACGTCGAGTCCCGAATCCGTCTCATCGAGGATGGCGAGCTTGGGACGCAGCATGGCAAGCTGAAGGATCTCCGAGCGCTTCTTCTCTCCACCTGAGAAGCCGTCGTTGATATAGCGGGCGCGGAAGCTCTCGTCGATCTTGAGCTCCTGCATCTCAGCGCCGAGACGGTTCAGGAACTCGCGCGCGGGCATCTCCTTCCCCTGGGCTCGCAGCGCGGCACGAAGGAAGTTCACCGTGCTGACGCCGGGGATCGCGGTCGGGTACTGGAAGCAGAGAAAGAGGCCGAGGCGCGCACGTGCGTCCGCCGTCAAGGGCAGCAGATCCACGCCGTCGAAGGTCGCGGAACCGCCGGTGACAACGTACTTCGGATGCCCCATGAGTGTGTACGCGAGCGTGCTCTTGCCCGAGCCGTTCGGTCCCATGAGCGCATGGATCTCGCCCTGCGCCACCTCGAGGTCGACGCCTTTGAGGATCTCCTTGCCTTCGACGGTTGCGCGCAGCCCGGAGATCGAGAGCACCGCCTGGCTCACCGCGTTGTCTCGGCAGGAGCAATGGAGTCGATCAACGACTGATCGGCCACCAGCTCGGCGAGCGTGGTCTGGCTGAGCACCGCGTCGATGCTCTGCTTCAGGCGTATCCACAGCCCGCGCGACGCGCACTCGCCCTCACGCTGGCAGGTGCCGGTCACGTATCCGTGCGACACGCACTCCACCGGGGAGACCTCGCCCTCGATGACGGTGACGACGTCGAGAACGCTGATCTGGTCCGCCGGCCGGGCGAGCGAATACCCGCCGTGCACGCCGCGAGTGCTATCGACGAGGCCGCCGCGGCGCAGCTGGGAGGCGAGTTGCTCGAGGTAGGCAAGGGGCAGGTGTTCAACCCGCGCCACCTCGGCGATGCTCAGCGGGCCGGCGCCATAGGCCTTGGCGAACTCGGTCATCATGCGCAGGCCGTAATGCGCCTTGGAGCTCACCCGCATCGAGAAGGATGCGGCCGGCGGTGCGCTGGGATCGGATGTGTGCCGGTGCGAGGCGCCCCGCCCCGAACTCGAGAGAATCCCGACTGTCATGGTAGGAATTATACCCGACAGGCTCGCTCGCCGACAGGAAGCCGCCCATCGCTGAGATATTCTCGGCGAGCTCCGATGCGAATCCCCCGCGCTCGCTTCACCGTGTGCATCCTTTCCGCCGCACTGCTCGCGGCGTGCGGTGGATCGACGAACCCGAGCTCACCGACTCCCACCCCACTCACGCAGGCGCAGATTCAGTCGCGCTACGTGGCCGCCGCAGGCCGCTACAACCAGGGCGAGGCCCAGATCGCGCTGACCGAGAACGCGTCCTGCGATGCCGCCAGCGTGAGCGTGGCGCTGGAGACCTGCCAGACGGCGCTCAGCGGGCAGCGCCAGCTGACCATCGCCTACGACAACGCGCTGAGGGCGATCCCGTTCAGTGCGGGCGCCGCCACCGAAGCGGGACGCCTGCTCGGTGACGACGCCGCCATCGAGAACCTGCTCGAGCAGGCGGCTACCTCTCCGGCGATCGCCGTGATCGCGACCCTGCAGCAGCAGATCATCGCGCTGCTCGCCACCGCGGCGACCGACGCCGTCGCGCTGCGCGCGGCGATCGGGCTGCCGGCGCCCGCCTGAGCTTCGCGGTCAGCGACCGGGAGCGCCGGCGCCAGCTGCCGCTCCGGCTCGGATCCCGGCCACGGCGGTCGCGATCACCGAGGCGGCCGTGTCGACGTCCGCCGGGCTGGTCGAGCGCCCGGTGGTGCAGCGCAGTGCGCCGGCGGCGAGATCGTCCGGATAGCCCATCGCTCTGAGAACGTGCGAGGGCAGGGGCGCCCCGCTCCCGCACGCGGACCCCGCAGACGCCTCGACGCCGTCCATGTCGAGGGCGGCAAGCAGGACGTCGCTCCGGACACCGGGAAGGGCGAAGGTCGCGAACCCCGCACCCTTGACCGCCCCGGCCGCCGTCTCGATCGCGTCCGGGACCTGGGCGAGGACCGCGTCGATCAGTCGCCGGCAGAGGGACGCCTGACGATGGGTCTCCTGGACGCGCACCCGCTCGGCGAGCTCGGCGGCGGCGCCGAAGCCGACGATTCCCGCGACGTTCTCGGTGGCGCTGCGCCGGTTGCGCTCCTGGCCGCCTCCCGTGCTCTGGGCCGCGAGCGCGACCCCATGCCGGACCCACAACGCGCCCGTGCCCTTGGGCCCGTAGATCTTGTGCGCGGAGAGCGAGAGCAGGTCGACACCCAGCGCGACGGGGTCGACCGGGATCCGGCCGAATGCCTGGACGGCATCCGTGTGCACCAGCGTTCTCGGATTGCGTCGATGCACCGCCTCGGCGATCCCGGCGACGTCCTGCACGGCACCGGTCTCGTTGTTGACGAACATGACTGAAACAAGGACGGTATTCGGGGTCACTGCCGCCGCGACCGATTCAGGGGTGACGCGGCATTCACGATCGCACCCGGCGATGGTGAGCGTTGCCGCGCCGGCATCCTCGAGGTGACGCGCAGTCTCGAGGACGGCGTCATGCTCGATCGCGCTGACCACCAGGTGCCTGCCGCGCTCCGCGCCCCAGCGCTCGAGGACGCCACGCATCGCCAGGTTGTCGGCCTCGGTCCCCGATCCGGTGAAGACGACTTCGCGCTGCGCGCATCCCAGCACCGCGGCGATCCTGTCCCGGGCGCTGTCCACCGCCGAGCGGGCGGCGCGCCCGGATGCATGCACCGATGACGGATTCCCCTGAGTTGCCGTCAAATATGGCAACATCTCGTCGAGGACCTGGGGAGCAACCGGAGTCGTCGCCGCATGATCGAGGTGGACGGGTGTCATAACGGCGAGGCAGGCGCCGCCGCCAACCCGGCGCGAACCCGCTGGATCACGGAGTCGGTGAAGGCGCTGGTCGAGGCCTGGCCGCCGAGGTCGGAGGTGGAGATCCCCGCCCGTAGTGCGTCGAACACCGAGTCGCGAATCGCGCCGCTCGCCAGCCGGCAGCGCTGGTCGGTGGCAAACCCGAGGAGTGCCGCCGCGGCAAGGATCATGGCCATCGGGTTGGCAACGTTCTTTCCCTCGAGGCTCGGGGCCGTGCCGTGGGGCGCCTCCGCCATCACGACCGACGGGACCAGCGGGTCGTCGCCGAATCCCAGCAGCAGGGATTCAGCGCCGGCGATGCTGCCGAAGAGGGGCAGCACCAGGTCGCTGAGGCAGTCGCCGTCGCGGTTGAGCGCGGGAATGACCAGCGGATCGCCGGCGCGGCTGAAGAGCAGCGCGTAGGTGGCATCGATCAACTGAGGCTCGTAGTCGACCTCGGGGTGTCGAGCGGCCGCGGCGTCGAGCTCTTCCTTGAACATGCCCTCGTAGATCCTGGACACGGTGAACTTGGGGCCGCCGAACACCCGGGCATGGGTGCGGGCCGCGTGGACGAAAGCGAACTCGGCAACTGCGCGGCACGTGGCACGTGAGATGCGCTCGGTTCGAAATGCGACCTCGTCACCGTCGCCCTGCTCGCGCCACTCGCGGGCGTTGTAAGCACCATCGACCGCCATGCGCACGATGCTGATTGGCGCGCTCACACCCGCGATCCCCGCGACGCCGGGAATGCGCTGGCCGGTGCGCAGGATCACGCGTCCCCCGACACGCTCGCGGAGCAGTGCGTTCGGACTGCCGACGTCGGAGCGATCGGTCGGCGTGACCGTGGCCGCCTTCAGCCCGAAGCCCGCTGCGCGCATCGCGTCCGCCGCCTCGACCACCACGGCGTTGGCGGTTTCGCGGCGATGCCCCAGGGAGAGATCGAATGTCTGAAGTTCAAGCTGCACACCGATCACATCCGGGTGAATCACCCGGAGCGCCTCGTCGAGCAGCTCCTGGCCGGTCTGGTCGCCACGCAGGACGGCGATGGTGGTCACCGCGACAGCGTACGTCGGCGCCCGGATGCAGCGACCGGCCGGCGCGATGGCATCATCGCCGCGTGCCGAACTCGGTGACGTCGCGAGACGACGAGCAGGAACGCCGCCCGGGCGCCGTGCTGTTCGTGTACACATGGGATCTCGCGCTCGCCATCCTGGCGCTCTTCGGGGCCCTCGCATCATTCGCGGGCGGCGTGGCCACGAGCACCGGCGCGACCGCGAGTCTGCCCCTGGCGGTGCAGGTGATCGCGGCAGTGTCAGCGGCGTGCTTTGCGGCGACGCTGATCATCATCGCCTCGCTGCTGACACGCAAGCGGGCCTGGGTGCGCCAGACCCAGATCGGCACCCTGGGCACCGCGATCGCGCTCGCCGCGGTTTCGGTGGTGGTCGGCGCCATCGTCGGCAACGGCGTGGATGGGCCGAGCCTCATCGTCACGCTGATCTTCGTGCTCCTCGACGCGCTCGCCATCGTGATCATGACCGAGCGACGGGTGGTGAGCTTCTACGATCAGCCCGCCAGCGTTCCGGTCTACCTCTGGGCGACGCTGGCGCTCTGGATCGGCGGCCAGGTGATGATCATCATCGTTGCCGCGATCGCGCACTGACCGCCCCGCACCGACGGTCCCTTCAGATGTATGTCAGCAGGTCTTCGACGATCTCGACGAGCTCGTCGTTGCGGACCGGCTTCATCATCACCGCAGCCGCGCCCAGCTGCTGGGCGCGTTCCCGGGCGCCGATGTCGCCGGCGGCGGTGAGGATCACGACCCCTGCGCGAGGGTGCTCCGGCGCGAAGCGAAGCGCCTGGAAGAGCTCGAGCCCGTCGGTGTCGAGCGTCGCGTCCAGGATGAGCACGTCCGGCTCGAAGATGGGGAGCTCCGCACGCACCTCGCGAACCGCCTTCGCCCAGTGAACGTCGTGACCCCGCAGGGTGAACCGGTTGATGACCTGCTGAGCGACCGCGGCCTCATCCTCGGCGAGCAGGATGCGGGCGGGGGCTTGCGGCATCACCGCGCATCGTAGGGAAACGACTCACCCGTGTGTGTCTCCACTCATGGCCGCGATACGGGCGCGTACACTGGCGCCGGCGATGCCGCTGCCACCCCACGTCCTGCTCGGCACAGAGCGACCCCGGCGCCGGCGTTTCGACGCGAGCCGCTTCGCTCGCTGGCTGCACCGTCCAGATCGCCGAGCCGCCGCTCCGGCTGCCGAGCCGCCCGCGCCACGGGTAACCCAGGTAGACGCCGGCACCAGGGCGTTCTGGGCAGGCAGTGAAACGGCCAACGTCACCTCGCGGCGTGCTGCGGCGCTCGTCGACGCACATGAGCGCGGGCGCTCGCCGGTCAGCGCCAGGCCGCCGGGCAACCCGGCGTTCAGCGAAGCCCTTTTCGTGGAGCTGATGCGCGCGAACCAGTACCGGCGAGCCTTCTCGCTGCTGAGCGAGGACTGCCAGCTCAGCTGGGGCTCTCCCGAGGCATTCGCCGAGGCCCAGGGCGCTTCAGCCATGCGCCGACTTCGTGGGGTGAGCGTCAAAGAGGTCCGCTACCTGCCGGAGTGGACGGAGACATCCAGGGGCAAGACGTATCGCGAGGTCGCCGAGCTCGACGTCGAGTACGAGGTCGGCGACCCGGAACCGGTTGCGAGAGTCCGCCGGGTGGTGCACCTCGTTCCCGGCGGTGGACGCTGGCGATCGATCTGCTACCCGCTGTAACAGCAGTTCACTGAACTTCGCAGGCTCAGCTGGGCGTGGGACAATCCGTTGATGCCCGCCGCCGCCACGCGCTCGCAGCCCGGTCCGATGGAGCGGACCTGCCTGGAAATCGCTCGTGTCGAGCGTGAGGCAGCCTTCCGCCGCGAGCGCATCTCGCGCACCAGGCTTCGTGTCCGCGAGGCCGACGTGCTCATCGACCTCATCGAGGAATGCCGTCTCCGGTCATTTCGCCTGATACCGGCCCCGCTCTGGAGCGCGGTGGTTCGCGCGGTCGGCGCGGTGGATCCGGGACTGCGCGACCGGCTCGGAATCGATCGCGACCCGGACCATGTCGCCGACATTCTCTTCGAGGCGCAGGAGGTGCTCCTCATGCGCGCGCTGGAGTCGCGGCGACCAAGGCTGGCGCCGATCATTCCGCTCTTCGGCGAGCGGAACCGAACCGCGGCCGCGGGCTGACGCCTCTCTCGTCGTGACCTGGGAGGTCGCGGTCGCCGGAACGCTCCACAGCGACGATGTGACCACCCCGGCCGGCAGGCGAGACGTGCTCGGCGGCTCCGCCGTGTACTTCTCGCTCGCCGCGGCGCGATACGCCCCGGTTCACCTCAACGGCATCGTCGGCTCGGACACCGCCCCCGAGTACCGGCGCATTCTCGCCAATCCGAATATCGACCTCGACGGCCTGGTTGTCAGCGAATCGCCCACATTTCGCTGGCACGCGGTGCATGACTTCGATCGCTGGGTGACGTCCCACGAATCGTTCGAGCCGGGATGCGACCCGGAGTGGCAGCCGGTGCTCCCAGCGCGATCCCGCCACGCCCAGCTGCTCTTCGTGGGCAGCATGGACCCGCACCTGCAGCGCGTCGTGATCGATCAGGCCGAGGCCGCACTGATCGGCGCCGACTCCATGACCGTCTTCATCGATAACGGTCAGGCCGACGTCGGATCGCTGATCGAGGGGGCGGATGTGCTCTTCCTGACCGCCGCCGAGCTCGCGGCGCTCACCGGGGATGACGACTGGCGGCAGTCGGCGCCGGCACTCTGCGGGACCGGCCGGCTTCGCGCGGTCGTGGTCAAGCGCGGTCCGCTGGGCGCCGCCTGCGTCACCACCGGCGGCATCGCCGAGCAGCCCGCCGCTCCGGTCTCCGATGTGGTCGATCCGACCGGCGCGGGTGATGCCCTCGCAGGTGGGTTCCTCGGGCGCATCGCCCAGCTCCAGCGCGCCGACGACGCCGCGTTCGAGGCGGCGCTGACCGAGGGCCTCCGCTGCGCGGCCGACGCGATCGTCGAATTCGGAACCGCTGGGCTCCGCGCGACCCGCGCCGTATGATCGCGGACGAATGGCAACGCGGCCGCGTGACCTGGGGACACCGATCGACCGCAACCTGGCGCTCGAGCTGGTCCGCGTCACCGAGGGCGCGGCGATGGCCGCCGCCAGACACATGGGTCGCAATCAGAAGGAGATGGCGGACCAGGCCGCCGTCGATTCGATGCGCCGGAGCCTGGGATTCGTCGACATGGACGGCCTGGTGGTCATCGGCGAGGGCGAGAAGGACGAGGCGCCGATGCTCTACATCGGCGAGCAGGTCGGGAATGGCAATCCCCCGGCGGTCGACGTTGCCGTAGACCCGATCGACGGCACGCGCCTGGTCGCCCGCGGCATCCCCGGGGGCATCGCCACCGTCGCCCTCGCCGAGCGCGGCTCGATGTTCCACACCCACCTGCACTACATGGAGAAGCTCATCGTCGGACCGGCCGCGGCGAGGGTGATCGACATCACCGCCCCTGTCGCCCAGAATCTCAAGCGGATCGCCCGCGCGGAGGATCGCCGTGTCGAGGACCTGACCGTCGTGGTGCTGGATCGCGACCGCCATGAGACCCTCCTCGAAGAGATCAGGTCGGCGGGCGCGAGGGTGAAGCTGATCATGGACGGCGACGTGGCGGCGGGCCTCATGGCTGCGATGGAGCATCGCACCGGGATCGACGTGCTCATGGGCATCGGGGGCGCTCCCGAGGCGGTGCTCGCCGCCTGCGGTATCAAGTGCATCGGTGGAGGCATGCAGGCACGCATCTGGGTGGGCGAGGGGGAGCGCAAGGTGCAGGAACTGGAGGGCAAACACGCCGGAGACGTGCTCGAGCTGGACGATCTCGTGTCCGGCGACAACGTGTTCTTTGCGGCGACCGGAATCACCAGCGGCGAGCTACTCGAGGGGGTGCGCTTCCTCGGCGAGGACCGCTGCCACACCCAGAGCCTGGTCATGCGGTCGTATTCCGGGACCGCTCGCTACATCGACGCGGAGCACAACCTGGCGAAGCTCCGCCGCCGCCGCGACCCGGTCGAGCTGGCATCAAAAGGTGAGCTCCGCCCCGCTCCAGGCGGCTGATAACCGGCCGGAACTCGGGCACGTTGGAGCCGAAGTGCCAGAATCGGGACGCGGCATGAAGGTACGAATCCGCCCGAGCGCGAACCTGATGCGGTGGTTCACGCCGGGGCTCCACGTCAAGCGCTGGTTGCTCCTCCTGTTCCTGGCGATCGTGATGATCAGCCTCGCGGCGGGTTACATCCTGCGAGACCTCTACAGTGCGTCCATCACCTTCCCCTCCTGGGTCGGCGACGTCACCCTCCAGTTCCTGCCCCGGTTGGTGCGAGCACTCCTCTTCGCGCTGGTTGGTGTCGGGCTGATCGTGCTCTGCTTCTACAAGCTCGGGCGGTCGATCCTTGGCCCGTTCCTACCAGGCCGGGGCAGCTCCGATCGCGGTCTTGCCGAGCAGCTCTACAAGTTCCGGCTCCTCGCCAAGGGCCCGCGACTGGTCGCGATCGGCGGCGGGACGGGGCTCTCGGCGCTGCTTCGAGGTGTGAAGAAATACACCGGCAACATCGTCGCGATCGTCACCGTGGCCGACGACGGCGGCTCCAGCGGCCGGCTCCGCGAGGAGTACCGCGTGCTCCCCCCCGGGGACATCCGCCAGTGCCTCACCGCGCTCGCCGAGACCGAACCGCTGATGACCGAGCTTTTCCAGTACCGCTTCGGCGGCGAGGGTGCGCTCTCCGGCCACTCGTTCGGGAACCTCTTCATCACCGCGATGGCGGAGATCACCGGCGACTTCGAGCACGCCATCCGCGAGTCGGGCCGGGTCCTCGCGGTGCGCGGCCAGATCGTCCCGGCGACCTTGCGTGACGTCGTCCTCTGCGCCACCGCGGGGAGCGAGGTGAGAGTCGGCGAGTCGAAGGTCCCCTACGGCATCGATCACATCGACCGCGTGTTCCTCGAACCATCGGACGCGGAGATCAATCCAGAGGCCGAGGCCGCCATCCTGGCGGCTGAGCTGATCATCGTCGGACCTGGCTCGCTGTACACGTCGATACTTCCGAACCTGCTCATCGAGGGAATGGTCGAGGCGCTGCGCGCCAGTCCGGCGGTGAAGGTGTACGTCTGCAACATCGCCGGGCAGCCCGGCGAGACCATGGGTTTCTCGGTGAGCGAGCACCTCAAGACCATCGAGGAGCACGTGGGCGTGAGCCTCTTCGACTACGTCATCGTCAACAGCAACGTGGGGCTCCCTCTGCCGCCCTCCGCGGTCGAGGCGGGTGTGACCCGCGTCGGGTTCGACCGGGACCAGGCGACGCTCCAGCCGGTGAACTACATCCTCGCCGACGTGGCGTCGACCCAGATCTCCACCCACCACGACCCTGAGAAGCTGTCCAAGGTGATCATGAAGAGGATCTGGCGCTAGGAGCGCTCGGTCAGTACAGCAGGTCGTGCCGGACGCGGTACGCCCACTGGTGTGCGGCACGCTCGGCAAGCGCATTCCACGCCGCGTAGCGACGGTGCCCGATGACGAGATCCCAGGTGCCGACATACTCGGTGATCCGTTCGCTGAACCCGGACTTGAAGCGATAGAGGCCGTACAGCGGATGGGCCGGGTTCAACTCAGCCGCCGGGGGAACCGCCACCAGGTCATAGGCTTCGACCCCGCGGGCCCTGAGCCAGCGCATCACCTCCCACTGGAGGAGATGGGGCGCCATCACTGCGGCGTGCTCCTTGGTGGAGCCACCATCCTTGTACCAGGCCTTCCTGGCGATGTACGTGGCGAAAACCCCGGCGAGCACCGCACCGTCGAGTGACGCGAAGAACAGCTGGCCCTGACCCGCCGCGGCATGGAGGTGCCAGTACTGCGAGAAATACTCCTTGCTGCGCAGCGTGAAACCGGCTCGATCGCGGGTGCTGGCCATCAGCGAGTACATGGTGTCGACGCTCGCGTCGTCGAGCGCGACCGGTGCAACCGTCACACCACGGCGCTCGGCAAGCCTGATGTTGTAGCGACACTTCGGCTTGAACGATGCGATCAGAGCATCCTCGTCGGGCCGGAGGTCGACGATGATCGTCGCTCTGCTGATCTGCACGTCGTGCCGCGACTTGTCAAGCCCCATGGCGCGCAGCGCGGAGATCGCCGCCGCGCTCTGCTCGACCTCCGGTTCCACCTTGATCGCGAATGCCGAGCCGGCGGTCGCGCGCAGCCCTTCGAGCAGCGCCGGCAACGTGTCGATGCCGGCAACACCCGGCCCTTTCGGGACATATCCGAGGACGCCGAGACCTGGAACCGAGTGCCGCAGCACCAGTATCGCGAGCGGCGGTTCGGTGTCGGACACGAGGTAGCGCGGCGCCCACCGATGAGCGCGCTTGAATTCCCCCCATGCGCGCGTCTGCAGGATCTGTCCTCCATCGGGGTTTGCGGCGACGAGCTCGTCCCAGCGTCCGAGTTCTCGCGGGCTCGCGGGTCTCATCGTCGGAAGCGGACCGCCGCTCGATACAGGCTGTGGCGCAATGACCGCACCCCCAGATCCCACGTGCCGGCGCGCTCAATCGCGGTGCCGCCGAACGATCGCTTGAACTGCGAGAACCCGTCCCAGGGATGGGGAGGCGCACCGGGAGCAGGCTGCGTAGGGGGGGACACGCCCCAGAAATCGAATCGTCGCGCACCCGACGCGCGTGCGTCGAGGATCATCCGCCACACCAGGGGCGCGGCCGCCTGGAGCCTGCGTCCCGACTGGGGGTCCGACACTGCGTGCGCGTAGTAGCGCGTACCCGAGAAGTCGAAGCAGAGCGCGGCGGCGACGGGGGCTCCGCCGGATTCCGCGACGTAGAGCGCGGCAGCATGCTCGGGCATGAGCGTGCGAGCCACCGCACGGTGATACGACTGCGCCTGTCCGCGAAATCGCCCTGCGGCAGCGGTGCGCTCCTGGAGGCGAAGAAAGACCTCGATGTCCTCCGGATCGCCGCTTGCGCGAAACGTGAGCCCACGCCGTGCGGCTGCGTTGATGGCCCCGCGATGTCCGGCGCTCAGCCCTCGGCGCAGCGTGGCTTCGTCCGCAGCCAGATCGAGGACCCACGTCCATTGGGGCTGAATCGATCGACTCGGATGGGCACCCGACGCAACCAGCGCGGGGAGTGCCACTTCGCCGGCAGGTTCGGTACGTACGAAATCGAGCGACCGCGTGCGGGCGGCGTTCACCGCGTCGTTGAGCGCGCCGATCATGCCGTCGCGTGACAGCGCCGTGGGTCCGTGGGGCAGGTAGGCGTAGCGGGGAAAGTGGCCCGCGCGAATCGCGCCGGACCACATCCAGTGGTCATCTCGGGACCAGATAACCTCGTGGCCGAGGGCGGCCTGGACACGCTGCCAGAGGGTGCTCTGCAGGAAATGGCCGCCCATGCGCTGCAGCGCGGAGTCCCACTCCACATCTGCGACGCCCGCGTGCGCCGACGACACGTGTTGCGACGCTAGCACAGCGACCGATACGATGGATGTTGAGAAAGCACCGCGGTTTTCCTTACAATCGCGCCCGTTTCCCCGTCAGACTCCTGGAGAGAACACATGGCCACAGTCGTGACACGCGACGTGCTCGCAAAGCAACTCGCAGATCGTGCAGAAATCACCGTCACCGCCGCACGCGACGAGGTGCGCTGGTTCTTCGACACCATCGCGCAGTCCCTGGAAAAAGGCGACGAGGTTCGCATCCACGGTTTCGGTAATTTCAAGACCGCGCAGCGCGCAGCGCGGCTCGGTCGCAATCCGCGCACCGGCGAGGCGGTCAAGGTTCCTGCCCGCCGAGTGGTGCGTTTCTCGGCCAGCACCTCTCTCTCGAGCGCGGTGAAGGGCGCCCGAGGCACGCGCCGCGCCAAGGCCTGATCCGTCGGGCGGCATGACCTGATGCCGCCGGTGGCGCGACGACGTCGTAGGTAGGCACGCACGCATGCTACGGGTAGACCCGCGCCTGCAAGCCTGATGGCTCGGGCGCGACCTACACCGTGGGTGTGGATCGTGTTCATCGCCGTGATCGGCGCGATGCTGATCACTGCGGCCACGTTCGTCACCGTGAAACTCACCGCCCCCGCGCCGCCTGCGACGGTCAGCATCCAGGCACCGGCAACGGTGCTGCTCGACGGCGCCGCGCCACCCACCATACCAACCCCCTCGAATGGGAGCTTCGCGCTTGCGACCAGCCTGGGCGGGACCGTTGCGACTCGAGCTCCCGCGGCGGTACGGCCGATCGGATCGGTCGCCAAGGCGATGACCGCACTGGTCGTCCTCGCCGCGCATCCCGTGTCTCCGGGCGCCCCCGGACCGTCGATCGTCATGACGAATGCTGACGTGCTCCTGTACAGGCAGGCGGTCACCGCAGGCGGGTCAAACCTTCCGGTGCATGCCGGCGAGATCCTCACGGAGCGCGATCTGCTGCTTGCGCTGCTCCTGCCGTCGGCCGACAACATCGCCGAGACCCTCGCAGTCTGGGTCTCGGGCAACCGCTCGAGATTCATCGCACGCCTCAACGCGGCGGCGACGGCGATGGGCATGGATCACACTCATTTCGCCGATCCGAGCGGTCTCAGTGCCGGCACCGTTTCCACCGCTCTGGATCTCGTGGTGCTTGCTCGGGCGGTCATCGCCAACCCATCGCTCGCCGAACTCGTCGGCAGCTCGCGCGCGGTGCTGTCCAACGGCACCGTCCTCAACAACCTGGACATCCTGCTCACGTCTCAAACAGGGTGGTTGGGGATCAAAACCGGGTGGACGGGTGCCGCGCGCGGATGCCTGCTTTTCGCTGCCCACATGACGTTCGGAACGAGTCAGGGTCTCACCGTGTGGGGCGCCATCCTCGGCCAGCCGCCGTCTGCCCCAGGAGATCCCGCACACCCAGAGCTCGGCCAGGCTTTTGTGTCAGCGCAAAGCGCCGTCGCGGCTGCGCTCGGTGCGTACAAGGTCGTTGATCTCTCGGAATTCCTCCGCCAGATATCGGGATCAATCTCGACGCGGTGGGGAGACAGTTCTTCTGTGACACTCTCCGAACCGGCGTCTGTCTATAGATTCGTCCACGCCGGCGCCGCGCTTTCCTTTCACGTGTCCGTCCTGCGTCCCGGCGTACCGATCGCTGCCGGCACGACCGTCGCCGAGGTCGCCGGGACGTTGAATCAGCAGACGTCGATCGTGTGGAATGTGGTCAGCACCAGTGTCATCGCCGACCCTTCGTCCTGGTGGAAGCTCTTCTCAGGCTGAGCGCGGGGGATCACCAGGCGGAGTCGGTTCGCTCCGCGGCGTTATGGAGCGCCGCGAGCACTTCCGCGTCGTGACCCGCCAGGTCGGGTGCGACCCTCAGGCTCTCAACGCGCTCCTTCGCGGTGACCATCTCGAGCTCGTGCAGTCCAAGGTTGGACTTTGTGGACAGATGCCCGTTGTAGGCGGCCAGCGGTGTGCGCCACTTCTGGCGCAGAGCGTGGGGCGACAGCTCCCCGGCTTTGACGGTGAACCCGGCGCCGCCACGACCGGGAAAGAGCCGGAAGCGGAATGCGTTGCGCCCGGCCTTGGCGCACTGCTCGCAGCGGCCGTAGCGCTCCTCGGGGATCTCCGGTCGTTTCATGCAGACGCGGCACATGCAGCGAGGATAACCCGAGCCCTGCAGCGGACGGGAATACGTTTTTGACTCCGCGGCGCCCAACGCCTACCATCTGAGCTCGTTCGGTCAGTCGCGCAGAGGAGCGTCTTCCTTGTGATGAGTATCAGCAGCATCGTGATCGGGCTCACCCGGCATAAGGGTGGAGTCCGCACGTCCGGGGTCGCACCTTGAGTCGTTGAGCATCGAATAGCTCCGCTCACAGGATCGTGCGGCACCGGCCGGCATGGTCCTTTTGTTTGTCCGGAAGAGAACAGCAACGTGAGCAGGAGAAATCGGTGTCCAGCGTGAGTGACGGCGGGGTCGCCGTCGAGGTGACCAAGCTGGTGAAGTCGTTCCGTCGCGAGCGACCCGGACGTCCGTGGAAGCGCGGTACCAGGGCGCAGGAATTCAGACGCGCCGTCGACTCAGTCGATCTCCGTGTGCGCGACGGCGAGATGGTGGCGATCGTCGGACTGAACGGCAGCGGCAAATCGACTCTGCTCCGCGTGCTCGCGACTCTGACCATCCCCGATGAGGGGAGTGCCTCTGTCTTCGGACACGACGTGGTCTCGGACAGTCACGAGGTGCGTCGCCACGTGAACCGCGTCTCGGTCGAGGCGAGCTTCTTCAAAGAGATGAGCCCGTGGGAGAACCTGTCCTACGCCACCCGCCTCTACGGGCGCGGCGGTCGCGGGACCCGCGAGGCGGCGCTCGCCGCGCTCATCCGGCTCGGATTGCCGCGTGACACGCTGGACCGGCCGATGAAGCAGCTGTCGCGAGGACAGCAGCAGAAGGTCGCGATCGCCCGCAGCCTGTTGACCAGCCCATCACTGCTGCTCATGGACGAGCCGACCACCGGTCTCGATCCGCGATCCAAGCGCGAGGTCCAGGGATTCGTGCGCGATATCCGTCTGCAATCGGGTGTGACCGTGCTGCTCAGCACGCACGACCTCGAGGAGGCGGAACGGCTGTGTGATCGCGTGGTCATTCTCGACCGTGGCCGGATCCTCGCCGAAGGCGCGCCGGATGCGTTGCGCAGCGAGTACGGCATCTCCGGCGATGGGTCGTCACTGGAGGACGTCTTTCTCCGGCTGACCGGAAAGAGCTTTGACGACGACAGCGAAGCCCAGGACGAAGAGGAGGAAGTGCGATGAGTACCGCCACGCAGGATGCCGACCTGCGCTCGCGTGGGATGCGACTCGAGGCCAACGCGTTCCTGGGGTTCTTCGAACGGCAGCGCAACCTCTACCGCCGCTACTGGGTGTGGGAGATGGTCTGGCTGGTGTACAGCATCGTCAGCACCCTGAGCATCGGGTACCTGGCATCAGGTCTCGACTCGTTCGGCGGCTCGGGCGCGCACGTGAACATCGCGCAGGCGCAGCTGTACCTGCTGATCGGGTCGCTGCTCTGGAGCTACCTGTCCCTGATGTTCTTCAACGTGTCCTTTGCGATCGCCTGGGAGCGCTGGGAAGGAACCATCGAGTACACGTTCATGGCCCCGGTTCGGCGCGTCACCCACCTGCTCGGGATCTGCTCGTTCGCGATCGTCTACGCGATGCTTCGCAGCGTCATCATCCTGGTCGCGATCGCGCTGGCGTTCCACCTCGACCTCTCCCACGCCGATATCGGCGCAGCCCTTCTGGTGCTCGCCGCGGCCACATTCCCGGTGCTGGGTCTCGGCATCTTCACGTCCGTCCTCCCGCTGCTCTCGCCGGAGAAGGGCGAGCAGATGACCGTCGCGGTGCAGGGAGTCCTGCTCCTGGTCTCGGGTGTGTACTACCCGCTGACGGTGCTGCCCACCGTGTTCCGCGTGATGGGTGACGCATCGCCGCTGACCTACACGCTGACCGGGATGCGCGCCGCATTGCTCGATCACGCCGGCGCGGGGGCTCTGATCGGCACGATCCTGTTGCTCCTCGCCATGGGTGCCGTGCTGATCCCATGCGGGATCCTGGTGTTTTCCAAAGCGGAGCGGCGCGCCAAGCGGCTGGGGCTTCTCAAGCGCAACGGCTAAAGGTCGAGGTGATGGCGGTACGCGGGAAAGACGGCGACGCTCCCGCCGGTCATCCCGCCCTCGAGCTCTCCGTCGCGGGTAAAACCGAGCCGCTCGGCGACAGCGAGGCTGCGTCGATTCTCCATACCCGCGTGGAGGGCGATGCGGCGCGCCCCGAGCGCGACGCGCGCCCATTCCAGCAGCGCCTGACCTGCCTCGGTGACGTAGCCCTGTCCGGTGCGATCGGTGGCGAGCCAGTAGTGAAGGTCGTATTCGGAATCGGTCTTGCGGAGACCGATGACGCCGATGGCGGTGCCAAGCTCGGTGATCGCGAACGCGGCAGAGCCGGACTCCCATTCAGCGATGGCTCGGTCGGTGAACGCGGACTGCGCGTCCATCGACAGGTCGAGCGCCCACGGCATCCAGGGCAGGAGCTCGGCTCGAGAAGCCAGCGATGCCTCGAAGAGATCGCTGTCGTGAGCGTGCGAGATCGGTTCCAGGACCAGACGAGCCGTCTGCAATGGCGCTCGAGATGGGGTGCCCACAGCCCAGTCTCTAGCAGATGACCGGCTCTGCGAGTCTCGTTGCGTTGACGAACACACTCACAGGTGGGTATATTTGTCCGTGTGAATGTCGAGGTGAGAGCCGTCGGTCTGCGGGCGATGCGCGACAAGCATCACCTGACCCAGCGTGAGCTTGCGCGCCGGCTCGGGGTCACGCAGAACTACATCCCCGCGCTCGAAGCCGGAACGCGCAACCCGGGGCCGAAGCTGCGTCAGTCGTTGATGCAGCTCTTCGCGTGTGACTTCGAGGACCTGTTCCAGGTGGTGATGGTCAACCCGGTCGACCACCACGAACAGGTGTTGCGACCCGAGGGCAGCGTTCGCGGAGTCTGAGGCGAGGCCTCGCGGACCAGACCCGGGCAGACCTCCAGCCGTTGGGGACGTCGCGCCTCCGTACAATCGCGCCGTGCCAGGCTCGCCGGATCTGCTCGTCCTCGAGGGCATGTCGTTCTACGGCTTCCACGGGGAAACCGAGGCCGAGCGCACGCTCGGCAATCGCTTTTACGTCGACGTCGAGATCCGCATGGATCTCTCGGTCGCAGGCCGCAGCGACGACCTCACCGACACGATCGACTACGTACGCGCCTTCGCTCTGGTCCGCGGGGTCGTCGAGGACCAGCAGCACCGCCTGCTCGAGGCCATCGCCGCCCGGATCGCCGAAATTCTGCTCGCCGAACCAGGAGTGGCGAGTGTGAGGGTCCGGGTTGGAAAGCAGCCGCCGTTTGCCGGCTCGATCGACCGCTGCTCGGTGATCATCGAGCGATTCGGCATCCAGGCCGGAGCTCAGCAATGAGCGCGGTCATCGTCGACGGCAAGGCGGTCGCCGCCGAGCTCCGTGAGGAGCTCGCCGAGGAGATCGTCGCCATGACAGCGGGCGGCGGCCCCCCGCCGTCGCTTGCCGTCGTCCTCTGCGGCGACGACCCCGCGTCGGCGATCTACGTGCGCAACAAGGGTCGCGCCGCCGAGCGCGCAGGCATCCACTTCGCACTCCACAGGCCGCCCGCAGAGAGCACCACCGCCGAGCTCGTCGACCTGGTCAGGCGGCTTGACGCCGACCAGAGCATCGATGGAGTCCTCGTGCAGCTCCCCCTGCCCGCGCACATCGACGCCCGGGCCGTGACCGAATGCATCTCGCAAACCAAGGATGCCGACGGTTTCCATCCCTACAACTTCGGCCGTCTCGCCGAGGGCCACCCCGGACCCGTGGCTCCAGGCACGCCGCTGGGATGCATGGAGCTGCTCCGCCGCAGTGGCCAGGAGCTGCGCGGCCGGCGCGCCGTAGTCATCGGGCGCAGCGCGATCGTCGGCCGCCCCATCGCATTGCTCCTCACCAACGCCGATGCGACGGTGACAATCTGTCACTCGCGGACCGAGGATCTGGCGGCGGTCTGCCGGGAGGCGGACATCCTGGTGGCGGCTATCGGCCGGCCGGGCATGGTCGACGCGTCGTACATCAAGCCGGGGGCCTTCGTCATCGATGTCGGTACCACCCCGGTGGACGGCGCGTTGAAGGGCGACGTGGATCGGGCCAGCGTCGAACCCGTGGCGGGCTGGCTCACTCCGGTGCCAGGCGGCGTGGGACCGATGACCGTCGCCATGCTCCTGCGCAACACCGTCTCGCTCGCGCAGGCCCGGCGCGCACAGCGCGAGGTGAGCTGATGCCTTCGATCCGGGTTCGCTGGAGCGAGCAGGAGGCGCGCAAGCCCTACGCGCGCCCCTTCATGGTCACGTTCACCGACGACGACGGCACCGATGTCGGCAGCGTGGCGCTCAACGGTGCCGACCTCCTGTACTACACGCAGTTCCAGACTGCGGTGCTGTCACTGGCGGGAGAGCTTTTCGTCGACACGGCCGTCGAGGCGTCGGCCGATCCGCAGCGCGCCTGGTTGGACCGCATCGCCGGGCTCATTCCCGACATCACCGCGATCACCATCACCCCGAGATCGACGTTCGACGACAACCAGGGCCGTGTCTTCCGGCTGGTGATCACCACCGAGGGCGGCTCAGCGGCGATCGTCGACGCCTCCGGTCTCCTCGAATACCAGGAGCTGCAGGCGGTCATCGCCCATCAGACCGGGGGCCTTTATCGCGACCTCGCGATCGAGAGCATCGAGGACGCCGCCGACCGGCGCAGGGCCTGGATGGGGGCGCTGCGCCTGCTCATCAGACGCCCCGACCCCGGCGAGGCGATGAACGAGGCCTGGCACTGGGCATGAGCACGTCGACCTACGCCCGCGCGGTGGCGACGCTCGACTCGGTCGCGTGGCGCGGAATCATGCCGGGTCTCGAACGCACGCGGGCGCTTCTTGCCTCGCTCGGCAACCCTCACGTCGGGCTTCGTGGGGCGTTGGTGGCCGGCACCAACGGCAAGGGGTCGGTCTGCGCGACGGTCGATTCGGTGTGTCGCGCCGCCGGGTATCGATCGGTGCTGCTCACCAGCCCACACCTCGTCTCTTACTGTGAGCGGATCGTGCGCGACGGAGCGCCGCTCGGCGATAGCGAGTTCGGCGCGCTGGTCGCGCGCGTCTGGGATGCCGCCGAGGCACTGCCCGAAGAGCTCCAGCCGACCGGGTTCGAAGTGCTCACCGCCGCGGGCATCCTTGTTGCGCACGAGGCGGATGCCGAGGTGCTGGTCTGCGAGGTCGGCCTCGGTGGACGCCTCGACAGCACCAACGTGCTCGATCTCGGGGTCGCGGCCGTGACCAATGTCGCGCTCGACCACCAGGATCTCCTCGGCGACACGATCCCCGAGATCGCGCGCGAAAAGGCGGCGATCATCAAGCCGGGCAACCGGGCCGTGACCGGTGCCGCCGAGCCGGCGCTCGCCGCGGTCCAGGCGCGCGCCACCGCAATCGGCGCCACTCTGACCGTGGTTGGCCTCGACGTGCCGTTCACCGGGCGCTCGATGGGGATGCGCGGGGTCGTGGTCGAGACTGTTTTCGACGGGCGTCCGGTCTCGCTGGATGCACCCCTTCGCGGGGGATTTCAGGTGGCCAACATAGCCACTGCGGTCGCGATCTGCGACGCGCTCAGAGCCACCGGCATCGCCATCGACCCCGGCGCCGTCGCACTGGGATGCGAGAACGTTCGCTGGCGGGGGCGGATGGACTGGGTCGACGGCGAGCCACCGATCCTCATCGACGGAGCCCACAACCCGGCCGGCATGGCGGCGATGGTGACGTCAGCTCGCGAGCTGGTGGGTGGACGCCGGTGTGTCGCGGTCTTTGCGGCGATGCGCAACAAGGACGTGCAATCCATGGCCGCGGGACTGAGTGAGCTCACCCACTCGATCATCGTCACCGCGCCGGACATCGAGCGCGCGACCCCGCCCGCCGAGCTCGCTCGACTGTTCGATCCCCCCGCCGAAGTCGCTGCTGATGTGAACACCGCGTTGACTCGCGCGCGCCAGATCGCTGGACGCCACGGCGTCGTCGTGGTCTGCGGATCGCTCTACCTCGCCGGAGAGGTGATCGAGCTACTCGGAGCCTGAGCGGGTCAGGCGGCGAGGACGGCGAGGAGCTTGGCCTCGAGCGACTGCTTCGGCTGGTAGCCGACGATGCGCTCCTCGGCCTTGCCGCCGCGGAAGATCATCAGCGTCGGAATGCTCATGATCCCGAACATCCCAGGGGTGATCGGGTTGGCGTCGACGTCGACCTTTGCGACCTTCACCTGGCCGTCGTACTGAGTGGCGAACTCCTCGACGATCGGGGCGATCATCTTGCACGGGGTGCACCACGAGGCCCAGAAGTCCACCAAAACGGGCAGCTCCGAGTCCAGCACCTCTTCCTTGAAGGTGGTGTCGGTAACGGTGACGGGGTGGGACATGTGGGTCTCCTGGTTATGGGGCAGCCGCTGTTCCATCCTACTCAACTGGCGGCGTCAGTCGAGGCGGCTTTCTTGACGGGGGTTGACGCGGGTTCGGGTGTCGTTGACTTCTTCTCGGACTTGGCGGAGTCGGGCTTGGTGCCGTTGGTCGCGGCGCCCTTCGACTCCCCACCTTCCGACGTTATCGAGGACGTCGAGGCGCCGCGGCTGTCGGTCTTGTAAAAGCCAGAGCCCTTGAAGACGATCCCAGCTGGAAAGAACTGACGCGCTGCGGCCGCGCCGCAATTCGGGCAGGGAGCGCCCGGATCGTCGCGCATTGACTGCCAGACCTCGAATTCGGTCGAGCACTTCGGGCAGCGGTATCCGTACGTGGGCAATCAAAGGTTCCCTGTTCGCGGTTGAACGCTCCAACTGTACCCGCTGACGACCTCGCGCCAAACACGCGGCGGTGACAGTGGCTTCATCAGACCTCGAAAAGCACCAGCCCCGAAGGCACCTTCGGATAGAAGTATGTCGATTTCTGGGGCATCGTCTCCCCCGCGTCGGCAACCGCGATCACCTCATCCGTGGTCACGGGCGACAGCCCGAACGCGAGGATCGCGTCGCCGTACTGCACCGCGGAGTCGAGTCTGTCCGGGTCCCGTGTGTAGGTGAGCGCGCCGGCGCTGATCATGTCGGCCGATACCCCTGCCGGCCCGAGCACCTCGGTTTCGAGCACCCCGACATCGAGCCGGTCGCGCGGCGAGCCACCCGCGTGTCTCGGTCGCCGGAGCACCGCCGCTCCATCGTGAGCGACCACCGCGAACGCGTGGTGGGTGGCGTGCATTACCGACGCGGCTGCGAGGGCCGCACGCCCATCCGGCGCAGGCATGGTGTCGAACGCGTCGTCGAGCCGCGCCCACAGGTCGTCGAGGCTGAACGCGATGCCATGTCCGGG
>Ga0209380_10000559_pt1 | contig 26290 bp, 22 predicted proteins | sample HubBroMetageWFT6_FD_188347 | JGI IMG/M metagenome (GOLD analysis project Ga0209380, IMG submission 188347) | Warmed and freeze-thawed soil microbial communities from the Hubbard Brook experimental Forest, New Hampshire - Hubbard Brook CCASE Soil... | ecosystem: Environmental > Terrestrial >... | reverse complement strand
TTTCCGGTTTCTCGTTCTTGTCGACTTTCTCTGAACTGGAGCGATCTCCGCCGTAATTTTGAACCAGGAACGCGGCAATACCTTCCAGTGGAATGACTTTGTCGGCGTAGCCCTTGGAGATGGCGGCGCGGGGCATGCCGCTCACTACGCAGGTGTCTTCGCTTTGTGCCAGGGTCACGGCTCCGGCAGCTTGGAGCGCCCCCAAGCCTTCGGCGCCGTCTTCACCCATGCCGGTCATCAGCAGGCCGACTGCGGTGAGGCCAAATTGCTGAGCCACGGAATGAAACAGAACGTCTGCCGACGGGCGGTGGCCATTGACAAGCGGGCCGTCGGAAAGAACCGCCATATCGCCGCGAGGCATGCGACGGGCCATGATGTGACGATTGCCCGGGCAGATGAGCACGCGGCCGCCAACAAGCAGATCACCGGAGCGGGCTTCCTGAACATCGAGAGCGCAGCATTCATCGAGGCGCTTTGCGAACATTTCCGTAAAGCCTTCCGGCATGTGCTGAACGATGAGGATAGTTGCCGGAAAATCCGCCGGGATTTGCGAGAGCACGTATTGGAGAGCGTTCGGGCCGCCGGTGGAAATGCCAATGGCGATGATACGATTTGCAGGAATCGGGGGGCGCTTTTTCTTTTTACCCCTGGGAGGATCATCGGAAACTACCACGGCGGGCAGCTTGCGCCCGGCGGCGCGCTTCGCGACTTTGATTTTTTCGATCAGCTCATCGGCGATGGAATCGAGATGTCCTGCGGCGGCATCCTGAGGCTTCTGGACAAAGTCGATAGCGCCGAGAGCCAGGGCCTTTAAAGTGGCGTAGCCGCCCTCTTTTGAATGGGTGCTGAAGAGTACGACTGGCATGGGAGCACGGCGCATGATCAGACGGAGAGTTTCCATGCCGTCCATGCGGGGCATTTCGAGATCGAGCGTGACGACATCGGGATGCAGCTCTTCGATTTTCTTCAGAGCGAAAGAGCCGTCCATGGCCGTGCCCACAACTTCTATGGAAAGGTCGCGGGCGAGGACCGCGGGAATGAGTTTCCGCATAAGGGCGGAATCGTCGACGACGAGAACTCGGATGCGGGCGCTCATGCGATAGCTCCGAGAGGAACAGCGCGCGAGAGGCGCGAGAGAACGGCGGGCACATTCAGAATGAGGACGACGGTGCCGTCGCCAAGAATGGATGCGCCGCTGACGAGATCGCTGGCGACGATGTCGCTTGGCAGGGCTTTAATGACCAACTCTTCTTCCCCGACCATGCTGTCCACGACGAGGCCGAAGCGTTTTTCGGCGGCACCGATGACAATGACAAAATGTTTCTTTTTCGCTGGTTCCGTGTCGATCGAGCGCAGTCGGCTGAGGTGCTCGAGACGGACGAGCGTGAGGATTTGGTCGCGGAGTTGGAGCACTTCGCGCTGTTCGATGCGATGGATTTCCTGATCGTGGATCCGGGAAATCTCCACGACCGAGGAAAGTGGGACGGCAAAAAGGCGGCCACCAACGCGGAAAAGCAGCGCTTGAATGCTGGCCAGCGTCAGCGGGGCGCGAAGTTGAAAGGTTGTGCCGCGCGCCCTTTGCGTGGAGATGTGAACTGTGCCTTTCAGCTTGTCGAGCACGCTGCGCACAACATCCATGCCTACGCCACGGCCGGAGACTTCCGTGACTTCCGTGGCGGTGCTGAAACCTGATTCGAAAATAAGGCTGAGTGCTTCCTGTTCGGTAAGGCGCGCGGCTTCTTCGGCCTTGATAACCCCCTGCTTAACGGCTTGTTCGCGAACATGGGCAGAATCGATGCCACGGCCATCATCGCGCACTTCGATGACCACCTGAGTGCCTTGATGATAGGCGTTGAGATAGACCGTGCCGCGCGCAGGCTTTCCCGCGGTGAGCCTTTCATCGGCAGGCTCGATGCCGTGGTCGACGGCGTTGCGCACGAGATGCATCAGCGGTTCTCCGAGCGAGTCGAGAATGGTTTTGTCGAGATCCGTGTTCTGACCGGAGACGTCGAGGGCCACATCCTTACCGCACTGCTTGGCTACATCGCGGACGACGCGCGGGAAGCGGCGGAACAGTTGCTCGACGGGCACCATGCGAATTTTAAGCACGCATTTGTGAAGTTCATCGAGCACGCGGGATTGAAATCCCAGAGCTTCAGCTAGCTTTACGCGAACAGGATCGCGGGCATGGCGCTGGTCGAATTCCGTCAGCGCGCGGTGGAGCATGGACTTGCCGATGATTAACTCACCGACGAGATTCATGACCGCATCGATGCGACTGGCATCGACTCGGAGAGTGCTTTCAGCAACGGTAGCAACCGCGGAATTTGCTGGCGCGGATCTGGCGGTGTCGGAGGTGTCGCTTTTCTCGGCAGTATGGGCGACAACCTGTGCGGCCTGGGCGTCCAGGAGATCGCCGAGAAGTTCGTGATCGGGTGTTTGTGCGCTGGTGGCAAGCTCGACGCGAACGTCGGAAACGATACTCGGAATGTGGCAGCGCTGTTTGAGGGCGTCCTCGGGCTGCACGCTGGCCAGAGCGGCTTCCACGATATCCACGTTGGCGGCGGCGAGATTGTCTTCCGGACGAAGAGCAATGAGCGTTCCGCAGCTGTGAAGGACGTTTCGAATGAGTTGAAATGCGGCGGCGCGCATGAGGCTGTCTGGATCGATGCGCATCGCGACGTTGTAAACAGTTTCGCCGCGGTGCACAGCCTCGGAGATCATGAGCTGTTCGTATTCGCTCCACGCGAAGCTTGCGGGCACAGCCGCGGGGGCTTGTGGAGTTTCGCGAACCGGAGTTGCATCGACGAGGAGACTGCGAATCAAGCTGTGGAGCTTGTCCACGGAGGGAAGTTTCTTGCCGCGCTGGTAGGCGGCCAGCATAGCTTCGAATGAATCAGCGGCGGCGAGGACGACCTCCGCGAATCTGGAGCCGTATTTCTCGGCGACTTGGGAGGTGAGGATATCTTCGAGTTCGTGAGCTAGCTCGCTTAGCTTGTGAAAACCACAGGCAGCGGAATCACCCTTGAGCGTATGCACGGCACGGCGGACGCGACGAATGACCTCTTCATCCGCTGGACGCCCCTCCAGCTCAAGGCCTGCTTCGTTGAGCGATTGCAGCAGTTCATTGGCGCTCTCGAAAAAGATAGCGCGAAGCTCGGGGTTGCGATCTTCGGGAGACTTGCTCAAGAATTCGCCTCCACGCGTTGATAGGCGGTTCCGTTGTTTTCATGCACCATGCGGAATTTTTGCGTCAAGCCGAAGAGGCTTTCCGCATGGCCCACAAAAAGATAGCCGCCGGGATTCAAGCAATGCCAAAACTTCTCGATCAAGCGCTTCTGTTCCGCTTCGTCGAAATAGATCATGACATTGCGGCAAAGAATGATGTCGTTGCGACGGGGAAGGAATTGGGTCTTGAGATTGTGGAAGTCGAACTGGACGAGTTGCTTTAGCTGCGGCTTGATGGTGTATTTGGCGCCCGATTTTTCAAAGTAGCGGAGGCGGCAGGTGTAGTCCACTGGTTCCATTTGTTGTTCGCTGAAAACACCTTCCTGGCCGACGCGAAGGCTCGCGTAGCTGATGTCCGAAGCAACAATTTCTAGCTTCCACGGGGGAGGGATCAAAGGCTTGGGAGACGGCATTAAGAACGGAAGCGGATTGCGCAGATAGTAGTAGGCCAGAGCGTCGCAGATTAAAATGGCGACAGAATAAGGTTCCTGGCCGCTGGAGCAACCGGCACTCCATACACGAAGATTCCAGTCGCGACGTTCCTGCTTCTTGTGCAGCAAGTCTTCCAGCACACGTTTTTGCAAAAGATCGAGCTGCGGTTTATTGCGGAAGAAACTCGTTTCGTTGACGGTAAGATTTTCCAGCAGCAGAGCGAGCTCCGCGCGGCCCTCGCGGCTGGTGAGCAAACGGTAGTAGCTGTAAAAAGAATCTAGCTGGCAGACTTTGAGGCGGCGCTGGAGCCGGTCTTTCAGGAAGTGCGAGCGGCGCTCGTCGAAGAACATGCCGCATTCCTGATAGACCAGCGTCTGCAAAAGCTTCAGTTCAGCTTCCGTGAGTTGGATTTGAGCGGTTAGCGTTCCCATGAAATAAGCGGCGATCCGGCGGTTCGGCTGTCCCCCGATGCGATGGAGAGGGCGGCTTTACTTTGCACTGGCGACGGTTTCCGCGGCCTCCTCGAGTCGTTTGAGCTCCGGCCGATGCAAAAGCTTGGAGATATCCAGCAAGATAATCAGGCGGCCTTTGAGTTTGCCCACCCCGGTGACGTATCCGGACGCGCCGTCGGCAAAGACAGAGCCGGGCGCTTCAACTTCAGACGGCGGAATCTTCAAGACTTCCGAAGCGGAATTGACGATGAGGCCGAGCAATTTGTTGTCAACCTCCACCACCAGAATGCGGTTTTTCTTGTCCGTGGTAATCTCCGTGAGACCGAACCGCTTGCGAAGGTCCATCACCGGGATAATCTTCCCGCGCAAATTGATTACGCCCTCGATGGAATCGGGTGCACTCGGGACAGCCGTGATTTCCGGAACGCGGACAATTTCGCGCACGGAGCCGATACGCACACCGTACGTTTCATTTCCGATGCGGAAACCGACGATTTGTAAATCCTTTTCCATTAAGCGGTCTCCGAATGCTTAGGAACGCGCGAGCTCAGCGTATTCCAGCTCGCGTTCGCGGTTGGAATTCTGATGCCCGCGACGCGGAGCGCCTGGCTCGGCGTGGCGGCCGCGGCCTTGCGCGGAACGGTCCAGAACAAAACGGTCCATGCTGTCGAGCAAATTGCGGGAAAGTTTGAGCATTTGCTCGGCGGCGGCGGATAGCTCGGTGGAGCTGGACGCTGATTGCTGCACCAGCTCGCGCATTTTGTCCATGGCGCGCACAACGGCTTGCGCTCCGGAGGCTTGCTCTTCGACGGCCGAGTTGATTTCCTGCGTGATTTCGGTGAGGCGGCTGGTGGCTTTGGCGATTTGCGAGGAACCCACGGACTGCTCGGCGGTGGCGGCGCCGATTTCCTGCGAGAACTTGTAAACTTCGGTGACCACGTTGGAAATTTTGTGAAGCGCAGTGCCGAGTTCGTTGCCAAGGCTGAGACCTTCTTCGACGATGCGTGTGCTGCGCTCCATGTTTTCGACGGCCTGGCGCGCTTCGCGCTGGATGCTTTGAATGAGGTCGGCGATCTCCTTGGTGGATTGCGTAGACTTTTCGGCGAGTTTGCGAACTTCGTCCGCCACTACGGCAAAACCCAAGCCGTGCTCGCCTGCACGGGCCGCTTCGATGGCGGCATTCAACGCGAGAAGATTGGTTTGCTCCGCAAGGTCATCAATGACTTCGATGATTTTGCCGATGTCATCGGCGCGATGGCCGAGGATGTTGATGATTTCCGCGGAAGATTGAATGGCTTTGTTGGTCCGATTCAGACCGTCAGTGGCTTTTTCCATCGTCTGGATGCCGGTGACGACTTCTTCGCGGGAACGATTGGCAATATCGAGAAGAACCTTTGCGGTGTCCGCGACACGCTGGATCGAAGTGACCATCTGATCGATGGAAGCGGAGGTTTCCGCAACGCTACTGGCTTGAACCTGCGTGTTCTTCACAACGTTTTGTACGTTGACGCTCATCTCGTGCATCGTGCTGGTGACCTCTTCGATTGCGGAAGAAGCTTGGACGCTTACCTTGGCAGATTCGTCGGCCGCCCCGGCAACCTGGTTAGAGCCTGCGGATACCTGGCCAGCAGAATCGCGGGTCGTACGCACTAATTCCTGGAGACCGTGAGACATGCGCAGGAAAGCGTTGCCGAGAGTGTCACGCTTCGATCTTGGCACGACTTCGACGCTCAGGTCGCCTTCGGCGACGGACATGGAAACGCTGGCCATTTCTTTCAGATAGGCAACCATGTTGTTGAAAGTGGTCGCGAGAGCGCCTATTTCGTCGTTGCGATGAATGTCAATGTTCTGATCGAGGTCGCCGGAATCGCCAATTTCGCGCGCCACGGTAATGAGGTGAGTGAGTGGCTCGCTGATAGACTTGGCTGTTTTGTAAGCAGCGACGATGCCGAAGAGCAGCGCGACGAACGTGCCGAAGGTGGTCACTCCGGTACTAATGTAACTGGCGCGTTGCGCAGAGGCATCGGTTGCATCCAGAGCCTTGGTAATGTCGGAGCTAGTCTGGTCCAGAACCACAGATGATTTTGTCAGCCAAGAAGCTGGATCTTTCTGGAGATAGAAGATTTGAAGGTCGGAGACGGTGGCGTCGCCGGAATCGACCTGATGGCGCTTGGCAAGAAGCGGTTTTGCAAAATTGTCTGCCCAACTGGCTTCCGTGCTTTCGACTTGCATGAGGGCCGTCTTGACGTTGTCGCTGTTCGTTTGCGATTCACCGCGCCGAATAAGATCGCTGATGTCGCCGAAGCCTTTGTTAACTTTTTCTTCGTCGCGAGGATCGCCGCTCAAGAGAAAATTGTCCGTGTTGTGGCGGTTCAACATGATCTGGTAGCGCACCGACTCGATGGTGCGAACGTTTTCGAGCGCGGCCGTTGCGTCTTTGCGGGCCGACTGTTCCCTAAAGCCAGCGACGATGTTGACGATGAATAGTAGGCCCAAAATGCCCAGAATCACGCCAAAACCCAAGTAAAGCCTTTTCGCGATCGTCATTGCAAAATGCCTCCACTCCCCCCGGTGACGCGGTGTGGTGTAACCGCTCCTACCGTCTTGTGCGGATCCCCTAGTTTCCTGAAGCGCTGAACTCAAATTCGACGATCTGCGTGGATTCTTCCGACGCAGACGCAAATTTCCATTCCTTGACCGCATCCTGGCATGCCTGCACCAGCAGCGGATGACCGCCAATCACGCGCGTGCTCTTAACACGGCCGTCCGGCGTAATCACGACCTCGATCTTCACCTTGCCGGAGACGCTCATGCGCTTGGCCAGCTCCGGATACGCGGGAGAGACCTTGGACTTGACCTTGCGCTTGCCTTCGTCGGTCGTGGCAGACTGCCCGAAGATTCCGGTTCCCAGACAAAGACCGATTGCTGCCGCGGTGACTCCGCGCGTAAACCATTTCCATTCAGATTTCATCGGCCACCCCCTCAAGAATGGAGAACCCCGCCATAGAGAAGGCACGTCGGGTGCCACGGCGAGCAACGCACAGAGGGCCCAGAGTCGCGGAGCTCTAAGAGCGGCAAGTGGCTTAGAATGAGGAGGTAGTGCGTGTTGTTGGGAATCGGCGAAGGGCCGCTCGAAAGCGCTGCTTGTCTCAGCGGAGGCGATCTCCTCGCGCGGAGGTCTCATGCTGAGACGATCGGGATGAGCAAGGCCGAATGAGAGTAGACGATTCGGCAACGCCACTGATAACGGCGATTGACTCAGAATGAGATGAGTCGCTAGGGTGGTAGTGACCGCCGGAACTCAAATTGAGACACGCGTCCACCCCCAAGCCGTGATGCGAGAAATGAAACCCGATCGGCCTCGGCATTTAACCACTCGGCTAAATACGACTCCTGCTGTGCCTCCCTCTTCCAAGCAAGCCGAAGAACTCATGGAGCTGGCTGTGGACGCCGCCCAGTCGCGCCAGCTGCCAGAATTTCTCGAGCGGTTTGCTGGGCGCGTCGCGCGAATGCTGAACGCGGCGTGGGGCGGGGTGGCCGTGCTTCGCGGGCGAGAAACGGACCTGTACTCCGCGGGTGAAAGCGAGAAGGCCGTGAGCAGCGCGCTCAAGAGCTGGATCATCACCTCGGCCCGAGAGAGCCGAGTTGCCGCGGTGGTTCGGGACTTGCCGGCTGGCGAGGCTGGCCCGACCGAGGGCAGAGCATTGCCCATGCGCGCGGTGTTCGTGCCGGTCACCGCAAGCGATGGAGAACGGCTGGGCGCGTTATTCATCTTGCGGCGGCGAAAGAGTCTGGACGCCAAAGAGAAAAAGCTGCTGCACGCTTTGGCGAGCCACGCGGCCTTGTCGCTGGAAAATTTTCGGCGGTTTTCGCAGCTGGAAAAATCGAAGCGGCAGTGGGTCGAGGACATAGACGCGATTAGTGATTACATCGTGGTGCACGACCGCGCGTGGAGAATTTTGCGCACCAACCGGTCGCTGGCGTCGCATCTCGGCGTGCCGCCGGTTGCGCTGGTGGGCGAAGCCATGAGCGGACTCCGGCAAATCGCGGAAACCGGGAGCGATCTTCCCTGCCCTTTTTGCCGCGATACGCAGAGGCCGCGCGAGGAGTATGTGGCGGCATCGGCGGAGCGCATCTTTCTGGTGTCGACTTCGCGAGCCCCGGGCGTCGTTGAGGATGATACGCGGACAATCCACGTACTTAAGGACATTACCGACCGGAGGGAAGCGGAACGGCGATACCGGGAGCTGTTTGACAGCATTCAGGAAGGATTGTTCTTCGCAACTCCTGACGGGCGCTTTCTGGATGTGAACGACGCCATGGTGCGGATGCTGGGCTATGGTTCGCGGGAGGAGATGTTGCGCTCGGATGTTAGCCCGCATCTTTATCCCGCACCGGCGGCGCGCGAACGGTTCCTGCAGGCGTTGGCCGAGCGCGGCGTGTTGCGAAACTACGAGGAGACGCTTAGGCGCAAGGATGGCGCGCTGCTTCATACGCTGCAAAACATTACGGCGGTGCGAGACGCACAGGGGCGCATCGCGCAGATTCGCGGGCTTATGCTGGATGTGACGGAGCAAAAGTCGTTTCAATCGCAGTTGCAGCGCGAGCGCGACTTCAACCAGAAGATCTTGAATACCACACAGAGCATGATTCTGGTGCTGGATACGGCGGGCCTGATCAGCTATGCCAACCGGCGGTGTTACGAGGCCGGATACCGTGAAGATGAATTGATCGGGCACCGGCTGGTCGACTGGGTAGAGCCGTCCCACCGGAAGGATTTCGAGGCGGCCCTGGAGACTACCGCAAACGGACAGCAGGTGGAGAACCTCGAATTGCAGGTGAGGCGGAGCGATGAAACCATGGGGCACTTTTCCATCAGTCTCAGCCCGATGCGCGACGAACAAAGTGCGGTGAATAACCTGGTGGTGGTGATGACGGACATTACCGATGCCGTGCTGCTGCAAGCGAAGCTGGCGCATTCGGAGCGCATGGCGACGATTGGACGATTGGTTTCCGGCGTGGCGCATGAGGTGAACAATCCTCTAGCCGCGATTCTGGGATTTACGGACCTGTTGCTGGAGAACCCGGATGTGCCGGTTTCGGCGCGGGAAGATTTGCAGATCATTTTGCAAGAAACGCAGAGAACGAAGGATATTGTGCAGGATTTGTTGAGTTTTGCGAGGCAGCGGCCGGTGCAACGCGAGCTGGTACAGGTGAATACGGTTCTACGGCAAACGATTAAGCTGCGCAGCTATGATTTTGCGAGCCATGGAGTAGAGGTGACCGAAGAATTCGACGAGACGCTGGACCCGGCGCTTGGGGACGCGCAACAACTGCAGCAAGTGTTTTTGAATATTCTCAATAATGCTTACGATGCGGTACAAGAAACGGGGCGGCGCGGGCATATTGAGATTCGAACGAAACGGGCTGGCCATAGCGTGCAAGTCGTGGTGACCGACAACGGCACGGGGATTGCCGATCCACAGCATATTTTTGACCCGTTCTACACGACGAAACAACCTGGCAAGGGTACTGGGCTGGGGTTGAGCATTTGCTACGGGATTGTGCGGGCCCACGGCGGCGAAATTCAGTGCTGGAACAATACGGAAAGCGGCGGGAGCACGTTTGTGGTCCGCATTCCGCTCGCCGCAGAGCTGCCGGCCATGGCTCGGAAAGAGGCTGGACGATGACACCAGAAGCTGCGGTTCGCCAGACGGCGCCGATTCTATTGATTGAAGACGAGCCGTCTGTGATTGCGTTTCTGAAAGCCGCGCTCGAGCGGAAAGGATACTCCGTGGTGAATGCGTCCTCCGGGGCGGAGGGTTTGCAGCAGCTCGATGGCCGGCAGTATAGCGGAGTGATCTCCGACATTCGAATGCCGGGAGCCATAAACGGCGCAGAGGTTCACGACTGGATTCAGAAAAACCGGCCAGAACTTGGAACGAAGATCATTCTCATCAGCGGGGATACGGCCAACAGTGAGACACAGGCGCTGCTGGCGCGCAGCGGGACGCCTTGCATAGAAAAGCCGTTCCGTGTACACCAATTAATATCCATTGTGGAGAAAACTTTTGGGAAGCCATGAGTGACGATTTGAAAATACGCTTGCTGGTCGTGGATGATGAGCAGAGCATCCGCAAGCTGTGCATGACCATCGGCAATACCTTGGGATATTCCTGCACGGAAGCGGAAAGCGCCGAGGCGGCCCTCGCTAAACTGGACGCCGATGTGCCAGACCTCATCCTGACGGATCTGAAGCTGCCGACGATTTCCGGAGTCGAGCTTTTGAAGCAGGCGAAAATGATTCTGCCGCGAGCGGAAATCGCGATTATGACCGGGCATGGGTCGATCGAATCCGCGGTCGATGCTATGAAATTGGGCGCGTACGACTATATCGAAAAACCCTTCCGCGTGGAAAAGATGCGGCTGTTGCTGCAGCGCATGGCCGAAAAGGTCCGGCTGGTCACGGATAACGAGTTTCTGCGGGAGCGCGTCAACACGGAAACCAATCTTGATGGAATCATCGGAACTTCGGCGAACATTCAGGATGTCCTGCGGATGGTCTCACGGCTGAAGGATACGCGCACGCCTGTTCTGGTATCCGGCGAGAGCGGGACGGGCAAGGAGCTTGTAGCGCGCGCCATTCACTTTCGCGGCGCGCTGGCGCAGACCCCGTTTGTCGCGGTGGATTGCGGTTCGTTGGTGCCTACCTTGATGGAGAGTGAGCTCTTCGGTTACGAAAAAGGCGCATTCACCGGCGCCATAAAAACCAAAGCCGGACTGTTCCAGGCCGCCAACGGCGGAACGATCTTTTTGGATGAAATCGGCGAACTGCCACTGGAGATGCAGGCCAAACTGCTGCGCGTGCTGCAAGAGAAAGAAGTTCGGCCCGTGGGAAGCAATGAAAAGGTGCATGTGGATGTGCGCGTGATCGCGGCGACCAACCGCGACCTCGAGGCGGCCTATCGTGAGGGGACGTTTCGTAAGGACCTTTATTTCCGGCTGAATGTGGTAACCGTGCACTTGCCGGCCTTGCGCGACCGCCGGTCGGACATCCCCATGCTCGTCCATCACTTCCTGGACCGCTATGCACCGGAAACGCACCTGCAAGTGACCACCGCTGCAATGAACAGCCTGCTGAATTACGAGTGGCCGGGTAATATCCGCGAACTGGAAAACTGTATTGCGCGGGCGATTACGCTGGGGGACCGGCGAGTGATCGATGTGAGCGACCTTCCACCGTCGATTCGCAGCGAGCAAGCGGCTTCGGCCGGCGCCCCTCTTCAAGACGTTGCTTCTCTTTCGACAACCGCGCTGGCGGAAATGGAGAAAATGACCATTTTGCGTGTATTTGAGCAGGCCAACGGCGACAAAGCCATGGCCGGGCGCATGTTGGGTATCAGCCGAGCGACGTTGTATCGCAAGCTGAAGCGCTACAACATCCCGCTAAGGTCGGGCCCCGGGGAGGCAGAAGGCGCCTCCGAAGAGGCCGCCCAGCGGATGGAATGACGTCTCAAGCAGGCAGGAGAGACGCGAAAGCAGCGTGGGTCTGAGACGACGGTGAGACGCCTGCGCTACACTCGATCGGCGGGAAAACGCTAAGCCTTTCCCTTTCTTCATTATCCTGGCCACTCACCTTTCCCATTCTTTGGCGTGCAGCGTGCATCTCTATCGCGGGGACGTTGTGTCCCTTCATGCGAGTGCGCGTGCCAGACTCTGACGAAGGCACGATCTTTAGTACTCGAGTACTGCGGCGTGTTGAGAGGCGACGTGAGACCATCCAGTGACTTGACGCTCACCGCGAACGAGCAAGGATGCGCGGAGCGATTGGCTCGATTCTTCCCGCGCGCCACTCCTGTTCGAGTCCCCGTGCTGATCACCGCACTGCGGGCTGGGAGCACGCGGTTGCGGGAAGCCACGGTTGTGGAGTTCGGCGGCTCGGAGAATGCCATCTTTCTCTCGAGTTTGCCGCTTGAGTTCGACGATAAAGTGCGTATTGAACGAGATCGGAACGGGGGCACGGCAGATGCGAAAGTGATTGCCGTGCAGTATCACGAAGGACGTAAGGCGGTGGCCGTCCGGTTTCTCGAGGGGCCCTGCGCGTGGGTGACACAGCCGTGAACAAGACGACTTCGACGCTCCATAACCCAGCTCCCCAGAAGCCCGCCATTTCCCGGCAGGCGAAGTGGGGTGAGGATCGCTCGGTATTCCCAATCTATCTGGCCCTGGGGAAACAACTCGAAATCGAGATTCCCTTCCCGCAAGAGAAATGGAATCTGCCGGAAAAGCCGGACCTCGAACTGTTTGACGAGGTGGAGGCCTGGCTGGACGAGATGGATCAGCGTGTCGCTGTGCACGAATTGCGCAAACTGCTGCAGACTACGACGCTGAACGCGAACGAAACCAGTTTGTGCGCGCTCATTCATCGCCACCTACAAAAATCCGCGAAGACCAATGTGGACCGCGACAAGGTCGACTTCCTGCTGGTGCAGTACTTTGCGCTCTGCGCTCCCGCGAAGATTTACCACAAACAGATTGAACTCTTCGACGTCGCGCAGGTCATGAAGCAGGTGCTGGGGGATGTCGACGACTCAACCCTCGAGTGGTGCGAGCCGCTTGAGCAGATGATCGAGAAGCTGCGAAGTCTCCGCAGCCTCCGTGAAATCCTGAAGACGAATTTCATCGAGCAAGGCCGCAAGGTGAAAGAGACCGCTGGCGAGATGTTTTATGACCCCGCGGCTTTGCTGGCCTTCGTGCGCTTCAATTTTCTGCTTCGGCGGACGTTTATCGAGCTGATGCACGCCGACCTGATCGCCATCCGTTCGGGCCTGTCACAGCTGGAGACGGCCGGCGTGCGGATCATCGATTGCCACCACTTTGGTCTCTCCGCCGAGGAGCCTCTGGAAAAAATTCGAGAGGTCGCCGATGAGTGGAAACAGCCTTTTCAGAAGGAATACACAGAACGCTCCGTGAATCAGACGTTTGAAAAGCTGCTGGGCCTGCGCACAGACGTAGAGGACGCACTCAGAAAGATCGCGCCGAAGGCTCCCGAACCTGCTGCGGTTCCGGAGAAAACCCTGAGTCCCCGCGGTGTTGCGCCAGCAAGCAACTCGGGGCGTGACGCTCGAACAGTTGAAACAAGCTCCACAGTCGCGGAGAAACCTGCTGCTGAGGGTGCCTCCAAGCCAGCTGCCCCGGCGGCGCTGGATTTTGAGACCTGCATGGAGAAGATTTGGGAGCAGTTGATCGCCACACCGCCTACGCGGGGGCGTTCCATGACCACGGTGAAGATCGGCGCGGCGCGGATCTTGTTGTCTTCATGGGAAGTAACGGCCTTCGTTAGCGAGGATGGAGTCTCGGCAGAGGACCTGCGGCGAGCCGTCGTCGCGCGGGCCACGGTGATGGCCGCGATCGAATCCGCAAAGGAAACGGGAAACCCGCGATCGATGGACAAGGCGTTGTCGATTGCGCGGATCGAAGTCTCGCGGCTGCAGGAGCGCGTGGACATCGCGAAACAGGCGAAGGACACGGAAGCGGCTGTGAACCTGGGAATGAGCACCAAGAGATTACTGACGGCGCTGGACGAAGCCGAAAAGCTCTAATAAATGGACAGAATATTCTGAGGTCGAGACGGGCCATGACCCTGGGGGCCGCTGCTCTGTGCGAAACGCTAGCGTACTGATCCTAAGTGACGAGCCGGAATTTGCGCGGCTGCTGACGGCCTGTTGGCAAGCCGAGCGGCTCGCACCAGGCATTACCGTTCTCAGCAGTGATCTCTGGAAAGATCATGAAGCAACGCCGCACGATCTCGTCGTGGTTGGGCCGGTCCTCGAAGGCAAACTGCCAGGCATTTTGCAGTCTTTGGAGCCGGCTGCCGCGGTAATTCTATGCGTGCCGGCGGAATCGCGCGAGCTTGGGCTATTAAGAACACGGTACCCCCGGCTGGTTCACATCCCATTGCGGGAAGATTGGACGCAAACGCTGCTGCTGGTTGCCGGCGAATCCTTGCGGCGCGCCGAAGCGCTGCGACTCTTGAAACAAGCGGAGCGGCGGGCGGCGAAAAACGAGCATCAAGCCACTTTGGGCTGCTACATGATGGACATGAAGCACAGCGTCAGCAACGCGTTGACCTCCATGCTGGGGAATGCCGAACTCTTGCTTTTGGAGCCGGGCCAACTGTCTACGCAGTCCTTGGCGCAGATTAAGACGATTCATAGTATGGCGCTGCGGATAAACGAGATTATGCAGAGATTCTCATCGCTGGCGAGCGAGATGAGGGAAGCTGAGAATGCATCTCAAGCTGAGACGGAAACCCAGCCGGCTACTCCTGGATCTCGCCGCTGAGCGCTCTTGGCAAACCTGTAAATCGCTAACAATAAAGCTCTTATACAAGATAGACACCCTCGCTCAGGGAATTTCGAGGCTGGCTGCTGACGTGCACCTCTGGTCTGCGGAGAAATATGGGGTGATGTCGATGCTGCCGAAAAAAGTACTCATCGTCGATGACTCGCCCTCGCAAGTGAAGCTGATTCAGGGCTTTCTTGAGCATGAAGGCTACCTTCTGGTGGGCATCAATGACCCAGAACGAGTCGAGGAAGCCATTGCACTGGAGCGCCCGAGCGTGATTCTGCTGGACGTGGTGATGCCCAAGCGGAATGGCTTTCAGGTTTGCCGGGAATTGAAGAATCACGTGGACTACAACGCCATACCGGTGATTTTGGTGACATCCAAGAACACGGAAAGCGACAAATTTTGGGGCCAGCAGCAGGGCGCGGATGGGTATGTGACGAAGCCCTTTACACGGGAAGAATTGCTGCGAGCCGTACGGCGATTTGCATAGAGGACTTTGTGAGGATGATCGGGCGATGAGCGAAGACTTTCACCTGGCGCCGCTTCCTGCGGATGCCGACGACCTGCTTGAAGCACTCGGACCTATGGAAGAGCGGTTGCCGGAATCGCAGTACTGCGTTTTCCGGAGCGGACGGGAGAGGTATTGCTTTCCGGTCTTGGATGTCGAGGAAGTCTTGGATTGGCCGCTGTTGACGAAGCTGCCGCTGGGGCCGGCCTACCTGGCGGGAATTTTCAATTTGCGCGGGTCGATTGTGCCGCTGATCGATATCGCTATTACGGAAGGGCGGCGGCGAGGGTTGCTGCCAAAGTATGTGGTTGTTGCTTCGCTGCGCGGCGAGGGTTCTCGCGACGATTTGCGCATCGGCATTGCGGCAGACGAAGTGATCGGGACTTATTCGGTGAATGCCGAGGACCTGTTGGAGCAGGCTCCGGAAAACGTGCCCCATTGCATCGGGATGCTCCGGCACGACGACCGCTTGGCGCTAATCATCGACCTGAGGAGAATGCTCGAAGTCTTTCCGGGACCCAGCATCTGAGTTTGCGTGTACCTGCCGCATGCGGATAGGGGCACAGCAGTAGGGATTTGGAGGAAGGCATGAAATCGCGACTGAGTTCTACAATCTGGACGTTGGTCCTAGTGAATGGCGTCATTCTTTTCGCCGTGTTGGGCCTGGCCTACAGCGCCGGACGGCAATCTGGCGGAGTGTCGCTGTTCGACTTCGCCTCGCTGCCGAGCGGGTCAAGTGGCTCCGTGATGCTGGCGGTGCTCCTGGCGCTCGGCATGGCCATGTTCATGGCCTGGCGGTTGGGGAGCAAACTGTTGACGCCGGTCCAAGAGCTTGCGCAGTTTTCCGAACGCATTGCCGCCGGTGATCCGCGGGCGCGCGTGGAACTGAATACGGGCGACGAGCTTGGCTATATCGCGGAGAATTTGAATCGCGCGGTGGCCAAGGTCTCCAAGGCCACGAGCAATCAGGATGCCAACGACGCCTTGCAGCGCAGTATCACGGAACTGTTGACGGTTATCAACCAGGTTGCGCGCGGCGACTTGACGCTGCGCGGGAAAGTCACGAACGATGCGCTGGGGAACGTCGCAGACTCCATCAACTACATGCTCGATAACTTCACCAAGGTTCTCGAGCGTGTGCGCAAAGCGGCTATGGAAGTGACCGCCTGCTCGAACAACATTCTCGTGGCGGCGGATGAGATGCAGGCCGGCGCGACGCAACAGGATCAGGAGATCACCAATACGTCGAGCGCGGTGGAAGAGTTGACGGTTTCGATGAAGCAGGTGTCTAACAACGCGGAAGCCAGTGCGGAAGCAGCACGCCGGGCGTTGGACGCCGCCGAGCAGGGCAATCGCGCCGTACGCGACACTTTGGAAGGCATGCAGCGCATTCGGGCTTCGGTGCAAGCGACCGCAAAGAAGATCAAGTCGCTGGGCGACCGATCTCTTGAAATTTCAGAAATCATCAACGTCATCAATGACATCACGGAGCAGACCAACTTGCTGGCCCTGAACGCAGCCATTGAAGCAGCTCGGGCAGGCGAAGCTGGACGCGGTTTCGCAGTGGTTGCGGACGAGGTTCGCAAGCTCGCAGAACACAGCCGAAGCGCTACCAAGGACATTGCGGCACTCATCAAGGCCATTCAAGCGGAGACGAACGAAGCCGTGGTGGTCATGGAAGAAGGCACCAAGGAAGTGGAAAGCGGAGCGACGCTCGCCGATCAAGCCGGACGTGCGCTGGACGCCATTTCAAACGTGGTGCGGCAGTCGGCGGAACTTGTGCAGGAAATTTCGCTGGCTTCCAAACAGCAGGTGCGCGGAACCGAAGGTGTGGCGCACGCGATGCAGATTATTTCCAGCATTACACGCCAGACTTCACAAGGCACGCGGGGAACGGTCGCGACGGTCAGCCAGCTGGTAAAACTTTCCGACCAATTGAACGAAGCGCTGGCGCAGTTCCGCGCGAACTCCAAGTCCGGCAATGCTTTGGAAGATTTCGAGCGGCCCGTCCCAACCGGCGCTCTGCGGTAAGCAATGATTTTCGGCTCGGGCAAGAGACCAGAGCAAAAGCGGGACGGTAATGAGCGAACGGCAGGCACCGGCGCACGGTCTTAGTGAACACGAGTTGAGCGAGATCCGCATGCTAATTGAAGAGCGGACGGGAATTTGCTTCGATGAATCGCGCGAGCGGTTTTTCTCGACGCGCGTGAAGGAACACTTGCGCGACAAGGGCTTGGATCGCGGAACGGATTTGCTGCGGGCGATACGCAAATCGAATGTCGATTACGAGTCCTTGCTCGAGGGCCTGTTGACGCAAGAGACGAGCTTCTTCCGGTATCCCAGCGTATACCAGGCATTCGAAAAACGCGTGCTGCCCGAATTGCACGTCAAAAAATTCTGGAAGAATCCGCGCACGCTTCGCATCTGGAGCGCGGGTTGCTCCACTGGTGAGGAACCCTATTCCATCGCGATCACCATCGCTGATTCGCTTTCATTTTCTGATTCGTGGAACGTGGAAATTCTTGCCACCGACGTGGGCAGGCATGCTCTGAAGCTCGCGGAGCGCGGGGTCTACTCGGGGCGAAGCCTAGGCAGTGTCAGTCCGGAACAATTGCCTCGGCACTTCACAAAAGTCAGCGGCGGCTATCAGGTGAAGCCCAGGCTGCAGAAGCTGGTCACGTTCACGCAGATGAATCTGGCATCTGCCGTCTATGTCGGACGAATGGACATGATTTTCTGCATGAACGTGTTGATCTACTTCTCCGAGGAACGCCGGCGCACTCTCGTTCAACGCTTTTACGACACGCTGGAGCCGGGCGGCTACCTGTTCCTGGGCCACTCGGAATCGATTTCCAAGATGCCCGTGAAATTTCAGGCCATCGTGCTGAATGACTGCATTCTTTACCGGAAGCCCACGGCGGAAGAGTTGCGGAAACCGGAACTCGTGGCGGAGGGACGCGCGTGAGCATGCCGGACCGCGAAGCCGTCGAGATGTTCCTCCAGGAAGCGGCGGAGCACCTGCAGTACTTGCGGGAGTACGTCAGCGTGCTGCAGGACACCTCGCCAAGCCGGGAAGATCTAGAGCGGTTATACATCTCGGCGCATACCCTGAGCGGGACTTCGGCGAGCTATGGATTCCCGCGCTTTTCAGAAATTGGGGCCAAGCTCGCCCACGTGTTTCAGTACGCGCTGAACGCGACGCTAGGCGATGACCTTCACGGTCCGTTAACGGAGTTTTTGTCGGACGGCATCTCCCTGCTGGAAACGGATCTCCTGGAGATCAGCGATACGGGCAAGGAAAGCGTCGATGACATCGCTGCATTCAAGGAGCGCTATCGGTTTGCCTTTCCGACAGAACCGCCGCCGCTAAACTATCCCCAGGTCGAAACATACGCGGAGGCGGCGAAAGCGTCCGCCCAAGAAGCCGTCGTGGCTGCTGCAACCGGCTCGTATTTCGACGCCCTGCCATCGGATGACGAAGTGGGTGACGAAATCCTGGAATTCTTCCAGCCGGAAGCCGAAGAGCACTTGCAAGTCGTCAGCGATTGCCTGATTTCGCTGGAGGGCAACAACAACCCGGAAGAGATCAACAAGCTGTTTCGCGCGATTCATACGGTGAAGGGATCCGCGGCGCAAGTCGGCTTGAAGCGGCTTGGAGCGATTGCTCACCGCGTGGAAGACCTCATCGGGCGTTTGCGCGATGGCGAACTGGAACCCTCGCATGCCGTTGTCGACATCTGCCTTGAATCCGTGGACGTGCTCAGAAAGACGTTGCATCGGCAGTGGGGCGATGAAAAGAGCATGCGCGCGGGTGTGGATTCCCTGCTCGGACGAATTGCAGAATTTGCGCCAGTCGAAGTGGAAGATTCAGATACCGTCGCCCTGGGCGCTGGCACCGAAGAGGTACTTTCCCAGGGAGCGGAAGAAGCCGCTCTGGCTGTTGCACAACCGCTTCTAAAGAAGACCGCCAAGCCGGGGGGCGCTACCGCAGCAGCCGTAAAGTCGGTGCGCATCGCCCTGTCGCGGCTCGACCGCATGATGAACACGGTCGGCGAGCTGGTCATCAACCGTACGCGGATGGTTGGGCGTGTGGCCGAACTGGAAAAGCTGGTCGATACACTCAGCTTCTCAAAGGAACGCCTGCAAGGGAAAGTCGGGGAATTCCAGGACAAATACGAGTTCAATCGCATCAGTGCCACGCGCCAGACCGGCCCATGGAGTCCGTCTACCGCCCGGCAAACGCTTACGAATGCAGCGTCGGGAGATACGTCGTTCTGGTCCGATTTCAGCGAACTCGAGATGGACCGATACGACGATTTCAGCATTCTTTCGCGGTCCATGGCGGAAATCTCCGCGGACGTGAACGAAGTGCTTTCGCAGCTCGAGGGATTCATCGGGCGCGTCGAAGGCGATATCGATGAGTTCACAAAACTCGCTCACCACCTGCAGGATGAAATCACGGCAGCCCGCATGGTGCCGATCGGAACACTGTATTCCAGGCTGTCGCGCGCCGTGCGCGACGGCGCAAAATCAGCGGGCAAGCAGGTCGATCTCGATCTTTCCGGCAGTGAGACCGAGCTCGATAACAACATCATTCAACAGATTTCCGATCCCTTGGTTCACCTGGTCCGGAATTCGGTCGCGCATGGAATCGAGCGCCCCGAAGATCGCACCGCCGCGGGAAAGCCGGAACTGGGCAAGGTTTCGCTTCGTGCCTATCACCGCGGCAACCACATTTACATTGAAGTGGAGGACGATGGCCGGGGTATCGATTACGCGCGCGTGAAGCTGAGCGCGATCGAGCGCGGGCTGGTCTCAGCGGAGACAGCAGATCGCCTGACCGAGCGCGACCTCCGCGAAATGCTGTTCCATCCAGGCTTCACCACGGCTCCCGTCAAGACCGAGCTGGCCGGACGCGGCGTCGGGCTGGACGTGGTGCGGGCGAATCTGAACGCGCTGAACGGCGAAATCGATATTCAGAGTGTCAGCGGCCAAGGAACAAAATTCACGCTGAAAGTGCCTCTGACTTTAATCATCTCGCCGGCGCTCTTCGTGCGTTGCGGCGTGACGAACTTTGCGCTTCCTCTTGCGGTCGTGGAAGAGATCAGACGGCTGCGCGCGGACGAGATTGAGGACGTGGGTGGCAAGCTCCTCACCAAGGTCCGCGATGTCGTGACCGAAGTCGTGAGGCTCGACACGTATCTTGGTCTGCCGCCGCTCGAGCCCATTAACGGGTACTTCCGCATGGTCGTCGCCAATGCTGGCAATAGACAGATTGGCCTAGTCGTCGAGGAAGTGCTCGGCAAAGACGAAATTGTCATCAAGAATCTCGGCGAATACTTGCGTCGCGTGAAGCTCTTCCCTGGCACGACCATCGCGCCCGACGGCAGCCTCATTTTGCTGATCGATTTGAACCGCATGGTCGCCAACGAGCCGACCGAACGCCGGCCGCTGCAGGCCAGCGCGAGTGCAGCGCGCATCTTTGCGCCCGGCTCGACAGCCGTGGCGCGAGGAACCATTCCTGCCGAAGCCATCGACCGCGTCGAGCAAGAGCGCCTTATCGTGGTGGCGGACGATTCCATCAGCGTGCGCAAGTTCGTCGGCCGAATGCTGGAGAAGAACGGCTATCGCGTGAAGCTCGCTGCCGACGGCATGGAAGCAGCGGAGCTCGTAGCGCAGCACGGCTGCCACTTGGTGATTACGGACCTGGAGATGCCGCGAATGACGGGCTACGAGCTGATGGTGCAACTGCGGCAGAGCCCGACGACGCGGCGTATTCCCGTAATGGTTGTGACGTCACGCGCGGGTGCGAAGCATCGGGATCGCGCCATGAAAGAAGGAGCGACCGCCTTCCTGACAAAACCTGTGCAGGAAGATCAGCTGATTGCCGCGGTGGAGCAACTCATGGGATCGGAGACGCGACCAACCGTACCGGTTCGGTAGACGACCATGGCCGCCATCGCAAACAAGAAATTCCGCGTGCTCGTCGTGGATGACTCCGCCTTCATGCGGAAGGTGCTCGAAACGATTTTCAACGCCGACGATCAATTGCAGGTCATAGGACACGCAAAAGATGGCCGCGAAGCTGTAGCTCTGGCGGAATCTCTCAAGCCCGATGTCATCACCATGGACATCAACATGCCGCACGTCGATGGTTTGCAGGCTACCGCCGAGATCATGACGACGAATCCCCGGCCGATTGTAATTGTCAGCTCCGAATCGCGGGAAGGCGCTGCGAGCACCTTGAAAGCGCTGGAGTTGGGAGCCATTGAATTCGTCGCTAAGCCATCCAGTGGCATCGACCTCGATATGCAGAGCGTGCGAGAGGACTTGCTGCGCAAGGTGCGCATGGCGGCAAAAGTCCGTGTCGTGCGCACGGCTTCACGGCTGGCCACCACGGTGCAGAATTCGACCGGCGCTCCGAAGACCACGCCTGCGCCGCCCATTACGTCGCGTCCTGTGCCCAGCTCCGGACTCGATCAACGCTTCCCGGTGGTCGTCTTGGCTGCGTCGACCGGCGGTCCTGCGACGGTTATGCGCCTAGCCCCCGGATTTACGCGCGATTTTCCCGCTGCAGTTATTTTGGTGCAGCACATGCCAGCCTCTTTCACAACACAGTACGCTGCGCAGTTGGCTGAGTTCACGGGCATTCGCGTCAAAGAAGCGGAACCGAACGAATCCTTGCAACCCGGCACGCTCTACATTTGTCCCGGTGGCCAGCACCTGCGAGTAACTCCAACGGGGCGCATTCAGTTAGACGGCTCAAGTGGACGAATCAACGGCTACCTGCCGAACATCGATGTAACTTTGGAATCCGTCGCGGCTTTTGCAGGCGCCATGAGCATCGGCGCGATTCTTACTGGCATGGGCAACGATGGTGCCATCGGAGCGAAGGCCATCAAAACAGCAGGCGGCTTGGTGCTGGCGCAAGATGAGGCGACCTGCGTCATCTTCGGAATGCCCGCGGAAGCCATCAAGGCCGGAGCCGTGGATCAAGTGCTAGGGATCGATGACATTTATCCGGCCATCGAGAAGCGCGTCATCGGGATTTGCCGCTCGACACCGGTGGGTGTCCGCTAATGCGTGTGGCCGCACCAGCCGCAAAGCCCCATGCCGCTGCGCGCACGGAGCAGATCATCCTCTTCCGCATTTCTGGACAACCGTTCGCCGTATCCTCCTCCTCGGTGCAGGAGGTTCGCAGTGTGGACAGCCTGGCGGGCGTTGCCACCGGGATCGATCTGCCCACACTCAAAAAAGTGAGGCACGTCGTGCGGCGCGGCGAAAAAGCGCTTTACGTTGTGAGCGGCACTGCGCATTTTGGCTTGCCCGCATCGGCGGCGGGACTCGTTTTCGTGCTGCGGAAAACTCGGACCGCTCTGCTGGTGGATGGCATCGACAAGATGGCCACGATGATTCGTTTGCAGGCTCTTCCGCTGGCCTACTGCCACGAAGAGCGGAACTGGTACCGCGGATTGACAGCGCTTGACCAGAACGTGATACCGGTGGTGAACCCCGAAGGATTCTTGAACGCCGATGAGCTCGCTCTGCTCGACGCCTCTCTGGTACCCGAGGTAGTGACGGACGAGCTGGCCGGTGAGCCGATGGAATTACCGAAATGACCCAGCCCGTCGAATCCACTTTGCAATCGTTCGTTCTCCTGCGCATTGGCGAGCGGCGCTTCGCGGTTGCCGCCGTGCAGATTTCAGAGTTGGTGGCCCCGAGCCGCATCTTTCGATTTCCTCATCGCACGCCGAAACTCGAGGGCGTGATTCTGCGGCGAGGGCGTATCGTTCCGGTCTGCGACGTAGCCGAAAATCTGCTTGGCAAGGCGCTTACCTCGCGCCGTTTCTATTTGATTGCCGTGCGCCATTACGGAGGTAAGTCTGAGTGGGTGGCTCTGCCCGTTAGCGGTGACTGTGAGTTGATTGCTGCCGAAATGACAAATGCAGGAGAGGCGGACGCTCCTCACGTCGCCGGCTGGATTTCGCACAATGGTGAAGTCATCGAAGTCCTGAATCTGGATGCACTTACGCCCGGAGCGGAAAACGTGGTCGGCGCCAACACGCCTCTGGTTGTTCTGGAGGCCAGGCCGTGATGGTTGCGGAAAGAGGGCCGAAAATTCTGCTGATTGACAGCAATGTGTATTTTGCGAAGCGGCTTGGCGATGCGCTGAAGCGCGAGGGGTTCGAAGTGGTTACGAGTACGCAAGCGGCCTATGCGCTGACAACCATCGAATACGACGCTCCCTCGGCTATCCTCTGCGCGACGAATATGCGCGAGATGGGAGCTCTTGAGATTGCCAGACTTATTCACGCCGATCCCAAGAACGCCTCGATGCAGATCATCGCTCTGGGCGACGGCAGCCAGCGGGCGCTGATGGAGGCTTTTCAGGCGGGCTGCGACGACTACATCGATCGCCAAAGCCCGCCCGCGGTCATCGCCTCGCACATCAAAAGCATTATCGTAAGCAAAGCCGAGGGTTTTCAGCCAACGCAAATGCTGGCGCAGTCAGACACCAGCCTCAGCGGCAGCCTGACGCACCACGATCTCACGGGTGTCATGCAGATGCTCGGGCATGCCCGCCAAACCGGAGCGCTGCACATCAATGCAGGAGAAACAGATGCACTGCTTTTCTTTGACGCGGGCGAAATTACCCATGCGGAATGTGGAAATCTCTTCGGCGACGAAGCGGTGATTCACATTTTGAAGGGCTGCGTGCAGGGCGGCGACGGTGTGTACAAATTTGCCTATGGGACCACCTCACCGCAGCGAACCGTGTTGCGGTCGGCCACCGACCTGATGCTCGATGCCATGCGCGAGTTCGATGAGGGATCGCGCGACATGGCGGATAAGGAAGCGCTATGAGCGAGGCGATGATTGTTCCACCGCCGAACGAAACGGAGACCAAGCGGATACCTACGGTTTATTTCATCGATGACAGCGCGACCATGCGTGAAGTCATCAAGATCGCGTTCCGCCGCGAGAACATCCAGGTGATCACTTGCGCCGACGCCGCATCCGCGTTCGCTCAGTTCGCCGAGCACAAGCCTGATGTCGTGATCACGGACGTGATTATGCCGGACCAGGACGGCTACTCCGTTTGCAGCCAGATCAAGCAGCACGCGGAATACGGCGGAGTTCCCGTGGTGTTGATGTCCGGTGTGGTAAACAAGAGCGTAGCGGACAAGGCCGTTGCGGTGAAGGCGGACGAGTTGATTCGCAAGCCGTTTCAGCCGCAGGAGTTGATTGGCCGGGTTAAGAGTTTGCTGGAGCCCAAGCGCGCTACCGATCGACCGGTTGTGGAACGTCCTGGCGCTTCTAGTGCGCTCAACAACCTGTTTGCGCCTCCAATTGCTCCGCCTGCGGCTCAGCGGCCCCTGGCGGCGCCCCATGCCGCCGGTGATCAGAGGACTCCAGATTCTATTTGGCCACGAGCCCTTGCCGAGGCCTTCACGCCGCGTCCCGGCGACCCATCAGCCCGACCGGCGCCGGCGGCCGCGGACATACAGAAGCTGCGTTCGGAAATCGCGCGCCTTGACCTGCTCGTCAAGAAATTGCAAACCGAGATGCAGATCGAGAGGCAATATACGCAGGCGCTCGAACTCCAGATACAAACGCTTACGCGCGTGGACTAGTTGTGGTACAGGAAACGGTTTATTTCGCTTGTCTTTTCCATTTGAAGAAATGTCAATTTGCAACGTTGACGCTGGGAATCTAATTCGATAATTTCGCTCCTGGCTTTGCTGGCATGCATTCTTCGAACGGGGGTTTCCATGAATGGCAAAAGCGGCTTTCCTATTTCTCGGCGCGAGTTTGCGCGCCGCGCGGCCATCGTTTCTGCCGTGTCCATGGTTCCCACGAGTGCCCTGCCGGCCCGTCGATTGATGGAAGATCCCTCTTTCGACCAATCTTCGGACACGCCTTCTCTTTCAACCGAAAGCAAAGCAGAGGCTGAAGCACGCTACGAGACAATCCTCGGCATCTACGGCACGCGGTTCACTGACACGCAAAAGTCGGATCTCCGGCGTTTATGCTTTGCGGCGCAACCGTCGCTGGATCACTTGCGCGCCTACACGATCGAAAATGGCGACTGCCCTGCCCTGTATTTGAAACCACTCGTCGAGAGGGAAAAGAAAACTGGGCCCGTGGCCGTTCCTCGTGCCGCTGGCTCCGCGACACAGAAACCCTGAGGGAACTCTGCCATGCCCGCCGAAGAAATCTTTTATTTGCCGTTGAGCGAGCTTGCCAAGCGGATCGAAACGAAGAAGCTTTCGCCCGTCGAGCTGACCGAAATCTACCTCGACCGGAGCTCCAAGCTAGGTCCCCGCTTTAATGCCTACGCACGCCTGACGCCTGAAATAGCCCTCGAACAGGCCAAGGCGGCAGAAAAAGAGATTCAGCACGGCCACTATCGCGGGCCTTTGCACGGCATACCCTATGCCGCGAAGGACCTGTTGGCAGTCAAAAATGTTCCGACGACGTGGGGCGCGAAGCCCTACGCCGATCAGGTTTTCCCGTATGATGCGACCGTGATTGAGCACTTGAACCGAGTTGGAGCCATCCTCATCGGCAAAGCGGCGATGATCGAGCTGGCCGGAGGAATGGGCTACCGATTTGCTTCTGCCTCGCTCGAGGGAGCAGCCAGGAATCCGTGGGACACAAAATGTTGGACCTGCGGATCTTCTTCCGGTTCCGGAGCCATTGTTGCCGCAGGCCTCGCCGCATTTGCCATTGGGAGCGAGACCTGGGGTTCGATCCTTTGTCCTTCGGCCTTCTGCGGAGTCAGCGGCTTGCGGCCCACTTACGGGCGCGTCAGCCGTTACGGCGCGATGGCTCTTGCGCCTTCCATGGACAAGATAGGACCTCTCGCTCGTAGCGCGGAAGACTGCGCGCGAGTTTTCGCCGCAATTGCCGGGCACGATCCTAAGGATCGCAGCACCGTGCCCATAGACAAAGGCGCCTTCACCTATTCACCTTCCTTGGACCTCAAGGCCCGGCCGTTACGGGCCGGCTGGCTCACGAACGCATGGAAAAAACTCGATTCGGGCGTGGCCAAGGCCCTTCTGGCCGCCGAAAAGGTGTTGCGGAAATATTTCGCGAGCGTTAAGTCAGCAACACTTCCGGACGGACCGTTTGAAGATGCGGGTAATGTCATCATCGCGGCGGAGTGTGCGGCGTCCTTCGAAACGCTGATTCGCTCGGGCCGCGTCAGTGAACTGACGGATCCGCTGGGCCAAATCGCCGGCTACGTCAATGCGCAATACTCGGCCGCCGATTATCTTCGCGCGCTGAGCGTCCGGGAGATCCTGCAGAAAAAGAT
>Ga0209380_10000556_pt1 | contig 26386 bp, 24 predicted proteins | sample HubBroMetageWFT6_FD_188347 | JGI IMG/M metagenome (GOLD analysis project Ga0209380, IMG submission 188347) | Warmed and freeze-thawed soil microbial communities from the Hubbard Brook experimental Forest, New Hampshire - Hubbard Brook CCASE Soil... | ecosystem: Environmental > Terrestrial >... | reverse complement strand
GCGTTTGCCATTCTGGTCACCGCCGGCCAAATCCTTGCTTACTCTCGCGGAATGCGTCCTGCGGCCGAATATGCAGCGTCTCGGCGTCCACGGCTTACGCGTCGTCAGTTTTGGGGAACGATGCTGCGTACCGTCGGCTACACGGCCACAGCGTTAATCTGTAGCGCGTTCATCCATCACGTGGACCACGCCTGGCTATTTGCGATTCGCGTGGGCCTGGTGACAGGCATTGTCACCGGCGTGGGAATTACGGTGAATCCTTACATCGAATATTACGCCGACAATCTCCCGGAGCGACGACTAGGCGTATTCGGCATTGGGCTCATTCTTTGCGGTTTTACCCTGCAATCCCTTCAGTATTGGCTGTCACTATTTGATGTACGTCTGACTTAGGAAATCCTCCTTTCGGGCCTCTTTTATTCAAGAAGAGTGGTCAGCCGTTCGGAACTAACTAATAGGCTAAGTCTGGTAACGCGGTTACCGTGGAAGTGGTTCTGTGAACATCCGGGTCCTGGGAGGTCTCGACGAATTTCCGCCAGATCAGCTCAAGGACTCAACGACAAACAGCCAGCAAGATTTCGGTCAGGCTTTGTCGGAGTCGAAGTTGATTGAAAGAAAAGATTTCGTTGGCGACGCGAATCTCGGCGGGGCTGGAAGCCGTCGCTGACAAGCTGGATGGAAATGATGTCGCTAACTGGTGGGCTCACGTTTTGCACAGATCCGGTGGACCTTCTGATCTGGCCCGAGTTCTGAAAAGCGAGATGCGTAGCGGGCTGCGGAGCACCAATCCGCTGGTCCAACTTTCATCCGTCTTCGGACTGGCACGCCTTCATGCTCCAGACATTGCGTCAATCGTGGACGAGGCTTCAGCTGCCAATCCTGAGTGGTCCACCAACCTGGCACTTGTAGACCGGCTTCGAAAATTAAGGACCGGATCGACCTCGTATCCAGACCGTACGATGCTGAAATCGATTTAATTTGAACTGACGTGTTAAGCGATCAACTCATTATCGGTGTGCTGCTGCCGATTGCTAGTCCTTCGACGCGCGGCTGAAGACAGCTCAGCCTCGGCATCAACATTCGTAGCGTAACAGCGAATCTCGTTTTGTCGCCTCACAAGCTTCCATTGACGCCTGCGATAACAAGGTCTAGTATCCGCGCATTGAAGCGCGCGGGAGTCGGGAAGGCTCAGGAGGATTCGTGTCTGAAGAAAATGGAACGAATGGTTCACCGCGGCCGGGACGGCTGAAGCGCTATCTTCGGCGAACCGTTCTGGCGCTGCTCGTTTTGGTGGTGGCGGCCGCGATTGTAGGCGCGAGCTATGAGGCTATCAAGAACAGCTCGGATGCCCGGCGATTCCCGCAACAAGGCAAGTCGGTTTCGCTGGGGCCGGACTTCGGTAATTTGAAACTGAATATCGATTGCCAGGGACAGGGGAGCCCGACGGTAGTGCTCGATAGTGGGCTTGGCGTTCCGGGAGTGGGTTGGAATCGTGTGCAGGCGGAAGCAGCGAAATTTACGCGGGTGTGTTGGTACGACCGGGCGGGATATGGCTGGAGCGAGGCGAGCTCAGCACCACGCACGAGCTTGCAAATTGCGAAGGAACTGCATGTTCTGCTGGCCGCGGCGGGCGAGAAAGGCCCCTTCGTTTTGGCGGGGCATTCTTTCGGCGGTTACAACGTGCGCGTTTATAACGGGCAGTATCCGGCGGAAGTAGCGGGTATGGTTTTGGTGGACGCTTCGCATGAGGACCAGGGGGACCGCGAGCCGCCTGCACTGCAGGCGATGATGAGGGACTACCAGAAGAGCTTGAAGAGACAGGCAATGTGGGCTCCGCTACTGATTCGCTTGGGCTTCACTCGATTCGGCCAGCGAGGCGAGGCGGGGGGGCCCGGAGTCTCCAAAGACTTTGCCAAGGAAATGCAGTATCTGCAGTTGCAGCCGAAATATGTCGAGGCGACCACAGAAGAGATGGAGCTATTTTCTCTGGAGAGCGCGAATGAGGTGCGGGCCGCGGGCAACCTTGGCGACAAGCCGCTGATTGTGCTGACCGCAGGCAAGAACGTGGACGCCTCGCAGTTGCCGGCGCAGATTCCCGAGCAGCAGATGGACGATTTTCACAACGTGTGGGTCAACGAACTCCAGGTGAAAGAAACCCATCTCTCGACGCGGGGGAAGCAGATCATCGTCCCGGACAGCGACCACATGATTCCGTTCGAACGGCCGGATGCGATTGTGGATGCGTTGCGACAGGTTTGCGCTGCTGTAAACGCCGACGGAAAATCGAGCGCGACGGAAAAAGCGAGCGGGGGGTAGTGGGTCAGTTTGTGAGCATGGAGCAAAGGGTTGATGACTCATTCCCAAATCAGCAGCGATGGCAGTGAACCGGGAGCGGCCAGGCGCAAGAATTCGTAGCCGATGCCGGACATACCCTGGTGAAACGAGGCGAGGAAAGGAGCTTTTTTCCAGCCTAACGCGTATTTTCCCTCCTGTCGAGAGCGTCGCAGGACAGAAGACGCCATCTTTTGGGCCGCGTGTAGATGAGCCGCATCGCCGAGCTCTTTGGCCGCAACCACAAGTGCCTCGACGCGCCCCATTGCGCCGCAGCACGCCGTGTCCAGCGCCTGCGTTCCAGCTAGTCGGGTAGCCCGCAATCCGTGGGAAATGTCCTGGCGGACCTGGGGAGTATCGAGAATCGGAAGCGCGGCTAAGCGGCTCAAAGCGATCCCAGACGCCCCGTGGCACCAAGCCGCGATATGGCTATGCCCCTTCTCCGTAGGCGGGACACGGAAGTCGGGCCAATTGGAAACCTCGGGCAAGAAAACGCTGGTTTCATAAGCTTCCGCCTCCACCGCTGCTTCCCGGAAAGAGCTCTTCCCAGTGGCTTCGTACAACTTAAGCAGCGCATAAGCGATCCCGGCAGCGCCATGCGAAAAACCGGTCAGCATTTCTTCCCCTATCGTTTTCCATGCCCTCAGCCCTTGCCGGCTGGCCGACCGATGCTGCAAGAGATGCTCCCCGCACTGGGCCGCCTTATCGAGGGCCTCTGGAAGCCGGGTCGCCCGATAGAGTGCCAGCAGAGCCAGCGTCGCTCCCGCCGCTCCCGATATCAGGTCGAATGTCCGGTCCGACGTAATCCTCTCGGCATCGAGCATTTCGGCAAAACGCCGGGCATGGTGGAGCCATTCCTCTTCTCCCAGGAACTCACTCGCACGGACGAGCGCATAGATGACAGAGGATTGACCAGCCGCGGCGCCGATGCCCAGCTCGAAGAGCACCGATGCATACTCCGGCCGCACCGCCTCCCTGACAACCGTTGCCAGGGCGGAGCGCGCCAGGGCGGTTAAATCCGGTTCGTCCACCAGCTTTTGCACTGCCGCCAGGAACAATGCCACGCCGCTAAGGCCGTCGTACAAGCGTGGCGTCATGGGCTCCAACTGCCAGCGCTTCGCCTGGGGGTAATAGGCAAATGTGTTCCAACTAACACCCGACTGGAATGAGCGCGCGGCTCCACGAATCTGGTGAGCGATGCGGAGCGCTTCTGCCAGAAAATCGTCTGGGCCCGCCTCGTCTTCCCCCGGCACCTCAGAGGCTTTGCCGCCTACCGTTTTTGGCTCGCCTTCTTGCAGCTCGAACGAGGCTCGCAGGAAACCCAATTGGCGCTCCAAGTCTTCCTCGCTCAGGGCTTCGAAACGTCTTTCAACCTGAGAGAACCCGGATTCCCGAAAGAATTGAGGGATTGAGCCACCACCTTCGAGCATCAGACTGTCGCCCTCCGCCGCATATTGGAGTAGGGGGATATCCCCTTGCAGGAGGCTCCGTCGTTCATCGGCCAGGATAGGCCAACTGAAGGGGCGGTCCTCGGCGTACAGCAAGGGGCGGGTAAACAGCTCCAGTTCTATGCTCGCATCCACGCCGTCGCGGAGGCAGCGAGGAGGAAACAACCGTTTCAGCATCGAAGCATATATCGCCGTGTCCCTGAACACGAAACGCAGGCCCGACCAGTTACGGAGAGGACCCTGGGGGCCCAGCAACTCGGCCCGCCGGGCTTGGAGAAAACGATACATCTGCTCGAACCCGGCGGCCATCTGGTCCATGTAGGGGGCCGCCCGCACCTTCCGGCCGTCCAGGATCACGACATTGTGGCTTGGCCGGAGGGAAATCCGTTCCGCCCGCAGTCGCATGGCGTCGGTGTTAATATTCTCCCAGGTTTTTCTACACCGGTGCGTCAGTTGCACTTCGATTCCGCCCAGCCCGCTGAGGTCGTAACTCTCACCCGAAGGCCGAATCTCCCGGCGCGGGAGCAAGCCTGTGCGGATCACCGAGTCCTCATAGAAAAACCGGACGGCAAGGGAGAGCGGGCCTTCCTCTTCCGGGGGGCCGAAGTACCGGATGCGAGGCTGGAGCAGGGTTTCATGGTCAATGAGGACCGGATGTTCGCCCGCCGCGATGAGGTTCTCCCGATGGCAGTCGCTTCCTTCGAGGGCATAAATCAGGCACAAGAGCATCCCGGCGCGGTAATAGAAGGCCTCGACCTCGCGCTGATCTCGACAGGGACGCGGCTCGACTTCCTCGACCCAGCCGTAGGCGCCGCCATCCAGAACCTGAAGCGTCCGGAGAGGTGGCAGGTCGGCGTTCCGGTTGATCCAACCGAGCAAATTCCAAAACGAGGCCTCTGCCGTGATCCCCTTGGCTTTGTAAATCAGCCTGACGCCAGCGGCGAAGTGTACTCGCAGCGCCGTGCGTCCTGCCCGGTGCGGGTCCGACAAGCCGGGGTCCAGCCTGATGACTGGTCCCAGCGCCTGGCCTTTGTGGAAGCGAGCTTCCAGTTCCGCCAGGTCGGCTTCGAGGCGAAGGAGAAACTCCCGCGCCGCATCCACCCACATGGATAGCCTGATGGCCAGGAATCTCGCCAGCACCGGATATTCCAGAAAGAGTTGGAGTAGTCCCTCCCCCTGGGCGCAACGCAGGAAGGATTCGTAGAGTTCTCGGGAGCTAGTGCCCGCAACCGGTTCCGCAGAGCGGGGGGAAACCTGGTGCGCGGTGCGGAAATCCGTGAATTCGAGATCCAGAGTCTCTCCCGCCATCGTCCCCCAGGAAGCCAACAGGGACCGTTCCCACTGCCGATGGGCCGCCTCCGTCAACAAGGAATAGGCTGCCCCGGACTCCTTCCGTAGTGTTTCTCGTGCGAGCCGGAGGAAGGGATGAAAAAGCTCCTCAAAGGCGACGGGCTGCTCGCCTCGAATGGCAGCAAAGTCGTTCTTCTTTTCGTCCCAGGATTCTTGGGAGGACTCGATCATGCGCCCTAGCAACCGCCCCCATGGCGGCAACTCGGGGTTTGCCCGCCGGACTCGCCCCACCAAGCCCCGGGCGCGGTGCTGATCCAGCCCGTCCCACTGGAGGCGCTTGGCGAAGACCTTCTCGTCGCCCTTGGCAGAGTTTCTTCGCCATGCGGCCATTCGTTCATCCATTACTTCGGAGTCCTCGGCGCGCGTTTCCGGCAGGAAGTCGTCGCCCAGGCGCTCCTCCAGGAACGCTGATCGTTCTACGATTTCGCGGAGCGGTTCGCTTGAGATGGGCAGTGGATCTTCCATGGGCAGGAACACCTCTTCAAATCCGCCGTATTGACAACAGCTTTGATTTCTTGGTGTACCGCATTCGCGCCTCCCGAAACCTGCATAAGCGCTAACTTAAAACCGTCGGCAGTAGAAAAGGCGTGAAACGGGCGTCATCTTGCCGGCTCCGGCGGTACGTCGCACGCTGGACACGCTGCTGGTGGGGCGGACTCGATGGGGAAGTGCCCCGGAAAAGAGGCCTCAGGCACCATCTGGTTTTCGTTCTCAAACAATTGCAGATCAGCGGAGTGTCCCTTCCGCGGAGGTAAATCTGCCCACGGTCTCCGACCAGGGACAGATGTCAACACCTCTGGGTCGCACTGCGGGCACGACTGCTAGGCCCTTCTAAGGCTGCATCTCCGCGACTTACAGCCGCTGTCGTGGGACGGGCTGGCTTGCGTAGACGGGTGCAGCCTAATTGAGTTGGATTGCAGCGACAGTGCCTTTATGCGATTACGTCAGTGCTTGCAATGCAGCAGTCCTTCATTGTGAAGCAGGCAGGCGTTGGGAGAGGACGGCCGCCTGCGACCTTTTCGACGTCGGCCTCCGAAAGCTCGTCCTGAACCTCCGGCGCACTGGGTCTGGGGGACTGGGTCTGCTCAATCGCCTTTTCCTTATCATCTGACATGTTCGCTCCTTTTTCACGAATCCTGAACTATCTGAACTAGGGAAATCCGCCTTGTCGTACTGGTCGAGCGCCGAGGCGATCATCTGCTCTTCCCTTCGCTATGAGGCTAAACAAGGCGCCGTTATCATTTTCGCGCTGTAAGACCTGACCCGGCCTCTAACTAAGACAATCGGATTTGCGAACCGAAAGACGACAGCGAAGTTAAAGAATTGCCCACACCGCCGCCCGGGACCAGTTAGAAGTTCCCCTGTTCCCCTGCAGGGGCCGTCGGCGTCTGTGAAACTCCCGGACTAGGACCAACAGGGGCAAGTTTCGCTAAGCCAGACCCAGAATGTCGTGCAGGAAACCGGTCATGCGAGTCCTTAACATCAGAATCGCCAGCTAAACCTTCAAAAATCTCCAATACGCAACTTCCGGAAGTCTGTGCCGTGCCACGTTCCGACGACGAATTGGATTTGGGTGATCATTCCCAATCTGTGAGCCCGACCCGCCGTCGTTGTTGCCGATGCGAAGGCAGAACTTGACCACTGGCGAGGGGTCACCGTGGCTCAAAGACAACTTCGCATGGACGGCGATGACAGCGCAGTAGCGCCTCGTACCGCGATTACTGGAAAAGTCGGTATGGGACTTGCCCCTTATCGCTACCCGCTTCCAACAGGCTGCGAACCAACGAAGCGAAAACTATAAGCCTTTTTTCTGGTGTCGCTTACGGGCAAAACCATTCGTTGCTAGCCTTCTGAATGGTACCGAGGATGGTACCGAAATATCGAAGTTCCGACTCTGCGCGAGCAAAAACGTCAAATCTGACTTGCACACATGAGTGTCGGTCTACCTCGAACCGGACTTCTAGCCGGGTTTGTGTATAATGCTCGCGGTTCTCTCTGGGGAAGCCGAAACGCAGCCGCTCCGTGCAATTTCTTCTTCGTCGATGATCGAGAATTTATTTTCAGTGAATCGTCATGCCTGAAATAGCTCGCTCACCAAAGATGTACGACGTTTGTATCATCGGCTCGGGCGCGGCCGGTGGTGCGGCGGCAAAGGTGTTGACGGGTGGAGGACTGACCGTTGCACTACTCGAAGCTGGTCCGCCGCTGAATCCCCCGAGGGATTACAAGGAGCATCTCTGGCCATACGATCTGCCGCATCGAGGCGCGGGTATAGGCGGACAGTTGCGAGGCGAAGAGAACGATGAGTTCATGGCCCCAAACGGCGCTTGGGAAATAGAGGGCGAACCCTACGTATCCGCGCCGGGCTCGAAGTTCCGCTGGTTCAGATCACGTATCGTGGGCGGCCGGACGAATCATTGGGGCAGAGTCGCGTTGCGCTTCTCGCCTATGGACTTCAGGCCGCGCTCGATTGACGGAGTTGGAGACGACTGGCCCCTAAGCTACGGGGAGCTTGCTCCGTACTACGACAAAGTTGAAGCGTACATCGGAGTCTTCGGCTCCAACGAAAATATCGCCAGCTCACCGAACGGCATCTTCCAGCCGCCTCCTAAGCCGCGCTGCACCGAGACGCTACTCAAGAAAGCGTGCAGCAGAGTTAACATCCCGTGTATTCCCGCGCGAATGGCCATCATCACCAAACCGTTGAATGGCCGCGCAGCATGCCACTACTGCGGTCAATGCACTCGCGGATGCAAGAGCGCCTCGAGCTTCAGCTCCAGTCAAGTACTGATTCCACCGGCGCAAGCCACGGGCCGCCTCACACTCATCACCAACGCAATGGCCCGAGAAATTGTGCTGGGCAAGGATGGCAAGGCGAAAGCGGTCTCGTATATCGACCGTGCGACTCGCGAGGAAAAGCGAATAGATGCGCGGACCTTCGTGGTTGCGACGAGTACCTGCGAATCCGCACGCTTGCTGCTAAATTCGCGTTCTACGTTATTCCCCAATGGACTGGCCAATTCTTCCGGAATGGTTGGCCGAAACCTGATGGACAGTGTTGGCAGCTTTGGAATCGGCTACTTCCCTCAGCTCGAAAGAGTGCCTCCGCACAATCACGATGGCGCTGGAGGGAATTTCCTCCCCCACGTGTACGTGCCTTGGTGGAAATTCGATCGCAAGAACGATTTCCTCCGTGGCTATCACATCGAGCCTGGCGGCGGACGGTTCATGCCAGTGGTCGGGGATTTTGATGAGGTCTGTGACCGCTTCGAAGGTTACGGCAACCCACTGAAGCAAGATTGCAAGCGCTTCTATGGAACGACGATTGGCATGGAAGGCCTCGGAGAGATGATTCCGAACGAAAACACTTTTTGCGAACTGGACCCGAGCGCGGTCGATGAGTGGGGCATTCCGGTATTGCGGTTTCACTGGAAAGTCGGAGAGAACGAAATCAAGATGGTGAAGGATATGCAGGACACGTTTCGGTCAATTGTGGAAGCGGGCGGCGGAAAGTACTTAACCGAGAGCGGTCCGGACGGTCCTAATCCATACGGGATTTACGATGGCGGGGTTGCCATCCACGAATCGGGTACAGTGCGGATGGGAAATGACCCCAAGACGTCCGCCCTGAATAAGTACAACCAAGCCCACGATGTGAAGAATTTGTTCGTAACGGACGCCGCGGCCTTTGTGACCAGCCCAGACAAAAATCCCACGCTAACTATCTTGGCGCTTTCCTGGCGGGCTTCAGAATTTCTACTGGACGAAGCCAAGAAGGGCAATTTATAGGTGAGGAGGAGAATTTGGCCGGAAACTTAATTTTACGGCGCGACGTATTGAAGTCGCTCGGCATCGGCTTGGCGGCAGGTTCCGCCGCGCGAATTATTCCTCTGCAAGCGGCGGAGTACGCGCACAAAATGGTTCGAGCTGAGAAAACGCCCAAGAGCTCCTATCAGCCGAAGTTTTTCACCCCTCATCAATACAAAACGCTACTGGCGCTGTGCGCGGCGATCATTCCTTCCGACACGCAGTCAGGAGGTGCCCTCGAAGCAGGCGCGCCGGAGTTCATCGATCTGCTGACCAGCGAGAATCATGATTTTCAACTCAAGCTCGGCGGCGGGATGATGTGGCTCGATTCCGAGTGCACCGATCGGTTTGGCATGGCCTATGTCTATTGCCGGACGGATCAGCAGAAGCAAGTACTCGATCTAATTGCCTATCGAAAGAACGTGGCGAGCGTTCCAGGCTTGAGCCCTGGAATCGAGTTCTTCTCTTTTTTGCGCAAATTTGTGGCCGACGGCTATTTCACCAGCGAAGTCGGAATCAAGTACCTCGAATATATTGGAAACACGTCTCTGACCGAGTTCCCTGGATGCCCGGAAGTGAGGGAAGCATAGGCAGGTCACACCTAACCTGACCGTGTCAAACTATTGTGGGGTTGACATTTTACCCAAACGCGGGGCATACTCGGGTAAAATGTCAACCCAAGACGCACGAAAACGATTGGAATTGCTAGAGGGCACACCGGACCTTGTGATCCTCCGCACGCTGATTTTTGGATCGCAACACGGACAAGGGATCGCGCGCGCCATCCAGGAAACGTCGGGCAAAGAGCTGCTCGTCGAGCACATGGCCCTTTGTCCCGCGCTCCAGCGCCCGGAAGACGCCGGCCGCAAACAACTCGTGCAAGAAACCAATCAGTGGAAGCGCTTGACAGGGGCCATCGTGCGAGTTCTCGGGCCGGAGGGCGCGGAAGGCTAATGCCATGTTCGGACGAAAACGCAAACTCGGCGACTTTACCTCCGAAATCGAAGCCCATGTACAGCTCGAGGTAGCGCGCTTGCGGGAGCTGGGGCTGAGCGAAGAGGAGGCTCGGGCCGCCGCTCGTCGCTCCTTCGGCAACCTCATGCAAGCCGAAGAGCGCTTCTACGAATCCGGCCGCTCGCTCTGGTGGGATCATTTCTGGCAGGACATTCGCTTCGCAGTGCGCATGCTGCGCACGTCTCCCGGCTTCACGGCCATCGCCATCTTGACGATTGCGTTGGGCATCGGAGCCACGACAGCGATTTTCAGCGTCGTTGACGCCACATTGTTGCATCCCTTGCCGTACTCACAGCCGGAGCAACTCGTCAGCATTGAGGATGATATTCCTGGCGCGGGCGCCCTGGATGTGGGGTTGAATGAGCCGGAGTGGCAGGACCTCCAACACTCCGGCATATTCCAGTACGTTTCGCCGACATGGTACGACGAAAATAATCTTACGGGTGCGTCTCAACCTGCGACCGCGCACTTGTTCATCGTCGCACCAAATTATTTTGCGCTTCTGGGCGCGAGACCCCAACTGGGCCGGACTTTCAATCCTGAAGATCACTCGCCAGGTATGATGCAGGAAGTTCTCATCAGCGACGGTCTCTGGAAGCGCTTGTTCGGGGGTGACCCCAATATATTGGGTAGGAGTATACGGCTCGACACTGACTTGTATCGGATCGCCGGCGTCATGCCAGCGAGTTTTCACGCTCCGGGGCGAACGACCGCAGAAAGGAACGTCGACATCTGGGCCGCAACCAGTTTTTACGGTGCGCCCATGCTTGACAATCCACCCCGCAATAGGCGCAATATTCCGGCAGCGATCGCCCGCCTTAAACCTGGATTGACCATTGTCGAGGCGCAGAGTCAGGTAGACGCGCTTGTCGCAGCTTTGCAGAAACAATTCCCGGGAGATTATCCGTTGCAGCTAGGGTGGGCGGTGCGATTGGTGCCGCTCAAGGAGACTGTTGTTGGAGATGTTCGCCAGTCTTTAATTCTGCTGCTGGGCGCTGTGGGATTGGTTTTGCTGATCGGCTGCGTGAACGTCGCCAATCTCCTGCTCGCGCGCGCCAGCACACGGCACCGCGAAATGGCCGTTCGGCAGGCGCTCGGAGCCGCGCGCTTGCGGTTGATAGGGCAATTGCTGACCGAGGGCGTGCTGCTATCTTTGCTCGGCGGGATAGCGGGGCTGGCGATTCTCTTCTCGACGAAGAGGCTCCTGCTCCGAATCGTCCCTGAAAGCCTGCCCCGGCTCAACGACATCTCGATCAGTTGGGGAGTTTTGCTTTTCGCTCTGGGCGCTTCGCTCGCTGCAGGCGCGATTTTCGGCCTGGCGCCCGCTTTGCACGCCGGGCGCGTGGATTTGACGCATGCGCTCAAGCAGGAAGCGCGCGGCTCGACAGGCTCCAGGGAGCAGTCCCGCGCGCGCCTTCTGCTGGTGGTAACGGAGTTTGCGCTTTCCTTGGTGCTGATGATCGCCGCGGGCCTTCTCCTGCGGAGCTTCTGGGATTTGCTGAATGCGAAGCTGGGATTTAGTCCACAGAGTGTAATGACGATCCGCACGAGGCTGCCCTACCCGAATGATCCCACCATTGACAAATACGCAACGGCTGCTCAGGAAGCGCCATTTCTTCGCGAAGTACTTCGCCGAGCCAGAACGCTGCAGGGAGTCAAAGAAGTGGCTTTCGGAGATGCCGAGTCCATTCCGCTAGACGCGAGTCAACGAGATGTCAGCCTGGGCTCCGAGGGCCACATCTACACGACATTCGAGGGGCGCGACACTCAAGGCGGTCAGTCCACCTTCTTGGTGGAACGGTTGAGAGTTACGCCAGAATATTTTCATTTACTGGGAATGACGCTATTGCGCGGACGTTTATTCAATGAGTTCGACAACGAAGAAACGCCGGGGATGGCGGTGATCAATGACGCGATGGCGAAGGCTCACTGGCCAAACCAAGATCCCTTGGGCAAACGCTTCAAGTCAACTCGGGCAAATTCACCGTGGATTACGGTTATCGGCATCATTGCGAACGCGAGGACAGAATCGCTGGCGGAAGCGGATATTCCGCAAGTCTATCTCAACCTGTATCAGGCCGGCGGAAAACACCTGGCGATCTTTCTGAGCGGACTTTTGGACACCGGTGCGATTCCAGAAGAAGTGCGCGAGCAAGTTGAGTCCGTCGATCCGACGCTTCCCGTATTCGGTGCAAGGGCGCTTAACGAAACGGTATTCGCGTCTCTTGCCGAGAGGCGGTTCTCGATGGAGATGGTTGCGCTATTCGCTCTGGCCGCTTTGCTTCTTGCAGGGCTTGGAATTTACGGAGTGATTTCTTACCTCGTAAGCGAGCGCACCCACGAGATCGGGATTCGCCTCGCGCTCGGGGCGGAAAGCCGGGACATCTTGTGGGTGGTCCTGCGTCAAGGAATGGGGCTCGCCATTGCTGGCGCCGCGGTTGGGCTCGCCGGTGCGTTGATCGTGTCGCACTTAATGGCCGGACTTCTCTACGGCGTGAGGCCCACCGATCCCCTGACCTTCCTGGGTGTCGCCCTTGTACTCATGAGTGTCGCTTTGCTCGCTAGTTATATTCCCGCTCGCCGCGCCACGCGTGTCGATCCGCTCTCCGCCCTCCGCTGTGAGTAATCGCGCGAGTCTCGACGTATGAAAGCAATCCATTTTTTCACTCCGACGAAAGTCACTTTAATTGAAACAGATACGAATCTTCTTGCTGTTGGCATTATTCATCTTGAGTGCGGCCGCCTTGGAACAAGACATATCGAGAGCCGCAGCGGCAAACGCGCCGCGGCCGCAACAGTCGCAGCAGGCCCCCAACCGTTGCCTCCACCGTAGACCTCGAGATTAGCGCCATCGAAAAGCAGAGTGTAGAAGTTGCCGAAGCCATCCCGGAAGACAAATACAATTTTTCTCGCGGGAGTTTGAACATTCCCGGGAGCGACGTCACCATCGACGCGGTAAACCACAAATCCCTGTCGAGTGTGCCGCGGCCAAAGATTCGGATCTTTTCGGTCTAACGTTTGATGGAGTGGTAGCCTGCCGCCGAGATGCTCGTGGTCCGAGGCCCTAACCGGACGAACCTCAATTTCACTGGGTCGATATAGGTGGCGCTGATGTGGACTCGGGTCCGGTCACGGGCAGTCCGGAAGTAATTATGCGTCGGTTTAATCGAGCTTGATGTTCTGGTTGAGTGCGGGGGAAACTTTTGGCGGTTTCCGCTCGTCTTCTCCTGAGTGATACAGTAAATCTCGGAGTCGAGGTGTGCAAAATGCGCAGAATATTGGTCGCGTTGTTCTTCGTGGTGGGGATCGTATCATTGGCGGGGTTGAGTGCAGCGGCGCAGCAAACGCCTGCTGGTGCGAGCGGCGGGCTGACGGGCAGGTGGACAGTGAAGGCGGACTTCTATGGGACGCCGCTCTATTTTCAGTTGGAGCTCAAGGACGAAGGCGGAAAGCTCACGGGGAAGTTTTGGGGGGACAAGTTGGAGGGGACCGTCACTGGAAACGCGGTGCATTTTGTTGCAAAGGGCGAACAAGGAACGGAGGAATGCACGGCGACAATCAAAGATGGCGTGATTTCCGGAACAATTGTGCACAAAGGTGCGGAGGACCCCGAGCATCCAGACACTCATTCGTTTACTGGGACCATCGCGCCGGCGCGGAGAGCAGGTGCGCCGCAACGCCATGAGTTCACGCCGACGAAGTTCTACCGGCAATTCTCAGCGTTGAACGAGCCAGTGCTGCGCGTTGCGTTGGGAGACACGATCCATACAACTACGGTGGATGCGGGTGGAACGGATGAAAATGGAGCGACGCGGGTGCTGGGAGGAAATCCGCAAACCGGGCCGTTTTTTGTGGAAGGAGCAGAGCCGGGCGACACGCTCGTGGTGCACCTGACGCGGCTGCGCCTGAACCGCGATTGGGCGGTGAGTGATGACGATATCGTTCCGCGCGGAGTGGACACCGAGTGGGCCGTGAAAATGAAGGATGCTGGGAAAAGTGTGCGATGGCACTTAGATACGGCGCGCGGCGTGGCCACGGTGGAAAAGCCGACGGAGCATTTGAAGAATTATTCTGTGCCGTTGCGGCCCATGCTCGGGTGCGTGGCGACGGCGCCCCCGCCGGCCGCGGCTGCTCCGGGGACGGGGGATTCCGGCGGCTATGGCGGGAACATGGACTTCAATGAAGTGATCGAGGGCGCGACGGTCTATTTGCCGGTGAGGGCTCCGGGAGCGATGCTGTATCTGGGGGACGGCCATGCGGCGCAAGGCGATGGGGAGTTGAACGGGAACGCGCTGGAGACGTCGATGGACGTGGAGTTCACGGTTGACGTGATTTCTGGTAAAGGCGTGCCGGGGCCCCGTGTCGAATCGGCGACGCATCTCATGGCGGTGGGGCTGGATGGGTCGATCGATGATGCGTTTCGCGATGCGACCACGAATATGGCGAACTGGCTGACGGACAAATACGCGCTGACTCCCACTGAGGTGGCAGAGGTGATGGGCACGTCAGCGGAGTATAAAGTAAGTGAGGTTGCCGACCGCAATGCAGGAGTCGTGCTGAAGATTAACAAAGAGCGGCTGCAGGGCCTGCCGCCTGCAACTCCGGCGAAGTAGTTTGCAACTTCGGTTTTCCGCCCGACGGGCGTGACCGTTGCTGTCCCGGTAAGGGACTCTCTTTTCTCTGGTAGCAAGGGCTCGGCCAGGCCGTGCAGTGCCGGAGACAGCTCTCTTGCTCGTCCGACCTCTTTTTTAGAGATTTTCGCGTCGACTCCGCGACGGAAATCTGAAGCTGGTAATTCCGCGATAAACCGTCTCTCCAGGAGCTGCTCGAAGTTCAAAAGAGATTTGAATTGCCAAGCCCGGTCCTCGTCGAAAAGGACGGGTATGTCGTAACACTTACAACCGCAGATTGGAAACGGCCCGCGCTAAGCATGCGGCGATTGGCATTTCCGTTCGACGCTTTGGTTCTCGCCTTTGGAGCGCTGCATTACCTTGAGCACTGCCGGTAACCGCTCACAATCGTGTCGCGCAAACTGAGCTCTCGTGAGACGGACTGGTCATGAAAGCCGCACAACAACATATTCGGCTTTTCGAGGTTCTCCCAGGTACTTAAAAAGCTAAGGTTCTTCATCCGCCCCGACAATTTTAGATCCGTTCAAAAGTTCGGCTTATCGTTTGGCGGTTCCTTTTTCGGCGCTTCCTTCTTAGGAGGAGGAGTCGTTTTAGGTTTAGCGTTTGGAGCCGGATGTTCCGGCTGTTTTTTGTCTGGAGGCGGAGTGGTCCGCTTGGCCTCTGGCTTTGGGGCGGGCTTCGCCGGAGCGGGTTTCGATGGTTGCGGTTGCGCGGGCGATTCCGCTGGAGTGCGGTGCTCGGCAGGTGCCGGGGGCTTAGCCGCAGGATGCGCCGGCTCTACAGGTTTCCTAGGGGGTTCAGCAGACTTTTCGGCTGGCCCGGGTTTTTCGCCAGGCTTTGCCGGTGCAGGACGCGCCGGGGTTGGCTCGGCTCGATTCGGCTGAGCGTTGGCTGGCTCCGTTCGTCTTGCTTCAGCAGGATGCGCTGCAATTACGGGAGCGATCGGTTTGCCTTGCGCAAGCGGCTTCGCCGCCACAACCAGGGCAGGACTCCCGTGATTCACGGATGCAAATTGCTCGTGGTTCTGCGCCGCCACATGCTGCTGTTCGATCTGGGTGGACATCGGAGGAATACGTTGCTCGCGCGTAGCGGCGATTTCCGATGGCAAAGGTTTACGAGTGACGCCTCCCGGGCCGTTGTAACTAACGCGGTTAACAGTCGTTATGTTAACGGTCCTATTATTGATGACGACAGTGTTCGTCACCGTGCGGTTGTACACCTGGACGTTTGTGATTTTGATGTTGTTGACGGTGCGGTTATAGTCGAAACGGTTTCCGCTCCAATATCCGCCCTGATAACCTACGCCGATGTACCCAAAACCATAGTTGATGCCTCCGTAGTAGCCGATATGCCGGCCCCAGAAGCCATAGTGGAAGCGATATCTCCCGCCCGAAAATCCCCAATATCCCGGCGTCCACAGGACCCCTACCTCAGGTGGCCGAGCCCATGCGCCGGGCACCCAATAGTAGCCCTGCGGAGCGTAGCTCCAATATCCGGGCGTCCAGAGATAGCCATCGTCGGGACAATCGGGCTGGGAATACTCCGGCAGAGGTGGCGGGGCTTCAGAAGCCTGAAGGACCGGCTGGCCGTAGCTCGAATCCTCGGAGTCAGCGTCGTAATCCCCGCCGCCATCGGAATCGTTCTGGTCCTGACCGTTACCCGTCGCCTGTGTGTCGCTAGCGGGAGCCAGGTTGGCATCAGCCGTCTGGTCCTGCGACTGGTCGGTCTGCGCCGGTTGGCTTTGGCCGCTGCTGTCCTGGGTGTCGCTCTTACATCCCGCAACCCCAAGCGTCAATGCGGCAGATGCGAATGCCATAACGATAAAAGAAAATATTTTGCAGTTTTTGCTCATAATGTTGGTCACGCAGAAAGTTTTCGACGAAAGAATATTGCCGCTCAGAACCCACTCGGGCCCTGCCTAAGCGTAGCGACCGAGGCCCCAACTAAAAATAGGGTAAACCGTGTATTCGAGTGGCACGCCTGCGAGGAGAGGATGGGATTCGAAGGCGGGAAGTATTTCCAATGAATTAGCTGGTTTCTCCTTTGTTCCCAATAAGCGTTAGCCTAAAGCGCCCTTGGACGCCCTGAAACGCCTTTACAGATAGTACCCGCTTATACCGGGAAGTAAACAACAAAAGTTTGGAACACGATACAGATGTAACATGGAATAGCGCAGCAACGATTGTCTGTAAGCTCTTGATTTCAAAGCCGCGCAGGGCTTTGGCGAGGGACAAGCGCGGATTGAGCAGATGATCGCTGATTTCAAAAGGCATTCGCGCCGATAGCATTTTGGCTAGGGACAGCTCTGCCGCTCATAGTGGAGGCGTTCATGGATTCATCACCGAAGATCGCCATCGTCACCGGCGCAGGTAGTGGAATCGGCAGGTACGTCGCCGTTGCTCTTGTTCAAAACGGCTACTCGGTGGTTCTTGCCGGCCGCCGCAAGGAGCCCTTGGAGGCGACCGCGCTTGAAGTGGGACAGGCCAATTACCAAACGCTCGTCGTACCTTCTGATGTCAAGGATCCCTCCTCCGTGCGCGAGCTTTTCGCGAAAACAAAAGACGCTTTCGGCCGGCTCGACTTGCTCTTCAACAACGCCGGTATCTCCGGTCGCGCCATGCCGCTCGAGGACTTAACGTACGAGCATTGGAAGTCCGTGGTTGATACGAACCTCACTGGCACGTTTCTCTGCACGCAGGAAGCATTCAAAATCATGAAGACCCAGGAGCCACGCGGCGGGCGCATCATCAATAACGGCTCGATTTCTGCGCATAGCCCTCGACCTAATTCCGCCCCCTATACGGCATCAAAACACGCAATTACAGGTCTCAGCAAAGTGACTGCTCTCGACGGCCGAAAGTACGACATCGCCTGCGGTCAGATCGACATTGGAAACGCGTCGACAGAAATGGCGGAAAGAATGAAGAAAGGCGTACCGCAAGCGAACGGCACGATCGCGGTTGAGCCCACTATGGATCCCACAGACGTTGCGCGCGCCGTAGTTTATATGGCGTCCCTCCCTCTCGACGCCAATGTCCAATTCATGACGATCATGGCGACCAAGATGCCCTTCATCGGCCGCGGCTAATGGCCAGTGCGCCCGTCGCCGGCCGGGGACATTTGCGCTGCGCTAAGCGGAAAGACGTTTTCATGTCGGCAGAACGAATTGGCGAACCCCGAACTCGCTTCTATTGTGGGCGCATGCTTTCGCGACGAACAAACTAGCCGCGTGGTCGTTTCGAGGCAGATCTACCGTGCATTAGGCAAGGCCAGAGGCGCACATGTTTAGAGCTATGTGCATTTCTTTGGGGTTATATCTTCTCGTTGCAGGAGTCCCCTATTTTCTGCTTTGGAAGTCCTACAAGAAGGCGTTCGTAAGTTTTGTTTCGCCCGAAGATGAGGTTTTGGTATAGGGGACGCGTGCCGGGCGGCAACGCATTTTTGTTTTTGTTGCTTCTGCTGGGCTGATCCTCTTGGGTCTGGGTGTGTTGTTGGCAGTTGCCGTTAGCCATAGCCCATAATGTCACCCTGCGCGATCTTCGTTCCTGCTGCTGGGTGGCGGCTTGTTGTCCTTCGTTCTGTTCTGGCATAACCGGAGGGCAGCGCGGACCTGATCTGTGCCTGCGAAAACGCCGGTGGTTCGCTAAAGCGTCACGCCCGAATCTACCCGTGGACATAGCAAAGAGGAATCCGTTCAATTTCCTGTGTGGCAGCGGATGGTTTGCGAGAATTGAGAAGAGGGGAGTTGGGGAAGAATTTGTTGGTTCCTATCTGTACCAAGTTCATCTTTAGCGCTGTCTCGAGTGCAACGATTACGGGCGGCTCAGCTCAGGCAACAATGCATGTATAAAGGTTACACGGTTGGTTTGTCGGTTGCCCATCGTATCGGTCAACCTCGAAGCTAAACGGACTTTTTGCACAGCACAGGGCACCGAGGGAGCACAGTTCCAACACAAATTCCAATGGCCCAAGGAGAGAAGCGCGTGAGTGTGGTGGAATCGGGCTTCTTCAGGCAGCCCGTCGTTCGTAGCGGCGATGCAGTCCACCGACCGGAGGCACCGCCACGACGGAACCCGTTTCCGGCGGCTGAATCGCTCGTGGCTCCCCTGCGGGTACAGAGCCTCCGTGGAAAGGCAGCTCGCACCATTTATGGAGATTCGAATCGTTAGAGGCTGCCGAGAAACGCCCTTGTGGTCATTGACCGACTGACTTGGATTGACCTTGAGCGAACGGCAGATTGCGAGATTTCTTGTAAACGGGATCAGTTAAACTGACCTAGACACTTGATGCCCCGTGTTATGACGAAGGGCGAACAAGGCGATCTCAAGCCGTTTGCGAAGCCGCCTGCGATTCGTTGGCGTGACGCCGGCGACGGCCGCTTAGCAAGTAAATGGCTGCCCGCAGTTCGAGCAATGGATCATCCGACGGTTCGATCCCGTCGATGCGAGGGATCGGGTCGAAGATGATCCGACGATGTGCCTCGTCATCGGGGGCTTTCGTGGTCAATTCGACGGTGCCGAAATGAACCAGCGGATGATCGGCAGCCCAATGAATCGTAGCGTCATCCACGACGTCCTTGTCATTTGCGACCTGGACATGGATGTCTAACTCAACCTGGCCTGCCGCGATGCGCCGCGCCAATTCGTCAAACAGGTAGTTCTCGCCCTTCGCCTTGGCTGCCGCGTCGTCGAGATGCTCCACGCCCGCTTTAGGCGAAATGCGATACCTGCCGTGCCGCGCGAGCCCCTGCTGGTTGATAAATCGGAAGGCCGTCACGCCAAAATAGGCTTCGGTCGCGAAACTTGCCGGACTTGGCTTGGGCGTTTGCACGAACGCGAGCGCGGCTGGGTGTGCAGCCAAAAAGGCCGAAGGATCCCCGGTCGCCGCGGCTCGGAGAAAATCGATAAATTCCTGGCCCGTTCTAGTCGGGAAGCCGTCCGTTGAATGGCTCACGATGTCAGTATGAACGCGATCAGCGAGGTGGAAACGGATCGCGAGTCCGCGAGGATTCGAATCGGGAACGTTGTCGGGAATCAAGGGAAGACCTGTCCCGTTGGAGAATCGCACGGTTACAGGAGTAGATTCGCGCGAAACGTGTGGCGCGCGAGTTAGAGATCGCGCCTCGGGTGATGGGGCGAAGGTCCCGCTCAGCATCATGCCTTTTGCGTGGGCTGGACGAAAGCCCGGGTGGAGGCCAAAGATGGTATCAAATTGCGCTAGCAAATCGTTTGCGAGCTGGACGATCTTCTCGTCAGATGGGAGCGGCATGAGTTCCTCCTTCATCAAATCTTGGTCGGGAGCTCGCATCATACTCCATCGTTATTCAGAAATCCTCAAAGTGATCGTGAATTGGCGCGGTGGCACCTAACTCCCGATGATGAGAAGCTCATGGCGCATAAAAACGCACTGTGCGACACCTCTCCGGAAAGCGCGTTTTTCGTCCAAGTAGATTACTTCTGGACTGCCGTAATCCGTCCAGAGTCGATGCCAACCCTGAGATCAGTTCCTACAAGCCGAGTTCTCGTTACCTATCCGCATGTCCCGATCTGGGTTACTTCCGGTTAGCCGCCCGGAATCGCCAATCCAGCTCGAACTCTTCCCATAGAACATCGAGTGGAGTATAGTCGTTCCCATCGACATTCTAGGCCAAGAGATGGAGTCGCATGGCACGCAATAAGAGTCAAACTAGTCAAGAAATGCTGCAAGGCACTCTGGACATGCTGATCCTGCGCACTCTCGTGCTCGGTCCCGCCCACGGCCACACCATCACCCACGTCATCGAACGCACTTCGGATGACGTTCTGCAAGTCGAGCAAGGTTCGCTCTATCCGGCCCTGCATCGTTTGGAAGACCGCGGATGGCTGACTTCGTATTGGGGCTCGAGCGAAAACAATCGCAAGGCCAAATTCTACAAACTGACCCCCGCGGGCCGAAAGCAACTCGCAGCAGAAACAAACCGCTGGCAGGAGCGCGTCGCAGCCATTGCGCGAGTTCTCTGCGTGAGACCTGAGTAGATCCGAGCGACGCCGCAAATCAGGAGTGCACCATGAGCCTACGCCGTTTTTTTCGCAGGACCTCCCACGACACCGAACTCAAGCGCGAAATCGAGTCCTATCTCGACCACGAGATCGACGACAACCTTGCCCGGGGCATGTCCCAACAAGAAGCCCGCCGCCAAGCTCACCTCAAGTTCGGCAGCCCCGTCCGCGTTCGCGAAGAATTATGGCAAGCGAACACCGTTGAATTCCTCGATCACTTGCGCCGCAATCTGCGCTATTCCTCAAGGGCACTCCTGCGCGCACCGGGCTTCGCTTTAGTTTGCGTCTTAGTTATGGCTCTCGGAATCGGAGCCACCACCGCGCTCTTCACCGTCGTCCACTCCGTGTTGCTCAAGCCGCTGCCTTTCAAAGACCCGCCGCGACTCATTCGCTTGTACGAACATAGTGCCGACGAAAAGTTTCCATACAACGAATCTGCCGCGGGCGTATACGCCGAATGGAAAAAGCAAAGCACTGGCTTTTCTGACCTCGCGATTCTTGCGCGTGGATTCGAGTATGGCCTTTCCGGAACTGGCGGCGAGTTTCCAGAAAAAGTGCGCGCTTCTGAGTGCTCCTGGGATTTATTCCCGACCCTTGGCGTTGCACCCGCACTCGGGCGCAGTTTTACCGCCTCAGACGATCAACCTTCCGCTGATGCCACCGTTCTCCTGAGTTGGGGGCTCTGGAAGCGGCGTTTCGGCGGCGATCCCTCCATCCTGAATCAGCCCATTCATCTCGACGAAAAATCCTACACAATCATCGGTGTGATGCCGGCCTGGTTCGCCTATCCCGGACCGGGCGTGCAAGTGTGGACTCCCATTCAACATGAAGAATCGTCGAAACGATGGCAAGAATTGGACAACCACATGTTTGCCGTCGTTGGCCGCCTCAAGCCCGGTATCAGGGAAACTGCGGCTCAGGCCGAGCTTACTCTGATCACCCGCGGTCTCCACGATCAGCACCTCGATAATCCGTTCATCAGCAAAGCCGCCAACAGTAGGCCCTTGCTGGAGGATATTGTCGGAGACTACAAGACCCCTCTCTATGTCTTGCTCGCCGCGACCGGCTGCCTCCTCTTGATCGGGTGCCTCAATGTCGCCAGCCTCTTGGTCGCGCGTGGCACCGCCCGGCGAAAGGAACTGGCCATTCGCGCCGCGCTCGGCGGCAGCCGCTGGCGTCTCCTCGGCGAGCACCTCACCGAAAGTTTTTTGCTCTCCGCCGCCGGCGGCATGGCGGGACTCATCCTCGCGAATGCCGCTATTCAGTGGTTCGTCGCAACGCGACAGGACATGAATCGCGTCGAAGCCATTCATATCGACGCCCCCGTCGTAGCTTTTGCCGTCGGCTTGACCTTTCTCTGCGCTCTTTTTGCCGGCTTCATGTCTTCGCTTTCCATCAAAGGCAATCAGATTCTTTCTTCGCTCCAGGAATCTTCGCGCTCCCACAGCGCGGGACATTCACAAGTCCAAGTGCGCAAATGGCTGCTCGCGCTGGAAGTGGGTCTTACCGTCGTCCTTCTCATCGGCGCCGGTTTGCTACTGAAAAGCTATGAGCGTCTACGCTCGTCCAATCTTGGCTGCATTACGGATAACGTTCTTACGATGCATTTAAATCTTCCCAATGCCAAATATAGCCAGCCAGTACAGCGATTGAGTTTCTTCGAGACTTTGCTCGCTCGTATGCGAGCGCTCCCGGGCGTCCAGTTTGCCGGAATCACAACCACAGCCCCGGGCGAAGACTATGGTGGCGACAATGGTTTCCTCATCCAGGAACATCCCCCGCTGCCACAAGGCACAATGCAGTTCGCCATTCACCGCTGGGTCGATCCCTCTTATTTCGAAGCTTTGGGCATCCCATTCCTGCGCGGTCAATCCTTCGACCAGAACCAGCGGCTCGACAAAGCCAACCAAGTCATCATCAGCAGCTCCTTTGCTCGCCAATACTTCGGTGACGAGGACCCCATTGGCAAGCATTTGCTTACCCTCGGTGAACGCCCCTACCAAATTGTCGGCGTCGTCGGCGACACGCGCCATGAGATTGCCAAACCTGCCCAGCCGATGATGTATTTCCCGTTTTATTCAGGGACAGAAAGCGGTGGAACGCTCGCTGTTCGCGCCAGCCGAGACGTTACTTCGCTGGCTCTGCCCATCCAGCAAATCGTTCAGGAACTTGATTCCGAGCTGCCTGTCTCCGATATCCTCACCATGGATCAAATCATTGGCAAGTCCACGCTTGACGCGAGCTTTAACGCCTCGCTCGTGCTCGCATTCGCTGTCTTGTCGCTGCTCCTGGCCGCCGTGGGATTGTTCGGCGTGCTTTCCTACATCGTTTCGCAACGCACCACGGAAATCGGCGTCCGCATCGCCATTGGCGCTCAGCGAAGTCAAGTCCTGGCCCTCATGCTTGCCGATGGTCTCCGCCCCGCCAGCATCGGATTACTGCTCGGCTTGGCCGGTGGCGTAGCCGCCTCCAAGATGATCGGCAGTTTGCTTTACGCCGTGGAACCACTCGACGTTAGCGTGTTCACGGCGGTGGCCATCATCATATTTCTTGTCGCCAGCTTGGCCTGCCTGCTCCCCGCCTGGCGCGCCTCCCGCCTCGATCCCATCCAAGCCCTCCGCATCGAATGAACATCGCAACGAGCTACAATTCGCCAGAGACAAGTCAAGAGATCAGGGGGCATTGCAGGATCGTAGAAGGATGGGAACCTAAGGAATCTTGGCCGCGAATTGAGCTGCGACTTTCGTGACGTTAGAAGAGGGCCTTCAGATCGAAATCAAGTTCAATCGCGCTGGTCGCGCCGACCTATTTGGTCGTGCGCGTTCTCAACAATCACTGGTTCCACACGAGTCCGTACTTTCATTTTCGTTCGAGACTGATCAATCGTTCCTCGCTCAAACGGTCCGCGAGTTGAAAGGAATTGTGACGCAATTCCCAGTTCGTAGGCGAAGTGCCTGATTTGTTCGCGTTCGCGAACAAGTGACCGATCGAATGGTTTGCAAGTTGGACATCTATGATACGGACGTCCGAGCCATCACGAGGCAACTCCAGCATGAGAAGCGCGGCAAAGACAAGAAGGGTTTTCATAGAAATGGTCCTGGAAAGTCGCGTCAGCCTAGTTTTCGGCCAGAAGGTCGGCGATTACTTTTTGGATGGTCTTGAAATCGGCGTCGCAAATCTCGTGGGCCGGAGAGCCGTTGCTCTCGTGATATTCACCTCCAGGATGGACATATCGAATCACTCCCTGTTTGTCGACGATGAAACTGACCGATGTGTATTCGCGATGCGCCCCCTGCAACCACCAGCGCTTTAACGCGTGCCAATCGCCATCGTCAGCGACCGGGAACGTGAAGTGATAATGCGCGGCGGCCCGCTGTAGTCGACCTAAATTCCAGTCTCCTGCCGGCTTCGGGTGGAAAATGCCGATTACCTGAAGACCTTTTGCTCCGTATTCATCCTGGAGTTTTCGCAGCGCGGGGGCTGTGGCGGCGCAGAGCTCGCAGGTGTCAGTCCACCAGCGTAACAAGAGGACTCTCCCCTTCAAATTGCTGATTTCCAGAGGCGCAGAGTTCACCCAATGGTCGAGGTTCAGAGTTGGGGCCGGGGTGCCAACTAGTTCCTGGCCTTCATGCGAAGCGCCAGAAACGGCGAGCGGCAACAGAAGCAAGAAAACGCAGACTGTTTTGGAAAACATGGATAAGGACCGCTCCTTTCCAATACGGCAGCGAACTTTTTCCAGCCCGGTCGCTGCCCATCCATCTTCCAGGTTGTAGACGCTGGAACTGCTAAGATGGTTAGCAGATGGTGTCAGAATTTTACCTTCCTGCCGCGCAAAGGAGACGTGCCACGTCGTGAATCCAACTCGGCAGAAACGCCATGCTGGCTGCTGCCACCAACAGTACGGCCGCGCAAGGTTTTTCCAGAAGTACTTCATTCTTGTGAGGTGCGACTCCCAAGAGAAGAGAGACTCTGTCTTTGAGGTTCTGGCCTGTCAGATTCACGGCGGGCGGGCAATTCAATGGGAAGCGCGCGAAGGCCAGGAGTACAGACGCGAGCGTGACGGGATGCGTGTCTTTCAATGCCTCGCGGTCGGCAACGAATTCGACGCAGCTGCGGTATTGGTCCAGTGCGCTTCGAACGGGCAACAAGGTGCATTCATTCAAAAACATGGCGATGGACGCGCGTAGTGTTTCACGTCGTCGCCAATGGGCTCTTTCGTGTAGCAGCGCAGCTCGGAGTTCATCATCCGAAAGCAAGGCCAGTCCGCCGCTCGACACGCACACCACGGCGCGGAAGATTCCTGCGAGAAAACAGGCCGGTTCCTTCGCCGGCAACTCGCGAATGGGAATATGCAGTTCGCTTTCCAGGGCTACCAAGCGTGACGATGGATTTTCCGTCAAAGCTAACAACCGGGAAATCCGCCGTTGACGGCGACAGAAAACCGCAGCGGCACGCAATGGCACAACGAGGAAAATAAACGCGAGACCATAGCAATGAAGAAAACAGGTCTGGGAACGAAGGGCCATCTGAAAGTCGAACGCTTTCAAGGTGAAGGGCGCCAATCCCATGAAGATAAGTCCCGGCGTCACCGTGGTGAGAAAAGCCAGGCGCTCGGACCACGCACTCCCTGGCGCCATTCTGTCGATCATCGCCAAGATGGGACGCGACAGTCCATAAACTACGAGAGGCACGACTACGAGAGGCCACACGCTGCCCCCGTGGCTCGAGACAAGGAATTTCGCGCCTTGTAGGATGAAGCCGCTCACGCGCTTAACTCCGCTCGCTTCTTGGCCAGCAAGACTTCCAGTCGGGCGAGACTCTCTTTGTCCACAGCCAAGTCGTCAATAAGATGAACTAACAAAGGATCGCGATAATCCCTAAGCAGGGAATCGAGGACTTCTTTAACCACCCTTTGCTTGAACTCTTCCTTGGATTCGGCGGCAGCGAACGAGTTGCTGCGGCCCTCGCTTCTCTTCCTCAAGTAGCCTTTCGAGCTCAAGTTGGTTAGAACCGCCTTCACCGTCGAATACGCAAGATTGTGCTTCTTTTTGCGCAGGGCGGCATGAACGTCGCTCACCGACACCGGCTCCCGAGCAGCCCAGACGACATCCATGATCTGGGTTTCGAGCGGACCAAAAACGGAAGCGCCCTTGCTCCGGAACATCCGGAGGACTCTCATAGTGCTAAGCAGCTTAGCAGATGCCTGATCCCAAAAGCAATGAGCTATCAAAATGTGCCTTCTTCAAAACGTGAGGTGCACATCGCCATCCAGCCCGTGGATAAACTGCAGAATGGTGCTCGCTTTGGTCTCGATGACGCATTCCATCACCACCTTGCCGGCAGAATTCAGAACTGCAATCGAAATGCTTTCCTTATGCACGTCCAAGCCGATATATTTAGTGCTGGTTATAGAGGGTGTTCCTTTCCGTAGGGATTGAGCCAAGCACTCAAAACCTACACCAAAAGGGGCGCCCTTTTATAATGCGCGCTTCCTCCTCGGACATTTACCTGACCGGCGGCCGGTTATGCCCGTTAACACAGCAGCAACTGCCCCCACGAGCCGGTTTTCCCTTAGTAATCGGTGGAGTCTCGTTTGCGTGCGGGTGCCGATGACAAACCCAGGATGTCTAATCCAGCGCGAACTGCTTAACAAGCCGGAGTGCGCGCTCTACCAGACATAAGTTCCTACGGACTCAGGCGGTAACGTGGTCTGGAAGAATTTATCTTGGTACTTCACCGCGAAGGACTTCGCGAAATTCCCCGTGTT
>Ga0209380_10000555_pt1 | contig 26387 bp, 18 predicted proteins | sample HubBroMetageWFT6_FD_188347 | JGI IMG/M metagenome (GOLD analysis project Ga0209380, IMG submission 188347) | Warmed and freeze-thawed soil microbial communities from the Hubbard Brook experimental Forest, New Hampshire - Hubbard Brook CCASE Soil... | ecosystem: Environmental > Terrestrial >... | reverse complement strand
GTGAAGATGGAATGCCAGAAGAGGCTGGTCACGACACGCGTGGAATCCAAACCTCGCGAGAGCCAATCGGCCAACTGCATGCACTGAAGATTAGTGGCGCGATTTAGGGCAGTGCCGTCAGGAACCAGCGAGCGAGCCACCGCCCAGGCCAGCACAATGACTGCCAGCAGCAAAAGAAGCATCATGAGCGGCATTCCGCTGCTGGTGCTGGCGAGCAACAAGCTGCGGGCAAAGACGTGGAACTCCGTGGGCCCGGCAATTCCTGTTTTCGATTCCAAGAGATAAACGCGATCGACGCAGCCGTAGGATCGATCGGAGGGATGTGAAATCCCCGCAGCTGACTCCAGCTTCGAGACCCGAGGTTCCAAATCGCTGGGGGCCGGTACCGAAAGCCTACCATTTGCGGTGAGAACGTACTCGACCTTGTCGAGCCGATGTTGAAGGACCTCTTGATCGGTCGCAAGAGTATTTTGGCAGCCTGGGCCGTCGGCAGGAGCGTCTGTGCCCTTTTCATGGACTAGGAGACGCGCCTCGCTCTTGCTTGGCACGATCAACCTGACGAAGGATTGAAAGGGAGGAGGTGGATAGCTGATATTCACGCCAGCGAGGAGATTGAAGTAACGGTTCGTGTAGGAAAAAGCGCCCGCCCACAGAAAAACTGTGAGCAGGCTGATCAGAGACGCAGAAACGGCGAGTGACAGTCGAGCGGTGCGGAAGGCGGCACGTGCACGGGCGTAGGTTGCGGTCTCGGGAGTATGTTTCTTGCCAGCGGCCTTCTCCGCGTCGTGCGCGGCTTTATGCAGGGGAGCTAAACACCATACATGCAAGGTCCAGGCAACCAGCGCGAATAACAGCATCGCCACCCAGCAGATCGACAAAGCTGCGAAGATGACTTCCATTGTCCAGAGACTGGCTTGTTCGACGGGATCTGGCACCGGAGTGTTCAGCAACTTCCACAGAAAACTAAGGAAGAGAGCTGCACCGGCTAACCCGAGGATTTGCGCGGTGCGGAAACTGCCGCGGCGCACCGATTCGTAACGCCGCATTAGGAGAAAGAGGGCGAACTCTCCTAACAGCCACCACTCTAGGGCGAGTGCGACATCGCCCGCCCTGGTTCCTGGCTTGAGAATAAGGAAGGGAAGCAGGATGGTAGCAAATCCGAAGACGTACGATCCGGCGAGCATGAGCAGCCAACTGGTGAAGTGGCGCGGCACCCGGCGCGGACGAAATAGCAGAGCAAGAAACACCAGCAGTCCGAATAATCCTGACGCCAAGTAGCGATGGTCGAGGCCGATGTTGAGCGGCAAAACAGTGAGCCCGGTGATGAGCATCAACAGGTTGAGAATCGGGATCAATATCACCAGGAAGCGGACGGCGATCGCCTGCACCAAAGAGACCAGTCGCCAGCGAAATAGTGCGATGTGCTCGACAGTCGCATAGTCGAGAGCCGACCGCGAGAGACTGGCCAGGTGGAAGAGAAGTTGGTAGAGCGCATTGAAGAATCCCGGAATGCTGCCTTGTGGGCGGGCGAGGTCGGCCCAGTAGCATTCGTAGATATCAACTTTGCGGGACGGATGGCCAGCGGGGGCAGCGCGTTCGGTGCAGAGCCGGATGGTGTCCCATGCCTGACCGTCTTCGGTAGAGACGTAGCCTGCAAGCTGCGAGCGCATGAACTCGCGGCCTAATCGGTTGCGGTCTTGAATGTCCTGCTCGACCGTATCGGAGTCTCGGCGGCGGGAGAAGACCTCAGCGAGATAGCCGCGGCTTTCAGCGAAGTAGTGAAGAAGCTGCCGCATGCGGAACTGGATTCTCATCCCAACAGTGGCGTTTCGATCCGGCTCCGAAACCAGCCGGGCCTGTGCTGCTCGGGGGTTGCTCACCAATGCCGGCTGCAGAGGAATCTGAATCGACTCCTCGACGCACGCACCGTAAGGTTGATCGACGTCACCGCCCGTGGGCCAAGCAACACCTGATCTGACTCGCAACCGGCCCAATCCAAGGAGCATGCTGGAAATGTGGCGGGCAATCGAGAACGGCGGACAGTAGCCGACGCCATGGACGGCGACTACCGCGACCGGACGAGGTTGTTCTCCGTTCGCCATACGAATAAAGACTTGGGGGGGAAGGTCCGCGTAATAGTACTGCGCGGGTGCGCCTCTGTGTCCAGACTTTTTTTCAGAATTGTTACGAAATACGAACGGAATTGAACCGAAATAAACACGAGCCATGTCGCAACGGGATGCCGACTCCAACGTCAAGAACATCCTGACAATGGAACAAATTGCGGGTGAGTCCACCGCAAATTCCAGTTTCACTGCAACTCTGGTGCTGAGTTTTGCGGGACTGTCCCTGCTCCTGGCAGCGCTTGGGCTTTATGGTGTGCTTGCGTATCTCGTTACTCAACGAACGCCGGAGATCGGCATTCGCATGGCTTTAGGTGCAGAGCGGGAACGAGTGCTGCCTCTGGTGCTACGGGATGGACTGCGCCCGGCGCTGACAGGGCTTTGGATAGGAATGGCGGCCAGTGCAGGCGTCACACGACTGAGTCGATCGCTATTCTACGCAACGAGTCCGCTCCATGCGACCGTGTTTGCCTCGGTCATCGTAACCTTGCTGATGTCCGCCACTGCAGCGTGCATTCTCCCCGCTTGGCGCGCCGCCGAGTCGATCCAATACATGCCCTTCGGTCTGAATAGGTGCGGGCATTATATGACCTGGGACGCGAATTTATTTGATTCAGTACTTCCGATAAATTGGCGCCGCCGTCAACAATAGGTTCTTCAACGCTCCGCCGAAACGACCCGACCTGGAGATCGATGTATTCACGTGGTGACGAAGACACCGCGACAGTGCGCCTATATGTCTTAGGTGAGACTAGGAGTTGAGTCTTGGGAGTGCTGGATCGATGAGGTGACACCCCGCGGGGTTTTCCAGGGCGGTGGAAACATCTCAATGCCGAGCCGATTCATCTCTGTATAGGGATCGGCAAACTCGGTGCTTAGTGGAAAGCCATGGGCTTTCCAGGCAGCCAGTCCACCCTTCAGCACGAGGATTCGCTGGATTCCTTTCTTGCGCATAACCAGAGCGACACGCGCGCTCACAAAGCTGTTCTCCGAGCCGCAGTACAGCACCAGGTGGATGCTTTCGGGCATCACGACGCGAGTCTTGTGGCGCATCTTCTTCGGATCGGCCCGCACCGCACCGGGAATTGCGACCGAATCCCGCGGATCGCCCTCGAAGCGCAACAGGTCAACAATAGCAATCTTCGCGCCGGCATCCAGACGCGCTTTCAGCTCCTCCGGTGTGATGTGCAGCCCGTGGAGTAGCCGGTTCATTCGCAGGAGCTGCGCCAGCTTCCAGGCAAAGGAGAACAGAAGCGGAACACCCAGCACGATCATCAGAGTATTGGCGAACAACGAGATGGATCGGGTCACTTTCTCCAGTTCCGCCGCAAAAATAAACCCCGCACAACTGTACGCTCCTGCCCAAAGGGCTGAGCCGCCGGAATCGTACATCAGGAATTCCCCTCGCGATGCCCCCGACATTCCGGCAAGCGGCGGCGTGATGCCGTCCAGGCCGGGGACAAACTTGGCGATGAGCAGAACGGGAAGGCCTCTCTTGCGGAACGTCGCTCTGGACCGCCGGATGCAGTAGCCAGGGTCGGAGGCAAGGGCGCACAGCAGCCTCAGCACTCGCATACCACGAAGACGGCCGGCTTCAAACCACACTAGGTCAGCCAACAGGCATCCGAGAACGGCTACCAGCAGAATCGCTGTGAAGCTGAGCCGTCCGGTTCCAGCCAGCGCTCCCCCAGAAAGCAAGAACAAGATGGCGGGCACCGGGAGACAGAGCTGACGGGCGAATACGGAGAGGAACAAAATGGGGTAAGTCGTGTGGATCAGATAGTAGTTCACGTGTAGCTCATTTCGAGCTGAGCACTCCATTGCGGCGGCAATCATAAATCGTTAACGCCGCTGTTCAGACAGTCGTGGTCCGCGCTTGCCCGCCAATTGTTGAGTGACCTGCCTGTTGCAAACCCACCACAAACAATCCTCGCGTTCTCTTCATCACGCGGAAAAGGATGGGGCAGCTTGACTAATTCGCTCATGCTTGAGCCCCTTCGGGAGGTTTAGCGAGTCAAAGATGGCTGCTTACTGTTGCCAACCTCCGCCGAGAGCTTGGTAGAGCTGCACGAGCGACACAGCTTCTCCCTCCCGTGCGCTGACCAGGTCTAGCTGATCGGAGAACAGGTTCGAATCCGTAGTGAGAACTTCGAGATAGCTGGTTGCGCCGCCCTTGTATCGAACGCGCGCAAGGCGTGCCGCATCTTCGGCAGCATCAACGAGCTTTTCCTGTTGCTCACGAGCATCTCTCTGCTTGTTGACCGCGATCAACGCGTTCGAAACATCATGAAAGGCGGTGGCGATTGTCTTCTGATAGTTCAACACCATCTCCTTCTTGGTTTCTTCCGACAGCTTAAGCTGCCCGCGCAGCCTGCCGCCTTCGAAGATGGGCTGCGTCAGAGTACCAATCCCGAAGATCAGCCGGCCGGCGGGGTCGAAAATTTGCGAGAGTGTGCTTCCCCCCACTCCGCCTGATCCGCTGATCGAAAGCTGAGGGAAGAACTGCGCGCGAGCCACTCCAATATTCGCGTTGGCCGCGACGAGTTGTTCCTCAGCTTCAAGGATGTCTGGGCGCCGCTCCAGCAATCTTGATGGCAAACCCACCGGCAAGTTCTGCGGGACTGGCGCCAGGGCGTTCGGAGCGGCATGCGCAACCGGACCCGGATTCTGTCCCAGCAGGAGCCGCAGCGCATTTTCCTGCTGTTGGATTTGCTCCTCGATCTGCGGGATCCGCGCCGACGCCGTGTACTCGAGCTCTTCGGCCTGGCGCAGATCAGACAGCGGGCTAGAACCGCCGGACACCAAGGTGCTTGTCAGCGCCACCGATTGCTGTCGGGCTTTCAGAGTCTGCTTCGCAATCTCGAGCTGCTCGTCAAAGGAACGCAATTGAAAGTATGCTGTCGCCACTTGCTGAACCAGGGTCATGCGGACGGCGCGCTGGGACCACACCTGCGAAAGCATTTGAGCTCTTTGTGCCTCAGTCTGGCGGCGATACAGACCCCAGAAGTCAGGGTTCCAGGCAGCGGACAAATTGAAGCTCCCATCAACGATCGCGCCACTCGGGAATCCACTGGCAACTGAACCCAAAGCTCCACTCCCCAGGTCCGCGCCGACCCCAGTGCCGCCAACCGAAACTGTCGGGAACTGTTGCGCGCGAGTGATTCTGACCTGCGCCTGAGCCTCGAGTACGTGCTGCGCTGCAATCCGCACATCGTAGTTATTGACCAGCGCGGTGCGAATCAGCTCCTGCAATTCGGGTTCATTGAAGACCTGCGCCCAGTTCTCGTCGCCCAACGAGTTTTGATCCGCACTCGATACAGGGGTGTCGTCACCACCGCGATAAGCAGGGGGCCCTGGTAGCTGCGGACGAACATACTTCGGCCCCGCCGTGCAACCAGTCATCAGTAGAAGTATGAGTGCGATGGGAATCAGCAGCAGTGTTGGTGTTTGTTTCAACGATGTAGTGTTCATGCTTGCCCCCCGTGCGCTTCCGGCGAGGGTATCAAGCCGGCGGCAGGAACCTTCGCGCCTGACAGCTTCTCGACCACCGTGAAAATGGCGGGAATCAGGAACCTGCCAAGGAACGTTTCGACGACCATGCCGCCGATAACTGCCGTGCCCATCACTTGCCGCGAGACCGCCCCGGCGCCGGATGCCATCCAGAGCGGCACACAACCGAGAATGAATGCGAGCGAGGTCATCATGAGCGGCCGGAAGCGAAGTCTCGCCGCGTCCAGGGCGGATTGCACCAGGGGCTTGCCCTTTTCATAGTCGGCTTTCGCAAAAGCGACGATCAAAATAGAATTCTTGGCGGCAAGGCCAATCAGCACCACCAATCCAATCTGTGAATACACGTCATTTTCGATTCCGATGGAGTAGGCCGGAAGATAAAGTCCGGTCACCCAGCGCCGGAGCCATAGGGTGCCGAAAGCGCCGAAAACCGCCATCGGGGTGCTCAGCAAGATACTGAACGGCAGGGACCAGCTCTCGTATAGCGCCGCGAGAATCAGAAAAACACAGAGAAGCGAAAGTCCAAACACCATCCAGGCGGGCACACCCTCAGCGGCCCGCTGTTCCTGGAAGCTCATGCCTTCGTACGAAAAGCCCATTCCTGGGGGCATCGTCTGATGGAAGGCGTCTTCGAGAGCGGCACGAACCTGTCCCGAACTGTATCCTGGAGCTCCAGTAATGTTGAGCTGCGCGCCGTTGTACTCGTTGAAGCGCAAAATGAACTCCGGTCCGGTGATCTGGTTGACATGCACGAGCGACCCGAGCGGCACCTGGCTACCGTTCGCGCTTCGAACGTAAAACTGATTAATGTCCTGAATGTTCGTGCGGGTGTCCCCTTCAGCTTGAACAAAGGTCTGCCATTGCCGGCCGAACCGGTTGAAGTAGTTGACCAGATAACCTCCCATGAAGGTTTGCATGGTCGTGTAAATCGAAGTGAGATCCACCTGCTGTTGGGCGGCCTTGTCGCGATCGACTTCAGCGTAGAGCTGCGGAACGGCCGGCAGGTACGACGGAAAAGCCGCGGCGATTTCCGGCCGCTTCGAGATCGTTCCAAGAAAAGCGAACACATTCTTGGCCAGGAATGTCGGATCGTCGTTGCCGGAGCGATCCTGGAGGATCATGGTGACGCCCCCCGAGGTTCCAATGCCAAGAATAGCGGGCGGGGGAAATGAGAAGGCGAGCCCTTCGCTTACACCTGCCAGTTTCTTTTGCACGCTCGCCTGAATGGCCCCAATTTGCTCCGCGCGCGATTTGCGCGCATCCCACGGCTTAAGCGTGACAAAGAAGAAGGCGGTATTCGAACTCTCCGTCTGGGTGAGCAGGTTGTAGCCATCGGCGCCAATGACGCTCTGAACGCCCGGAGTCTCCAGGAGTGCTTTTGTGATGCGTTGAGCGGTGGCGTCGGTACGCTGCAGGGAGGCGGCATCCGGCAATTGCAGGCCAACGAACAGATAGCCCTGGTCTTCCTGCGGAAGAAAGCCGGAGGGTAGGTGTCCGCTGATCAGGAACGCTAATCCGGCTGCGGCCGCGAGCGCGAGCATGGCGAACCCGGACTTGTGAATCAGAACGCCTGCGGTCGAGACGTAGTCGTCAGTAGCACGGTCATAGTAGCGGTTGAACCATGCGAAAAATTTTCCAAGTGGGCCGGGCTGACGCTGATCGCTCTTCGGCTTGAGCAAAAGAGCCGCGAGAGCAGGGCTGAGTGTCAAAGCGTTGAACGCCGAGATGATCACGGAGATGGCGATGGTAACCGCGAACTGCTGGTAAAGGCGTCCCGTGATTCCAGGAATCGCCGCGGTTGGAATGAACACGGCTGAGAGAACGAGCGCAATCGCGACCAGCGGGCCGCTAATCTCCTCCATGGCCCGGAACGACGCATCGCGGGGAGAGAGTCCCTGCTCGATGTGATGTTCGACAGCCTCCACGACGATAATGGCGTCGTCGACCACCAGTCCGATTGCTAACACGAGCCCGAACAGAGACAGCGTGTTGATTGAGAAGCCGAGGAGAGGAAAGACCATGAAGGTTCCGATCAACGAAACCGGCACAGCCATCAATGGAATCAGGGTTGACCGCCAGCGCTGAAGGAAAAGGAACACCACCAGAATGACGAGCAGCAGCGCAAGTACAAGCGTGAAGACGATTTCGTGAATGCCGGCCGTGACTGCCTTGGTGGTATCGAGTGGGATCTCGAAACGTACGCCCGGAGGGAAGTTTGCCGAGAGCTGTTGCATGCGTTTGGTCACGGCAGCGGCTGTCTGCACCGCGTTGCTACCGGGAAGCGAATAGACAGCCATCACGCCGGCGGGTGCATTATTTAAGCGGGCCGTCAGGTCATAGGTCTGCGTGCCGAGCTCAACGCGCGCAACATCGCGCAGGTGAAGAACGGATCCATCCGGATTTGCGCGAATCACGATGTTGCCGAATTGCTCCGGTGTGACGAGGCGGCCCTGCGTCCGAACCGTATACGTAAACTGCTGGCCATTTGGCACCGGCTCCCCGCCGACCTGGCCGGCGGGGTTCACGTTGTTCTGCACCTGAATGGCGTTGATGACATCCGTGGCGGTGACGCCAAGTTTCGCAAGCTGATCGGGTTTTACCCACACGCGTAATGCATACTGCCCGCCGAATACCTGAATGCGAGCGACGCCGGGAATACGGGCCAGTTCATCCTGGATGTTGATGATGGCGTAGTTTGCGAGGAAATTGACATCGAACCTTCTATCCGGCGACGACACGGCGACCACCATCAGCGGCGACGTCAAAGACTTCTGAACCACCAGCCCTGAGGTGTTGACCTCCGGAGGCAACTGCGCCTGCGCCTGCGAAACACGAATCTGCGAGAGTACCTGATCGGTGTCGGGATTAGTCTTGAGATCGAAATCTACATAGAGGGTCGCCTGCCCGTTATTGGCACTGATCGAATTCATGTAGAGCATGTGGTCCACGCCATTCATCTGCTGCTCGATCGGCGTTGCCACAGCCTCCGTCAGGGTCTTTGCATCGGCTCCCGGATACGTGGCCTGCACCATAATCTCCGGCGGTACGATGTCCGGATACTGCGCTGTGGGCAGCGTCAGCATCGAAACGATGCCGACAATGACGGTGAGAATGGCGATAACCATCGCGACAATTGGGCGGCGAATGAAAAACTTGGACATGGGTTACCTTCCGCCCGTCGGGCTGGATGTCTGAATGGCTTCCTTTTCGGAGATCTCGTGTGGATTTATGGGTGCACCGTCACGGAGTTTCTGCAGATTGCTGGTAATCACGAACTGACCCGCCTGTAAACCAGTGCTGACGATCCAGTCGTTCCCGGCTTGCGGACCGAGCGTAACGTTGACCACGTGCACTTTGTTCTCTGGTCCGGCCGTGTAGATCTGCTGAATTCCCTGCATTTCCTGGACCGCTATTTGCGGTACAAGGAGAGCATTCTGGCGAACCTCCGTCGCAGCGGTCACCCGGCCGAACTGCCCCGGCCGCAGCACATTTCCGGGATTTGGAAATGAAGCTGCGAGGCGAATGGCCCCGGTTTGCTGGTTCATTTGCCGGTCGACCCAGACGACGCGCCCCGGATGCGGCCAAGTCGTACCATCGGCGAGCGTCAAGCTGAGTGGAATATCGGAGTGCCCGCTCAGTAAATCGCCGCCTTCCTTGCGGGCGCGGTCGATAAGGGCCAGGTATTCGGCATCGCTGATTGAGAAATAGACCTTGATAGGGTCGAGCTGGGAGACTGACGTGAGCACCGACTGCGGGTTGACGAGATTGCCCACTTGCGTGCTGGCCTGACCCGCGACACCGCCAATGAGTGATCGGACCTGGGTAAATCCAAGGTTCAGTTTCGCCGTGATAAGCGCAGCTTCGGCGGCGTGGACTTGCGCTTGCGCAGCGGCGACGGACGCATCCGCCTGTGCGGCCTGCTGCTTGTCGTTATCAAGTTGACTCTGCGCGATCGCCGTTGCCTGAGCGAGCGGTGTATCTCGCTTAAGGTTGATTTGTGCGAGGCCGCGTTGAGCCTGCGCCTGGGCAAGCTGTCCTTTCGCTTGCTCAACCTGAGCCTCCGCCTGATCGACAGCGGCCTGAAATGGACGTGGGTCGATCTGAAACAGAACCTGGTCCTTGACGACCGGAGAGCCTTCCCGGTAATTCTGGTGGATCAGGTACCCGCTCACCTGCGGCTGAATCTGCGCGTTGACGAAACCATCGAGTGTGCCGACCCAATTACCGGTGAGGGGAACACTGCTTTGGCGAACTTTGACCACAGAAACAGGAATGGAACCAGCGGCCGGCGTGGCTTCGCTTCTGCTGCAGCCCGTCATACCGGCGCTGGCGATAGCTGCCAGCGCCCCGCCCGCTGCTAACAACAGCGCAAAAGGAAATTCGGGCCGCCTGTACCTGTTTAATTTCTTCATTGCCATCCTCATTCTGAAAAGTAAACTTCTCCCACGCGAACGCGAGCGAACCCGCAAACTCAAATGCCGAGGGGCGGGCTCGGTTAAACTGGGTTATCGGTTTAGCGCCTGAACTTCTTCGAAGTGGGTCTGACTGGAAGACACGGTCCGGTGGGAGTCCGTCAGCTGCGCAAGAGCTCGCGTCCGGGCTTCTTCAACGTCCCGACGTGTGCAGCCAAGAAGAAGAGTACAGTCGTAGTCGGAGTAGTGCTCCAATACGGACATTACGAAGACAAAGCGCTCAAAATCTTCAAGTTCCAATACAGAGTCGACTTCGAAGTGCCTGTCTCGACTACCCGTCAGCTCGCCAACGTAAGGGAAGGCAGTGACAGACGAGAATGAGTTGGCTCGCTTTGGACCCGGCCTCAGTTCGCGAATTGCGCTTTGAATTATGTTGCGCTTCGCCCAGGAACGGGCCCACTCCCTAAACACGCGGTTTGATTTCACCGAGTCCTCGAGGCCAGTGACAAAACACTTTTCAGCCTTTTCCTGATCGCGCGTGAGCAGGAATGAAAGTTGGTGAAGACCATCCATGTCTTCCGCAAAGATCCGGTCGAAGTCCTCACCAGTGGCGTACTGATTTGCCTCACGGGCATCGGCCCCATTTTTTCGCAGGCACTTCATCTGGTTGCCTCCCGGTCTTTTGTGCGTTTTCTCCGGGCGAGTTGCCGCAAAACCTGTTTCGTGAATACGCCGCAGCAGCGGAATTTGACTCCTTCGCCCATGAGTTCGAGCAGCACGCTCTCTCCCTCTTGGCTGATGGTGGTTAAGTTCCCGATATCGACGACCAGTTCGCGGCCGCGGAGATCTGCCCTGGCCTTCGCGCACTCGCTCCTGAGCTCCTTGGTCCACGGTGCGATCAGCTTGCCTTCCAGAACCATCCGGTATTGGCTGCGGCTATCGATCGTGGAGATCTTGAACATGCGCTTCTTTCTTTACGCACCCCTGATAAAGGCACGGCTCATGCCAAACCGAGAAGCTTGTATCTCGATGAATTTGCAGCATGCTGTTGAAACAGCTGGTGTTGAGTGTCGAAAACTGTTGAAGGGCAAAAGTCGACAGGGCGAACCAGAGGTCGAAGCTCAGGAGAAATTAAGTCGGCAGTAGAAAAAGCTCATGCGGCCGCTCTAATCGATCACACCTAGAAGAGTTGAGCAGCGAGGAGGCGAATTGAGCCTTTGGCAGCTCTTTTGCTATACGAATGCTCTAACTCTAACCGTGCTGGTCAGCATTGCGCTGAATTGGAGTGCCCACGCAACACCGCGACCTATCTCCTGTTACCTCTTCCTCGCCCAGCGAAAGGTGACAGCCGATTGGATATTTGAGGGCATTCTCTGCCCCGCTACGGTATATGACGCAGACGTTGTGGAGTCGCTGCTTGAGCTCGCTATCGAAATTGCGTGCGAAGGTCGAGAGGGAACACGAGTCGGCACGGTCTTCACTCTGGGGGATGAGGATTCCGTGCTCGCCAGATCCAGACCTTTGATTTTGGATCCATTGTTGGGACATCCCGAATCAGCGCGCCAACGTAACATGAGCGCTGTAACCAAAGCAACGGCGTTGTGGTTTCAGAGATCTCGGTGGTACGAATCTTCTGTCACCGTGAACTGGTCGGCGAAATCACTCCCGGGCTGTGGATCAGGGAACATGCTTCCCACCTTCGCGGTACTGTAAAAGGGATCGGCGAGTTGACTGTGCTGACGCCAAATTCGGGACGAGCCGCTGCGGCGAGCTAATGCCCAGCAGCCATCACCGATTCGAAAATAGCCATCCGCGCAAGTCCGCGGCCGCCAGAATCCATTTCAGCCGCCCCATATTGCCCTCCCTAGGCTTGCGCACACCCTCGAAGTGTTACCCCAAAGGGAAGTCACTGGAAAAGCCAAGATGCTCCGAAGAACTAGCTGCGATCAGTGTTGAAGGGTCGACAGTGTCGATTTTCGACAGCCGGGCGCGAACAATCTCCGATTCTTACCGGTCATAAGTTTTCGTTCAAAGGAGCATCCATTCTGCGAACTGCAACCATCTCTGCACCGACAGCGATACGAAACGCGTTTTCATCGGCAACGCGACCCTAGTCGGAGAGAACGCGAATAGGCGGATTCCCAGGTCAGGCGTAGTGCTGAGGATGGATGCCGAACTTCTTTATTCGTGAGAGGAGCGTCGTGCGATTGATTCCTATCCGCGCCGCAGCTCCGTCTGCACCACCCACCCGGCCCTTGCTTTCGGTGAGTGCACGCACGATCTCTTCGCGCTGCCTCTGCTTCTTGGTATTCTCGCCAGCCAAGCTTCTCTCAGTCCCGCCATTCGGGTTAACCCTGCCCTTCAGCGCGCTGATCGTTTCTTTCACAATTCCGGCGAGGTCTTCTTGAACCGGCTGGGCCTGCTTTGCCGGCTCTTCCGAGTGTGGTTTGCGCAGTTCTGCGAGTGGCGGGTCAAGCGCCTTGCCTCGCGTTAGGATTACAGCGCGTTCGATGAAATTCTCGAGTTCGCGGATGTTTCCGGGCCAGTCCCAAGCTACGAGTCCTTTCATCACCGCGGAAGGAATAGCCTCAATCCTCTTCTGCATTTGCTTGGCAAACTTTTGGACGAAATAACTCACCAGCAGAGGGATATCTTCCTTGCGTTCCCGGAGCGGCGGTATCCGGATCGGAAACACATTTAAGCGGTAGTACAGGTCACTGCGAAATTCGCGTGCCGCCATCATTTTTCCCAGATCGCGGTTCGTGGCCGCCACAAGTCGAAGGTTCACCTTCCTCGTATGATTGCTGCCCAGCCGTTCAAATTCCCGCTCCTGCAGCGCGCGCAACAGCTTAGGCTGAATCTCAATCGGAATGTCGCCCACTTCATCCAAAAACAGCGTGCCCTGATCCGCCAGTTCCAAGCGTCCAAGTTTTTGCGCTATCGCTCCCGTGAATGCGCCCTTTTCGTGGCCAAACAATTCGCTCTCCAGCAATCCGGTTGGAATCGCAGCACAGTTCATTTTCACGAAGGTACGATCCTTGCGCCGGCTGCGGTCGTGAATGGCGCGAGCGACCAATTCCTTTCCCGTTCCGGTCTCGCCAAGCAGCAAGACGGTGGAGTCGTTGGGAGCGACGGTTTCGACCAATTCCAGAACCTGCTTCAGCGCCGGGCTGTTCCCGACGATGTTCTCAAAATTCATCTCACTGCGAATTTCTTCTTCCAGGTACAGCCTCTCCTGCGCGAGCTTGTCTTTGAGATCGGAAATCTCCCGGTACGCCAATGCGTTTTCGATAGCGATGGCGATTTGTCCCGCAGCCTGGCTAAGAAATTCGACGTCCTCTGGTGTGAACGAGCCCTCGGTCGCACGTGCGATCGTCAGAATTCCGAGCGCATGGCCGCGATTCGCGAGAGGGATGAAACAACTGCTTCTTATGCCTTCCGCGACGGCTATCTCGTGTCCTACACCATAGTCTATTGCGTTGCCCACAGTCGCGATTACCGGCTTCAACGTGTCAAAGGCCTGCTTTCCAGGGTCGTCTGGGCCGACAGAAACAACGACTTCTTCCTTAACAAATCCCTTGCCGCCCGGAAAATCGAGCGCATAGATTCTGAAAGTTCCTGGCTCCGGATCGGGCAGTGCAATGGCTGCCAGATCGCAGTGCATAACCTCACGAATACTGGCAGAAATTGAACGCAACAGCTCACGAAACTCCAAGTTAGAGGTGATCCGGTTCGTGAGATTCAGCAGCAATTGCAGCCGATCGTTTTGCCTCCGGGCACCTTTGAGATTCAAGCCATCATCAAGGGCGAAGGCGACCAGACGCGCGATCAGCCGCAGGAAGTCGATGTCTTCGGAGCTGTACCTTCTGGCACGATTGCTCGCGATCCCGAATACGCCGAGTCGCCGATGTGGTGTCGTGAGGGGAACGCGAACCACCGAGCCAATGTCGAGACCAAGTGTACGGGTCCATTGCTTCAGGTGCGGGAACCGTTCATCGAGATTCCAATCAGCGATGTGCAGCGGTTCCTGGGTGTTGTAAACAAGCCAGCCAGGTAGTTCTTCCAGTCGGAAATCCGAGGGCGGCAATGGCCCCTTACCCCATGCACGCCATTCGATTTCGCTCGAATTCCTCTTGAAGACCTGGACATCGAGATGATCAAAGGGAATGAATTCGACTAGCTTGTCAGCAAGAGTTCGCGCTAATTGCTCAGGATCGCGACACGCAGAAAGCGCCTCGCTGATGCGAAGCACCCCTTCATAGTGCCGCGTGTTGGTCCTCGCAGGGATCAGCAGATCTGTGCTCATGTGTGTCTAACGTAGAACTTCGGGGAGCCCGGCTGCCGCACACTTTACTTGATGATTCAACTCGCCTAAAGGTCACAACGTTTTGATCGTGGGACTATCGCTCAGAGAGACTGCCTAGTGTCGGCAAGCAAGTAATCGACGCTTCAACTTGCGGAAGTCAGCGTCCAGGGCACTGGGTTCTTCACGGATTTGTTGCGGGTGTAAGAGTGACGCAAAGATGGGAGGGCACACAGCATTGAAAGTGAAACGATCGGTCATCTTACTCCTGTTCGCCATTGTCGCGTCAGCCACGCTATCCGCTCGCCACAACCGCGAAAGCAATACCCAGGGATATGCCACGCAGTTGCTGCTTGCCGCCGCCGAGCGAGCGGCGTTCGAGCGGTCGCCAACTACTCCCGATGCGGCCTCGCGCGAACCGAAGGAGCCGCTGCAGCATTGCGTTTTTTGTTACTCTCAATGCATTGATGCGGAATGTCATATGTCCAGGGAACATGAATCGAAGTGGAATCTCAAAGAACTTACAAGTACAGAAATACATGCAGCCATTCGGTATTTAGATCCCGACGCAGAAGGCGGCGATGAGCAGCATGATGCTCCCATTTTCGCGCTCGGTATCACACTCTTGCTGTGCCTAGGCTACATGGGGATCACCTGGTTGTACCAACGGATAGACTGAGAAGCCATTTCTCCTGAGCGATTCTCGATTGAGTGGATCGTCCCTGCGACAGCCTCAGCCGTGCCGAAGCTCCTGCTGCTCGGCCGATTGCCGGCGGACCGCTACCCCGGCCCGATAATCGAAGAAATGGTGACCCACGGCCTGGCTGCAGCCCGCCAAGCCTGCAGAGCCGAGAGTCGTCTCGGCTCTGCCTGCATGATGCCGGCCCGCCGCAGGAGCCGCTCGTCGAAATCGAGACGCCGTGACTATTTGGAGGCTTGACGCGGGCTGCTGGATGCTTTTCGCCACCTCTCGAGACACCAATCCCAAGCGATGCGCGCCCTCGGCTTCAGTCTGCTCGGAGGCGAAATTGTCAGTATTTTACGGTGCCTGTAATACCAGGCAATTAATTGACGCGCTCGTTACGTTGCCACCACTGACCAGCAAGCCTCAAAAGCGACCACGCGGCCCTCATGCGGATTTTCTAGCCCCCAAATATTTACCCGGCTGGGAATGCCCTTGCATGCGGGTTATTGCATTCTCGGGACGTCGGGCATGGTCAATATGAGGCGTCTGGCATTATCGGGCGTCATCAGAGGTGCACCGAGGAGAGCACCACTCATTACCTGCGCGCTCTTGATTCTTGAGTAGAATCCCAAGCTTCTAAGCGTTCGGGAGATCGATATGTGTTTCCCTTTTGGTGATGGTGGTGGGCGAAAATATCAAGTTGCCGGTCGGAAATCTGAAGTTTGCGCTCCGCTTGACCCGCATTTCGAGCGTGGGATCGATTTGGCGAATCTCAGCCATAATGGGGTCCCAGTTCGACATGTCGGACTTATAACTGTCATATTTGATTTGCTCCCTTGAACCGAGACCAAGGGCGGTACCAATGAAATTCGCCGGATTTTCGATCGTTTTCCATGCCTCATTCCAATAGGCGAAATCGCGTTCGGCTCCCCAGGCGATCCCGAGACAGAGGCTGGCATCCCGTTCGAAATCATAGCCATTCACGTCAGCTTTACTGGGAAAGGACTGAATGCAGGAAGCGCTTCTATAGTATTGATACCATTGCTCCCCATCCTGAGCCGGACTCTTGCCAGATTCAAGGTCGTCGACGATCTCGGCGAGGTGGTCATGAAAACCCGCGAACTGCAGGCGGACTTTTTTCTGCATGGTCGCGGAATAGGTTGAGGGCTCAATCCCTGGGGATGCAAACGGATTGCTACCGTGGGATTGAAAGTACGAAACGGCCGAGCCCCCGAGTTGCGACGCGGCGTCGGACGCGGCGTTCGTCACGAAGTTCTTGTTGAAGGCTTCCTTGAATGAGCCATCTTTCATCGTCCGGACCGCTCCGGACGCTATGCCTCCAATCAGGCCTCCGGCGAGGCCGGCGGTCAAGATCGACAGGATGAAGCAAGCGCGATCGAGGTCGGCCTGGATTTTTCCCTTGATGTCCTCTAATACTGCAACCTGACGATTCCAAGCACTGCTATAGCCCTCCGCGAGCGCGTCCACGAGGAGTAGCCACCCCTCTTCCGCCTGCTGAAAGATCGAAAGTAACTGCCACGCCCTGTGAGCGGCAGGGCTTTTCGGTTCCTCAATCGCTCGTCCCGTGAATCCCATCTTGTTCCTCCTGTAGAGGATTTCTGAGTGCTGGGCACGTCTCGAACCCGTGCTCAGGCCCGTTTCGCCAGTGAACTACCTTTTTTCAGAACTGTGTTAGACCATCGGATCGGAGGAAGAGACGCATTCCAACCCGTTCAGGCGCCACAACTCGGTGGCATCCTGCCGCAAGTGCGGCTTCGTGACCATAGCGAACGGCTGAAGACGTCCTTAATCTTGGATGAACCGGCAACTCACAGAATTCATTGGATTTGTCGGATCGGAGTCAAAGCGATCTCGCCTGTTCCTTCCGTTTACTTCTGGCTCGCTTGGGGCGGGGAGCCTTCGCAGGATGGACGACCCGTAAGGTTGCAACCACAGAACGCACTATTTCACGGGAGTTGATACTTATGAGGGGGTATGGCAACGATTCGCGGCAAACTAGGCCATTTGGAATGCCTGTGTCGGGCAGTGTCTCAGAGACGGCATTGATTTCCAACTTACCAAACTCCGTTCGTCGCACCGGAGTGCCTTATCTGGAGCTCTCGCAAAAAGAGTCGCCTCGGAACAGTTGCATAGAATCAACGATTTGCGGCGATGTGGCCCATTTTGTCGCGAATCGTTGCCATACCCCTACTCCTCGCTGACCAAGGCAAAGCTTCCCCTCTCTCGCTCTACGGGCCGCTCTACCCTCCGTTCCTGCCCCCCTGACTTCAGCATCCGCCGCTGCCGATAGGACTGCGTTTCCTTCAAACGTCGCTGCCGGCAAAACTCCCGCATCGATATCCCACTCGTCGCTGACTCTTCCAGAATCCTCCGCCAGTAAAGCCGCTTCTCCACATCCGACTTGTTCCCATTCATCGGTCGATACCTCCACCTTGGCGTGGCATCGCCACGCCTGCATTCGCTGCTGTCGGGAAGTATCGCGCAAAAACTTCAGCTACCGAAGATGTGTTGACCGGACGGGTACGCTTCATCTCGTCGGATTCAGGGATAAGTTTGAACGTTTGAACCTTTGAACCAGTGATATTTCACGTCAGACGGCATGCGCTGCACGTAAGGATCGAAATCCAAGCCTCGCCGTATCGCTCAGAATTTCGACGGCTCCCGCCTGACGCCGGTGGCACCGACTACGTGGTCAAAGCCGTTATTCGTCGGTTTCTCGTCAGAGGAGCCCGCTGATGGCTTTGCCTTCGCTTCAGGACGAGATGGAGAATTTAGCCCAAACACAGAAATACTGCAAAACAGCAGCACACATAGCCTCATAGCGCACCCTTCGCCAACTGAAGCGCAAGCATAGTCCGGCGTCGGCTCATGCAATTGAGTGCAATTGATTCCGTGAACGCTGTGGCGCTGCCGTGCGACTGAAGGAGGTCGAAACTGTCCGCTGAGTACGCCTTGCGGCTTGTGTTATGTTACGCCACTCTCTGATCGTCTCGCACCTGAAGTAGGCGATGCCGCTCATTTGGCGCTGGTTTTCGCAAGCACGAGTGCGTTACATGGTGGTCGTAGCAGTGATCGCAGAGTGAATCTCCGCAGCACTCCATTCGGCAGATCGAGCAAATCGACCTCCCGCAGTCCACGCATTCGGCAACAGAGTACCTGCCGCAACGAATGGTATCCCCGCGTATTCGATCCGGCAATTAGACTTCTGCATACTTTTGCATAAACCGCGCCCGCGAGTCGAAATAGCGTTCTTTGAAACCGAGGCGGCTTCCAGTTCTGGCCCCACGCGAGGTGGATCACGCTTCACTCCTCTCCGCTTTCTCCCGAGCACTACGCTTGTTGCGCTTGTGCTCGTACATTAACTTATCGGCCCGCCCTAATAGAGTTTCGAGATCTGAGTCTTTGGCCGAACGACTCGAAACAACTCCTAAACTGAATGACAGGTGATAGTCCCGCTCTGGCGCAGCATTGGCCGCAGCCAGGTGCTCCTGAATTCTGCCGACTATGTTGGCAATCTTGGCTTCTTCAGCCTCCGCGACAAAAACCGCGAACTCATCACCGCCCAACCGGGCAACAATGTCGGATTGTCGGAAGCTGTCTTTCAATATCCCGGCAGCGTCCACCAGAGCGCGGTTTCCTGCCTGGTGGCCCAATGTGTCGTTGATACTCTTCAAGCCGTCAAGGTCGACGAACGCGATTGAGAAAGGTTCGCCAGTTCGATAGGCCAGCTTGACACGATGGTCGGCGAGGGCAAGGAAGCCTTTGCGATTGTAGAGCCCAGTGAGATCGTCAACGATAGAAATGTTCTCCAAGATCGCATTCGAGGCAGATAGTTCCTGCGCTTTGAGGGCAAGTTCGCGCTCGACTACCCTGCGTGCTTCGATGTCCTGTTCGAGCAATTCGTTCGCCTGCACGGGTTCTGCAGTCCTGCTCGCGACGAGAGCTTCCAGTCGGCTGCGAAATTCCTGAAGTTCCCGCTCATTACGCTTTCGCTCGGTTATGTCACGGGAAATTCCCATCGTCCCAATGATGTTGCCCAGGCGATCCATCAGAGGCAGTTTGGTAGTGAGGACCCAAGACTCGCGTCCATCAGGCCAGGTTTCTTTTTCTTCTTTCTCAATGATTGGTTGACCAGTGCGGATGATCTCCTGCTCGTCTGCGAACGCTTGTTTGGCATGTACCTCGGCGAACATGTCGAAATCGGTCTTGTTGATTGCATCGGCAGGATCTTTCAGCCCGAAACGATGGGCGAGGGACCGGCTGATTCGCACAAAACAACTGTCGCGATCCTTGAAGTAAACGCCGTCAGGTATATGTTCAAGGAAGACGTGGAGGATGTCCTCCTCCATTATGTATTTCAGCGGCATCGGCGCACCTTGGCGTGTCCGGCAAGGTAAGCAGTGTACGCTTCCAGGGTCGTGTGATCCATACCGAGAACAATGCAGAGTGGCGGATTCAGCCTCTTTTTTGATCCCCCAATTTTCTTCTGATCTCCCGAGCTTGTGGTATCGCAGCAGAGAGTCACAGGCGCCAGGCGCAGACCTCCGCCGCCGTTCGTACAACGTGATTCGGATACGCGGTGTTGCGGGACGCGGTTTGGATAGTGAACGCCGGAGCAAGACATCAAGAACGGCGAGCTTTTCCAGCGCAAGGTTTCGAGCGTCGTAGCCGCGCCGAGTTTTTCTCGTCTCCGATCCAACTCCGCAGCGACCGCACCCAGTTCCGCGCACGATGTCGAGTCGTTGTTACCCGCGAATCTCATTCGTAACCACCAATTCTTGAAGATGCACTGAGCGGGATCGCGGGCTGCGCTTGCCTCAGAACAGAGTCAGTGAGCGCACTCGCAATTTTTCGTCAGTTACGACCAGAAGCAGTGGCATACCGAACGGCGCTTTCTCGTAATCTTGTTTTGGAGCAATGCGGCGGTTCCGTCGGATCGTCAGCACTTGTGTCATGGGGGGCAGTCCCGTAAAATCACGTCGCTTGCGGACCCGCGAATGGGGCAGACATCCAAAAAAAAGGACTGGACACCGACGGAGCCGGCTTTCCGCAAGTTTCTTCTTTGGTTGGATGAAGGCGAGGACTCCAAAGGCGAGCGCTACCTCGATATGCGTAAGCGCCTCGTTAGCTATTTCGACCGCAAGCAGTGCGTCGCGGCCGATGATCTGGCCGATGCAACGCTGAACCGGGTTGCGCGCCGGCTCGACGAGGAAGGAACCATCACCGATGCAACCCCGGCTCACTACTGTTATATCGTGGCGAAGTTTGTGTTTCTCGAGCACCTTCGTCTGGTCCAGCCGGAGGGCGCGGATGGTTCGAATTTCGATTCTGCAGCTGTTTCTACCAGCACTAATCCCCCAGCCGATCAGACAGCCGAGAAAATGCTTGACTGCCTGGATCACTGTTTGCAGAAACTGATTCCGTGGGAGCGTACGCTGATCCTGGAGTATTACCGAGGCGACCAGGGCGAGAAAATTCAGCGACGTCGCAAACTCGCTGAGCAGCTGGTACTTAGCACTAATGCGTTGAGCATCCGCGCGTGCCGGATCCGGGATAGGCTGGAGCAGTGTGTTGGCAAGTGTTCGGCGGGATCGTGAAAGGTTTTGTCTCTTTTTGTCTTAACTAACTATAGTGGAGCAGAGCGTGACACATAAGCCCGAGGACCATCTTCTGACGCAATATCTTCTCCGTTGCTTGTCGGCGGAAGAGACAGAGCGTCTGGACGAATTGAGCATTGCCGACGACGACTTTGCCGCCCGGCTGAACTCCGCCGAAAACGACCTGGTCGATGCCTATGTGCGCGGCGAGCTTCCGGCCGAGGAGTCGGCTCGGTTCAAGGCAGCCTATCTGTCGTCACCGAAAGGGCGGGAGAAAGCCGGGTTCGCTGAGACCCTTGTTTCTTTTCAACAACGCGCCGTGGCTAGGCCTGTAGCGGTCCGCGCCGGGGTAACGCGGATGGAAAAACGTGAAAGTCGCTGGTCCCATCTCCTCGAACCCTCTCGGTCATTTAAAGCTTGGTTCGCCCCGCAATGGAGATTGGCCGGCGCCACCCTTTTGCTGTTGATCGCGAGTGGATATTTGCTGAACACTAATCGAGAACTACACCAGCAGGTGAGTCGATCAGAGTCTGAGCAGGCCTCGCTCCTGCAGCGGGATCAGCAACTGCAGCATCAGCTCGCGAGCGCGGCGGGCAGCAACAGGGGAAATTCGGGAACGGAAGCCCCCGAAGTATCCCAGCCATCGATCGATCACCTCAATATTGCTGCCTTCGTCCTGGTTCCTGCGCTTCGCGGCTCCGATGCGCTTCCTACTATTTCCTGGTCGGCAGCTACTGATCTTGTGGTTTTGAAATTGGATTTGGAATCGACGGACTTTCCAACCTATCAAGTTGCGATCAAGAATTCGGCGAACCGGCAAACTCAATGGCAGAGCGGCGACTTGAAGCCGGTTGCCGAAGGTGACAAGCAAGCCGTATCTTTCGCGTTTCGGCCAAATCTGTTGCAGCGGGGTTATTATCTGGTGCAGTTAAAGGGCATTCGCGCAAATGGCGCGGCGGAGCTGGTGAGCAGCTATCCCTTCCGGGGTGTGATAAAGTAGCACTCCTCTGGCGAGCTTGCTCCCCGCGAGAACGCTCACTCAGAGTGCTGCATGCAAAGACGTACGGGTTTTCACTTTCACGCCGATCTTCGCGGCCGTGTCGCCCGGATGAGTCTGTTCGTTGTAGTGGCCTTTCCGACCATCTTTCCTAGAGCGCTTGCGCGAGCTATGCCAACATCTCCGCCGGCGCCCCAGAAAACGCTGACCACGCTGGAGCAAGGGAAAGAGATTGAGCGCGAAATCTCCGGGAAGAACACGGATGTCTACGAGTTGGCGCTACAGGCTGAGCAATTCGCTGAAGTCACGGTGCAGCAGCGTGGAATCGACGTTGTGGTCGAAGCCAGCGGCGCCTACGGCAAGGTTCTCGCCGAATTCGACTCTGAAAGCAGGATTCAGGATGAGGAACAAGTTGTCGTCGGAGGCAAAACGGCGACGCGCTATCACCTCAGCGTCAAGCCAAAATACACTAGAGCGCCCGCGGGCCGCTATCGGATCCAACTCAAGATAGTCCGCCCAGCAACCGAGCAAGATCGAGGCTGGTTCGAGGCCCACACCCTCAGTCTGCAGGCCCAAGAACTAAACGAGAGCGGCAAATATGAAGACTCGCGACAGCTCTACGCCCGCGCTCTCGACGATGCCGAAACGGCTCTCGGTCCGCAAGACGCATTTGTTGGGGAGCTATTGGTCAAGCTGGCCGACCTGGAACGAACTACCGACAATCGTCCAAAGGCCGAAGAACTGTACCAGCGTGCCATCGCGGTCGACGACGCCTCTCTTGGCCACGAGAACCCGCAAACCGCGTTTGCAATCGAAAGATTGGGAACACTTTACAACTGGAGCGACGACTACTTGCGAGCCGAGCCGTTGCTCATGGAAGGGCTCGCGATTACCGAGAAAACTCTCGGCCGCGACCACCCGCGCGTCATCCAGTGCCTGTCGGATGTTTCTGTGCTGCATATCAACCGGCACGATTACCAGCGTGCCCTGCAAGACCTCCAGCGGGCTCAAACCATAGCCGACAAGAGCCTCGAACCTGACGACTTCCTGGCGATTCTGATCCTCAACAACATAGGGAACACCTACCGGTCTTTGGAGGACTACGATCACGCAGAACCGCTGATCGAGCAGGTCGTAGAGATGATCGAAAAGAAATATGGCCCAGACAATCCTCGTCTCTCCAACCCGCTTATGAATCTGGGTATTTTCGCCCGAAGAAAGAAACAATACGCGCGTTCACTGGAACTGCTCTGGCGCGCTGAATTGATTCGGGAGAAGTCGTACGGAGCGAAAAATTCGGAAACAGCGCGCACTCTGATCACCATCGGCAATACTTACCGCGTCGAACAGGATTATCCGAAGGCGCTCGAAACCTACCAGCGAGCCCAAGACATTTTGAAGACCGTCGCCGGTCCCTATGATGTCCTGCTCCTGCTCACCTACGTCAATACAGCCACCGCGTATGCGGCGTCCGGCGACATGCCGCACGCGATCGATTACGAAGCGCGCACTGAGTCCATGATGGAACAAAGCATTGACCTGAATATGGCGATCGGGTCGGAGCGGGAGAAATTTAAGTACTTGAAGGATGCTTCGGAGCGAACCGATCGCACCGTTTCGTTTAGCGCATTGCGGGCTCCTGATAATCCGATGGCGGCGGATCTGGCCGCACTGGTCGTGCTGCAACGAAAGGGACGCTTGCTCGACGCCATGTCCGGCACTCTCGATACGTTTCGGCAGAGGTTGAACACCGAGGATCAGGCGCTGCTGGACAAGTTCACCCTAACCACGGCGCAACTGGCTAAGCTCTCGCTCCAGGGTCCCGGACGAACAGCGCCCGATGAGTATCAAAAACAACTGAGTTCGCTGGCCGTACAACGCGAGGAGTTGGAAACTGACATCAGCCGCCGCAGCGCCGAGTTCCGTACCCGGGCGCAGGCGGTCACGCTGGCAGGCATAAAGTCAGCGCTCCCAGGTCAATCCGCTCTGATCGAGTTCGCCGCCTACCGTCCATATAACCCAAAGTTTGACGAAGCCGAAACCGCTTTCGGCGAACCTCATTACATCGCATACGTTTTGCGCCAACGGGCCGAGGTAGGTTGGAGAGAACTTGGCCCGGCCAAGGAGATTGACGGAGCAGTAGCCTTGCTGCGAGGAGCCTTGCGCGATCCCCAGCGCAAAGATGCGCAACAGCTCGCACGCGCCCTGGACGAAAAGATCATGCGGCCGGTGCGAGAACTGATAGGGGATGCAACGCAGCTTCTGATTTCGCCGGACGGGCAATTGAATCTGATCCCCTTCGAGACCCTGGTCGATGAGCAGCAGCACTATTTGATCGAGCGCTATTCCATCAACTATCTCACCACCGGTCGCGACTTGCTGCGTTTGCAAGCGGCGCGGTCCAGCCACGGAGGACCGGTGATCGTCGCCGATCCTCTGTTCGGCGAGCCAGGGACGATGCAAGCAGCCAACCCAAACCCAGCCAGTCCGCGAACCTCCGCCCGGCTCGCGGCCCGGCGGAGTGTGACCACAGCCAACGATCTTTCGGGCGTTTATTTCGCGCCTCTTCCCGAGACCGCACTTGAAGCCAGTGCCATCAAATCGCAGTTCCCGGAGGCACAGCTGCTCACGGGAATGCGGGCAAGCGAATCCGCCATCAAACAAATTCAGGCCCCAAGCATTCTTCACGTCGCTACTCACGGGTTCTTCCTCGAAGATCCAAAACGAACGCAAACGATTGATAACTCGCAGGACAAGGTGCGAGGAGCTCATCCCGACACCGACCTGGAAAACCCACTGCTACGCTCCGGCCTGGCTCTGGCTGGAGCCAATCTCAGACACAGCGGTCCGGCGAAAGGAATCCTGACCGCACTCGAGGCCTCGAACCTGAATCTTTGGGGCACGAAGCTGGTTACTCTTTCCGCCTGTGACACGGGAGTGGGCGAAGTCCGGAACGGCGAGGGCGTGTATGGATTGCGCCGGGCTTTCGTTTTGGCGGGGGCAGAATCGGTGGTGATGAGCCTGTGGCCAGTTAGTGACTACGCCACTCGCGAAATCATGGCCTCTTACTATAAAGGTCTGAAGAAAGGCCTTGGACGCGGCGAGGCCCTTCGCCAAACCAAGCTCGCCATGCTGAAGCGCAAAGACCGCCAGCATCCTTTCTATTGGGCCAGCTTCATTCAGTCCGGCGAATGGGCAAGCCTTGACGGAAAACGCGACTGAAAGCCTGGTAGCGACAGCCTCTGGCCGGCTGTCGCGAGGGCGTCTCGCCCTCGCAGGTGGCGGCGGGACGGCGGCGCCACATTTCATCTGCTAAACGGACGCGTTCTCCGGACATACAGAATAAAAAACGTGTTTCCCCGTCCCCCCGGGCAGGAAAACACGTTTGCGTAAAGCAAAGTGGCTAACCGTCTGAGGCCGTCGTCTTTGCGGCCTTTTGTGGTGTCAGATCTAGAACCAATCGAGATCGACCGACCGGCCTTCGCCCGCAATGGAAGGCCGGGTCAATCTTCCCGATAATTCTTTACGGCTTGGCTGGAGTCGGAGCCTCCTTTTTGGCGGTGTTGGCAGTCGAAGGCAAGCTGGTTCGGGCTGCGTTCATGTGCTTCATGACATGCGGGTGACGTGCCCACGTGAGGCTCTTTTCCGCCGGTGCGTTGTACAGTTCAGGATGCCGGTAGAAACCACGCTCCTTCCCCGATTTCATCTCTTCGACTGGAATGCGATGCGCATTGGCCCATGCGTCCTGCCGGATGCCTGTGACCTGCCATGACACTTCCACGCTCGGCTTATCGGTCTTGATCGCAAACTGATGATTCGCGACCTTGCTGGAGACGATGGCCTGGGCAAACTGGCCCACGACCGTGAGCTGATAACGGAAATCGCGGTTGAGGGCCTCGAACCAGTCCGGCAGAGAGATCACGGCGTTGCCCTGCGCATCAGTGATTACGTTGCCGTTGTAGATGTTCATCATGTCAGGCGACTCTACAAACGAGTGATAGAGGTATTTGTTGGCTGGATCCAGGGGATGGTCAATCTTGAACGAACCGCTATCCTTGGAGAGACTGCCTTCAACCTCTACGTTGCCGATAAATTCACCAGCGAGGATGCTGCCATTGGCAATCACGGCGTATGGCGCTATACCGACCACACCGGCGCTGCTCGCCGTGGTGTCAATGCCATAGATCGCGATCGAGTCTTCCGCTGTGTTAGTACCGTAAACTCCGAAGCCGTCTGGGCCGGACGCATCACCTTCTACCCCGTTGCCCCTGATGCTGTCTCCGAAGACCCCATCGCCCGACACGCTGGTGCCGGCGACGCCTGAGTTCGAAGAGCTGCCTCCGAGTATTGCAGCGTCGCCGGAGCTGTTGGCGATGATCGCGAGGCCGCCAGTGTTATTGGCGTTCAGCGCGGTCACGTTGATGCTGCCCGCGCTGAAGCTTGCGGTGGAGTCGCGCTTCACAATGGCGTTGGCGGTATCGTTGGCGGTCGGAGCCGTCTGCCACTTCAGAGCCAGCGTGCCGCTGCCGGTGATTGGCGAACCGCTGACCGTGAAGTCAGTCGTGGGAGCGCTGAGACCAACACTGGTGACCGTCCCTTTGCCCGTTCCCGGGAAAGCCTGACCGGCGGCGAAGGTGAGCAGACCCTTGCTGTTGATTTTCAACCCGGTTTCGGCAGGCGCTGCCGTGCCCGTGGCGTACAGCAAGCTCATCGCGCCCGAGGCCGTTGCGGTGTTGTTG
>Ga0209380_10000554_pt1 | contig 26389 bp, 17 predicted proteins | sample HubBroMetageWFT6_FD_188347 | JGI IMG/M metagenome (GOLD analysis project Ga0209380, IMG submission 188347) | Warmed and freeze-thawed soil microbial communities from the Hubbard Brook experimental Forest, New Hampshire - Hubbard Brook CCASE Soil... | ecosystem: Environmental > Terrestrial >... | reverse complement strand
GCATCGGTCGTTCAGACTGGCGTGAGATGGTACAGGATTATGAGAGCGGCGCCGACCTACACCGAGTTCTGGACCGGCTGGCCGATCTGGTGGACGCAGGTGCGGCCCAATAGCGACGCCCTTTTCCGGATCCTGTCCGACCCGACGCGCCGGCTCATTCTCGATCTGCTGGCCGAACGCGGTCGTTTGACCGTCGGCCAACTCGCCGCTGAGTTTCCCAACATGGTGGCCTCAGGTATTTCCAAACACCTGATGGGCCTGCGGGCGGCGGGTCTGGTATCCGCAACACGTCGCGGTCGACAGCAGATTTATCAGCTCGAACCGGATGCCCTGGCTGCCGGACTGACACCGTGGATTGCGAAGTACGAGCGGTATTGGTCCGCCGCCCTCGAACGCCTACGTGACCTTGCGCAAGAACGTAATGCAAAAGTCGAACTCAGGTCCCAAGAAAATGTTCGACGAAGGAGGCGGAAATGAATTTCATCGGGAGTGGGCTTGTTTTTGTTTTCTTCCTGGCATCGCAAGGAGCCGCCCAAAACGCAAAAACTCGTTATCCAAGCATGGCGCCCGTTTCGCAGTACTTGATGCCCCGCGATGCAGAGATCTCTCTCCCGCGGAGTGCAGCACCGAAATCGATCACCAGTGATGCCGAAATCCTCTGTACTCCATCGGTTTTGGTGTCCTATAACAGAGATTACGACCTTGATGGCAACCATAGAATCTCCCGTCAATTTTGAGCCTTATCTCCTTATCTCAAGTGCTCAGCATTCCCTACATGAGGTTCATGGCTTCTTGTTCGCCCGATGGCGGAACCTGTAGCGGTACAGCAGGACGAAGAACACAATTAGAACCGCGATCTGAGTTCACGGTACCGCTATCTCTCGGTGCGACATGTGAGCACTCTATGCCAAATCCCTTTGTATGTTAAAGGCACAATCGTCATTGAACGGTTGAACGAGCTGTGTGAGTTTCTTTCGCGGAGGGGTGATTTCCTTGACAATGGAGTGCGAGTCGCCTAGCATCGCTGGCCAGACGTTGCCGCAAGGCACGGGTGCGTGCCGTAGTGTGCGCAACTCATAGAGGTAAAACCTTCCTGGTACCGGGTGAAGCGGCATGAAGTTGCTGTCGAGAGTAGTGTGGGCGGAAGGGATGTACCTTGCGCCCCAGCATTTTCAGGCGCAGAACCGATATTTTGAAGAAGCTGTCCACTTTGCCACCGCGAGTCTTTGGAGAGATTCCTACGGGCTGGCAGCCTGCCAACTGGATGCGGATGCGCTGCGTAACGGGACCGTGAGCCTGTTGCATGCCCGCGGCATGTTTCAAGATGGCCTGCCTTTCGACATTCCTGAGTGTGATCCTCGTCCTGATCCCCGCAATATTGCCGAGCAGTTTCTTCCCGCTACCGACAGCTTGACGGTGGCTCTGGCGGTTCCGCGCTGGGTTCAGGGACAGCAGAACTGCGATCTGGATCCGATGCCGTCCGGCAACGCGCGTTACACCAGCACGACCGAGATGGTGCATGACGAGAACACTGGACTGGACGCCAAGCCGGTGCAGATGGGTCGCAAGAACATCCGATTGGTGGTGCTACCGACCGAGGACGAGAATCTGTTGACGATTCCGGTGGCGCGAGTGATGCGAGATCAGTCGGGCCACTTTGTTTACGATCCGACGCATGTTCCGCCGTGCTTGCGGCTGAGTGCCAGCGAACGGCTCTCTTCAATGCTGCAGCGTCTGGTGGAAATTCTGGAAGAGAAGAGCATGGTGGTGACGCAGGAGCAGCAGACCGGAGGAACCTTTCAGACGGGAATGTCGGCGCGGCAGGTGGCGCAGTTCTGGTTTCTGCACGCGATCAATTCGAGTTTGACTCCGCTACGACATATTCTGCTGGCGAAGCACCGACACCCGGAAGAAATGTTCCGGGAAATGTCGCGGCTGGCGGGGGCGCTGTGTACCTTTAGCCTGGACAGCAGTCCGCGGTCACTGCCGGCTTACAACCATTACGATTCGGGGCCCGCTTTCGATTACCTCCAGGAACACATTCTTCGCCACCTGGAAATCATTGTTCCGTCGCAGGCGGTGGTGATCCCGCTGAAGCCGGCGGCGCGGTATTTCTACGAGGGAGAAATCCGCGACCAACGGTGCATGGGACGATCGCGCTGGATTCTGGGGATGCGATCCCCGGTGGGCGAGGCGGACTTGATTTCAAAGACGTTGCAACTGGTGAAAGTGTGTTCGGCGCAATTTGTTCCTGAATTGGTGAAACGGGCGCTGCCCGGTTTGTCACTAACCCATATGTCGGTGCCTCCGTCGGCGATCTCCGCGAAAGTGGACAGCCAGTATTTTGTGATCACGCGGAGCGGGCCGTGCTGGGAACACATCATGCGGACGAGGAGCGTGGGCGTGTATGTGCCGGGGGAACTGCCTTCTCCGGAAATCGAATTGATTGTTCTGCTCGAGAGCTGACATGGGATCCGGACAAATCCAACCGTTGGGAAGTTATCGCGGATCGAGTCCTGCGATGGATCGACGCGGCTGGAACCTCGCATTGGGGTTCCAGGAAATATTTACTGCGGTAGTCCGACTACGGTACAACCGCCAGGCAGTGCAGGATGCTGAAGCGTTCCGCGGACAAATGCGGCAGGCGTTGCGGGTTGCCGAACAAGAGGCACGGAGTCGCGGGTCGAGCCCGGAGGATGTGAAGCAGGTTATTTTTGCGGTCGTGGCATTTCTGGATGAGTCGGTTCTGAGTTCCCGGAATCCGGTGTTTGCGAACTGGCCTCGGCGGCCCCTGCAGGCTGAATTGTTTGGTCATCAAGTCGCGGGCGAAATGTTTTACCAGGAATTGCAGAAAACATTGAACCGCAACGATTCACAGGAGACGGCCGATCTGCTGGAGGTTTATTACCTGTGCCTGCTGCTGGGGTTCAAGGGACGCTACGCCGCGGGCGGAGATTTGCGGTCGATCATGGCGGCGGTGGAGGAGAAAATCCGGCGGGTTCGCGGGCCGGCGGGGCCGCTGTCTCCGCGCGGCGCGATTCCAGCGGATGCGGTGCGCATCGGCCAGTCCGATCGCTGGAGCCGGGTTTTGGGGAAGGTAGCGCTCATCACCGTGGGTCTGGCGGTGGTGTTCTTTGTGGTTTTCAAAATTATGTTGATGTCGGGTGCGTCGTCGCTTTCCGCCCTGGTGGGCGGACTCTAGAAAACAGGGGGATGGGATGTTGTACTGGGTGACCACTCTAGTACTGCTCGTTTATCTAGTGGTGGTGTGGCTGCTCGGCCGGTTTTTACCGCTGCACGGCTCGGATGTGTGGATCTTGCGGGGAGTTCTTTTCCTGTTGGGTCTCATCGGAGGTGCGGTCGCATATTTTTATATTTACAAAGTGAACAAGGCCAAGCAGGCGTCTGGGGAAGACGATTCGCAAGCCGGCGGGACCGATGACCTGGATGCGTTGGTGCGCGAGGCGGTGAGGCGATTAAAGCACTCGACCTTGGGGCGGGGTACGAACCTGGGAAGCCTTCCGCTGGTGTTTGTTCTGGGGGATTCGGGTTCGACAAAGACAACAGTTCTTCTTCATTCCGCACTCGATCCGGAACTGCTGGCGGGACAAGTGTATCGCGACAATGAAGTGCTGGCGACGTCGACGGCGAACATCTGGTACACGCGGCAGGCGATTTTTGTAGATCCGGCGGGCGGGATGATGGGGCAAGCAGATCGCTGGAGACGCCTGGTGCGGCTGTTGCAGCCGGGACGATTTTCAGCAGCCCTGGGGAAACGCGCGCAAGCACCGCGGGCGGCGGTCGTTTGTTTCGACTGCGAATCTTTCTTGCAGCCCGGGGCCAGCGAGACCGCGGTCTCAGTGGCACGAAGAATGTCGGTGCGGCTTCAGGAAGTTTCGCAACTGTTGGGGATCAGCTTTCCGGTCTACGTGTTGTTCACGAAGGTGGACAGAATCTCGTTCTTCGCAGAGTTTGTACGCGGCATGAGTAAGGATGAAGTCACTGAGGTGCTGGGCGCGACGTTGCCGCTGCGCGCATTGAACGTCGGCGTTTTTGCGGATGAGGAGACGAAGAGGCTGACCAAGGCGTTCGACGAAATCTTTTACTCGCTGGCGGAACGGCGCATTCTGCTGCTGCCCCGCGAACATGAGGGGGAAAGACTTCCAGCCATCTACGAGTTTCCGCGGGAGTTGAGGAAACTGCGCACTTTGCTGGTGCAGTTTCTGGTGGACTTAACGCGTCCGAGCCAGCTCGGCACGAATCCTTTTCTGCGGGGCTTTTACTTTACTGGCGTTCGGCCGGTCGTGATGGATGACGTGGTGGCAGCGCCGGCGGTCCGCGAGGAAGTGGCAGAATCGGCGTTCGATGGCGGTGCGACACAAATCTTCCGCGGCGTGGGTGCGCAGCTGCAGGCGGCGCCTATGGTTGCGAGAAGCGGAGGCCCACGCCGGATGCCGCAGTGGGTTTTCCTGACCAGCCTGTTCAATGACGTTCTGGTGAAAGATCGCGTGGCGTTGGCGGCCAGCGGATCGAGCTCGAAGGTGAACCTGCTGCGGCGCGTCGCTCTGGGAGCGGTGGTTCTGCTGGGCATCATCTGCCTGACGGGCTTTGCGGTTTCGTTTGTACGCAACCGTGCGTTGGAGACTCGGGTGCACGATGCCGTCGCTGACTTGCGTGTTCTGCAGACCAGGACTGCACAAGTGGCGAGTGCAGGCGACCTGCAGAAACTCGATAACTTGCGCAGAGAACTGGTTGATATTTCAGACTATGAAGAGAATGGGAGGCCGCTCGGTCTGCGTTGGGGCTTGTATGTGGGCGATCAGATTTATCCGGACGCAAAGCGAGTTTACTTCCAGCGTTTCCGGCAGCTTTTGTTTGCGGAAACGTCCAAGCGACTGTCTGACAATTTGGAAGCTGTAGCGGGTAAGTCGGCGGCAAACGCGCCGAACGATGCTTATGAGAAGACCTACACCGATCTGAAGGCGTATCTGATCACCACAGAACCCCCCGATCACGACAAGAGCACAAAGGAATTTCTGACGCCGGTTCTGATAAGCCACTGGGTGGCCGACCGGGACATCGACAAGGACCGAAAAGATCTAGCGGCGTTGCAGTTTGATTTCTACGCGACGGAACTGGCGAAGGAGAATCCGTTTGCGACGGGCAATTCGAAGATGTTGATCGAACAGGCACGGGCGTATCTGGCCCAGTTTGGCGGAATCGATCGATATTACGTGCAACTGCTGTCGAAGGCTTCGCAGAAGAATCCTGACATGAGTTTTAACGACCAATACAAGGATTCTGTCGGCATTATTGCGAGCAGCCATAAAGTGAAAGGAGCGTTTACGCGCGGGGGATTCTTGTTTGTGCAGGATGCTTTGAAAAATCCTTCGCTTTACATGAGCGGGGAGGAATGGGTCTTGGGCAAGGTGGCCACGCAGGCGATCGATCTGGGAGTGGTGCAGCAAAAGTTGACCGAACGCTACAACCAGGATTTTGTCACCGAGTGGAATACCGTGTTGAAGAGTTCGTCCGTTGCGGGGTATGCGAGCAACGCCGACGCGGACAAGAAACTGGAAAAGCTTACCGGGCCGACGTCTCCTTTATTAGAGTTGCTGTATTTCATTTCGCATAACACGGACGTGGCTCCTGCGGATGCGAAGGCGCACTTTGCGCCGGTGGCGGCGGTTGAGCCTGCGGGACCGGCGGACAAGGCGCCGGATCACTACGTAGTTGGGTCGAACAAAGATTACGTAGAGGCGTTAGGCAAGTTGCAGTCGGACATTCATGCGCTGGCACAGAGTCCGGGTTCGCCGGATCCGGCGCAACTGACGCAGGCAGGGGCCTCTGCGGATGCGGCTTCGAGCACGGTAACGAAAATCATTGCGTCGGTGCCGGTCGATCAGCAGTTCGCAAATCAGGATCAAGTGCGGCGATTGCTGGAAGAGCCGATCAAATCTGCTGAAGCGTTGCTGCGGCGAGGTCCAATCGACATTGCGAACGGGGCGGGCAAGGGATATTGCTCGCAGTTCGCTGGAGTGATCAGCAAATATCCGTTCGATCCCAATTCAGCTCAAGACCTGTCGATGGATCAGCTTTTCGCGCTTTTCGGGACGACCGGCGATGCCTGGAAAAAACTGAACGACGATGTGAAACCGTTTGTGCTCAAGGTGGGGTCGAAGTTTGTGGCCAATCCGCAGGCCACGGTGAAAGTGTCGCCCAATTTTCTCGCGTTCTTGAATCGGGTTGGCGGGTTGAGCGACACGTTGTATCCATCGGGATCGCAACCTCCGCACTTTTCTTACACGCTGAAACAGTTGCCCAGCAACCTGGAGGGCGTTGAGGTGAAGATTGGAAGCGAAAAACTGGCGGGAGAGGGCGCGCAGAAAACATTTGTATGGAGCGGAGCGCCTGAGGACATCCTGGTTTCGACGAAGGGCGGCGATACGCTGGATTCTTTCAATGGTTCATGGGCCGCATTCCACTTCGTCGCGAGGGCGCATAACCTTGGGGGAGGGAAGCTGGAATGGGTGAACGAGACGAACGGGAAGCCCATCATCCTGGCCAACGGAAAACAGAAATCGTTTGACTACCAGTTGCAGGTTTCGGGCAGCGAGAACCCATTCTTCGATCTGCAGGGCATGCGCTGCGTCGGGCAGGTGGCGGGGCGTTAGCCGACTGGTTTATGTGGAAGCTTTCTGGCCGCTGGAGACTGATAGCTTGCTGAAGATTCGATCCTTCCAGGAAGGGTGCACTGCGCGGATGAGGAGGCAGGTAATGTTGTCGTCGCTGCCGCCACTCTTCGCGGCTTCGATCAGATCGGTGCAGGCCTGTTCGAGTGACTCCTGATTGACGGCCTCGGCCATCCTCTCCTCTTTGACGTAGCGCGACATGCCGTCACTGCACAGGAGCAGGACGTCGTCAGATCTAAATTCGTGATCGGCGAGGTCCGGTTCAACCGTATCGTCGGTGCCCAGAGCACGAACGATGACGTTTTGCATCTTGGATTTTTCTGCTTCTTCCAAACTGATGAGGCCGCGCCGGACCTGCTCCATTACCAGAGAGTGATCGTTGGTGAGTTGTACGACGTCTTTCTCGCGGATCAGGTAGACGCGACTGTCTCCGACGTTGGCAACGGAAAACAGGTTGCCTTCCACTGCGACGGCGACAATGGTGGAGCCCATGCCGGTATGAGAAGGATCTCGCGCTCCGGATTCGTTGATCACCTGATTGGCCAACTGAATGGCGCTGGCTAAGTCCACGGCGCGCGGCGAGACGCCTTCGAAGCGGGCTCCGCCAACGGGCGCAACCTGCCGGGATTTGCGAAAGTAGTCGAGAACGGTATCGACACCCATTTTGCTGGCGAGTTCTCCGGCTTGTTGTCCGCCCATGCCATCGCAGACGACGAAGATTCCCTGGCGCAAGTCGTATCCAAAGTTGTCTTCGTTGTTCTTACGTACGAGGCCGATGTCGGTATTGCCCGCGGCTTGGATGACCAGGCTCATGGCGTGAGAGTAAGCGCTAAATCCTATCGCACTGCAAGCTTTGGGTAAACAGGGAAGGAAGTGTAATCCGCATTGGAAGCTTGGTTATCAGCCGAGTACGAACGGTGCGTACCTGCAGAAGAAGTCGTGCAGCAGAGATGGAGAGCAAATTTGTGGGCAGACGGAGGGATTCCTGGCGGCTCTACTTCTCGACTCGTCCAAACACTCTGCTTTTCTCAGCTTTCTTGCTGAGAGCCTGCCATTCATTCTGTAAATTGCTGCTGGCGTATCCGGCGAAGGACTTCGCAGCCTTGAGCGCACGGGCTGCCTGTTTCGAGTCTCCGGCCTCCATGGCGGCTCGTGCCTGTTCGAGGGCTGAGGAAAGCTGACGATCGGCCATCGTCTTGCGGCGCGATGTGTAAACCGGCACGATGCGGGTCAGGAGTGACGATTTCGTGTCTAGAGCGGGGAACGTGCCGGCGTCGAGCTCTGGGCGATCGAGGGCAGCGTACGCTTTGCCTACAGCCTGCAGCGCGGCTAGTTCATAGTCGTTGGCTTCACGCAACCGTCTCAGAGCCGTTTGAACAGGCTCGGAGTGCTGCAGCGACGACGGCTGCGATTCCAGAAAATTGATGGCCTCTGCGTATTGTTCCTGGGTGCTGAGGGCTTCAACCGTTTGCAGCGAGGCGTCGATGCGATGCTCGAGCGATTGCAGCCGGTTCCGGGCATCCTCCAGGAGAAAGAGAAGGGAAGCGGCTCCGGGTTCTTCGGCGACCGGAGTGAGGATCTCGATGACGCGGCTGTAGGATTCCTGTGTCATCAGGCCTTGCGCCTGCTGAAGCAATCCCTGAAAGCGGCTGTCGTGGAGCCGGTGATCGGCCTCGTGTCGCGCGAAAGCCATGAGCTCGGTGATCTCCGGACAAGCAAGGCCTTCCTTCTGGCAGGATTCGAGGAGGCGCAAGGCTTCGACGTATTTCCCGCTACCGAGCGCTTCATGCGCGCGCGTCAAGTATTGCGCAATAGCCTGTTCCCGATCTTTTTGTGTTATCTGCCCGGCGATACTCGACTCAAGAGCCAGGAGGCGCTCATTTCCGGGAGCTTGCTGCAGTTCGTCCCGCACGAGGCGCAGGGCTTCGTCTGGCGAGGTTTCCAGCAAGCCGCGGCATTGCACCGCGAGCTGATCAACGCGCCGTCGCATCTCCGCTTCTCGCAGCTGTCCTTTGAGTTTGATGAGCATGGGCTCGGTCGGCATGCGTCCGAGAGCCTGGTCGACTAACTGCGCAGCGCGAGCAATCTCCTCCGGAGTGGAGGCGAGCGAAACCTCGTTCTGCAGCTCTTCGAGGATGCGGCGCCGATGTTCCTGGTCGCGTCCGGACTTGGCTGCGGCTTGCAACTTGATCAGTTCGGGATTGGATGGATCGACGCGTTCGACCTGGGCAAGCACCTCCATGGCAGCGGTGAAATGGCGCGCGCCGATCTCCCTGCGGGCATTCTCCAGTAGCTCCTGGGCTTTCGCCTGAACAGCGGCTCCTTCGATCAAACGGGCGAGAGCAACGTGAGCTGCGCGGACGCGGGAATCATCGCTGTCGACTTCGCGAGCCTTCGCGATACCGGCTTCCGCGCCCTGCAGATCGCCACGATCGCGGGCATTTGCCGCCTGTTGCAGGTAGCCGTCGATCAGTTCTCTGCGCTGCTTCTTCTGGCGAACCGTTTCCAAAAGCTCAGATAACTCCGAATTTGCGGGATCGAGTCGGCACGCCTCCTGCAGATCCTGGAAGGCCTCTTCGTAGCGCTTGTCGCGGGCTGCTTCTTCGGCTTGAATCCGCAACTGGCGGACTTGTTCGGCGCGCTGCCGTACGTTGAGGTTTTGTTGCACCTGCGCAATCAATTGGCGCGCTTTGGTGTGCTGGCTATCGACTTTCAATAAGCGAAGCAGAAGATCGCGAGCCGTCGTGTATTGATCTTCTTGCACCAGGCGCTCGGCCCGCTGATACCATTCTGCAACTTGCTCTCGCTTCAATTCGTCGGCTAAGGAGGCGACTTCGGTCGCCATCTCGTCGGCTGTGGAAAAACGGTCGCTTGGATTTTTCGCAAGCGCACGCTCAAGAATGTCATCGAGTACGGCCGGATACTCGTGGAGGAACTGGCTCAAAGGAGGATGTTTTTCGGCCAATATTTTCTGCACGATGCTGTAGTCGCCGGTGAACGGAAGCTGTCCGGTGAGAAGCTGAAACATCATGACTCCGACGGAAAAAATGTCGGAGCGACCGTCGAAGGCTTCGTCTTTCAGGCGCTCGGGCGCCATGTACTGGATAGTGCCGATCACATGCCCGGTGCGAGTGAGGCGGCCGTCGGTTTTGTCCTGGCGGGCGATTCCGAAGTCGAGCAGTTTAGCAACGCCATCAGGCTGCACGATGACGTTGGCTGGCTTCACGTCGCGGTGAATCATGTCATTGCGATGCGCGTATCCGAGCGCATAGCAGACCTGCTCGATGATCTTCAGCTTGTAGGCTAGGGTTAGAGGCCGGTTGGACTGGATAAGCTTGTCCAGCGGGTCGCCGGACAGGTATTCCATGACAATGTAAGGGAAGCCGTCCTGCTCGCCTAAATCGTGAACGATGACAATATTGGGATGCCGCAGAGCACCGGTTTTGGCGGCTTCGCGATAGAAACGCTGGAGCATTTCCGGGTCGCCGCTCAGGCCCTCGGTGACGGTCTTGATTGCGACCTCGCGATTCAGTTGGCGATCGAAAGCGCGATAGACGAGGCCCATGCCACCGCGACCGAGAAGATCGATCACTTCGTACTTTCCAATGCGCTTTATGGTTGGAGCGGCCACGAGAAATCGTTTGTTGCTTATCGGAAGGTGCGGGGGGGGCACCTTCTAAAATGGCAGGTTGGCCACCGATGCCAACGCCCTAATATCCGATCCAGTGTACTACCGACCGAGCCGGGGAACCAGCCAGAAGTAAATGGGCCCGATCATGCGGCGCTGCCCGCCCAATTCATGTTGAATTGTTCGCGAAGGAACTTCTTGGCCTCTTCTCGCTCTGTTGTCTGAGCATCCGGGGTTGAGTTCAGGTAGAGAATGTAGGCTTCCGCGGTGCCGTCGGTATCTCCGTCCATGAGCCGCTTGCGCGCTTGCGCCAGAATTTTGCTGGGAAGTAACTCGACCTTCTCTCTCACGTCTTTAATCAAGGCGATGCGGGCGGCGATTTCCACATCGGTGAGGAACTGGGCTTCGTCGGGCGGTGAACCAGCTTGTTTGACGTTCTTGGTGTCCTCCGATTTCACGTTTTCGAGCACGATAAATTGCTTTTGCGCCGTGTTCTTGACCGACGGAGTGGTGGCAATGGTGTTGCCGTTGGAGTCGACGATGCGAAATCCGACGTCGACGACGGCGCTCACGTCGATCGTTTTTTTTGTATAGCTGTAAGGTTTAACAACATCGCTCAGTGTAGTCTTGGGGATGGAATCGAGCTTGCGATGGGCGGCCTCGACTTTGTTTTGCGCTTCCTCAACACTGGCGGTTGCGGTCGCGATATCCTTCTTCTTGCCGTGCGCCTGGGTTCCTTCTAACAGCTTTTGGGCTTTCTGCAAGTCGAGGGTTGCGGCTTCGTAGTCGCGATTCGCCTGATTCCAATCTTCGTTGGGTACTTCTCGTTCAGCTGCACGATACTCGGAGTCGATGGACTCTATGCCGACTTTTGTGACCGGCCTATGCTCGATCACGTCACCGATTAGCTGAAAGTTTGGCTCGACTGGCGTGGTATCGGCGGCGCGGACGATTCGGACGGGGAGGTCGGTGGTCTCAAGACCGGTGGCGATCGCGTCGGAAAGCTGATCGGCGAAACCCGCGCTGTCTCGACGCGACGTCTGGTCGCGGAATACCACCTTGATCGAGAGCGTGGAACGTACGTTGTGGATGGCAGAATTCTTGGTGCGCTCGTCGCGAATGTCATCGCGGTTCGACTTGTACTGCTGTGCTTCGTTCAAGTAAAGCCAGGCCAGGCCGACGCCGGATCCGAGAGGCTTCTCGAGATAGCGTTTCGCCTGCGCGACGTAGTAGTCACTGAGAGTCTGGGAAATCAGATCGAGGCGCAGCTTGAGATCCTGATCGTCGGGCTCGAGAGTGCTGGCGCGCCGCAAATAGTCATATGCTTTTAACACACCGAGTTCGTCGGCCCGTCCCTGAATCGGGGTGTGCGCATCTTTCAGTTTTTTCGCCCCGTCCGACGCGCTCTTGACGTAGTCGGGTTCGAGCAACTGCATCTGGTCTTTCACCAAGGCGCGCTGGGCGTCGGGAAGGTTGGCGAGAACTTCGTAGGCTTCAATCGTTTGCTTCGCTTGCTGGAAGGCGGCGCTTTGCTGTGAGGCGGCATTGGCGGCCGCCTGGTTCGTGGAGGATTGGAATTCCGATTGGGCCTGCTTCAGGGCTGCAGCTGATTCGGAACTGGGCTTGAGGTCTGAGGCTTTCTGATACTCATCGACGGCCTCACCCCACTTCTGATCCGCGACGGCGGCCCTGCCCCGATCGAAGTGGTATTTGTAGGCCGCGTCGATGATGGCGGAGATGCGCGGCTCTTCCGGAGCAAACGCTCGAAACTCTGAGACTGTTTTAATGGCTTCGTCGTAGTGCCGGGAGGAGGTCATCGACTCTGCGCTGCCGAGGGCAGTCTCGACGCGCTTACTCTCGGCTGCGATAGCGCTATCGAGAGTCGGGCCCTGGTCGAAATGGGGATCGACTTCCAAAGCATGATCGATCAACTGGCGCGCATTGGCGAGATGGGCGTATCCGGCGGTGTGCCCGGCGAGCGCTTGCTTGTAAGACTGGAGCTCGGTGCGACCTTTGTCAGCAATGAGCACCAGTTCCCGGTGAGCGTTCTCTCGGAGTTTGGCAGCGCCCTCGTTGGCAGGGAGAAGTTCGCGCACCTGATCGGCGCGAGAGTAGGCAGTCTTGAGTGCGGGATAATTGGGCGAGTTGGTGGAAGCTGACTTTTGGTAGGCGTTGAGTCCCCCTTCGCCCTCGTTCAACAAAAGTTCTGCGAGAGCTTGTTTCGCGGAGCCGGTATGGGCGGCTTTGGGGTTGCGCGCCAGGTAGTCCTGCCACTGAGAGACCGAATGAGCCCGAGTCGCGCGAAGATACTCGCCCAGTTCGCTGTCGGGCACTGAAACGAAAACGATATTTACGCCTGGTTTGAAGGGGGGAATGGCGGTGGTGCCCGCCGGCGACGAACTTACTACCTGTCCCTGCAACACAGCCTGGTCCGCCAGTTGAGCGGGTGTGAAAGATCCGTCTTTGTCGAACTTCAAGTTGGATGGAACCACACAATCCGCCGCCGACCCGCGGGTAAGACTCATCGTTCCGCTGGCGTCCCGCTCCAGTGAAGTTACCGAGGCGTTGAGGGATATCTTTGCGAGCTTGCCATAGGCGGACTTATTGATCGTGGTTGCGCCGCCGCAGGCACGTACCTCAGCTTTGCCATTGATCAACAGTCCGGTAACTTGTACGAATGCGGCGCCGTTCGGCCCGTCGAAGAGCTCGATGACGGTGAGTGGAGCATCCTTGGAATGGACTGCAAGACCTGTGAACGCAAGGAATATCAGGGCGATGGAAGCCCTCTTCACAGAGGACAGCAGACACAGATCTGCAGGAAACATCCGACGTTGCGGCATAAATTCCCCGAGGTAAAGGCAAATGCCACAGATTCGCCTACGCAGGTGTTCCGTATCATACTCACGGTTTCAGCGAAGTCAAGCCTGCCTAAGTGGAAGTAATAGGGCACGATAGTGCCAGAGAGCGAGAGCCGGGAGTGTTTGCTTGAGGCTCTGTTTTGGCGTAACCTACAACCCGAGTTCAAGCCGGTTCGAAACCACGCGAAATATGACAGCGTACCAGCAGAAAACCGACAGCCGGGAATTTGCGGTTGCCAGTTCCGGACAGCCCCCAAGTTCCGAGGGCGGAGGTCCGGCTGCGGATGCGACCGACATTGCGATTCGTCTTTGGGGCTCCCCTGGGCCGGGCCGCGGTGTGCCGTTGACGTGGAAGAGCGGAAGTGTGTTGGTCTACATGATCGCGGACCTGGTGTGCGCGAGCGGCGGCCGTGTGGTCGAGGAGTCGTCCGAGATCATGGCGGCGCACTTCGCCGGCTCGCGGCAAGCCCTGGTAGCGGCGAAACGGATGCAGACCTCGATCCTGGAGTTTCTGGCCTGCCGTCCGGAAGAACGGGTTGGGGGAGCAGTTCTGATCTATCAGCCGAGAACCTCGGTCGCGACCGGATTCAGCGGCGAGATGGTGCGCCAGTCGCTCGGACAGGCGAAACCAGGCCAGATTCTGTTGGCGGAAGACATCTCCAATCGCTTAAGAGAGCTGCCTGGCATTGAGGTGAGCCCGGTTCCTGCGCTCGCGACACTCAGCGGAGATGAACAGTCCGGGCTCACTGAATTGGTGTGGATGACGCCGGCGCAAAGCGCGCTTCTGCAAACGTCGGTCGGTGACGACGCCGAGTCAGAAGGGAACGACCAGCCGACGATGGGCGCGACGGTGATCGTGGATTCTCCTTTTGCCCGACGAGGGCCGATCAGGGAAACCGTGCCGCCGGTGATGGGGCCGGTTGAAGTTGCATCGAGCAAGGGCGGAGAAGCTGGTTCGCGGAGAGCGAGCGAGGTCGTCGCTCAAGATCGCGCCTCGGCTTTTGAGGAACTTCGGAACAGTCCGAGCCGTTCCTTCGAAGAGGGGCTCGATGAATTCGAAGAAAAACCGCTCATCACGCGCAGCAAGATCATCCTTGGTGTGGTCGCTCTGGTTCTGCTTTCGGCGGTGATTGCAGTCCTTAGCCGTCCGAGGAAGGTTTCGAGAGCGCCGATTCCACTGCAGCAGGACCAGACCGGCCCCACGGAGATCCCGGACAAACCACCGCCGGCTAAGGCGGGAGCTGAGACCACGACGACGCAGCCGGTATCGAAGACCGTCAAAGCAGAAATCGCGAAGCCACAGATGGTCAAATCTCCGGCCGGGAAACCTCCGATTCCTAAATCGGGGGCGAGAGTGGCGGCGACACAGCCGCAAGTGCCCGACAGAGTGTCTGAGGAAAACCGCGCCAAGAGCGTGACATTGGAGGAGCCGCCCGCTTACGCGGAATCCGGAGGCGTGTCGTTGAAAGACATTCCAGTTCTGATCAAAATGGCCCAACAGGATGCCGGCGCGGGCAACTACGACAAAGCGCGGACCGAATATCGCAAAGTTCTAGGGTTGCAACCTGGCAATCCGGATGCAAAAGAAGGCCTGCACAAGCTCGATCTCATTCAGAAAGACCAGCAGTGACGGCTCTCTGGTCTTCTCGGCTGGTCGCGGATTCTAAATCGCTGAAATTGGGTATGGCCAGGTGGCTTCCGACTCAGTTGACTCGGGGTTCGTTAAGAGCTCGAGCCGCAAAGTCGCTAACAGCCGCCGCAAAGGGCGGGAAAAAGGCCGGTGAAGATCGCAGTAGGTTTTAATCAGAGATTCGCGGAGTATCTCAAAGAAGGGTCCCTCCCCAGGAGTCGTCCATGCGGAAATCTTTCGACTTCGGTGCTGTCAACCTGACGGCTGGCGAAGATAGCGCGGGTGCTCGTCCGTCTGAGGAAACCCCGTTTCGGATCGCGATTCTAGGTGACTTCAGTGGACGCGCGAACCGCTGTATCTCCGATGCGCAGACGGTCGGCAAGCGGCGCCCGCACTTGGTGGATCGGGACAATTTCGACGACGTGCTCTCCCGCATGGGTGCTGAAATTCAACTGGCAATTGGGGATGACTCGGTACACTTGAAGTTTTCTGAGCTCGATGATTTCCATCCGGACAAGATTTTTCAGCAGCTGGAGGCTTTCGGCAAATTGCGAGAGCTGCGGAGCCGGCTCGAAGATCCGTCAACGTTTCAGCAGGCGGCTGATGAGCTGGGCTTGCCGCCCGCAGGGTCGACGCCTGCTGCGCCAAGGCCCGAACCCTCGGCTGCGGTCGCTCCAAGCGCCGCGCGGCTGGCCTCTGGCAGCCTGCTCGACGAGATGGTCGAGCAGACGGAATCGCGCGTTGCCGAGGAGCGATACAAACGCAAGCCCGATGAAGTGCGCGAGTTCGCCGAACGCGTCGCTGAGAAGCATCTGGTGAGCAAACCTGATCGACGACAACCTCAGATCCTAGCTGTGATGGATCTCGGTATCGGCGCTTTAATGCGGGCGGTTTTGCATGACCGGGATTTTCAGGCGCTGGAGGCAATCTGGCGGGCAACCTACCTTCTGGTGCGGCAACTTGAAACCGGTTCCCGGCTCAAGCTTTATGTGATCGATATCTCGAAGCAGGAACTGGCGGCGGACCTCAAAGGCGCAACCGACTTGCGAGATACGGGAATTTACCGGTTGCTGGTGGAACAGAGTGTCGGAACCCAAGGGGCAGAGCCCTGGGCGATCCTGGTGGGGAACTACAGCTTTGGTTCGGAGGGCGGGGATGCGGAAGTTCTATCCCGAATGGCCGGGATTGCGAAACGAGCGGGCGCACCGTTTCTTGCCGAAGGCAACGCCGGTTTGCTGGGCAGCTCCTTTCTGGCGTCGGAGTCTGACGGCTCTGTGCCGCATCCACGGGGGTGGAAGATGCCCGCAGATCTGGCCGCTCGTTGGGCCGACCTCCGACACCATCCCGACGCAGATGCGGTGGGGCTAACGACTCCGCGATTCTTGCTGCGTTTGCCATACGGGAAGAAGACGTCTGCCCTGGAATCGTTCGACTTCGAAGAGTTTGAGGGGACACCGGTTCACGAAGCTTACCTGTGGGGGAATCCGGGGTTTGCGGTAGCGCTGTTACTGGCCCAGTCTTTCAGCGAGGCCGGATGGGAGATGCGTCAGGGTGCGATGAGGGAAATCTCCGGGCTGCCGCTGCATGTTTATCAGAACGACGGTGCGTCTCGGGCGAAGCCCTGCGCAGAAGTTCTTTTGACAGAGGATGGGGCGGAGCGCTTACTGGAAGAAGGCTTGATTCCGCTGGTTTCGGTCAAGGACCGAGACGTAGTACGAGTCATCAGGTTCCAATCGATTGCGGATCCGTTGCGAGGGCTTGCCGGGCGGTGGGCGGGATAATCTTCGCGCCAAACCGACTCCGTCATAGAATACCCGCCTAGCTTCTTTCGCATCGAATCTCTACTCAGTGCAGCAAATTCCCATCCGATACTTTTCTTTCTCTGAGCATCGCGCAACGATGGATGGCGATGCCTTCGCAATGTCCGACGATCGCGGCCGCAAACCGGGTCAAAACCCAAAATGTACGATTGATCCCGGTCAATTTCTTCTGCTTCCTTGCAATGTCTGTAACGTTCGCCCAACTGCAGACACTATCCGGTCATGAGAGCTCACCGTGGGCTGTGGATGTATTACGGGAAAGTGATTTTGTGCAAGAAAGGTGGCTTAAAGCTTGACTGTGGTTTGGCCATGTGATAAACCCTTGCACCACGACCCGTGCGGTCAAATGCGAGAGGTCTGGCCACTCTCCCAACGGGGTAACCCCTGACCGCTACGTCCCCCGATTGACTTCAAAAACGGAATACTAGCAGCTAGAAGGCACTTCCTCGAAATCTCGAATAGCAGGGAGATAACATGGCAAAACCGAGCACACAGCACAAATTGGACCGGGTGCGCCCGCCTCGCGTCCAGATTACCTATGACGTCGAAACCGGCGGCGCAATTGAAATCAAGGAACTGCCCTTCGTGGTTGGAGTTCTTGGAGATTTCACGGGCCAGCCCGAACAACCACTACCCAAGCTCAAGGAACGGCGCTTTGTCGAAGTCACGCCCGACAACTTCGATTCCGTCCTGGAAAGCATGAAGCCGCATCTCTCATTCGCGGTGGAAAACAAACTGAGCGAAGATTCCAACGCCGGCCAGCTCAAGGTGGACTTGAGATTCAAGAGCCTGGAAGACTTCGAACCGGAGCAGGTGGCGCGGCAGGTAAAACCGCTCAAGGAACTGCTGGATCTGCGCACCCGACTGAACGATCTGAAAGGCACGCTGCAAACCAACGAGAAGCTGGATGAGGCGTTGCTGGACGCGGTGAGCAAGACCGATAAGCTCGACAAACTCAAGTCCGAAGTAGGGAAGGGGGAACCCAATGCCTGAGGCACAAAAAATTGCTGGTGGTGCGGCGGTAGTGGAGCAGACAGGAGAGTCGAGTATTCTCGACCAGATTGTTGAACAAGGACGGTTTGGCGATCCGAGTTCGCGCGAGCGCGGCAAGGGCCTGATCAAGGAATTCGTGGAACAGGTGCTCGAGGGATCAATGACGATCGGCCGCGATGCCGATCAAATGATTTCCGCCCGGGTTGCGCAGATCGATCACCTGATTTCGCTTCAGTTGAACGAAGTCCTGCACAACGCCCAGTTCCAGAAGCTGGAGTCGTCATGGCGCGGTCTGAAGTATCTGCTGGACCAATCCGAAACCGGCACCCAGCTGAAGATCCGCATTCTGAATGCGTCGAAGAAGGACTTGCTGCGCGATCTGCAGCGCGCGCCTGAATTCGATCAAAGCGCGATGTTCAAGAAGGTCTACGAAGAAGAGTACGGCCTTTTTGGGGGCGAGCCGTTCGGCGCCCTGGTAGGCGACTACGAATTCAGCAAGCATCCGGAAGATCTGGAATTGCTGGAGAAGGTCTCGCAAGTTGCGGCATCCGCCCATGCTCCGTTTCTTTCGGCAGCGTCGTCGGAATTGCTCAACATGGAAAGCTTCACGAACCTTGACCAGCCTCGGGACATCGGCAAGATTTTTGATAGCACCGAGTACGCCAAGTGGAAGGGCTTCCGTGAGAGCGAGGACTCGAAGTATGTCTGCCTGACCTGCCCGCGTGTCCTGATGCGCCTGCCCTACGGCCGCGATACTGCTCCGGTAGAGGGCTTCAATTTTGAAGAGGGAGTGGACGGAACCGATCACTCCAAATACCTCTGGGGCAATTCCGCATATGCGCTGGCGTCGAAAATGACGCAGGCATTCGCCACCTACGGTTGGTGCGTAGCCATTCGAGGGGTGGAAGGCGGCGGCCTGGTGGATGGGCTTCCGTCGCACACCTTCCGCACGGACGAAGGCGATGTGGCACTAAAGTGCCCGACCGAGATTGCCATCACCGACCGCCGGGAAAAAGAACTGGCGGATCAGGGACTGGTGTCGCTGGTGCACTGCAAAGGCACGGATAAGGCTGCATTCTTCAGCATCCAGTCCTGCAACAAGCCGAAGCTGTATGACAGCGACGCGGCCACGGCGAATGCGCGGATTTCAGCGCAGTTGCCCTACATGATGGCTACTTGCCGGTTCGCGCATTATTTGAAGGCGATGATGCGGGATAAGATCGGCGGCTTCATGTCGCGTGACGAGTGCTGGCGCTTCCTGAATCGCTGGATCGGCCAGTACGTGACGCAGGACGACAAGGCTAATCAGACCACAAAAGCCAAGTTCCCCCTGCGCGAAGCTCGTGTGGATGTGGAAGAAGTGAAAGGCAAGCCCGGGGTCTACCGCGCCATTGCCTATCTTCGACCGCATTTTCAGCTCGATGAACTCAGTGTGTCGCTCCGGCTGGTGGCGGAACTGCCGGCTGCTGCGAAGTCATAAACCGCTGTACCTACGTCGGAGCGTTACCCAAGGCCGTCAACGGTCCTTGGATTTCAGTGTCGTGATCAGGAGGAGTTGCTATGGCAAGTGATGCGTATCTTTTGATAGACGGAATCAACGGGGAGTCCCAGGCGCAAGGGATGACCAACAACATTGAGCTGGACAGCTTTTCGTTCGGAGCTTCGAATCAGGCTGACGTAGGCGGAAAGGGCCTTTCCGCTGGAAAGTGCTCGCTGTCGGACTTCAGCTTTACGTGCGCGGTAGACCAGGCAAGCTATCAGATTCTGAAAGCCCTGTACACCGGCCAGCACATTGCCACCAGCGTGTTCAGTCTTCGGAAGTCGACTGGCGCCGCGACCCCGTACGTTTATCTGAAGGTCACGATGACCAATTGCTACATCACCAGTAACAGCATGGGTGGAGGCGCACAAGGCGTACCGTCCCAGAGTGTGAGCATCGCCTACGAGCAGATCGAATTCGACTATTACACGCAGGATACGTCGAGTGGTGCGGTTACACAGGCCGGAGCCGCAACCTACAACATTGGCGCCGTGCAGCAGACCTAGGCTGTCGGTGGACTGAAAACTGGAGGCATCTTCGCAGACGGGGGATTTCGCCCCGTAGCGGAGGTGCCTCCACGCTCTACAGCAACTTCGGTCCGGTAGAGTCTCTTTCTGGCCAACCCGACCGGAGTTGTTTTCCAAAATTCATTCCATGTATCGTGGGTGACCGATGAATCCACAAGAATTGTATCGAGCGGGCCGGCTGAGCGATGCCATTAAGGCGTTGAGCGCGGAATTGCGGGACAATCCTGGGGACACGCGGCGGCGCACGTTTCTGTTCGAACTCCTGTGTTTTGCGGGCGAATACGAGCGGGCAGACAAGCAACTGGAAGTGCTGGCGCAAGCCGGACCGTCCAGCGAAATGGGAGTTCTACTGTATCGCAGCGCGCTGTTCGCCGAGCGCCAGCGCCATGATTTGTTCGAACGAAAAGAATTTCCGGCGGAGAAGGTTGACAGCGAAGCCGAGCGCGGAGGAGTGGCGAACGGCAATCCTTTCGCGTCGTTCTCGGACGCGGATCCGAGAACGGGAGCCATGCTTGAGATTTTTGCGGCGGGAAATTATCTGCTGCTGCCGTTGGAACATGTGGCTTCGATCCAGATTCCGCCGCCGCAAAGGCTGAGAGATCTTTTGTGGACTCCGGCCGCGGTGCGTACGGCGCCATCGTTTAAAGGAACTGAGCTCGGAGAAGTGTTGATTCCAGTCCTGGCTCCTTTCTCCTCGAAGCATCCAGACGAAGCTGTACGGCTAGGACGCGCGACCGTCTGGGAGAAGCCCGAAGGTTACGAATATCAAGTTCCGTTTGGCCAAAAAATGTGGCTGGTTGACGAAGAAGAGATCCCATTGCTTGAACTGCGCGCGCTTGAGTTCAACCCAGCTTCAGTGGCCGCCTGACCTATCATGCCTTTTCCCGACGATCTGCTAAACCCTATTGAAGGGCCCAATCCGAGTGGCGCCAACCTGCGCTACGACCCGGTCTACGACAAGATCAAGGAAGCACGGCGAGAAGAAGACCAGCCGCCGCCGGGCATGACCGAGCGCGACCGCAAGGTTGCCGAGAACCCTCTGGTGATCAAGTTAACTACCGACTTGCTCACCAAGAAAACCAAAGACCTGCAACTGGCTGCCTGGCTCACGGAGGCGTTGCTGAAGCAAAAGGGCTTCGCCGGACTGAAGGATGGTCTTGGGTTGTGCTATGGCTTCGTTGACAAGTTCTGGGAAACGGTGTTTCCGGAACTAGAGGATGGCGATGCGCAATCTCGGGGAGCGCCTTTGGGGTTTGTCGGAACCAAGCTGGAGATTCCGCTGAAGCTGGTTCCGGTGGTGGACAAGGCTTCGTATAGCTTGCTGGATTACCAGCAGTCGCGCGAGGTTGGATACGAGGACCAGGCAAAGACTGACGAGGCAAAAAAGAAGCGAGCCGGGCTCGTCAAAGAGGGCAAGCTCACTCCGGAAAATTTCGATAAGGCGTTTGAAGAAACTCCGAAGAAGTTTTACGCGCAGGCCGAGCAGGATCTGGACGCAAGCTTGGCCACGCTCGCCCAGCTGAAGAAAACCTGCGACGAGAAGTTTGGCGACGATGGACCTGCCTTTGGCCCGCTGCAGTCGGCGCTCGATGCAACCCGCCACCTGATCCACGGCTTCTTGCAGAAGAAGCGCGAGAAGGAACCGGATCCGGTGGAAGTGGTCGCGACTGCGGAGAATCCTGCGGAAGGGCAGGCGGAAGCTGCCGGTCCGGTGCGAACCGGGTTACTCATTTCGCTGGAAACGTCGTCGGAGCCACCCGATCGGGTGGATGCGATTCGCAAGGTGGCAGACGCGGCAGCATTTCTGCGGCGGCGTGAACCCACGAGTCCAGCTTCGTATTTAATGTTGCGCGGGCTGCGTTGGGGAGAGTTGCGCGCGGCCATCGATTTGGCGGACCCTACGCGGCTGGAAGCGCCGCCTACCGAGCTTCGCCGGCATTTGAAAAAACTCCTGCTCGACAAAAAGTACGAACAACTACTGGAAGCAGCCGAGAGCGCCATGGCGTTGCCGTGCAGCCGGGCCTGGCTTGATTTGCAACGGTTTGTAGTCGAAGCGTGTGACGGCCTCGGCGGTGGTTACGAAGCGATTGCCCGCGCGATTCGCTCGGAGCTGAAGACACTCGTCACCGATATTCCGCAACTGCTGGATGCCACGCTGATGGACGAGACGCCTGCGGCCAACCCTGAGACGCGCGCATGGTTGGTAGGGCTGAGCCAGGCACCTTGCGAGCTGGCTCCTACCGCGGAGGCGCCGCTTCGAGTGTCGACCAGTTCCAACGGTACGGGAGCGAGGTGGCCGGGGCAGACCACCGATGCCTATACTTTGGCGCTTCAAGCTTTACGCGAAGGGCAGGAGCGGAAGGCGTTCGAAATCCTGCAGCAGGATATCGCACGTAAGCGCTCGGGACGAGAGCGATTCCGCCGGCGGATGCAGTTGGTTGAGATCTGCGCGACGACGAACAAAGGAAACGTCGCGCAACCGATCCTGGACGATCTGGCTGCGGCCATCGAAACCCACAAGCTGGATGAATGGGAAGATCCAGGCGTGGTGGCAGGGGCCTTAGCCACCATCATGAAGATGAGCACGAAGATCCAGGCAGACAAGGCCGCGCAGCAAAAACTGTTCGAGCGCATCTGCCGGCTCGACCCCGCGCAGGCGTTGGGAGACGCGAAATAAGCCATGCCTAGGCGAGATGCCACGGGACCGGTCACGCTCTCGGTGTTGGACCGCCTGATTGATCGGGATCCGAAAACTCGTTCGGAGGTCCCTTTCACGCGTGCGCAATCGTTGCGTGAACTGAAATTGGCCCTGAAGCGCGATTTGGAATGGCTGCTCAACACCAGAAAGACGATCGATCCAGCGCCAGACTCAGCCCGGGAAACAGTCCGTTCCGTTTACCAGTACGGATTTCCGGACATATCTTCCAAGTCGGTTCTGTCCAGCCGCGATCATGGGGATCTGGTGCGAGAGATGGAATTGGCCATTACCGTATTCGAACCTCGCTTGAAACGGCCCAAAGTACGAATGGAGCAGCTCGAGGGAAATTATCGAACTTTGAAATTCGTGATTGAAGGGCTGCTCTGCATGGACCCGGCGCCCGAGCCGGTGCGTTTCGACACCGTCCTCGAACTGGGCAAGGGCGAGTACGAAATCAAGGGAGCGGATCTTGCGCAATGAGCTGAGGAATTATTACGAGAGCGAGCTCACATTCCTGCGCCAGATCGGAGCGGAGTTCGCGGACAAATATCCTAAAATCGCGTCGCGCCTGCTGCTCGAACCGGATCGCTGCGAAGACCCCCACGTAGAGCGGATGCTGGAGGCGTTTGCGCTGCTGGCCGCTCGCGTGCACCTGAGGATTGACGACGACTTTCCGCAGATTACCGAAGCGCTGCTCAACATCCTTTACCCGCACTACTTGCGGCCCGTGCCGTCGATGACGGTGGCGCAGTTTCACACCGACGCGGAGCAGGGCAAACTGACCAGCAGTCTGAAGATTCCGAAGGGCACGGTTCTCTATTCGCGGCCGGTCGAGGGCGTGCCGTGCAAGTTTCGATCCTCCTACGACGTGACGTTATGGCCGTTCAAAGTTTCCCAGGCGCAATGGATGACGCCGGATCGGCTCCGCCCGACGCTGCGCGCATCCGAGGCGGCTGTGTTGCGAGTCGAACTGGAATGTTTTCCTGATGTTTCCTTTGAGAAGCTTGACCTGGAAACGCTGGCTTTTTATCTGAATGGCGAGAGCGCTGTGGTTCACGGGCTGTACGAGTTATTGTGCAGAAATTGCGTGCGAATTCTGGTGCGTGATCCTGCGAACCCGAAAACGCCCGTGCGCGAAATTCCGGTGCGGAATCTTCAGCCGATGGGTTTTGGAGAATCGGAGGACGTGCTGCCCTATCCGAGGCGGTCGTTTGTCGGATACAGGCTGTTGCAGGAATATTTCGCGTTTCCAGAGAAATTCTTCTTCATGAATCTCCAGGGCCTTTCTGAGTTCGAGCGGGCCGGACTCACGTCGAAAGCCGAGATTCTGTTCATGATTTCGCCTTTCGAACAAGACGGCCGTCATCAACGACTGGAAGTCGCGGTGAATGCCAAGACGCTACGCCTGGGATGCACTCCAATCATCAATCTGTTCGCGCAGACCGCGGAACCGATCTTGGTCGATCAGACCCGTTATCAGTATCCGATTGTGCCCGATGCAAGGCGGCGGCAAACCATGGAGATCTATTCCGTGGATGAAGTTGTGAGCACCGACGCGGAGACCCACGAGACCGTAACCTATCACCCGCTCTATTCGGAGCGGCATGCTGTGGCGGGAACGACGCCGGCGTACTGGTATGTCAGCCGATCGGCCTCGACGCGCAAGGGCGATGAAGGAACTGACGTTTTTCTGTCGCTGGTCGATCTGTCGGCGCGCCCGATGCAACTCGAGTACGACACGGTGACGGTGCGGTGTAACTGCACCAATCGCGATCTAGTTACGCGATTGCCCTTCGGTAGCGAGAATGGCGATTTCGAAATGACCGGGGCTGCGGCGATCAAACGGATCACCGCGCTGCACAAAGCTACCCGCACGCTGCGTCCCCCACTCGATGGGAAGACCTTGTGGTCTCTGATTTCTCAATTGTCGTTGAATTATCTTTCTATTGTGGACGACGGCAAAGAGGCGCTGCAGAAAATTCTTGAGCTTTACGATTTTTCCGATTCGCCAGAGACCAAGAAGCAAATCAGCGGAATTACATCGGTCAACGCGCGGCGCCACTTTACCCGCGTGATCTCCGAACATGGAGTAGGTTTCGCGCGAGGCACGCGCGTGGAGATCGAGTTCGACGAAGAGCAGTTCAGCGGTGGCGGGGCTTATTTATTTGCGAGCGTACTCGAAAAGTTCCTGGGTCTTTATGTTTCGATGAACAGTTTCAGTCAATTGGTAGCGCGAAGCCGCCAGAGAAAGGAGCCGTTAGAAGAGTGGGCGCCGAGAGCGGGACAATCAGTGCTGGTCTAGCCGGTTCCGAAGTGGGTGAGAAGCTGCTGCGCGAGCCCTTCGCCTTCGACTTCTTCCAGGCGGTACGTCTGCTCGAACGATTGCTTCCGGACCGGACGGCGGTTGGTCAGTTTGCGCATCCGGAGACCGAGGTCGCGCGTTTCGGAGTGCACCCGTCGCTTGCGTTTCCGGCCAGTCAGATTCAATCCATGGAATGTCCCGACGAGGGTGCCGCAAAGATGGCGGTCAATTTCATGGGGCTGACGGGACCGCAGGGAGTTCTTCCCAATCCGTTTACGTCGCTGATCATCGAGAGGTTGCGGGCTTCCGATACTTCGCCGCGGGACTTTCTGGACATTTTCAACCACCGGATCATTTCGCTCTTTTACCGGGCGTGGAGAAAATACCGTTTCGATGTTGCCTGCGAGCATGGGGAGCGTGATCTGTTTTCGCGGCATTTGCTCAGCTTAGTGGGATTGGGCACGGAGGGATTGCGCGACCGGCAGGCGGTCTCGGACGACACCCTGGTGTATTATGCGGGCCTGCTGGCACAGGGTCCGCGTTCGGCCCAGGCTCTGCAACAGATTCTTGCTGACTTTTTTGAAGTGCCGGTGGAGATTGAGCAGTTTGCCGGCGCCTGGTACCGCCTGGATCCGGAGACGCAATGCCGCTTGTCGGAAGGAAGCAGTGACAGCGGAGAGCTTGGATTGGGCGCGGTGGTGGGCGACGAAGTTTGGGACCAGCAGTCCAAGGTGCGCGTTGTTTTAGGGCCGTTGACGCTCGAACGCTATGCGGATTTCCTGCCAGGCGGGCAATCCTGGGAGCCGCTGCGGAGTTGGGTACGATTTTTTTCCAATGACGAATGGGACTTTGAGGTGAAGCTGATTCTCGAGCGTGAGCAGGTTCCGGCCTGCACGCTCGGAGCGGAGGGCTCATCCGGCCCGCAGTTAGGCTGGGTGTCGTGGGTGAAGTCGGCGCCCTTCCGCCGGGATCCGGATGATACCGTGCTGGCGCTCGAGGCAGCACAAGGGAGACGACATGAATCTGAAATCGCTGATCGGCAAACTTAACGATTCAACCCGCGGTGCCCTGGAGGCTGCGGCAGGACTTTGCCTGGCGCGTACGCACTATGACATTGAGGTGGAGCACTATCTGACGAAGCTGCTCGACTCCACCGACAATGATGTGGCCGCGATCTTCAAACACTTCGAGATCGATACTTCGAGGCTGTCGGGTGAGCTGGCGCGGGCTTTGGACAAGCTGAAGACGGGTAACGCCCGGACTCCCGCTTTGAGCCCAACGCTGATGCGCATGTTGATCGAGGCATGGACTCTGGGCTCGATCGACTACAACGCCGGACAAGTGCGGACGGGCTTCACCATTCTTGCCTTAGCGACGAATGACGAGCTGGTAAGGCTCATGCGCGACATCAGCCGTGAGTTCCAGAAGATCCAGGCAGACGCACTGCGCAAGGACTTTCAGTCGATCGTCTGCAATTCGAGCGAAGAGGCGCAGGCGGCGGTGGCGGCTTCGGCGGCGGCACCGGGGGCTCCCTCCGCGGGCGCACGACCGGGCAGCGGCAAGACTCCCAACCTTGACCAGTTCACGATTAATCTCACGGAGAAGGCAAAGACCGGCAAGGTCGATCCGGTGTTGGGACGCGATTTTGAAATTCGCCAGGTGGTCGACATCCTGATGAGGCGGCGCCAGAATAATCCGATT
>Ga0209380_10000553_pt1 | contig 26398 bp, 27 predicted proteins | sample HubBroMetageWFT6_FD_188347 | JGI IMG/M metagenome (GOLD analysis project Ga0209380, IMG submission 188347) | Warmed and freeze-thawed soil microbial communities from the Hubbard Brook experimental Forest, New Hampshire - Hubbard Brook CCASE Soil... | ecosystem: Environmental > Terrestrial >... | reverse complement strand
TCAGCCTTGAGTGCCCTCCCGAGACGCGCCAAGAGTTGATGGAATCTTATCTGCACCTTGAAACATTTCCTGAGATGCAGGCGACATTGAGCAAATTATCGCAATATAAGTGTCGAGCTGTACTTAAAGACCGGACTGGACTTGCCCTGTTTTCGCGGGTGTCCGGTCAATTGGTACAAACAATGCGAGACTGAGTAGCCTCTAACCTCTAACAAACGATCGTGACAGTCTTCTACCGCTCGGTCCTCTGGCGCTCAGAAGTCGACAGTTACCCCGACTTCAGAGAGCCCGTTCGATAGCAGCGGCGACGTCATCGTGCAATTCCTCCGCTCTCTGCAATGCTCCCTTGATCCTGACAATCTCCATCTCGCGGGCCGCGATCTGTCCGGCAGGTTCGCTGTGACCTCGCGCAGCGACCAGGCTGCGCTCGTGGCTGGCAATCTAGCCGACCGGGTGATCAAACCCGTTTTCAAGGCAAATGGGATCGAGTGGAAGGGCTGGCACGCTTATCGTCGCGGTCTAGCCACGAACCTTCACGAACTCGGAGTACCGGACAAAGTGATCCAAGCAATTCTGCGCCACGAGGATGTCAGCACGACGCAGAGGAGCTATATCAAGACGGTGCCGAGAATAGTGTCGGACGCGATGAGGCAACTGGAAGAAAAAATAGCTCGTGCAGCAGATGTGCAGCAGGTCTCGGTGAACTGACCGCAAGTATTTGAAAGAATGGAGCCGACGAGCGGACTTGAACCGCTGACCTGCCGATTACGAATCGGCTGCTCTACCAACTGAGCTACGTCGGCTTCTGGTTTGCTTTCTTTAGTTTACCAAATTGCTTGGCGGTTTCTGCTGAACAAGTGCTGTACAAGCGACCTGAGACTCAAGCCGTTTCATGGTCATAATCGCCTATTGTGGCTTCGCTCTCATGCCCATTCCGTTCATCCCCGAGTTCTTTTTCGAGTTGGCTCCTATTGGTCTTCTGTTGGGGTGGTATTTTTGGCCTCGGTAAAGATCAGATAAAGTACGTCAACGAAACTTGGGGATATGGTTATGAGCGGAAGCCTTGGACGAAGCCACTGATCACCGCCCTTTGCTGTTTAGTTGGCACTTTCGTTGTGCTCACCGTAGCAGCTGAATGTGCGCCCTGCTGCTCAGTTGACGAAACAGTGCGCCATTGAAAATGTGCTGGACCCCAACGGGCGCAACTCCACTGCCATCCAGTCTGCGCCCGATTCCTGCTCGGCGGGAACTGCGATAAAGTGCTGTTCTCGACAGTTGTAGTTCTCGTGCCTACCGACGTGGACGAGCTACTGGCGGCGATACTCGGCGCAATTGCTGAGTTGCTTCTCGAAGCATTCATGGAGTTAATTGCGGCGGCTGTTCTGGACCTCGCGTCCAGAGCATCGTTGGATGTGTTCACAGGCCTTACCGACGCCATCAAGGAAAACAAAATCCTGACTGGCGTCATGTACGGATTGCTCGGAGTGTTCGCTGGGGTGTTGAGCCTTCTTATTTTGCCACACCGCCTGATTCATCGCGAGCATCCCATAGGATTTCATGGCATCAGCCTATTAATCCGTCCTATCATCGCTGGGTCTGTGCTGTCATCGGTTGGAGCCGCCATGCGGAGGTGGGGAAAGAAGGTGACTCCCGTCGAAACCTTCGGGTACGGTTCGCATTCGCGCTCGGAATGGCGCTTGTCCGATTCCCTTTCGCGCAGTGATGGGGACCGCGCCGACTCGGGCTCCGTCCCGAAGCTGGCGTAACAGTGCGCCGGGAAACGCGCTGGACTTCAGCGGCCCGGAAACTGGTTCCGCTCCACCCGGCAGAGGAGGCGCACATCGAGCTTCCACCTTCTGAAAGCGGGGCTCTCTTTCATAATGCGCTGACACGGCTGAGGGGGGAGTGTCATGGCCTGTTAACAACAGCCACCTTTTGAGCGTCTTAGGAAGCGGTAGAGTAAGCGAAAAGCACTGGAGGCTCTATGCTGTCCATACGCCTTCTTCCCTTGCTGTATCTGCTGTCTTTGTCATCGTTTTCCATTAGCCAAGATAGACAAGCTCCCGTTGTGCCCAAGACGTGCTCCGTCACGAAGCCTGCAAACCAGCCCTTTGCGCAACCACCGTCTTATCCTGCGAAACCATCCCGTGGCCAGTTCTGGTTCGGGACCGACAGGTTATGGACCGCCCTCCCAGAAACCGGAGCGTGGATCGGGTTAGGGCACTACACCCCAAGCGATCCCACGTTCAGGCAAAAGCTGGCTTTTTGGCGACAAGGATATGACCCGCACGCTGAACCGCGTCCGAATTTGATAGTAAACGGTAGGCGAATTGACTCGCCGGCTGGGCCGCTCCAGACCGACGGAAAAGGCAATGGAAGTTGGACAAAAGACGATCAATTCATCATGACGGGTATCAACTTCCCGACAATAGGATGCTGGCAGATCACGGCGCACTACGAGGATGACGAATTGACCTTCGTCGTATGGGTTGGACAGCAGTAGTTCTTCTCTCCTGCGGTGTCATTTGTTGATAAATCGCGATAGGACTCATCGACCTCAAGATTGTTTCTGATTGGAAGGAGATGGCCCTCGTGCGGCCATGCGGCGGCCCCTCTTTCTCTGTTCCCGCTCCCACTGACGAGGGTGAACGGTGCGTAAATGTTCGTCCCACTCCTTTAGAACTGCCACCGATCAAGGTCGAGGGGTCTACGCTGTTGGCCCCGCGCTGTACTGTACGTTAGAACGTGGTGCAAGCCTGTGTGCTCGTTCGATGGTCGGTACCAGCCGTTCCGGCAGTTCGCTCTTCATCAAGTATTCATCCACCAGCCAGAGGATTCGCTCTGGCATCTCGGAATAGGCTGAGAGCAAGATGATCGGCAGGTTGGGAAACCGCTCCTTAATGTGGCAGGCTACGGCTTCTGTGTCCACACCCTCCCGTTTGTATTCCAATAGAACCGCAGCCACCGACGATTCCTCCAACACTTTCATTGCGGCGTGGCGGCTCGACGCAATCTTGACGCGATAACCGTGAGATTCCAGAGTCTCCTTGCGAAGCTCCAAGGCTTGTGGAAAGTCGATGCACAACAGAATCGGGGAGTCCATCGCCAGATTCTCCTCTGGATGGTCACAAGTGGAAAGTTACAAAAGACATAGTCGGCTCGCCGCTGCGGCACATCTGCCCGCGACCGGATGGCGCATACGAGTTGAAAGCCCGTGCACAGAGGACGGCTATGATCCAAGAAATAGCCCGCCCGATTTCGCGGATTTGACGAACGTTGCTGGGAGATCAATGGCGGGGCGCTGATCATCCGTGATAACGTTTCCGCACCCGAAGGGCTTCAACACGGTGAAGGCGGCACTAGCCCTCAATCCGAAGCCCGCTTTCGGCAGCAAACCCCGTACCGCTGCCACAACCGAAACCACGGGCTATGCGCGAGCATTTCGTCATGCCGTCGATTAGCGGCCGACAGGTCACTTGCGCTGAGTGGCCTAATATCCGGCGCTTCGAACATCTCCTGGAGCTGCTCGATCTCGTCAATGATGCGTTCGACGTCCATACCGTCTCAATATCCGACCAGAAGGATTATGGCGGTCAAATGCTGTTCACTTCACAAGCCGAGCAGTTTCTCAGATTGCAGCCGTGGATACGCGCCAAAGTGCGCCAAAGTGTACAGGCTGTGGCCTCTTTGGAGTGTATTCTTTACCCTGAAATTGTGTGCACGGCTGGGCGACCTATTGAGGTTTCAACGATTCGGTCTTAACCAATAGACGATCCCACTCTCTCCGCCACTGGCGGTTCTCTGTGTTCGGCTCGAAATAGGGAAAAATGCACGATTCAAACCGCGAAATGGTCGCGGGCTGTTCACATCGTGGACCCAGAGTCTCTGGCTTGGCATTGGAATCGGAGGGAACGTCGGTGATCATCACTAACGCGCCAACAGAATTGGCGGCACAATTGTCCGTCTGATCTAAAATCCTCCGCAACGTTGCGGGGACTTAAGTAGCCAACAATCCTCGCGACCATCTAAAATCATTACGCTGTCTAAATAATGGGGGTAAATAATGTCCAATCTAAGCAGTGCACTCCAGCAGCTTCGGCAGGAACACAAGCAAGTAGAACAACAGCTGGCGCAGTTACAGTCGGCGATTTCCGTAATCGAAGGATTGGTCGGGCGAAATGGTACGGGAGCCTCGCGCAACGGAACTCGGCCGGGGCGCACAATGTCGGCAGCGGGCAAAGCCCGGATCGCGGCGGCACAGCGAGCGCGATGGGCTAAGGTAAGGAAGGGATCGCTGGTAGCGGCGGGAGCGAAAACAGTACCTGTGAAGCGCACAATGTCAGCGTCAGCCCGGCGCAAGATTGCGGCGGCTCAACGGGCGCGGTGGGCTCGGGTGAGGAAGGCGGCATAGCAACATCGGATTTGCCCTAGAGCCCGCTGCTTCGGTGGCGGGCATGACTTTATTATTATTATTGTTGAACTGGCAAGCGGGCCACAGACGAACGCATGTCGCAGCGGCAGACTGGACGCATCATCCTAGCAGTGGTCGCTGGATACGCAGCTAACGCGATTCTGGTCGTAGCTACGGAACAACTGTTGCTGCCGCTAATCCGGGACGGAAGACCGCCGCTCTATTACTTTGTCGCTGATCTGATTAGCCAATGCTTCTACACCGTGGCTGGCGGTTACTGTGCTGCCTAATTGCCCGACCATCTCGTCGAGTTGACATGGTCAGTCTGATTGGCCTCGGTATTGTGGTGGGGACGATCTCGGTCGTCACATTATGGAGAACCGAACCGCATTGGTACGCGATTGCATTGCTGGCAGCTTATCCGCCATGTGTATTGATTGGATGGACGCTCAGAAGTCGGGCGACTTCAAAGTTTCCGCTTCATTGAAACTATGAAACCGCAATCTCCCTAGGTCAGTTAGCCCCCCCCGGCAGCTTGGCCCCAAAGGCTGCCTTAGCTTCCGAACTGCGAAAACCGAACCCAGCCTTCATCCGGCAGCCAAATCCGCCTCGACCTAGAATCGGCTTCCTGCCGGCCCCCCGCGAGCCGCTTCCCATGGCAAAATCACTCCGACCCATGAACGCCGTACTCCCTGAGGGCAAGCTTGTGACCGAAGTGACTTCCGCTTGATCGAGCGATCGAGCGATTCGGCGCTTGGCCGAGGCGGTGTGGGCGAACCGACCAGGATAGGATACTTGGGTGTGTAGGCAAGCGGAGTATCCTATCCCACCCGGAGCAAAGCCCAATCTTCATACATCAAACTTGAGCATCGGTACACAATGACCGTCCGTAACGGCGGTATTCGCGGCTGCTCGCTAGTCTGTCAAACTGCTGCACGGAAGCTACCGAAGGTGCTCAGGAACACCCTAAAGCGCCCAAAACGACCTCAAGCCACTATACTTCACAACAACATACCTAAGCCTGGGTCTTTTACGAATCGGCTGCTCTACCAACTGAGCTACGTCGGCCTGTGATCGATTCTAAATGGGCGGTTGGAAGGTTCAAAAGCGTAAAGACACCACGCCTGTGGCGGCGGGGTCCATTGCAGGCTCGTCAATTTGGGCGTTACGCTGCGAACGTCACGATTCAAACTACGCTGCCACCCGCGCTTCCACCAAAGCTTCGTATTCGTGGTCGGATTCTGCGGGGAGCAACACCCACATGGTGTAGATGCCGAGCGCCGTTCCAAACGGAATGTTGGTGAACAAAGAAATAAAAGACAGCACGAGAGCGAGGACCCGCGCCCATCGCTCATGTTGCAACAAGCCCCATCCAGCAAGGAATCCGCAAGCAGCTTTCGCCAACAGAAGCAGCGCGACGACACTCAGCAGCGGGCGCAAGAAAAATGTCGGAGCATCGGGTGCTCCCATCGGCCGAAAACGCGCGAACAAAGTGTTGGCGATAACATAGAGGACAATGCCGCCGACCGTGTTGAACGCCGAAAACGCCAGCCAGAACAGACCGAGCAGCCGAACATGCTCCTGCACGCGGCCGGGGCGCGGTTGCGCCAGTGAGACGGGGCCCACAATCCGCTTACTGCAGTTGCTGCAGAACGCCTGACCAGGGTGTACTGCTGCGCCACAACCATCGCAGAACATGAATTCCTCCGCTCACGAGTTCGACTACCAGCACAGCACCACAAAATACTCTCAACAGGTGATACGTACAAAACTTGAAAGGGTTCCGCTCATGTTCGCACCGATGATATTGAAAGCTAATTTGCGCGCCAGCGGGACGAAAGGCAAAACGAAAAGGCCACCCGGCAACAGGGCGGCCTCTTCTTCAAGGGAGAATAGTTCCAACGGAGCTTGAAAATCCGTAGAAACTTTCTGCGACAAATCTTATGAGTCCAAAAACGGGGGTGTCAAGGGATTTTTGTGAAATAAATGTCTTTGTTTTCAACAGTTTACAAAAAGAATTAATACCGAAGGCAAGTGTAGCAAAGTGAGACGAAATTCTCCCGGGGGAGGTCTAAGCCAATCTATTTAAAGCTACTTACCCGGGTCAAGCCGGGTTTTGCGGCGCCTGCCGGCTTCCTTCAACTTCGCCCTGGGAGGCACCTTTGACCGCCACTTCGGTCAAATGCAGGGAGATGAACTCCATGTGCTCCGGCCGATCAAAGACCTTGTCGGGATAGCATCGCTTCATCAGAATGCGGATTCCGCCGAACGCTACTCCCGCAACGATCGCGAACCCTGCAAGGATTCCACACAGGATGACGATATTAAGAATCAGCATGTAGAGATCGCGCACCTGCGCGCTTTCGCTCGGCGTATTCCAAGTGACGCTGGCTTCGTAGTTCACCATGCCCAGTAGAGATTTCGCATCGCCGTCGGAAACTGGGCCAGTCGCGATCGCGAGGATTGGCCCGGTGCGCTTGTCGAAAAATGGACCGGAGTTTTCGACGTTGGAAATACCGGCCTGCGGTTGCGTCATGTGGTGTGCTGCCTCGATGCGACGCAGATGTTCGGCGGCCAGTTGCGGAGTCGGGTAAGAAATGAGCATCAGCGTTGCTTCCCCGCTCGACGTACTGTAATGCGCGATCGATACTTCCGAACTTGCATTGAAGTCCACCAGATCCGCGGGAACCGGCGGAGCCTGCGCCGCCAGCGCTGCCGGCCCCATCACGTATTTTCGCGTATTGGCGACATAACCGCGATGCGGCATGAACTCAATAAAAGTGGGAAGGTTCGCAGAGTTTCCCTTGGGACGTGGCAGCGCTCCAGCCAACTCGCGTAACTCCGCTCCTGCCATGGCAGATTCTTTGCTGAACTGCGCGTCCACCAGCACATCGCCGCGATAGAAAAGAACGCGCTGTCCCAGCGACGCTCCCTGATCCCCGATTTGCTCCTTCGTCATCTGCGGCTGCAAGTAAAACGTGTAGGCGCCGAATGCTCCTGAAGCGTCAGCAAAACGAGCGGCCCGAATCTTGAGCGTTCGGCCATCGTCACGCGTGTAAGAAGAAGAAGCCAGATCCGAAAAGCGATATTCCTTCAGAACGGCGGCATTCGTGGGATCCGCCGCTGCGGGGTCCGTGTTGGTCTGCGCGGGGCCCTGCATCTCCCATCCACCGAATTGTTGCGGAAGCAGAGCTGCTGGCTGGCTCGAGGAGCGAGAAGGAGTGGAAGGATGGGCCGGCGACTGAGCAGCAGGAGTGTTTGCCGCAAAGCCGACACCAAGCAGACATAGGAGAGCGGTAATGCTACCGACAGACCGGGAAAAAATCATGAAATGGCCCCGCTGTGCAGAATTCCTCTACCAATTAGACCACAGAGCGGGAACAAAAGTTTCACGGGGCCCGCAAGCCTCTGACCCGGCAGCAGTTTGATCACCGGCAAGAGTGGTTACCTTCGTGCCTTGGTCCTACACGTCAGGGCCATTCCCACAACCCAATTCCTCAAGCAAACTAGCTTGGGTGGCAGAATGGGTTGGGACAGCAGGGAAACGGACCATCGGCGCGGGAATCGCACCAAGGCAGTTCTTCCCGTACGAGTCAAAGGCAAAGACGGAGCTGGCAAGGTCTTTGAAACATTAGTGCATACACTGGACGTTACCCCAGATGGAGTGCGTCTGGGTTCGGTGCGTCACGAATTGCACGCGAACGATGAGATCACGGTTTTTTATCGGCAGCGAAGAATTCAGTTTCGTGTGATATGGACGAAGAAGCTGCAGGGAACTTCCGAATTCCAGGTCGGGCTGCAGGCTGTGACCCAAGATAGCGAGGCTTGGGGACTGAGTTTTACTGACTATAGACGCCAGCCCGTTTCGCAGCCGGGAACGCAGCGGGCGATAGGCGTTTCGTAAGGGGACAGAGACAAGATTATGAACAATTCATTACGCAATCTTTGGTCAGATGAAAATGGTCAGGATGTCGCCGAATACTCGGTGATGCTTGCGGTGGTGCTGGTGATCGTCGTCGGCACGGTTCGGCTCATCGGCTCGAACGCATCGAACATCTTTTCACAAGTAGGAAGCTCGATTCAGTAGGCAGGAATCACTCGTTCGTAGCGAAGGCGAACCTATTGGCCGGCAGCTTTCTCCAGTTTGCTGGCCACTTTTATTCCGCTCAATCCATCCACATACTTCGCGATTCCGCGATAAAGCGACTCGGCAATTCGCTGCCGATATTCGCTGGTCTGCAGGCGATGCTCGTCGGTGGGATTGCTCACGAATGAAATCTCCGCCAGGATCGACGGCATGTTCGCACCGATGAGGACGATAAACGGCGCCTTTTTTACTCCGCGGTCGCGGATGGCGGGCGACTTGGCCGCCAACCCGCTGTGCAGTGACGACTGCACATCGCCGGCAAACTCGCGAGATTCTTCAATTTTTTCCTTCAGCGCGATCTTCTTCACCAGATCCTGAAGCTCGTAGATCGACTTTTCCGAGACGGCATTCTCTCGCGCTGCGACCTCCAGAGCCTCCGGCGAAGATGTGAAATTCAGGTAGTACGTTTCCACGCCGCGAGCGTCCGAATCGCGGCTCGAATTTGCGTGAATCGAAATGAACAGATCGGCACGCTGTTGGTTAGCAACGGCAGTACGGGTTTCGAGCGGAATGAAAGTATCGTTCTTGCGCGTGTAGACCACTTCGGCACCCAGCCGCGTTTCGAGCAGTTTGCCTAAGCGGCGACCAACCTCGAGCACCAGATCTTTTTCCTGTAAGCCGTTCGGACCGATGGTCCCGGTATCGTGTCCGCCGTGCCCGGGATCGATCACGATCTTGCCGATCTTCAAGCCCAGGGCGCGGATCAGCGACCGGTCGCCACTGGCCGTAGGCTTCGCTTCGCGCATGTCCAACTCTTTCTCTTTGCTCCGGTTCGAAGCCAGACGCGACGCCGGTTTACTACGCGCATGACTCGGGGGTGCAGGAACTTCGTCCTCGTCGTCCGCATCCACGACGACCTTGGTGACAGCCGGCGTCGTTGTCTTATCCGTCGCGGGAATCTTTTCGGTGGAAAACGTGGAGTGCAATTTGGCGGAGGTGACAGCGGTTTTCGGTGCAATTTTCGTCTCGTCGCCTACGTCTTCGCGGGTAACGGGCGCGGTCCCGGCTTCGGCGCGCAGATCGCCCTTCACCTTGGCTTCTGCAGCTTGCAATGCCGCTTCGGGAGTCAGTTCGTCTGAAGTTGAGCTGTCGGTCCCCGATCCAGCCGTCGGCGGGGCCTCGGCGTCCGCCATTGCCGCCGTATCTCGCAGCAACTTGGCATGCATATTCTTCCGGTTATTCTTCCCGTGAATATCAATGATCAGCCGGTAAGGATCGGGCAGCAAAAACGCTTCGTAGTCCGAAAGGTTGTCCACTTCCAGCACAACTCGCGTTCTCCCCGGTTGAAATTGCGCGACCCGGATTTTCCTCAGGAAGCCGTCATCTACGTCAAAGCTCTTGCCCACGAGAGTGGAAGCCAGCTTGGTGCCACGCAGGTCAAAGAAGATGCGCTCCGGATGGGAGATTCTTTGCGAACCGAACTGAATGCCGCTCTCCAGGTCAATCGCGACGCGGGTGTAATCCGGCGTGGACCAGTGCCGGATTCCGGTTACGCGCGCGTTATGTTCGGGATGGGTGTGGTCCAGACGCGTTTCGGAAGATTCCGGGGAAGCTGCATCCGTCTTCAAATTGGATCTTAGATCGGCTGGAACTTCGGCAAGCGCGTCGTTGCCTTTGGCCTGAGAATTTTCGGTGCTCTTGTTTTTGTTCTTGTCTGCGGTCTCTTTGCCAGCCTTCTTCTGCTTTCTGGCTTCGGCCTTGCGCTCGTTCTCCGCCTCGCGATCCATCTCAAGGACGGCCTGCTGAGCATCTTCTGCAAGACGGTTCTGCGGATAGCGGTGGAGAAATTCCTGAAAAACCGCGCGCGCCTGATCGGCATCGTTGAGATCGTCTTTGTATATCTCCCCGATGGTGAACAGGGCATCGCAACGGTATTTGCTACCCGGATATTCCTTCCGCAGGAATTTGTACTGGGCAATGGCCCCGTTCAGAATCTTGTCGTCTTCGAAATGGCGTCCCATCTCGACCAGCGTTTCGGCGACGGCGACCACGCTGGGATCGGCCTTGGCCGATGTCGGCGCCCCGAAATAAACGCTGCGGTAGGCGTCGATAACCCTCTGGTACTCGTGGCGTGTGCGCTCGGTTGGAGGACGTCCGTTCAGCGCCTCGCGCATGCGCTCGGCGCTAACAAAGCGTTCACGAGCCCAGGCCTGACTGTGGCGAGTGCGGGAGCGGGCATGGGCAGACAGACCGGGGAGAACCAGCAGCAACAGCAGCGCTCCCCAGCGCAGGTTGCGCTGGCTCGTTGTCATTTTCACAGTCGTCGGTCCGTAACTGTCTCGATCCGCCGTTGCAGTTGAACTGCCTTGGTACCTGAGAGACTTCTTAGCTAAACAGATGCCTTAATTTTAATCCGTGTTGCTGATGTAAAGCACGCCCCTTGCATCTCGTTGAACACGCACGGGATCGTGCCTGGGACCCGATGGAGAAAGATCAAATCCACCGTAGTAAAGGTTCGTGATTCTGCGGACGTAGTTCTGCGTTTCCGCATAACGCGGGACACCCGCACTGCGCGCCACGGCGCCCGAACCCGCGTTATAGGCGGCCAGGGTCAAATTCACGTCGCCGCCATAGTTTTCTAGAAGCTGTTTAAGATGCCGAACTCCGGCGTCCACATTCTGATCGGGGTCAAACGGGTTTCTTACGTTCAGCTGGCGTGCCGTCGAGGGCATGAGTTGCATGAGGCCCATGGCTCCCTTGCGTGAAACCGCGTTGGAGTTGAAGTTCGATTCGACCTTGACCACCGCGCGCACCAGGTTGGGATCGACATTGTGACGGGCCGCTGCCATCACGATCGATGCGTCAATCTCTTCCTGCGAAGCCTGATGTCCGCGGGCGTTAGCTGCAATGATCTTGGCATTGGCGGACTGCGCAGATTCACGGGTGAAGTACTGGCTGACTTCCGCCGCCGCCGACCGCGCCGCCTGCATGGACGCCGTACCCGCAGAAGGTACCGGCTTCCACCGATTGTCCTTGCTGCTCCAATACACCAGCGATGCGCGCTTGGGCTGCGCTGCCGGGGTGGCATGTTTCGGCTCCGGTACAGATTCGTTCACATAAATCTTCCGCCCGTGCTCGTCAGTGGTGGTGATCGCCGCGGACGCGCGGTCACCCTCGGACGCCCACAGGGGCATGGTGAGAGATGAGGAAGTCGCGATTGCCGTACTGGCCGTCAGCATGAATGCGATTTTCAGACGCTTTCGCATAATCCGGGCACACCCTTTCTCGAACCTCGACTGGAAGGGCACCCAGACAAACCTCGCCCTCCCCATGTCCTACCCGGAACCTGACGGAGAATTCTGAACCAGAGTAGGACGATTATAGGGGGGAGGACGGTGTCGGGCAATCTATCCGAAGGGCGTAGAACCACCGAAGTAATATATGTAATCAGTTGAAAATATACGGCTTAGAACAGTCCCAGATGTCGAGCCCGGCAGGTCGAAGGTAACCTTGCGAGGGTTACTTTGCTCCGGGACCGAAGTTGCGCTTTCCTCCAGTTCAGCAATGTCGGGATCAGTTTGGTCGGCGAACTTACCGTTAACCGTAAAGTCGTGCGTCATGTCATCGATTTAGAGAGACCGGGCGTTTCCGGATGGATCTGGTCATGCACAATGGATTCGGCGCCCGCTCGGCTCCTCACAGAGTCGGCGCTCCCGCGAATGACTAACACCGGCGCCTTCACGTTCTGCCAGACTTCGCCGAGGTTCAACCCCTGTAGCTGCTGATAAAAGACAGCCGGACTACCGTAGCGCCCCTCAGGGGCGTTCGCACCAAAGGCTCGTCTACTCCGGATGCTGCGCGACAACCTGCCCGGGAGTCATCCCATTCATCATGGTACCAATCGTAAAAGTCCGCAAAAGCTTTGACCGCGGTGTTCACCTCGGCCGGCGGCGCTCCAGTTCCAACCTGTGCCCGTACCATGTACGCCCCAGGAGCGACAGGAGAAGAAGCCGCGCGCCAGGGGCTCGCGGGGTGCATGGCAGAGAATCCGCTGCGGTTCCATAGGCCGACAACGAAGACACGATCAAGGTCGGTGAAGTCGTACTTGGCCTTGCCATTGAAGGCGGCCGGCCAACCTGTGATCTCGATCTCGGAATCAGCCTTTGCGCATTCGCCCTGGCTCTTGCCGGCGGCCGCTTTATCCATGCGAACAGTCGCATATCCAGACTCGTCTATCCGGCGGCGTAGCAGAATTCCGAAACCGTCATGCGTGCCTCGGTCGGGATACTCCATGCTGTCGCAACTCAACCAGCCGACGAAGAAGATTACGGGCACCTTACCGGTTGTGTGATTGGGAGGTGTGATAAAAGTGCGAAGCTTTTCACCGCGGGAGTTGGCGAACCAGTCGAAAAGGACCGTGGCGTGGTCAAAGTGTTCGCGGGGCTGGTTTGGGAGATGACGGCCAGGCTCAGAAAAATGACGGTAACGAGACCGGCGTGCTTCCTCTTCATCGCGACGTTTGTCTCGCGAGTGGCTAGGACAAGTGTTGGACAGAGAAGTTAGCAGAGCCTCTGCACGGGTGCAGCCTGCGACAGGACAAAATGGAAGGACGCTAGCCTTTCTCCAGCGCCGTTGCAAACGCATCGAGGGATAGGGAGCGCAGCAGGTTGCGGCGCATGCCGCGCTCCACTTCGGCCAGCCCGTCGGAAGCCGTCGTAATCCACTGGAAGTCGGCAGACTCGCCCAACCGCTTGAGCTCAGACGCGATGTCGGTATTGCGGATCAGCTCCGGAGCCCCCGCTTCCAGCGACGCAAGATCGCGAAGTAAAGAATAGAGGGTGCGAATCAGCTGCTCGATCTTTTCCCGCCCCTCCGCCCCCGCCCGGTAGGATTCGGTGATTTTGAACAGCTCGCTGTGCTCTCCAGTTCGCAAGGCGGAGTTCAGGATCGTCATCGCGTGGGCGCGAGCGGCGACGTAGCCGGGGAGATCGAAGCTGCGGGCGCGTCCCACCGCGCCTTCGCTGAGACGCGCGACGAGAGCGCGCTCGCTGGCCTTCCATTCGGGACGATGCTCGGCTAGATGGCGCTCGATTTCCTCCGCCGACAAGGCGCACAGCTGGAACACCATCGACCGCGAGCGGATCGTCGGCAATAGCTCGCCGGCATTGTCCGTCAGCAGAAAGATCGTCGCAAACTCGGGAGGCTCCTCCAACACTTTGAGCAGCGAGTTTGCCGCCTCTTTCATGAAAGCCGAGTCGGTAAAGATATAAACCCGTTCCCTACCCTCGGCCGGACGGTAATAAATGGTCTCAATCACCCGGCGCACCTGATCTACTTTGATCATCATCTGCGGAGGATCGGGCGGGATCACCAGCACATCTGGATGGGTTTGAACGAAGAGCCGGGTTTCTTTCTTGTCAGTCTCGCGCAAGTTCTCGCGTGCTTCCACGGCCTCTGCGAAGCGGGCATCCAGATCCACCGCCTGCGCAATGCGCACGCAGTTGGAGCACTTCCCGCAGAAGTCGGGCAGGCCGTCGGTCGTGGTGGGCGCAAGGCAGTTCAGCGCCTGCGCCAACATCAGCGCCAGCGTGTACTTTCCAGATCCCTGCCCGCCCGCAAGCACCACTGCATGCGGGAAGTGGTCACGCGCCAGCATGTCGCGCAAGCGGTGGACGATTTGAGTATTACCGTGAAAATCAGAAAACATGTTCAGTTACCAGCACTTGGCAGATAGCAGTTCGCCAGGACATCAATCATGCCACTTTGCTCGGATCCGATGGCGCCTGACAGCGCGCTGATTGCTAAGTGCCGTTGTCACAGCTTCAGCTTCCTCCGCACCAGTTCCACAATCCGCTCGTGCGTCTGCCCCGGTGTCCCGCGGGCATCGACCACCGCAACGCGACCATGGTCTCGCTTCGCGATCGCAAGATATCCCTCGTGGACGCGGGCAAAGAAAGCCCGCGTCTCCTGTTCGAAGCGGTTTTCGTCGTGGCCACGACTGGAGCTCTTTGCGGCTCTGTGATTCCGAAGGCGAGCTCGATTCACGCTGGCCGCCGCGTCGGAATCGAGCAGAATCGTCAAATCCGGCTGCAGGTTTCCACAAAGCACGCGGTGAAGTTCGCGCACGGCCTCGCTGCCCAGTTTGCGGCCGCTTCCCTGATAGGCCTCCGTCGAATCCGTGAACCGATCGCACAGCACAACGCTGCCTTGCGCCAGCGCTGGCTCGATGACTTCGGAAATATGCTGTGCGCGGGAAGCGAACATCAGCGCCATCTCGGCCAATGGCGAAAGCCCCGCTGTCCCGGAATCGAGCGCGACTTTGCGGATTTTCTCTCCAGTCAGGGTTCCGCCGGGCTCGCGCGTCTCGACCACCTTGTGTCCAGCCGCGCGCACCACGGCGGCCAGTTTTCGCAGTTGCGTGCTCTTACCGGTTCCGTCGAGTCCTTCGAAAGTAATGAATTTTCCGCGCCGGGACATCAGCGGAATGATAGCAGTCTGCGGCCGCCCACAGATTTAAGGGCTTTGCTTTTCTTCTTTGCGGCCTGCGCGGCAGTTCTTTGCGAAGCCTGCAGCGGCGATCGCCAAGCCCGATAGAAACTGCCCCGCGCTCTGCTGTACCGCCCCACTCCCGGACTGCTATAGTCTAAAATTCTGCAGCATCCAGTGCGATTCATCACGAATGTGAGGCCCCGAAAGAATGAAACTCTCCAGAACGTTGGGAGCCGTCTTCGTCATAATGTTGACAGTTCCCGCTGGGTGCGCAACTTCGCCCACTGTGACCATTGCCGTCGACGCCACCGCCGCCCCCCGCAAGATCTTCCACGCCTCGCTGAAAATTCCCGCCAGCCCCGGCGATCTCACCCTCTATTACCCGAAGTGGATTCCCGGCGAGCACGCCCCCGACGGCCCCGTGATCGACCTCGCCGGCTTGAAGTTCGGTGCCGGCGGAAAGATTCTCAAGTGGCGTCGCGACCTGGTCGACGGCTTCACCATCCACGTGGAAGTCCCGGCCGGCATCAGTGAGATCTCCGCCGAACTCGACTTTCTTTCTCCGGCGATCTTCGAAGGTGGATTTTCTGCGGGTTCCTCGGCCACCGACAAGCTCGCGGTCATCAGCTGGAATCAGGTTCTGCTCTATCCCAAGGGCTGGCAGTCGGACGACATCAATTACAGCGCGAGCCTGAAGCTTCCGGACGGCTGGAAGTTCGGCACCCCGCTTCCCGTGGCCAGCCACAGCGGGAACGAAATCAAGTTCGCGACTGTTTCCCTCACCACGCTCGTCGACTCGCCGGTCATCACCGGTGAATTTCTCAAGGTCGTGCCGCTCGCCCAGGATCCGGTCACCGAAATGGATATTGCCGCCGATAGCGCCGCCGCGCTCGAAGCTCCCGCGGAAGTTTGGGACCACTACAAACATCTAGTCGAGCAGGCTCAGAGACTTTTCGGTGCGCATCATTACCGCGACTATCACTTCCTCTACACGCTGAGCGATCACGTTGCACACTTCGGTCTGGAGCACCATGAATCCGACGACAGCCGGGTAGACGAGCGCGCGCTGGTCGATGATGCCTCTCGCAAACTGTCTGCAAGTCTGTTGCCTCACGAATATGTTCACTCTTGGAACGGAAAGTATCGACGTCCCGCCGATCTGGCCACGCCCGACTACGAGCAACCCATGCAAGATGACCTGCTCTGGGTTTATGAGGGCCTGACCAACTATCTGGGCTTCGTGCTCACCGCTCGCAGTGGCCTGCTTACCGCGGAGCAGGATCGCGACGATCTGGCCATCACAGCCGACATGCTCGATCATCACACTCCCGGCCGCGTATGGCGCAACTTGCAAGACACGGCCGACGCCGCACCCCAGCTCTATTTCGCTCCGCGAGCCTGGCAATCGTGGCGCCGAGGTACGGATTTCTATGACGAGGGCACGCTGAGCTGGCTCTGGGCCGACGTTATCATCCGCCAGCAAACCAAAGGCGCCAAGTCCCTGGATGATTTCTGCGAACTTTTCCACGGCGCGCCGAGCACCGGACCGATGGTCAAGCCCTACACCTTCGACGACGTAGTCAGTGCGCTCAATCAGATCGCGCCTTACGATTGGCGCGGCTTCTGGACTGAGCGCCTCACCAATCATGGACCGGGCGCGCCGCTGGGAGGCGTCGAGGGCAGCGGGTGGAAAGTTGTATACGACGAGATTCCTTCGGAGATGTTGACTGGCAGTGCAAGCATGAACCGCACCGTGCCTGCCGCCCTCGCGTTCGGCCTCTTGTTAAACGAAGATGGCACCATTAGTGATGTCACCGAAGGCTTGCCCGCCGCGAAAGCCGGCATCGGTCCGGGGATGAAACTCGTCGCCGTGAATGGCCGCCGCTTTTCTCCGGAGATCTTGCGCGACGCGGTGAAGGCGACGAAGAACGGCAACGCTCCACTCGATTTGCTGGTCGAAAATACCGACTACTACAAAACGTACAAGATCGATTATCACGGTGGCGAGAAATATCCGCACCTGGTGCGCGACGACTCAAAGCCAGACTTGCTGAGTGAAATTCTGAAAGCGAAATGATTTTGTAGCGCCGCCGTCCCCGCGCCGTCATGGCGGCTCGCCGCCACCTGCGCGGGCAAGATGCCCCCGCGACAGCCGGCAAGATGCCGGCGCTGCTGTTTTGTATGGCGCAGCTTCAAGCGCCCGAACATCCATGAACATTACGCGCCGCTCGCTTCCTCTCGCGCTCTTTTCCTTGGTGTGCACTCTCATCGCACACTCCCAAACCTCCATCCTCGGCTTTACTCCCACCTCCGCCGCCCACCAAACCGCAATCGAAACGAAATTCAAATCCATTCCCTCCCCCGACGAAGAACGCCGTCAGCATCGCATCTTCACCTCCGAGCCCCACGTCGCGGGTTCGAAGCGCAACAACGAACTGGCCGACTACATCGCCGGCGAATGGCGCAAGCAAGGGCTCGAAGACGTCATCATCCGTCGCTACGATGTTTACGGCACAAATCCGAAAGCCGCCTCGCTCGAAATGATTGCGCCGGTTCACTATCAGGCGATCCTGCGCGAAGCCGCACTCGATGCCGATCCGGACTCGAAGAATCCCGCGATCAGCGGCGCGTGGAGCGGCATGTCGATCTCGGGCGAAGTGACCGCTGCCGTGGTCTACGCGCACAGCGGCAATCCCGAAGATTACGATGTGCTGCGCAAGAACGGAATCAGCGTCAAGGGCAAGCTCGTCCTCGTGCGCTATTCCAATCCCTACAGCTATCGCGGATTCAAGGCCCTCACGGCGCAGCGCGAAGGTGCAGCCGCGATTCTGATTTACAGCGATCCCGCAGAGGACGGTTACAAGAAAGGCAAAGTCGATCCCGGCGGGCCCTGGGGCCCGGAATATCACATCCAACGCGGCGCCATCACCTACGACTTTATCGTCCCCGGCGATCCACTCACGCCAGGCTGGGCTTCGGTGCCTGGAGCGAAACGCATTCCGATCGAGCAAGCCGAGTCGGCGCCAAAGATTATGGCTTTGCCGCTTTCCTGGCACGATGCCAAGCCGCTGCTCGAGAACATGGACGGCCCGCTTGCTCCGACTGACTGGCAAGGCGGATTGCCGATTCAATATCACCTCGGCGGAGACGCCGTGAAGGTCCATCTGAAGATCGAGATGGAAAACGGCACGCAGCCCTACTATGTGGTTGAAGGCCGCATCCGCGGCGCGGAATTGCCCGATGAATGGGTGGTGCTCGGCAATCACCGTGACGCCTGGGTCTTCGGCGGCGTCGATCCCTCGAGTGGAACCGCCTCCATGATGGAGCTGACGCGCGCCCTCGGCCAACTGGCGAAAGACGGCATGCGTCCCCGCCGCACGCTGGTGGTTTGTAGTTGGGACGGCGAAGAGGTGGGCCTCACCGGTTCCACCGAATGGGGAGAGCAATTCGCCGACGAACTGCGCAGCCAAGCCGTGGCCTACATCAACGTCGATGAGGCCACATCAGGACCGAACTTTCACGGCCAGGCCGTCGCTTCGCTCGCGCCGATGCTCGTCGAGACTTCCCGCTCTTTGCAAGATCCGTCTGGCAGAAGTCTATATGACTCGTGGAAGGCGACGGCCGCGCGCGAAAAAGAGGCAGGCAAGCAATCGGGCCAAATGAACGATTCAGGCGTCGCGGATTCAGGCCTAGCCGACACTCGCATCGGCAGCGGCTCCGACCACACCGTGTTTCTGAACTTCGTCGGTATGCCGGTCATCGGCCTGCAATTCGACGGAGACTACGGCGTCTACCACTCCGCTTACGACGACTTTTACTGGATGAACCACTTCGGCGACCCAGGCTACCGATACCACACGCTCATGTCGCAACTTTGGGGCGTAACCGCGCTGCGCCTGGCGAATGCCGACCTGCTTCCTTTCGATTTCGCCAGCTACGCCAGCAACGTCCGGCAGTTCGTGGACGAACTCAACAAGGGAAACGACATGACCAAGCTTGATCTGGCGGGAGTGCAGAAAGAGATCGACAGCTTCGAAGTCGCTGGCAAGCGCCTGAATGAGTCCGTCAACCGCAAACTCGCATCCGGCGCAGTTGATCCGAAACTCGCGTTCAGGCTGAATCACGCCATGATGCAAGTCGAGCGCAACTGGCTCAACCCCGACGGCATTCCGGGCCGTCCCTGGTTCAAACACATCCTCTACGGCGCCCGTTTCACCTACGCGCACCTTGAATTGCCAGGCCTGACCGAGGCGGTAGAAAAGCAAGACTGGGGCACAGCGAAACAACAAACCGAAATTCTCGAGCGCGCCCTGGCGAAGAATACAAAACTTGTAACCGAATTGCAGCACGACTTGAATCAGTAGTAACGCGCGTGGCCAGTTGCTCCATCCTGGCGGCGTCTTTGGCGGCACGGTGGGGACTTTGACCATCGGTTGATCAGACGACCGTGGGCCGGGCGGCGTCCAACTACTCTCCCGCCTCTTTCGTCTCCCGCTCCATCACCTTTCGCAGGGCGCCGTTGATTCGCGTTTGATAGAGGCGTCCATCCCGGCGGAACCATGCAAGCACATCGGCGTCCAGTCGCAACGTGACCGGCTTTTTGATCGGCTTGTAGAACTCCATCATTTCCCGCATCGACACCGCGGGCCGCTTCGATTCTTCTACCGACGCCATAAGGCTCAAAGTCGTCTTCCCTCGAGCCCCCGGGCCCGCGGCTTTCGTCCCCGGCTGGAGGTTCTTCTTGCTTTTCGTAACTCGTTCGCGCTGTTTCATATGTAAGATTATACTTATATTATTGTACGTACAGAATTGCCCTAAAAGTGTTCCCTCCTGGAACACCGTGGAAATCTTCCTGGAAACCGCACCAACCTAGTCATCCCGCCGCCGATGCTTCGAGCGCGAGGTCGTCATCTTCCATGAACCCAAACGCCTCCTGAGGCACAGGATTCTGCCAGACGGGCGCGAATGATTGGCGATGCAGAGGGGTGGGCCCGAACTCGCGCAGCGCGGCCAGATGTTTCGCCGTCGCGTATCCCTTGTGCGAGGCCAGGCCGTACGCGGGAAACACGGTGTCCCATTCGCACATCATGCGATCGCGTTCCACCTTCGCCAGGATGGAAGCTGCCGCAATGGACGCGGAGACCGCGTCCCCGTGAATGATCGAGGTCTGGGGCTGCCCGCAGTCGATGCGAAGCGCGTCAATCAGCAAATGATCCGCAGCCGGAGCGAGGCCCATTACCGCTTCCCGCATGGCCACGCGGGAGGCTTGGTAGATATTGATTTGATCGATCCGAGACGCATCTACCGCCGCAACCGCCCATGCCAGGGCGTGCTCCCGGATGCGCTCGGCCAACCCTTCGCGCCGCGCGGCGAGCAGCAATTTGGAATCTCGCAACCCGCGCAGACGATAGGCCGGATCCAGTATCACGGCTGCGGCCACGACGCAACCGAACAGGGATCCGCGGCCAACTTCGTCGACGCCGGCGACCCGCAACGCGCCCAACGCCCAGGCCTGCTTTTCATAACGCAACGTGCAGCGCAGCTTCTTCAGAAATCGCAGCTTGGCTGCGGAGGGCGAGATCGTTCGTGCGGAGGGTGACTTCATCACAGACGTAATGGGAGTTTTTACCATCTTCGTCGAGAGCAGGAATTCCTGCAAGCAAACTTTGATGCTCCGCTGAAGAAAGCAGATCCCTCGCTGCGCTCGGGATGACAATGCTATTGCCTGACACCATCTTTGCTGGCTTCTGAGACTCGGAAGCCCAAAGGCTGCGCGTCCCCACTTGGGTGATACCAGATGGTAACCATTACCTGGAGTACGGACGTACATTGCCCACTGGGACATGTACTGGTAACTTCACCTCAGTCGAAGCTGAGGGGAGTGGAATTTCTTGACCAGCAAAACCAAACCGGCGCCAGCGGACGGCTTGCTCACAGGAAAGCTGGTTCATCTGGCGCTTCCCGTGCGATGGAGTCTGATCGGGCAGGAAGGCCGCGGTGCGACCGAGATGGCCTGTACCTATGACATCCACCCGCGCGGAGCACGGCTGCTTAGTTCGCGTCCAGCCAACATCGGAGACCTCGTGATGGTGGAGCGCGGCCGCAATAAAGCCGTGTGCCAGGTCGTATGGGCGGCAGATGCCTCTTCGGCTTTGCGCGGCCAGTTCGCCGTGCAATGCGTCGAGGGCAGAACTCCGTGGGACGAAGAATTGCGGCTGATGGAAGAGCAGTACGAGCCCATCGATCCCGAAGGTGCGAAGGGTGCCGGTCGTGGGTTTAGCCGTCCGGACGCGAACCGCAGGCGACGTCCTCGGTTTTATGTGGCGGGCCATGCGAATGTACTGGATGGCGTACAGCAGGTCGAAGGTGAAGTGCAGCAGATTTCGGAATTCGGCGCGCGCATCGCGTCCACAGAGATTCTGCGCCCCGGTACCGACTTTCGCCTTCTGCTGAACATGTTCGACGTCCACGTTTCAGTCAAAGCGCAGGTGAAATATCTGGTAGACAATCTCGGGATGGGCGTGGAGTTTCAAGAAATCCGCCGCGGAGACCGCCCCCTGCTGAGCTACGTGTTGAGCCGGCTACGCATGAAAAAAGTCCCGGATTTCGTTGAGGTTGAAGTTTCGAGAGAGCCACTCGCCGTGGTCGGATAATCCTGCCTCCGATCCAACCATCCATCTGCCTATCCTGCAACGGGTGCCTGGTCTGGAATGCGCCAGGTCTGTAGCCCTCGCGCATTATCACCGTGTCATCATCTATAATGCCGCACAGGTCTGGCTGGAATGTCCTCAATTGGAAGGGTGAATGCGGCTCTGACCGCCGCGATAATCTTCCTTCTCCTGAGCAGTTGCGCCGCATATCTTGCCTTCTCCAGCATGGACTCCAGCCAAGGTTGGGTCCGCCACACCCGCGACGTACAAAGCGCTTTATCGCAGTTTTCCATCGCGACCGCCAGAGCCGGGCGGCTGCGCTCAGAGTATGTCGATTCCGGCGATCCGTCCTTATTGGTACAGCAGGCTGACGTAGTAAGCCAACTGCGGAATTCGGTGTCGGAAATCCAGCGCCTTACCGCCGATAATCCCCGGCAACAAGTCGATACTCGAAGACTTGCTGAATTGAAAGAGGCACGAATCGCTCTGATGTCTCAGGCCATAGAGCTCAAAAGAACAGGAAGCTCGGCTCCTGCCGCCCAAGCCGCACTTAGCAGGCAGAGCTTAGCCATCGCGGAAGCCACGGACCGGCTCTTGCAGCGGATGTTCGATACCGAAGAGAAACTATTGACCGAGCGTCAGGCGAAGGCCAGTCGTTCCAGAGGGCTCACTGCACAAATCCTGCTCACCAGCCTCTTTCTTGCGCTCGTCCTGTTTATCCTGCACCACCGATTACTGACTGATCAGGTGAAGGCGCGCTCCCGAGCCGAGCTTGCGCAACGTACTCTGAGCGCCCGGCTGTTGACCCTGCAAGATGAAGAACGCCGGAAATTCGCGCGCGAACTGCACGATTCCGTCGGGCAATATTTGGCAGCAACAAAAATGGCAATGTCGACGCTGCAAGTGAAGTTGCCCGCCGATACCGCTCTGCAAGATTGCATCAAGCTGCTCGATGATTCCATTTCTGAAACACGCACCATTTCACATCTCTTGCATCCGCCGCTTCTCGATGAAGCGGGACTGAACTCGGCCTCGCGGTGGTTCGTGGAAGGATTCGGAAAGCGCAGCGGCATCGATGTCAACCTGGATATTCACGAGGGTGCTGCGCGGTTGCCGGAACCGACTGAACTCGTATTATTCCGGGTGTTGCAGGAGAGTCTGACCAATGTCCACCGGCATTCTGGCGCAAAGCGTGCCGACGTCAGTCTGCGAACAGCGGACAGCCAGGTTGTCCTGCGAGTGAGAGACTACGGCCGCGGTATACCTCCATCCGTGGTACAAAGCTTCCGTGAAGATGGTTCCGGCAGTGGGGTTGGTTTGGCTGGCATGACGGAACGCATTCGTGAGATCGGAGGCAGCCTGGAAATCAATTCGAGCGCCATCGGTACCGAGGTTGTGGCACGAGTGCCTGTTCGCAAGAGTTTGTAGCAATAAACCTCTCCGCCCAGAATGCAGGAGGTCAAAGGATGAGTCGCAGGATCTGGTCGACAGTGATCTCCGCCATTTTTCTGATCGCTTCCAGCGCGTGCTCCAAGAACCGTGCCGCACCCCAGGTGATCGTCGAAATCCCATCCGGCTTCACCGGGAACTCCCTGCTGGAAATGGGAGTCAGGGACGCACTGCCCCTGGAGAAGCGTGGGGAAGCATATGTGCTGCCCGTGCCCAGGAACGGGAAGGTCATCACGTCGACTCTGCTGACCAACTCCCGGCCATCATTCCAGAATTCCAGCGAAGGTGCTGTGTGGGGCTTTTCGCATTCGGTTTTTTGCCATGGACGACGGAATACCTGTGGGCGCCAAGATCGAATTTTTTGTTAGCACCGGAAATGAGTACGAGGCAGAACAGGGCAGGAAGAAACACTCGGGCGGACTTTTAGCGCCGGCTGAGCCGATCATGCCGGCAGTATGACGGCCGACATCAGGTAGACGTTCGGGGGAAAGCCCGAAGGCTTCCCCTCAAAACGTCGCTACGAAACCCATCGATCTTAGCTTTTCTCGACGTCGCGCAGACGGGCAGCTTTGCCCCGGAGCCCGCGAAGGTAGAATAGTCTGGCGCGGCGAACCTTGGACGAGCGCAACAGTTCAATCTTGTCGATCACCTTGGAGTGAACGGGGAAAATACGCTCCACGCCCTGGCCGAAGCTGATTTTACGGACGGTAAAGCTAGCCTGCGGACCATTGTCGCGTTTGATCACCACACCTTCGAAGGCCTGCACACGTTCCTTATCGCCTTCCTTAATTTTTACGTGGACCCGTATGGTGTCGCCGGGACGAAATCCGGGGATGTCGGTGCGTTGAGATTTGGCCAGCAGTTTTTCAATGATTAGGTTTGACATGATCTTTTATCCTTCGTTTGTCTAGAATCTATGGTCTCGTGTCTTAAGTTCTCGGGTGTCAGGAGATCCTGGCTCTAAGACCCAATATCGTTTCAATCTCTGGTAGCCTCGCCATCCTTGATGCGGGCCAAAATTTCTGCATCTTCGTCGCTAAGTTCTGCGCCCTCCAGCAGGTCGGGGCGGTTGCGCAGCGTTTTTTCCAAAGCCCGCTGCCGGCGCCAGCGGCGAATTTCCTGATGATTGCCGTTGATCAGAACCTCCGGAACCGGCATTCCGCGAAAATCCGCAGGGCGCGTGTAGTGCGGATAATCCAGCAACCCGCCGGAGCCGCATGTCGAATCTGCTCCACCCACCGCTGCGGACTCCCCTTGTGCGGTAAATGATTCCTGCCGCGTGGAAGCCGCGTTCCCCACTGCGCCTGGAAGCAAACGGGTCACCGCTTCGATGATCACAGCTGCGCCCAGTTCGCCGCCGCTCAACACGTAGTCGCCAATCGAAAGCTCCCGGTCGGCGAGGAAGTCTGCGACCCGCTCATCTACACCCTCGTAGCGACCGCAGACCAGTGCGATTCGATCGAGCGCCGCCAGTTCCGCCGCGACTTGCTGCGTGAACCGCTGTCCCTGCGCGGAAAGCAGAATTACGGATTGCTTTGCGCGCCCAGCCAAGCGGTCTTCCCGCGATGCCAGCACCAACGACTCGAGACATTCAAAGAGCGGTCCCGGCTTGAGCACCATGCCCTCGCCGCCGCCGAAAGGGCGGTCATCCACGGTGCGGTGCTTATCGTGCGTGAACTGCCGCAAATCGTGGACTTCGATTTTCGCCAGGCCCATCTCGCAGGCCCTGCGGGTAATTCCGTGATCCAGTGGCCCACTGAAGAAGCCGGGAAAAATCGTCAGAATATCGGCTTTCATCTGGACCTAAAACCTAAACCTTGAACCACAGAGGGCACTGAGGACCCCTACTGCCTTTTCTTTCTTTCTGACTGCTGTTCCTGCTTCTCTTCCGCCGTCAGCGGGGCATTGACTTCCAGCAAGCCCGCGGGAAGGTTCATGCGCACTTGCCTCTGCGCTAGATCCACGCTTTCCAAGTACGCTTCGGCGAAGGGTACATCCAACTTCTTGCCTGCGCCGTCAGCAACCGTCAACAACGGAGCTTCCCCGGCGCCAAACTGAACATCTTCGATCCGGCCGATCTCTCTGCCGTGATCGAGAACCACACAACCGATCAGATCGCTGACGTAGTTCCAGCCTGACTCAAGGTCGGCGCGCTCCGTGCTCGGCACCTGCAACTCAGATCCGACTAGCAGCTCGGCGTCGTTCATCGAATCCACGCCGCGGAACTTTAGAACGACGAGACCCTTGTGCGGCCAAAGATCTTCGACTTCCAATTCGCGGCGAGCGTCTTGCGACTTCGGCAGCGCGAACAGCTTCATGGCTTGGGCGAAGCGTCCCGGAACGTCGCTGTGAATCTCGGCCGCGACCTCACCGTGCCGCCCTTGCGTCTTCACGATGCGGGCCAGCGTGATGAACTCGCCCTTTGCGTCAGGAATCACGGGGCACGATTACGAAACCTCAGGGCTAAAGCCCCGACATCTGGAAAAACCTCTACCGGCATGCCTGAAGGCGTGCCCTTCCCCAAAATCGACCGCCTACTCGATGATCTCGAGCGTATAGCGCTTGCGCGCTCTATGGCCCGCGGCACTTAACAGGGCGCGCATCGCACGCACCGTGCGTCCCTGGCGTCCAATCACCTTACCCACGTCGCTCTCGGCGACTTCCAGTTCAATCACGTCGTCATCGAACTTCTCGACGAACACATCGTCCGGAGCGTCGACCAGCGACTTGGCAATCAGCTCAACCAGAACGCGCACATCTCCAGAAGGCTCAGTCATAGTCTGCATTCTCACAGTGAACGTACAGCAAGGATCGAGTAACCTGCGTCGAGCGCGGCCCTATGCCACTGACTGACGTCATGCCCTTGCCGGGTGGTTAAGCGGCGGAACCGGCAGCGACCGGAACCGGAGCCTTGGAGAACAGCTTGTTTACCCGGTCCGACATTTGGGCGCCCTTCGACATCCAATACTCCACGCGATCACGCTTGAAGTCGACGCTGGCGGGGTTGGTGCGGGGATTGTAGGTTCCGACCACTTCCACCGGACGGCCGTTGCGAGCGCGCGCCTTCTCAATTACCACAATGCGATAGTGCGGTTGTTTGCGCGCACCTCTGCGCGCCAGACGAATCATTAACACGGGTCTTATATCCTTGTTCCGGAAGAGTCCGGTGAGATCGAGGCAAACTCTTATTATGGCGGAGGTTAGATGGAATGGCAAGGGGGCGTATCGCGCAACCTAAAATGTAACCCTGAGGGTATCGTCGCGCAATTTTAAGATGTAACCCGCCATGAAGACGGGTTACCGAATGAAAAC
>Ga0209380_10000551_pt1 | contig 26407 bp, 26 predicted proteins | sample HubBroMetageWFT6_FD_188347 | JGI IMG/M metagenome (GOLD analysis project Ga0209380, IMG submission 188347) | Warmed and freeze-thawed soil microbial communities from the Hubbard Brook experimental Forest, New Hampshire - Hubbard Brook CCASE Soil... | ecosystem: Environmental > Terrestrial >... | reverse complement strand
CGCGTTGAAGGCGACGCCGATGACGACGGCGACGGCGAGGTCGATGAGGTTGCCGCGCATCAGGAACTTCTTGAAACCGCTCATCTGTCTCTCCTCGGCCGCATCACAAGCCGGACGCTAGACCATCCGGCCATGTGACGCTACCAAGACCGGACGCCGCTCTCGGAGTCTTAGTAGCAGTTGCCTCCCGTATACGACAGCAGCTCCTCGTAGGCCGGCTGCTGGCCGGGGCCGCCCGCCGACATGGTCGAGACCAGGTCGTGGACCGACTTCGCGTGATCGGACCTGCTCCGGTAGGCGCGGAAGTCGCCGATGACCGCCTCGATGTTCGGCCGCTCGCGGCTCGGTGCCTCACTGGCCAGCGTTGTGAAGTTGGCGATGCCCTCGGCCATCAGCGCGTCGATCACGCCGCGAGCCTCGGCCAGCGGCATGTTCGGCGTGATCCCGGAACTGCGCAGCGGCTTCATAGCCTCGGTGATCTGGGCGCAGAACTTCTTCATCGCCGCGGACAGGGGCTGCTGCTGCGGCTCTCCCGGCGTGCTCACGGGCCCGCTGGCACCGCACGCGGTCAGCGCTAGGCAGGCGCTGGCGATGGCGCCGAACACCAGGTGCTGCCGCTTCCGCGCGGGTCCCGAGCCGTTCATGCGTCCTCCTGTCAGGCAAGTGGCCTGACGCATTCTTCCTGATCGAAGGCGTGGAGGTAGCACATTGTCATGAGACAACTGCAAACCGTTACAGCGGGAGGGTCGGAGCTGGCGCTCAGAACGCCGCGCGCGGATCGTCCCCGCCGCGGCGTGTGATAGGCAAAGTTCCATGGCGGCGGAGGACCTGGCACCGGACGAGCTGGCACGGCACTGGCGGTCCTGGCCGCCCGCCGAGGTCGCGCGGCTGCTCGCCGGCGTGACCGCGCCCTGGTACGTGGGCGGCGGCTGGGCCATCGACCTCTTCCTGGGGGAGCAGACCCGCCCGCACTCCGACCTGGAGATCGGCGTGCCGGGGGGCGCCTTCGGCGAAGTCAGGCGGGCGCTCGCCGGGTATGTGTTCGAGGTCGCCGGCGACGGCAGGCTCTGGCCCGTCGATGGCCCGGACTTCGGCCGGTTTCATCAGGTCTGGGTCAGCGAGCCGGCGGCCGACCTGCCACTGGGCCGGACGTTCCGCCTGGACGTCATGCGCGAGCCGGCCGTCGCCGGGCAGTGGGCGTGCCGCCGGGACCCCGAGATCGTGCTGCCCTACGACCAGGTCATCCGGCACGACAGCGCCGGGATCCCGTATCTCGTGCCTGAGCTCGCGCTGCTGTTCAAGGCCAAGTACCGCCGGCCGAAGGACGACGCCGACTTCGGTGCCGCGCTGCCGTTGCTCGGCGCCGATGCCCGCGCGCGCCTGCGGGCTACCCTGGCGCAGGTGCACCCCGGCCATCCCTGGATCGAGGCGCTGTGAGCCTCGACGTCACCGTCCGCGGCATCACGATCCCGCCGCAGGAGCTGTCGTGGCGTTTCTCCCGCTCGCAGGGCCCTGGCGGTCAGTCGGTCAACACCACTGACAGCCAGGCCGAGCTGTCCTTCGACCTGGCCGCCTCCGAGACGCTGCCGCCGCTCCTGAAGGAACGAGCGCTCCGCTCACTGGCCGGGCGCCTGACCGCCGGTGTCATCACAGTGGCCGCGTCGGAGTACCGCTCGCAGCTGCGCAACCGCGAGGCCGCGGCCGCCCGGCTGAGTGAGCTGCTCACCGAGGCGACGGCCCCGCCGCCGCGCGCGCGCAAGCCGACCCGGCCGACGCGCGGCGCCGTCGAGCGGCGGCTCGCCGACAAGCAGCGGCGGGCGCAGACCAAGCGGCTGCGCCGCTCCACCGATGAGTAGGCGGCGGTTCACTCAGAAGTCAGTTGCGCCAGCTTGGTCACCGTGTTCCAGTTCCGCGCGGTGCCGGGCACGCCGAGCCGCTTCTGCAGGAGGCCGCTGGTCAGGCGGGTGTCAGCGGCTCCGTCCGGGCACCAGAAGTAGGCCTCGCGCCCGATGACCCAGGCCCGTTCGGGTCCGAAGTCGGTCCTCCCGAACTCGTCTGCGGCCGCGGCGGCAGGCTCGGCGGCGAGGAACGACACGAAGTAGCGAGAGCCGTTCTCGGGGGCGCGGCCGAGCGGGTTGGCGGCGAGCACGGCCGCCAGCTCCGGGCCGCTGCGCACCATCACCGCGCAGCGGAGCCCGGCGAACTGCTCCAGGGCACCGGCGATGTTGTCCTCGAGCGTTCCGGGCGGGAGTTCGCTGGTGAAAACCGCGTTCCCGCTCTGAAGGTGGGTCTTAACCTCGGCGTATCCGAGATCGGAGAGGATGCGGCGCAGGTCGGCCATGGCGATCCGGTTGACCTTGACCAGGTTGACCGCCCGCAGGAGCGCCGCGTACCGCATGGCCCACACGGTACCGGCCCGCGGGGTGACCTCGGGGGGCTCACTAAGGTGGGGCGGGTGAGCACGGTGCGCAGCGACCGGGACCGGCGCCGGCGCGAGCTGTCCCAGAACTACCTGCGGGACCCGGACGCGGCCCGGCAGTTCCTGCGGGCGGTCCGGCTCGATCCGGACCTGCTCTGCCTGGAGGTCGGGGCGGGCGAGGGGATCCTGACCACCCGGCTGGCCGCCAGGTGCCGCGAGGTGACCGCCTACGAGCTCGATTCCACGCTGGCCGGCAAGCTGCGGTCCCGGCTCGGCAAATATGACAACGTCCGGCTCGTGATGGGCGACTTCCTGTCGGCGCGGCCGCCGGCGAAGCCGTTTCAGGTCGTCGGCAACGCGCCGTTCTCGCTGACGTCGCCGATCGTGGACTGGTGCCTCCGGTCGTCGCGGATGCGAAGCGCCACGCTGATCACGCAGCTTGAATACGCGCGGAAGCGAACCGGCGGATTCGGGCGGTGGAGCCAGCTCACGTGCATGACCTGGCCTCAGGTCAGCTGGGAGCTGCGCGGCCGGATCCCGCGTGACCAGTTCCGCCCGGTGCCGCGGGTGGACGCCGGCATCCTGGAGCTCCGGCGGCGGCCCGAGCCGCTGATCGGCGCGCCGCGGCAGGCGGCCTACCGGCGCCTGGTGCAGACCGGCTTCAGCGGCGTCGGCGGCTCGGTGCAGGCGTCGCTGCGCCGGACGTTCCCCGCGGACAAGGTCGCGCAGGCGTGCTCGGACGCCGGAGTTGACCGGCGCGCAGTCGTCGCGTTCGTCAGTCCCGATCAGTGGGTCCAGATCTTCAAGGCCCTTGACCAGCGAATATGACTGCAGTCTAGTCGCGCGGTTACCGGGTCCCTTGCGGCGACGGCGCGATACGGTCACTGGAGCCGCTTTGTGGAGTTCCCATGCGCAACAGTCCGATACTTGCAGTCCGCGGTGAGGTTGCCCTTGAGGTTGAGCCCGAGGTCGCCAGGATCGAGGCCAGCATCGCGGCCCGCGGCGCCGACCGCGCGGCAACCCTGCTGACGCTCACCGAGCGTGACGCCGAGGTGAGCCTGATCCTCGGGGACTTCGCGGACATCATCGAGAAGTCAGAATCGTCTGGAGTCCGGCTCGGGCCGCAGCAGTCCAGCAAGGCCGGCGGCTCGGTCTGCCACGGCGTGATCCACCACACGATCACCGTCGTCTGTTTCGAGCGACTCGGCGAGCTGATGGCCATTCTCGCGGCCGAGGAGCTGACGGAGGTCGGCGGGCCGTGGTGGGACCTGCGCCCCGGCAGCCCGGTCTACCGGCAGGTCAGGATCGCCGCGGTGTCCGATGCCGTCCGCCGGGCCAGGGATTATGCCGCTGCCGTCGGCAGCGAGCTCGCGGACCTGGTCGAGCTGGCCGACGCGCACATGCTGTCGGAGTCGCGTTCGTCCGCCGAGGCCCGGCCGCTGGCCAGTCCGTCGGCGCGCCTGCCCCACCGGCCGAGAGTCGTCGCCGCCGAGGAGCCGGTGTTCGACCTGTCCCCGGCGCGGCAGGTGGTGCGCGCGGTCGTAGAGGCGCGTTTCACCCTGACCGAGCCCGACCTGGCGGCGGTGCCCGCCTGACGCCTGCCCGGCTGCCCGGGGGGCCTACGGGGCGCTGGTACCCGCCCGGCCGTACTTGTCCTCGAGCCTGACGACGTCCTCGCGCCAGCCCGGCGCCGCCGTCGAGGTCTCGGCAAAGGTGAGGTCGGTGATGGCAGTGATCCGGTGCACGGCCCCCGGCGGCAGGTGGATCGTGTCTCCCGGGCCGAAGTGCTGGCTGGTCAGGGAGCCGGCCGACGGGCCCCACTCAATCAGCGCGGCCCCGGCGAGGACGCTGATCGTCTCTTCCTTCTGCAGGTGATACTGCAGGCTGAGGGAATTGCCGGCGGTGACGTGGATGACCTTCCCGACGTACTTGCCCTCGACCGCGGCGAAGATGATCTCGTGACCCCACGGCTTGTCCTGCCTGGCCGCCTGGTACACCTCGGCCTGCGGGCCCGCCGGGGGACCACCGTTGGTTGCGGGGCTCACGTCGGCCCTCCAAACTCGTGGCTGCGAAGTGCGACCATCCTAGTAACCAGCCGCAATAGCTCTGGCGGGGCCCGACCGGGTCAGCCGTCCCTTAGCGCCCGCAGGCGGTCGGCTGCCTGCGCGAGCACCTCGTCGCGTTTGCAGAACGCGAAGCGGACCTGGCTCCGGCCGGCTGTCTTGTCGTCGTAGAAGACCTCGTTCGGCACCGCGACGACGCCGCACGTGCGGGGGAGGCGGCGGCAGAAGTCGAGCCCGCCCGCGTCGCTGAGCCCGGCGATGTCCGTCGTGATGAAGTACGTGCCCTGCGGGGCGAACACGGCGAACCCCGCGTCCCGGAGCCCGGCGGCGAGCAGGTCGCGCCTGCGGTGCAGGTCGGCGGCGAGGACCGAGTAGAACGTGTCGGGCAGGGCGAGGCCGGCCGCCACGGCGTACTGGAACGGCCCGCTGGCGACGTAAGTCAGGAACTGCTTGGCCGTCCGGACAGCGGTGACCAGCGGCGGCGTGCCCGTTACCCACCCGACCTTCCAGCCGGTGAAGGAGAACGTCTTGCCCCCGGAGCTGATCGTTACCGTCCGGTCGCGCATCCCCGGCAGCGTCGCGATCGGGATGTGCTCGCCGTCGAAGACGATGTGCTCGTAGACCTCATCGGTGACGACGAGCAGATCATGCTCGATCGCCAGCCTGGCGATCTCCGTGAGCTCCGCGCGGGTGGCGACCATCCCGGTCGGGTTGTGCGGGGAGTTCAGCAGGATCAGCCGGGTGCGCGGTGTGATCGCATCGCGCATGGCGTCCAGGTCGGGCCGGAAGTGCGGGGCGCGCAGCGTGATGGGCACCCGGCGGGCGCCGGCCATCGCGATGCAGGCCGCGTACGAGTCGTAGTACGGCTCCAGCGCGATGACCTCGTCGCCCGGTTCGAGGAGTGCGAGCATCGCGGCCGCGATTGCCTCGGTGGCGCCCGCCGTCACGAGCACCTCGGTATCGGGGTCGACGTCGAGGCCGTAGAACCGCTTCTGGTGGATCGCGATGGCCTGCCGCAGCTCCGGGATTCCCGGCCCGGGCGGGTACTGGTTGCCGCGCCCCGCGAGCACCGCGTCGGCGGCCACCTGGGCGATCTCGGCCGGCCCGTCGGTGTCGGGGAAGCCCTGCCCCAGGTTGATCGAGCCGGTCTCGATCGCCAGGGCCGACATCTCGGCGAAGATCGTGGTGCCCATTCCGGCCAGCGCGCTATTCAGCAGCGCTCGAGTCATCTGCGTGCCTCTCGCCCGCGGGCACGGGGGTCTGCCCGCCCGTCCGGTTACGCGGCCAGATGCCGCCCGACGGGCGCGACGATACCCGGTGATTGCCGCCCGCGTGTCCGGCGAGGGCCAGTAAGTCCGGCGGCGGCCTGGTGCCCGTGGTGCCAGGACACCGCGACGGCGAAGACGATGACGTTGCTCAGGTAGTGCCCGGTCGCCTGGTCGAAGGTGCCCCCGCAGGTCACCACGCGCAGCTCGGCGACCGGCGCGGGGCCATAGACGGCGGCGGTCGGGAACTGGCGTTTCAGGTACTGGCTGACCGCTGTCACCTCGAACGCCGCCAGCGACCGGTCGGCACGCCGGACCAGGATGAGGTCCCCGGGCCGCAGCCGCCGCAGCCGGAAGAAGACGCCGGGGCCCTGCCGGGAGTCGACGTGGCCGGCGATCACCGCGGCGCCCAGCTCGCCCGGCCGCGGGCTGCCGGTGTACCAGCCGGCGACCGAGGTAGTCGCCGGCACCTGCAGGGCGCCGGCCGCGGTGCGGCCGAGCTTGATCAGCGGTGTGAGGACGCCGATCGCCGGAATGATCAGCTGAACCGGCCGGGCCACCGTCAGCGGGTCCGCCGAGTCGGGCAGTGCCGCGGCCCGCCCGGCCGGGACGGCGACGAACGGCGTTTCCCCGAACGGTGTGGCCGGCCGCCCGCTGTCGCTGGCCCAGCTCAGGCCGGCCGCGGCGGTGACAGCGATCAGGACGCCGCCCCCCGCAAGGAGCGCGGCGACGGGCCGGCGGGCTGCTCGCCGGCGGATCAGCCTGCCCATTCCGCGGCCGGCGCGCCGGGGCGAGAGGATCGCTCCGCTGCTGATCGCGTGCCGTCCGCTGGGAGCAGCCGGGCGCCGCGAGGCGGCGCCCGGCTGCCGGAGTGGATCGCTGACCGGCACAGGCGTTACTGCGCGCGCACGTGGGCGCCGGCGCGCCGGCTGCGCAGCCGGATGGCGCTGCCCGCACTCAGGAGGAGCCCGAGCAGCGCGGCGGCCAGCCAGGGCAGCAGCGACGGGCCCGGCCGGGCGGCGGTGCCGCCGAACCCGGTGCCGGCCGCGCCGGCCGGGACGGCCGAGCTGCCGACGGCGTCCTCGAGCACCTGGATCACGAGCCGGCCGGGATCGTCGAGCACGACCAGTGTGTGGATGCTGCCCGCGGTGAGGTCGACCTGCGCCGACGCGTCAGCCGAGCCGCCGGCGACGTGCACGGTGTCGATGCCCGGCTGGACGCTGACGTACGAGGTGGCCGTGCCGAACTGAAGCTGGCTCGCGACCGTCTGCGTGCCCAGGCTGACCGTGACCTTCTTGTACAGCAGGGACGCTTCGATGACGCGGACCAGGGCCCGGCCCGGCGGCGTCGTCAGCTGGTCCGCCAGCACCTGCAGCCGCAAGGCGTCGTAGGGGCCCATGCCCGCAACTGTGTAGGCGTGCCCGGCGGCCACGGTGACGAGGGTAGACAGCACCGGCTTGCTGCTAGCCGGGGCTCCCGCCGGCCGCATCGCGACCGTGTACTGGCCGGCGTCGACGCGCTCGTAGGGCGACTCGGTGCCGTAGGCCACGTGCTTGAGCACGATCAGCGCCGTCTGCGAGCCGACCGGATACAGGTAGACGTCGACCGCCGGCGTGTTCGGCGACAGGTGAGCCAGGCGCAGCCAGCCGAAGTCGGCGGCCGCAACGGGGTGGGCCGGGCTGACGGGGTGGGCCGGGTTAGCCGGGCTGGCGGGGGAGGCCAGCGCCGGGCCGGCAACCGCGAGCGCGGCGGCCGCGGTCAGTCCCACGGTAAGCGCCGCTGCGGCGCGGGCTACTCGTAAGGCTCGTGCGGGCAGGTTCATTAGTCCTCTTTTCTGACTAGCGATCAGGCTGACCCGGCGCTAGCTCTGGGGGGTGGTGGCAAGCAGCCCGAGGGGGCTCGGACAGGGAAAGCTGATGAGCAGGGCATGCGGGTAGCCGGGCGCGCGCGCCGGGCGTGCCGATGACGGCCGGAACGGCGGCTGCTGCGCGCTGAGGAACGCGACCGCCGAATGGATCCAGACCGGCCCCGACGGCGCCGCGGCGGCCACTTCAGCGGACCGCAACGGCACTATCGGCGCGGCTCCCGGCCCAGCGTCGGCGAATGCGATGACCCGCAGCCGCTGCATGTCGGCGAGCGTCGCCAGCGTGGCCAGCAGGCGCGTATCGACGTCTCCGGCGGCGAGCTGAGCCCGCGCCGGAGCAGAGACGATCAGGTCCGGGTTGTGCAGCAGGTCCATGCCGAGCCGCTGCCTGGCGGCCAGGTCAGCACGCAGGGCCCGGGCATAGGCGGGCGCGCCGTCGGGGGCGATCGCGCGGACCTGGATCGCGGTCGTTCCGCTGCCGAAGCTGGCCAGGATGACCGGCGCGTAAACGCTGGCGAGGCGGATGCCGAACTCGCTGCGCACGGCCGCCGTGGCCACGACAACGTCGGATCCGAGCGGGTCCGCAGGCCCGTCAGTTCCGAGCGTGAGTAACTCGCCTGCCGGGACGCCGTCCCGCTGCAGCGCGGCGCACATGGCGGGGTCGCACGCGACGACCGCCGAACGGCTGACCTGTGCCGCCACCCAGGACGCCGCCCTCAGGCGAGTCGCGCTGCCGGGCGGAGTCGAAGACGCCGGGGCGGAACGAGCGAGCGCGGCGCCGATGCCTGCGACCGTCAGTGCGACCAGAACCCAGCCGACAACGGCCAGGATCAGGACGGGCCGCCGCGCCTGGCTGGGCTGGCGCGCCGCTGGCCGCAGCTCCGTGCCGATCGGCTCAGGACTGGCTGTCATCGTGGCGGCCCCTGGCGCCGTGCCGTTGGCCCGGCTGCGGCCCGGCGCTGGAAGCAGCGCGCTGCCTCCGCCCACTGCCGCGCGTACGACCACGTCGGGGGCCGGTCGTGCGGTTCCCTGGGGACGCGGGTCTGATTCGGCGGCCCGGCCGCGGTCTGGAGCTGGCCGTGCGGCGCTGACCTGGCCAGGCTCTGGTCCCGCGGCGCTGGGCTGGCCGGGCTGTGGTCCCGCGGCGTTGGGCTGGCCGGGCTGTGGTCCCGCGCTGCTGACCTGGCCAGGCTCTGCTCCTGGGCGGAGGCCCCGGCGCGGTGCCTGCCGCCGCGGCCCGGCTTTCCCCCGCCTACGGGCGGCCGTTGCGGTGGCGGCCGCGCTCGCGGCCTCGGCGGCACTGGCGTCCACCGCGCTGCCCGCGTCGGCTGCGTCAGGAATGGCGCCCGCCTTCTTCTCCGCCGCACTGGACCGGCGGTAATGGCGCTCCGCGCGGCGGTAATCGCCCTGCGCCTGGGCAAGCACGCCCAGGCTGTGCTGGCCGCGGGCGACGCCCCGGTAGTCGCCGACGATCGCGAACAGCTCCACCGACGCGGCGTAACAGCGTTGCGCCTCCTCCAGATCGCCGCGTACCTGGGAGATCGCTCCGAGTTCGTGGAGCCAGCCGGCCGCGTGGCCGGTGGCGCGGCCGGGAAGCAGTTCGAGCGTGGACTGGATCAGCTCGCTCTCGCGCGTGAGTTCTCCCCAGGCATGAAGCTGTGCGCATACCTCGCGGGTGAGGTCACTGGCCTGCTCGGCGTCGCCGGCGCTGAACAGGTGGTGCCTGGCTTCGAGCAGGTCATGCAGGTCGGACTCGCGGTCCTGGGGCCAGGCCGCGGCCCGCCACCGCCAGTAGCGCGCCGCGCGGCGATGGGCTATCACCAGTTCGGCGTCGCGGCCGGCCTCCGCGAGCTCGGCGTGGAGGCGGACGGCCACTGCGGGGTCCACGTGCCAGCTTCGGGCCGCGCGGCTGTCAGCGGCATCCGCGGTCAGCAGTCCGGCGGTCACGCACGAGGCGAGGACCTCGGGCAGGTCCGCTGGCGGCTGATACGGCGGGGTAGGTCCAGCCTGATCGGGCGCGCGAGCCGCGGCCCAGTCGTGCCGTCCGAGCTGGAACAAGATCGCGTTGCGGTCGGCCGGCTCGCGATAGACGGAAGCGCCGATCAGCAACTTCTGTGCGCTGGAGGTCAGGCCCGGGGCAAGCACCGGAGGCGCCAGCGCAGTGGTATTGACCGTCGAATCTGGTAACGCGGCCTCGCCGCTGGTCGGACTAGGCATCTTTGCTAACAATGTGCTCTCTTCACCGGAATCGGGCGTCACCGATATGGTGGATATATAGCACAGCGGCTAGCTGGCGAGTGGCCCTTTTTTACTTCGAGTAATGCGTCGGTGCCAAAGTGTTGCCAATCTTTTTGAGTCTTGCGTGGTTATCTACGGCTATTAATCCGTCAGCAATAGTTCAGCTCGGGATAGCCGGGATTCGCCCAGATATGCAGGAGGCGGCTCCCGACGGGAGCCGCCTCCTGATGTTGTGCGCTAGCTAGCAGCTATGCGTGCTGTACCGGCCGACTCGGCCGATCTGACTAGAGCGGACGGACCTGCTCGGCCTGCGGGCCCTTTGCGCCCTGGCCGGCGGTGAACTCGACGCGCTGGTTTTCCTGCAGGCTGCGGAAGCCGTCAACCTGAATCGCGGAGTGGTGGACGAAGACGTCGGCGCTACCATCGTCCGGGGCGATGAAACCATAGCCCTTGTCTGCGTTGAACCACTTCACGGTGCCCTGAGGCATGTGCCTTCTCCTACTGGGTGATCTCCGGGATCCACGGACGAGGATCCTGGGTCGCCACGACGCCGCGCCGTTATCCCGGCAAACATGCCCTGCCCGGATCCGTTGCCCGTGCCGCGTACGCAAAATACGAATGCAACCACGTCTATCAAACACCATCCGACGCGTCGGCGTGTCATCGTCTGGCCGACTTAGCTGTGACCACGGACGCAACCAGCGGTTCCCTGCCCGCGAATGCCCAATGTTTGCTGGGGATTCTGGCCGACGTGGTCGCTGGCCGAGCGCCGAAAATGCGCTGACGAAAATCTTGCCGCCACGCCAATAAAGGCGATTCTATCCCAGGACATGATGACGATACCATACATATAGCGACATAACCCGCGTGACAATCGGCGGGACCGCCCCGACCGTCGGCCCAGTAGTACGAAACCGAACTGTTCGACCTCGTAGCGCTCAGGCGCGGCGGTCCCCGGGCGAGGCGCGCCGCCCCCGGCCAGTGTGACCGCCTTGCGGCCTGCCAGCCCGCCGGCCTATCTCCGCTGCCCACCAGCCCGCAATCTCGTCCCGCTGGTGGCGAGCGCCCTGCTGTCTGCTGCAGATGCCCGTTTTAGAACCTTACGCGAGGAAGCTGGGGGCGAAACCGTGTACCGGGGCCGGGGGACCTAGCCGGGGCTAGAGTCGCGGCTCGCGATTCGCGCGGCGATGCCGTCGAGCAGGCAGTCGAGGCCGAACTCGAACCGGACGTCGCGCGTTTCGGCTGCATCGGGGTCGATGCCCGAGTCCAGGAACCTGACGACGTTGGGGAAGATCCCCGTGCCGGCGAGCCGGTCCCGCCACTCCTGTCGTTCGCGCAGCGCCTGCCGCAGCCCGACCGCCCGCGCCTGCTGCTCGGCTTCCACGGTGCTGATCTCCTGGGTCTCCTGCAGCACGGTGCCGTTGACGTAGGTGTTCACGGCCGTGAGGATGCCGATCTCCCCGGCCGGGTCCAGGCGCAGCGGCCGCACGAGCGCCAGCGATTCCTCGAGAATGAGGAGCGTCGACGGCCCGAGCGGCGGACGGCCGCCGACGAAATTCATCAGCCAGCGGTGCCGGCTGAGCATGGCCCGGCTGCTGACCGCGAGGGCACGCAGGTCGGCGCGCCAGTCGCCGGACGGCGCGGGCACCTCGATCTCGGCCATCAGCATGTCCCGCATCAGCTCGAGCAGATGCTCCTTGCTGGAGACGTGCCAGTACAGCGACATCGTGCCGGCCTGCAGGACCTGGGCGATGCGCCGCATGCTGAGCGCCTCGGCGCCCTCGGCATCGGCGATGGCGATCGCCGCGTCGACGATCTCCTCCCTGGACAGCCGGGGCCGCGCGCGGTCGCGGTCGCGGCCGGCCGGCTGACGACCTGGCCGCGGCGCCCCGGCATCCATTGGCCGCCACAGGTCATCGGGATTGCCTTGCCAGCCGTGCCATCGCGGCTGGCGCGGGCGGCCTCCGCCCGGCTCGCGTTCCATGGCCGTCTCCCGTCGCTTGACTCTCGTACAGCGTACTGTAAAGTACACCGTACGAGGCACAGACGTACGGCGTACGAGACGAAAAACGGAATGAGGGAGCGAGAAGGTGACGAGCGCACCGGCCATCGAGGCCCGCGGCCTCCGCAAGGCCTTCGGCAAGACGCAGGCCCTGGACGGGCTCGACCTGCAGGTAGCGGCGGGCGAGATCCTGGGCCTGCTCGGCCCGAACGGGGCGGGCAAGACCACGACCGTCCGGGTCCTCACCACGCTGCTGCGGCCCGACCGCGGCAGTGCGACCGTCGCCGGGCACGACGTCGTCGCCGACGCGGGCAAGGTCCGCCGGGTCATCGGCCTGACCGGCCAGTACGCCGCCCTGGACGAGTCACTGACCGGACGGGCGAATCTCGTCATGGTCGGCCAGCTCGGCCGCCTGAGCCTCCGGCAGGCCAGGACCAGGGCTGCGGAACTGCTCGAGCAGTTCGAGCTGACCGACGCGGCCGACCGGGGCGTGAAGACCTACTCCGGCGGGATGCGCCGCCGGCTGGACTTGGCGGCGAGCCTGGTCACCCGCCCGCAGGTGCTCTTCCTGGATGAGCCGACCACCGGCCTCGACCCGGGCAGCCGGATCGTCACGTGGGACGCCGTCCGGTCGCTCGCGGCCGACGGCACGACCGTGCTGCTCACTACGCAGCATCTGGACGAGGCCGACCAGCTTGCCGACCGGATCGCCGTGGTCGATCACGGCACGGTGATCGCTGACGGCACCTCCGCGCAGCTCAAGGCGAAGATCGGCGGCGAGCGCGTCGTGCTGACCGTCGCCGGGCCGTCCGCTCTTCCGGCGGCCCTGCAGGTCCTCACCCGCCACGCTGACGGCCCGGCGACGGGCGATGAGGCGACGCGGATCGCACAGGCGCCAGTCACCTCGGCGGCCCGTCGGCTCCCCGAGATCGTCAGGGAACTCGACGCCGCCGGCGTCGTGCTCGACGACCTGTTCATCCGTCATCCGTCCCTGGACGACGTCTTCCTGACACTGACCGGCCACGTCACCGCCGCGGCCGCCGACACCGAAAGCGAGCAGCCGTGACCCCCGCAGTTCTAGCGCCTAGCGGCCTGACGTCCGAACCCGCCCTCGGCCGGGCCTGGTGGGCCGTCAAAGACACTCTCGTCCTGGCCAAGCGGAGCATCGCCCGCATCGCGCGCGAGCCCGAGCAGCTCATGGACGTGACCATTCAGCCGGTGATCTTCATCCTCCTGTTCGCCTACGTCTTCGGCTCGGCGATCCGGCTGCCCGGCGGCGGCAGCTACCACCAGTACCTGATCAGCGGCATGTTCGGGATGTCGATGGCCGGCACCGCGTCGGGCACCGCCGTCGGCCTCTGCGCCGACATGTCGACCGGCCTCATCGACCGGTTCCGCGCCCTGCCGATCTCACGGGCCGCGATGCTGGCCGGACGGGCCCTTTCTGATCTGGCCACCCAGGCACTCGGCGTCCTGGTGCTCGTCGGCACCGGCCTCGCGATCGGCTGGCGGATCGAGGCCGGAGTTGGCCGCGCACTGGTAGCGGTCGTGCTGTCGCTGCTTTTCGCGCTCGCGATGACCTGGATCGGGGCCTGCGCGGGCATGGTGCTGCGCAGTCCCGAGGCGGCGCAGGCTCTGGGATTCGTCTTCTTCCTGCCGCTGACGTTCTGCTCGAACGCCTTCGTTCCCACCCAGGGCATGCCTCCGGTCCTGCGTGCCTTCGCCGACTGGAATCCGCTGAGCGCTCTCGCTGCGGCCTGCCGGAACCTGTTCGGCGGCCCGAACCCGGCGAGCGCAGTTCAGGCGTGGCCGATGCAGCACCCCGAGGTCGCGGCGCTCGCCTGGTCGATCGGGCTGATCGCGATCTTCGCGCCCCTCGCGATTGCGCTATATCAGCGCAAAGTGCTGCGCTAGCGCGGATGACTCACAGCAGGCCTGGCCGCAAGGCTCAGCTGTCTTGGAGGAACGCCGGCTGAGCTAGGGCCATGCCCGGACCAGAGGGCCTCGGGCAGCGCCAGGAAGGGAGCTGGATGTCCACCCTGACGATGTCGCAGCCGGGCCTGATGCAACGACGGGCCCAGCTCGAAGGATGCTGGCGAGCCAGGCTCGAGCGAGTGACCGAGCTGTCGCTGGCCTACCACGACGCCGCTCAGGTGGCCGAGCCCCCGACCGGGCGCGGCCAGCGAGCCCGGCGCCTTCGGATTCTCGCCCGGCGTACCGTTTCCGAAAGGCAGGCGCTGGCCGAGATCGAGGCCGCGCTCGACCGCCTTTCTGCGGGGCAGTACGGCCAATGCGAGCAGTGCCACGAGCCGATCCCGGCAGCGCTGCTCGCGGCGCATCCCGAGGCCAGATACTGCGCCAGGTGCAGCCTGCCGGCGCCGCGCGCCGGCCATCAGAATGACCAGGAAATGAGCGCGGCTCTATAGCATACGCAAATAGTGCAATTACGAATTGATAATTGTGATTTTCATCATACCGTTGTAATTGCATTTTCGGCATACATCGCATGCGAACATCGGGCAGAGTAAGCGTTCGATAGCGCCCTGCGTGCGTGACGGCTGCCTGTGAGCAGCCACAGTCGCCTTGTGCCCGCGACGAAGTCCGCTCGCTGCCGTTCCCGGAGAACCCCCCGGCCAAGGCAAAGGGTGACAGCCGAGCGCGCAGGTGCGCGCCCGACAAAAGGCCCCACTTGTCCATCTTCCGGACATCCAACCCCTGTAAAACACGCAAGATCAGCTACGCGGCATCGGGCCTGGCGCTCGCCGCCGCAGCCGGCGCAGTCGGCGTCTGGTCAGCCAGCGCAGCGACTCAGCCGGCCTCCAGTTCCTCCCCGCCGGTGCCTGCGGTCGTTCACCTGGCCGCACGAGCCGTCAGCCCCCCGCTCACCGCATCCGGTCAGGCCAGCGCAGGCCAGCAGACCGCGGTGCTCGACGCGTTCACCGCCGTCTCGGCGGGCCGGGCGCGTCCGGCGCTGGTGGGCATCGGAAAGGGCGGCGGTCATCACCGCGGCCGGAAGGTCAGGCTCACCCCGAAGCAGATCGCCAGGGCAATGCTGCGCAGCTTCCGCTGGTCCACGTCCCAGTTTCCGTACCTGAACCTGCTGTGGTCGCGGGAGAGCAGCTGGAATGTGTACGCCTCCAACCCGTATTCCGGGGCGTACGGCATCCCGCAGGCCGTTCCCGGCAGCAAGATGGCCAGCGCCGGACCGAACTGGGAGCGCAACGCGAAGACCCAGATTCGCTGGGGCCTGCGCTACATCAAGGACCGGTACGGCTCGCCGCGAGCCGCCTGGGACCACGAGCTGGCGACCGGCTGGTACTGATCGCCCGGACCTAGACCCGCTCAGGCGGGGAACGGGGCTGGCGCGGTGCCGGACACCTCGATCAGGTCGATCTGATCCGGGGTGGCGGCGCGGGGGTCGGCGCTGACCAGCGTCTGCCCGGCCCCCGCGTCGCTCATCATCTCCAGCGCCCGGTCGACCGGCAGCAGTGCGTGGCCGGGCGCGCCGTCCGCGGTGGTGAAGCCTGGCCGCAGTGACCGGCCGAACACGAGCCGGGCCAGCCCGACGAGCGGCTCGAGCACCTCGATCGGGTAGTCGGTGCCCGCCAGCATCGGCACGCCGGCCGCCGCCATCACGGTGTACGGATAGGCCCGCGCCACCCGGCCGGGGCCGAGCGCGGGGCCAAGCTGGGCGGCATCGGTCACCGCGAATGACGGCTGGATGCAGGCCACGACGCCGCCGGCCGCCATGCGCGCGATCAGGTCGGCCGACAGGACGCTGGCGTGCTCGATCCTGGGCGCGGCAGCCGCGATTGCCGCCTGATCGCCGTCCCAGGCAAGGTCATAGGCGTCCAGCACGACCTGCGCGGCGCGATCGCCGATCGCGTGCGTGGCGATCCGCCAGCCGCGCCCGGCCAGCGGCGCGATCCTGCGGGCGAGCCGCCCGGCGTCGGTGAACAAAAGCCCGGCGCCGCCCACGTCGGCGAAGTCCTGGCCCAGCGCGCAGGTGCGCGGGCCCAGCCACCCGTCGGCGTAGAACTTGACCCCGGCCAGGCGCACCCACGGGCCGCAGTCGGCGCGGCGCGCGTCCAGCTCGTCGAGACTGGCCTCGCCGGCGAGTCCGCTGGCCAGGTAGATGCGAACCCGGACCGGCAGCGGGCCTGCTTCCTGCGCCGCCGCGAGCGCGTCCAGGTACTGCCAGCTGCGCATGCCCATCTCGGTGATCTCCACCAGGCCCGCCGCTGCGGCCCGGCTGAGCCCGGCGAGCAGGCGGCCGGCCAGGCCCGGCTCGGCCAGCGGCGGATCGAGCACATCCATGGGCGTCGTGCCCGCGGCCGCGACCTTGTGGTGAAACTCACGCACGGCCGCGGTGCCCGGCGGGAAAGCCACGCCCGCCGCATCCCGCAGCAGGTGCGCGTGATGATCGACGAGGCCAGGCACGGACACCTTGCGGGGGGCTTCGGGGGGTCGTCCCCCCGGGCCAGCAGAGTCAGGCACGCTGGCTATTCTGCCGCGTGATCTCGGGCTATCCGATTTGCGCGGCGGCGGGTGAGCAGGAAGCCTGGGGGACGGCGGGGCAACACAGCTCAGTGAAGGAGACAGCGTGGCGTACAGGACTCCGGCGAATGACATCGTCTCGATCATCGATGCCCCGCCGACCCCGGTCGCATCGCTCGCTCCGGGCCGCAGGTTCGCCGCGCTGGTCCACTACGAGTCGCACCCGCCGGTGGCCGTGCTGGCGCGTCCCTTCCTGTCGCTCGGCGGGATCCGGGTCGACCCCTCGATCGCGGGCCGGCAGCGCACCCGCCGGCTCACCGGCCTGTCGGTTCTCTCGGTGGCCGACGGGGAGGTGCGGCCGGTCAGACTCCCCGAGGGCAGGTCCGTCAGCGTGCCGGTATGGGCGCCGGATGGCAGCCGGTTCGCCTTCACCATGGACGAGGCCGACGGCATCGCCGTGTGGGTGGCCGATGCCGCGACGGCCATCGCCGCGCCGGTGCCCGGCCTGCGCGTTCGCGACGTGCTCGGCGGCGACCCGACCTCGGCCGGCTCGACCATTCAGTGGACCAGGGACGGTGCCTGGCTGCTCGCGCTCGGTGCTCCCGGCGCGGCGTCGCCGCTTGCGGCCGAGCCGATTGAACCCCGCGTCGAGGAGTCGGCGGGCAAACACTCGCAGATGGCCACCTTCCAGGATCTGCTGCGCACCGATGCCGACGGCGACGTGTTCGAGGAGCTGGCGACGACGCTGCCCCTCCGGGTGGACCCGGTCACGGGCGCAGCGGCCCAGCTCGGTCCCGCCGGCCTGTACTACCACCTCAGTGACTCACCGGATGGCCAGCACCTGCTGGTCTACCGGCTGAAGCGGCCGTTCTCGTTCCGCGTCCCCTATCCCTACTTCGCCCGGACGGTCGAGATCTGGTCGGCCAGCGGTGACCTGGAGCGCGTCGTCGCGGACCTGCCAGTGAGTGACGAGGTGCCGCGGCAGGGCGTGCCGACGGGGCCGCGGATGGTGTCGTTCGAGGAGTCGGAGCCCGCGAGCCTGGTCTGGGCGGAGGCGCTGGACGGCGGCGACCCGCGGGCCAAGGCTGAGCACCGCGACCATCTGCTGCGCCTGGCCGCGCCGTTTGACGGCGAGCCGCAGGTGGCCGCGCTGGTCGAGCACCGCTGCCTCGGCTGGTACGACATGGAGACGCCGGGCCAGCTGATGATCACCGAGCACGACCGGGATCGCCGGTGGCTTACCACGAGGCTGACCGACCTGTCGTCGCCGGAGCCCGGCCGGGTCATCTTCGACCACTCGGCCGATGAGGCCTACCGCGACCCCGGTGCGCCGATGGTCACCGTGCGCCCGAACGGCGCGCGGACCGTCCTGCAGGACGGCAGCCACATCTACCTCCGCGGCGACGGCGCCAGCCCGGACGGCGACCGGCCGTTCCTCGACCGGCTCGACCTGACCGACCTCAGCACTGAGCGGCTCTTCCGGTCCCCAGCCGACGCCTACGAGCAGGTGCTCGGATTCCTCGGCGATGACCGCGACAGCGCGCTGATCTGGCACGAGAGCAGGATCGAGCCGCCGAATCTCGAGGTACTGCGGCTGAGCGAGGCCGGCACCGGCGCCGCCGCCCGGCGCCAGCTCACGGCCTGGCCGGATCCCCATCCGCAGCTCACCGGCATGGACAAGCGCCTCCTGAGCTACGACCGGGGCGATGGCGTGCAGCTCACCGGCATGCTGCACCTGCCGCCCGGCTACGACGCTGACACCGACGGGCCGCTGCCGCTGGTCGTCTGGGCCTATCCGCTCGACTACGGCGACGCCGCCACGGCCGGCCAGGTCCGCGGCACCACGGAGCGGTTCACCCGGCTGAACGCGTCCGACCCCGTCTGGTTCGTGCTGCGCGGCTTCGCGGTGCTGCAGAACGCGACCATGCCGGTTATCGGCGACCCCGAGACGATGAACGACAGTTACGTCGAGCAGATCTCGGCGGCCGCGTCGGCGCACATCAGCGCGCTGGTGAAGATGGGGGTCGCCGATCCGGGCCGGGTTGCGGTCGGCGGGCACAGCTACGGCGCGTTCATGACCGCGAACCTGCTGGCCCACACCGACCTGTTCGCGGCCGGGATCGCGCGCAGCGGCGCGTACAACCGGAGCCTGACCCCGTTCGGATTCCAGACCGAGCGCCGCAACTTCTGGGAGGCGACCGGTGTCTATGACCGGGTGTCGCCGTTCCGGTACGCGGACAAGATCAGTTCCCCGCTGCTGCTGATCCACGGCGCCAGGGATGCCAACTCCGGCACCTTCCCGATCCAGTCGGAGCGGCTGTTCCAGGCGATGCAGGGCACTGGCGGCGTGGCCAGGCTCGTCGTGCTGCCGCACGAGAGCCACGGTTACCTGGCCCGCGAGTCCGTGCTGCACGTGCTGGCCGAGCAGTTCGACTGGCTCGACCGCTGGCTGTGTGATGACTCGGGAACTCTCGGCGGCACGGGCGAGCCGCGGGCGGCCGCGGACTGACGGACGACAGTGCCCCGCGGCAGCCCGTTCCCGTAAAAAGGGGCGTGGGCTGCCGCGGGGGGATCTGCCTAGTGCAGCAGCCGGAGCGTGTTCACGTCGTCGTCGACGTAGTACACGCCGCCGTGGCCGGGCCTGATGGCCAGGCCGAACAGCGCGCCCGCGCCCAGCGGCGCCGGCGGGGTGCTGTCGAGGTACTTCGCGGCGATCTGCATGCCGGCCGGCGTGGTCTCCACGATGCGGCCGTCACTGCCGTTAACGGTGAGGATGTCGCCGTTCGGGGCGATGGCCATGCCCAGCGGGTTGTTCAGCTTCCCGCCCGAGGTGACCACCGCGCCCGTGCCCGCGCTGCCGGGACGGAAGAGCGCGTGCGGGATCGCGGTGATCGTGTTGTTCTGGGTGTCCGCGACGAACAGCGTGCCGTGCCGGCTCAGGCCGACGCCGGTGGGACCGAACACGAAGGCCGTCGAGTTGGCCTGCTCGGCGAAGCCAGAGCCCACCCTGGTGATCGACACGAGCCGCGGGGCCGCGTGCCGGCGGAGCAGCAGCGTGAGCCGCAGCACGGTGCCCTTGTTCACCACGGCCGTGGTCTTCTGGACGCCGCCGTTGAGGGTGTTGGTCACGAACAGGTCGGCCACCCGGCCGTGCTGGACCATCGTCGAGTCCCACGGCCCGTTGATGCCGTGGCCGCGGAAGGTCTCCGCCACCTGGCCGTTCCGGTTCAGGACGATGAGACAGCCGGCCTTCGCGGTGGTGACGCTGCCGTTTGCCGATGGCAGGCTGCCGACGACGACCCAGCCGCCACGCAGGACCTCCAGCGCGGTGGTGAGGCCGACGCCGCCCGGGCACCTTCCGCTCACCATGCTGTTTGTGATGTGGGCGAACAGTGTCCGGTGACCGCCCGGGGTTATCTGCACGATCGTCGTGCCGGTGCCCTGGTCGTTGGACTTGGCGTTGAAGTTGCTGATCAGCACGCTCCCGGCGTGCAGACGGCCCATGCTCTGCCTGACCACGAAAATGCCATACGGGTTAACGTCCCCGTTGGCCGGGACAGTAGAGGCGATGGTCCGGAGCTTGCTGAAATTGTTGATGTAGGCGTGTGGCGCGCTTGGCGCCGCCTGGGCAATCGGTGCCACAGCGAATCCGGCCGCTGTTATGGCTCCGGCGGCCGCGGCCGCAGCCACTACCCGTTGACGAACCGACATACAAAGCTCCCCTCGGAGGCTGGCCGGCGCGTGCGCAGGCTCGGCCGCAGGAGCATGACCGCACAATGCACCGGGCGACTCGGTATTTCGGGCTCCGCGTCGCTGCCCCCTGAACGGGAAAACGGCCCCGCTGGTTCAGCCGGGCCGTTTTCTCGAAGCTTTTGTGGCTACCGCAGGTACTGCTGGGCGACTGTGGGGTAATCGTGCAGGTCTTCCCTCGTGAACCAGACGCCGATTTCTTTCTCGGCCTCCTCAGGGTTCCCGGAAGCGTGCACCAGGTTGGCCACGGCGACGTTATGGGCGTTCGCATAGGTCCTGCTCATGTGCGCGAAGTCACCCCTGATCGTGCCGGGCGCGGCCTGATCGGGGTAGGTCGATCCGACCATCTTGCGGGTGCAGGCGACCGCCTCGACGCCCTCAAGGACAATGGCCAGAACGGGCCCGCTCTGCATGAACTCGGCCATCAGGTTGTAGACCGAGGAACCGAACCGCTCCTCCAGGTCAAAGTAGTGCCGCTTGGTGAGCTCCGCGTCCATCCACACCATCTTGGCGGCCACGACCTTGAGCAGGTTGTCCTCGAAGCGCGTCAGGATGCGTCCGGCCAGCCCCCTGGCCATTGCGTCGGGCTTGAGCAGCACCAGGGTCCGCTCGACTCCGGTGTCGTTACTCATCGGATTCCTCTCACTGCGTGATTATTTCGGGGCGTTATTTCAGCTCCTGCCGGAGCCAGGCCCGGCACAGCTTAGCGATGGCAGCAAGCCACTCGGGCCACGAGTGGCAGCTTCTGGCCGGCCGTTGCCGTTTTGAGATCGCCTGCAGGCACGCGGTTTTCTGTCGCCGGCTGCCGCCCGGAGGCGGATGCACAGGACGAACGCCACATCGGCGCCGCTACTAGCGCCTATTCTCGCTAGTCTCCTAACTGCCGGCTAACCCGGCCCCGAGTTCAGGGAACCCGCCTGCGCGCGGCTGCGCTGCGCGCCGATCGCGCATCCGGGTCCCGGTTAGGCAGTGAAGCTGTGGATGACACCTGGTCGGCCAGGGACCTGCCCGTGCTTGCGGCCACGGTGCACCTGCTCGAGGACAGCTACATGGTCACCGTCACCGACATCGCGACGGCGACCGGTCTGGACGAGGCGGCCGTGGCCCGGGCCCTGGAGGCGCTGGACCCGGTCTACGTCGACTTCCGGAAGACGACCACCGGCGGGGACCCGACGTTCTGGTACGTGCTCAAGGTCACTCCGATGGCGCGGCAGACCGTCGGCCAGTGGCCGACCCCCGAGACGCTGATCACCAGGCTGGCCGATGACCTCGCCGCTGCCGCCCAGCGCGAGCAGGATGCCGAGCGCAAGGGCCTGCTGTCCTACGCGGCCCGGCTGGTCGGCGACACCCTGCGCGACGTGTGCGTCCAGGCGGCGGTCAGCGTTCTCGGCTCGTCGCTGGCCGGGATGGAGGCTGACCAGGGCGCCGAGAAGGCCGCCGGTCCCGGGGAAGCCCCGGCTTAATCCGCGCCCGACTCATGCCTTATGCGGCGGCGGAGAATCTGGACGCTCGACGGGCTTCTTCGGGGGACGTCCCTCAGGCGGGCGAAACGGCGGGATCTGCACTTCACCGGGCCGGCGCGGGCCGGACCAGAGCGCGGGCACGACATCGAGCTCGCGGGCGATCGCGTAAGCCGCCTGCTCGTAGTTGACCCGCCAGCCGACGAAGTCCGGCCAGGCCTCTTCGGCCTTCCGCTCGATCGGGAAGTCCACCTTCTGCATGCGGGCGATCGCGTCCCGGAATTCGTCGTAGGTGATCTCCGTGCCCCTGGCCGGGTCGGGATCCTGGGGGATGTCGTAACCCATGGCCCTGGCTATCTCGCTGAAGCAGATGAAGCCGGATCTCAGGCACAGGCGGGCCGGCACGGTCGGGGCAATCCCAGGTGATACCGACAAGATCAGTGCCGCGGAGTCCAGCACGGCCAGCAGGCCCGTCACCCAGGACGACAGTGGTCGCGGCGAGCGGAACCGGACCAGCGGCAAGTACGTGGTGTGGCTCTCGGCCACGTCCGCGGCCCACCGCTCCCATTCCTCGTAGAGATCGGGCAGCGTGTCCACCGACGATACGCCCGAGCCGAGCGCGTAATAAGTGCGCGCGAGCAGCTCAGGCCCCCAGCTGGGGACTCCCGCCCGGGCGTTGAGTAGCGCCACGTCGGTCTCCCGCCGGTTGAACGACGAGTACAGCGTCGGCAGGTAGGCGATCTGCAGCGTGACGGTGATGATGCCGGTGATTGACGCGATGTCGAGAATGGCCTGCTGGGCGGCGCCCTTGGCGCGATCTGTGCCGATCTCCCAGAGCGCCGGCCCCGCGGTATGGAAGGCGTCGGTAATACCCCCGTGGACCAGCGGCCAGAACAGCAGCGAGTAGCCCACGAAGAACATCCCGAGCCAGGCGACGAGCTGGGAGATCAGCAGCGTCGCGGCGTAGGCGGACAGGATCCGGTCCCGTCGCCGGTATTCCTTGATCGGCTTGAGCACGACCTTGTAGGTAACGTTGACCACCCGGTCGATCAGCCGGGTCAGCCAGTTGGTGACCGGCCTGGGAACCACCAGCGTCCCGATCACGCTCGTCGCGGACGTGATGATCAGCAGCACGCCGACCGCCGCAGCCACGTCGCGAGCCGGCAGCGGCACGACCATGGCACTCCTCACACGGATCGGCTCGCCGGCCCCTGTGTTCGCCAGCGTCACGCGGATATGCGTTCGGGCAGATTAACCCACGGGTCGCGCCGGGCCTGCGGGTGACCCCGTCCGTCGGCTGGGCAGTTCCGCAGTACATATTGAAGCGGGCAAATTGCCAAATTATCATCGGAATGCCAGCCGGAGTCGGCTCGGAGACGCATCGATGGTGAGTTCAGGCAGTTACTACCGCCAATTGACGAGATCTCACTACACGCACTTGCGTGGCGCAGTGCCGTCGTGCAATTCTCGATGTGCACAAGTTCTTTGGTCCGATAAGGTAGCTGATAACGCACGGAGCGTTGCAGCCGCACTAACGACCGAGAGGGACCGCGCGGGTGAACACCGTGGAGTACCAGCAGGTGCTCGGGCGCAGAATCGCCCAGGAGCGCCGCCGCCACGGCCTGTCCCAGCCCGAGCTCGCGGCCATGGTCGACCAGCCGGTCGCCTGGCTATCGCAGCTGGAGCGGGGCGTTCAGCCCATTGAGCGGCTCTCGGTACTGAAAACCATTGCCGACGCGCTCGAATTGCCCCTCACGGAATTAGCGGCCGACGCCGGCGAGGACGTTCATCCCGCGAGCCGGACCGGGCCGGCCGAGGCGCTGCGCGTCGTGCTTGCGGGAGCGTATTCGCTCTGCGCGATGCTGGGTGAGATTTCTGCGCCGCCGATCGCGGACCTGCGCGCCCAGACGGAAAAGGCCTGCGCGCTTGCTGGCGCCGAGCGGTACGCCGAGCTTTCGCAGGTGCTGGCCAGCCTGCTGCCGGGCCTGGAGGCCGCGGTCAGGATCTCGCCCCCCGGCCAGCAATCCGACATCTGCGAGCTGACCGCGGTGTCGTACCAGGCCTGCGCCGCGGCGCTGGCCAAGCTCGGCGATCCGATGGCCTCGTGGATCGCGGCGGACCGGGCGATGGCGGCGGCGGAGAGCGCAGGCAACCTCCTCCTCGCCGCCGCCGGAGCCTACCGGCTGGCGTCGGTCTTCCTCGACGCCCGCGAGCATGCGCTGGCCGACGAGACCGCGCGCACGGCGCTAGCCGCCCTGACGCCCCTGGCTGAGCTTGGTGACCCCGACGCGCTCTCGCTGTGCGGCGGCCTCAGCCTCCTGAGGGCGGTCGTCGCGGCCCGGACGAACCATCCGTCGGCGGCGTTCGGACAGCTGGCGAGGGCCCGCCGGCTGGCCGGCCGGCTCGGCGGCCAGCGGGCCAACGGGCTGCCCGAGTTCGGGCCGCAGTACGTGGCGCTGTACGAGATCGCGGTCAGCCTCGACCTCGGGGACGCCGGTCACGCCCTGCGCACGGCGTCGTTGGTGGACACGCGGCTGCTGTCGCCGGGCAGGCAGGCGCGCATGCTGATTGACATCGCGCGCGCGTACGCGCTGCGCCGGCAAGTCGCCGAGGCGACCGAGGCCCTGCTCCGCGCGGAGGCGCTCGGCCCGTGTCAGGTGCGCGATCGCGACCGCGCCCGGCAGGTCATCGGTGAGCTGCTCGCGATGCGGACGCCGCCGCCGGTGAACCTGGCTGCGCTCGCGGATCGCATGGAGGCAGGCCCCGCCTACGCGGACGACGGCCCTATCTCCGCCGCGCTCTAGATCCGCCGCGGTCCATCGCAAGATGCGGCGATCGGGTTACCTTCAGGGCGCTGCGGCCAAGGCTGATGCTGCTAGTGGATCTTGGGCGCTGGTCCGCTACTGCGCATGCGCCGTCTGTCGGCGGTGGTGGCTATGGCCGCGGACGCCATGAGCGCGACTGCGCCGGCTATCCAGAGAACTGGGAGCCAGACCTGAGTCGACGGCACGGTCAGGTGCAGCTTATAGACGGTTCCCAGGACCACCGCTAGCGGCAGGGCGGTGCCTAGCACGCTGACACGGGTGTATCCGAACCGGATGAGCAAGGGAAGCTGGATCGCGACATTGACGGCGAACAGAGCCCAGGACAGCGCCAGTACCGTCATGACGGTGCGACCGCTGAACGGTACGGTCTGCGCGCGGGCGAGGAGAACGGCCAGCACCGTACTGACCGAGGCGGTGGCGACAAAGAGCGCTATCGCCCAGGCGTAGTGCCCGTACAGCATCGAGCGGCGGGGCAGCGGCAGCACCGCGTAAAGAGTGTCCAGGCCGGCCTTGTCGGCGACATTGAACGGGTAGGAGGCGAACTGCGAGGTGAAGAAGAAAACGAGCGCCGGCACGAGCACTGTGGGTTTGCCAGCGAACAGCAGGACCCCCAGTGCGAACACCAGGAAGCCCTGGTAGCGGTATGGCGCGACCGTGCGCAGGTTCAACATGGCCATACGGGCAACGGCGGTCATGCGTTCCTTCCAGTGGGCATCGGAGAGTCGGGCTGGCGCCGACCGGCGCCCGCGTCCCGATCGGGATTCCGCTGGGGATCGCGGGCTCCCACGTGGATGGCGATGTCCTCCAGGGTCGGTATCTCGACGAGGACGTTCCCGCCTAGCAGGTCGGCTTCGCTGGTGCGTACGAGAGCCTGCGCGGCCGTTGACGTCCGGCGGATACCGATCAGCTGGACGCCGACGCACTCGCGCAGGTCGTCCGGACCGCCGCGCACGACCCGGTAGGCATCGAGGACCTCGTCTTTGGTGCCGGTCTGCACGACGCGGCCGTTGTGCATGAGGGTCAGATAGTCCCCGATGCGGTCGAGGTCGGAAGTGATGTGCGTCGAGAACAGGACGCTGTGTCCCTCGTCGAGGAGGAAGTCCCCGATGATGCCGGCGAGCTCGTCACGGGTGACGGGATCCAGGCCGCTGGTCGGCTCGTCGAAGACAAGCAGCCGCGCGCGGTGCGATAGCGCCACGGCGATCATGAGTTTCACTGACATGCCGCGGGACAGGTCTTTGACCTTGGCCCGCAGATCGAGGCCGAACTCGTCGAGCAACTGGCGGTAGCGTGCGCCGTCCCAGCGGTCGTAAAACGGACGGAGCGTTCGCTCGACCTCGGTCAGCCGCCAGTCGCTTACGAGGAAGGCGTGGTCGAGGACCACGCCAATCTCCTGGCGCAAGGCGACGGGTCCGGGCACGAGGTGGCCGAGCAGTTCGATCTCGCCGGTGTCGATCGGGCGAATGCCCAGCAGACAGCGGATCGTCGTTGTCTTTCCCGCGCCGTTGGCACCTATCAGGCCCATGACATAGCCCGTCGGCAGCTCGAAACTCACATCGCGCAACGCGAAGTTGTCACTTACGGCGCTGCCCACGCCACGCAAGGCAAACGCCAAGTCGGTACTCACTGGTGGATCCTTCCTGATCTCAGGCGCGCTGCTGAGCTGCAACCCGGTCATCCGATATGTCCTCCTGCTCGGCCTGGATCAGTCCGTCCAGGATCTGGATAAGGTCGTCGCGCTGGAGGCCGGCCCGTCTGGCGACATCCAATGCGGTCTGCAGCCCGTCTTCCACCTGGCGCAACAGCTGCTCCCGCACGAGCGCCGAGTCCAGCCGCTGCACGTAAGCGCCCTTGCCTGGGATCGTGGCGATGAACCCCTCGGCGGCCAGCTCCGCGTAGGCGCGAGTGGTGGTGATGACGCTAATCCGCAGGTCACGCGCGAGCGCACGGACCGACGGCAGAGCGGCGCCTTCGGCTAGGTCACCCGACTGGATGGCGGTCTGCACCTGCTCCTTGATCTGCTG
>Ga0209380_10000550_pt1 | contig 26422 bp, 19 predicted proteins | sample HubBroMetageWFT6_FD_188347 | JGI IMG/M metagenome (GOLD analysis project Ga0209380, IMG submission 188347) | Warmed and freeze-thawed soil microbial communities from the Hubbard Brook experimental Forest, New Hampshire - Hubbard Brook CCASE Soil... | ecosystem: Environmental > Terrestrial >... | reverse complement strand
TCTTCAGCTCGAGAATTTCGCCCTTCACGTCCACCGTGATCTTGCGCGAGAGGTCGCCGCGCGCAACCGCCGTCGTTACTTCTGCGATGTTTCGCACTTGGCCGGTCAAGTTACCGGCCATCGAATTGACCGAGTCCGTCAGGTCCTTCCACGTGCCGGCGACGCCAGGAACGTTGGCTTGCCCACCGAGCCGGCCTTCGCTGCCGACTTCGCGGGCCACGCGCGTCACTTCGCCGGCGAACCGGTTCAGCTGATCCACCATCGTGTTCAGCGTTTCTTTGAGCTGTAGGATTTCTCCGCGGACGTCCACTGTAATCTTGCGCGAGAGGTCACCGGTCGCAATGGCGGTGGCCACTTCGGCGATGTTTCGCACTTGGCCGGTCAAGTTGCTGGCCATGAAGTTCACGTTATCAGTCAAGTCCTTCCACGTGCCGCCAACGCCGGGCACCTGCGCCTGGCCGCCCAACTTTCCTTCCGTACCCACTTCGCGCGCCACGCGCGTCACCTCTCCGGCGAACGCGTTGAGCTGGTCCACCATCGTGTTGATCGTGTCTTTCAACGCTAGAATTTCACCCTTCACGTCCACCGTGATTTTGCGTGACAAGTCGCCGCGCGCTACGGCCGTGGTCACTTCCGCAATGTTGCGCACTTGCGCGGTCAAGTTACCAGCCATCGCGTTAACAGAGTCGGTGAGGTCCTTCCACGTTCCCGCCACGCCAGGGACGATTGCCTGTCCGCCGAGCTTTCCATCCGTGCCCACTTCGCGCGCCACGCGCGTCACTTCCGATGCGAACGATCGCAACTGGTCCACCATCGTGTTGATGGCTTCCTTCAGCTGCAAAATTTCGCCTCGGACGTCCACCGTAATTTTGCGCGAAAGGTCGCCGCTCGCCACCGCCGTGGCTACCTCAGCGATGTTGCGTACTTGACCCGTCAAGTTGCTCGCCATCGAGTTGACTGAGTCCGTGAGGTCCTTCCACGTCCCCGCCACGCCGGGCACTTGCGCTTGTCCGCCAAGTTTTCCATCGGTTCCCACTTCGCGCGCCACGCGCGTCACTTCTGAAGTGAAAACGCCGAGCTGCTGAATCATCGTATTTACGATCGTGGCGGAGCGAAGGAATTCGCCTTCGAGTGGCCGACCATCAACGTCCAGCTGCACCGTTTGCGTCAGATTGCCTTTCGCTACGGCGGCGATCGCTCGCGTCACTTCCGTTGTCGGCCGTAGCAAGTCATCAACAAGCGTGTTGACGGAGACTTCCATCTCTCCCCACGCAGCCTTGGGAAGATGAAAACGCATTCGCTCTCGTGTTCGCCCTTCCTTTCCCACCACCTGTCCTACGCGCTTTAACTCCCTTGCCATTTGCTGGTTGGCGGCGACGATGTCGTTGAACGTGTCTGCGATCTTGCCTGGGAGCCCGGTCCAATTCCCCGGTAGTCGAACGGAAAAATCCCCGTCGCGCATAGTCTGGAGGCTTGCGAGGATCACGCTCATGTTGGCGGCAACAAGTTCTTCGCCCGCCGCAGTCTGGCCGTTGCTTTTTGCACTTTTTGCTACAGGTTCAGCTTCCACCGTTGCGGTTGCCGCTATCTTGGCAGGGTCAGTTCTTTTCATACCTCTTCTCCCAACTGAGACATCTCAGAGGCGACTTAATTTGGATTTTCGGCGTTGCGATGCGAAAGGTCATGAGTTAGAAAACGCTTTATTGAGTCTACCTTGGCCTGGTTTTAGCGGCCACGCGCTACGAGCGGAAGTTCCTCATTCGGACGTCCTCAGCCGGACTTGAACCGTTGTTGATAGCACAAACTTACCCGGCTCTACCTACAGTGATTAGTGTATTTAGCGGTGTTCTGTTGGCTTTTTGTGAACTTCGGGGAAAGGCGTCCGTGGTTTATAGAAGACGACTGATGGTCAATTCCTACGTCGCTGGCGCAGCCTTTCACGATTGAAATTTTGAGAGATCCATCTTAGCCAGAAATGAAAAAGGGAGGCCTACTACTGGCCTCCCTTTAAAACTATAGAGAACGAACGATCCTAGCTCGTGCTGCCCGAAGACGTGCGCCGCACTTGTGGCTCGTTCGCCGGATAATCGGATGACGACTCGCCGGTCGAGGAAATGTCATCCGCGCCCGTGCTCTTCATGACTTCCTTGGCTCGCTTGATTTCGTCCGACGTGTCGCAGTGAACCGACAAGAGGATTCCACCTTTCTGGATCCGTCCTTCATATCGTTTTGCCTCATACTCTGGAATTCCGAGGCCAATCAACGCGCCTGTGAATCCACCAACCGCGCCGCCAACTCCAACCCCGGCGAGAGCAGCCATGATCGGTCCAGCTGCGATAAATGGGCCGACGCCGGGAATCGCCAAAGCGCCAATTCCGGCGAGCAGCCCGAGCGCGCCACCCAGCACCGCGCCGGAACCTGCTCCGGTAGCTGCTCCTTCTGGTGCCTTCGTAGCTTTCTGAGTTCCAATTTCCTTGCCGCCGAGATTGTCGGGCAGCAACGCCGAGATATCGGCCGCGGGAAAGCCGGACCTTACGAGCGTGTCTGTAGCATTATCCGCGCTCGGCAAGCTTGAATAGATTCCAAATACAGCCGTCTTTTTTGACATCTTTATGGCTCCTTATGTGGAATTGTTGGTTCCCTTCATTTCATTTACCTCTTACTGCGATTGCTTTGGGGGAGCCACTTCGAGTTGATCCGTCACATTATTCGCCCCCGCGATTGCGACAGCCTTGGATTCGATGGCGGCCTTTTCGTCTTCGGACCGAACTGGACCTTTCAACGTGACTTTGCCGTCTTGCGTAATGATCTTGATGTTGTGCGCGTAAGTCGAAAGTGACTTGTCTTTCGTGATGGAACTGCGAATTTCCTTGGTGATGTTGCGGTCGGCGGCATTCATCTTTTGCTGGTCGGCCGTCGTTGCTCCTTTGTTGGCGTCACCCTGATTCGTTTTGGTATTGTCCGGCGCATTCTGCTGCGCACGAACTTGCGGGCCGGCACCCAACCACAAGCCCAGAACCGTGCTCGCGGTCAACAACAGCCCTTTTGATATTCTTGGTACGCTAGCCATTTCGATTCACCCCCGGCGGAAGTTGCGGATTCCTCTTTCTGACTTAACAAACTATTGTCAGTCCGCTTCATTCGCCATACTGAGAACGGAGTAGATTGATGGATAGTGCGCAGTAGAGCGGCTGAGCTGAAGTTGTAGTGGGTATTCCCCACGCGACGAGCGCCAGTCGAGCAACAAAAACGTACAGGAAATCATTCATCTCCGTAGTCCTAAGAGTGTATGGGTGCCTGAAGCGGGGCACCGCAGAATGGTCAAAAGAAGAGAACGTCACTCACTCGCTCAAACCAGAAGGAGGCACCATGAAACCAACGTCACTTGCAGGGCTTGTGCTAATCGTATTAGGAGTAATTGCACTCGCCTATCAAGGAATTACTTACACAACACAGAAAAAGGTCTTAGACGTGGGACCGATCCAAGCGACCAAGACGGAGCACAAAACGATTCCGTTGCCTCCCATTTTCGGCGGAATCGCTCTGGTTGGTGGGATCATTCTGATGATGGCCGGCGCGAAGGAAGCTTAAGAATAATTCCTCGGCGCACCGTAAACCAAATCACTGACCGACGTGTCCGAAACCGACGTTCACTATCCTAAGACAATCCGAATTCGGTGCACCGCCCCATCGTCAATGAGTGGAATGTTGGCCGGCCCAGCTTGCAGTTTTCCGTCGAGTTGAGTGATCGCCACCCCGCGAGTTACACCCGAGGGATTTTCTACTTTGATTTTGTAGACCGCCGAGTGGTATTTGAACTCGATCGAGTAACCGGGCCAGTTTCGAGGAATGCAAGGGTCGATCGAAAGCGTCATCCCGCGCAGACGGAATCCAAGAATCCATTCGATTCCCGTGCGGTAAAGCCAACCGGCCGAACCCGTGTACCATGTCCAGCCGCCACGGCCCACGTGCGGCGCCTCGGCGTAAATATCACCGGCTACTACGTACGGCTCCACCTTGTATTTCTGCACGCCGGCTCGGGAGTTGGTGCGATGGACCGGACTGATCATGCGAAAAAGCTCGGTGGCTTTGTCGCCATCGCTGAGCGCCGCGAATGCGATCGCCATCCACGTGGCCGCATGACTGTACTGCCCGCCATTTTCCCGGATTCCCGGCAGATATCCCTTGATGTAGCCTGGATCATGATCCGGATGGTTGAAGGGCGGCTTTAAAAGCAGAATCAAGCCGTCCTTTGCTCGTACAAGTTGTTTTTCCGCCGCTGCCATTGCGCGCGCCCCGCGGCCAGGCTCCGCAGCGCCGCTCATGATTCCCCACGTTTGTGCGATCGAATCGATTCGGCATTCCGTGTTCTGCGCGGAGCCGAGCGGGGTGCCATCGTCGAAATAGGCGCGCCGGTACCAGTCACCGTCCCATCCTTCGCGTTCGAGCGCCGCTTTCAACGCACTCACATGCAGCCGCCAGACTTCTGCACGCTTGCCCTCGCCGCGCGCATCCGCGATCTTGGCAAACTCCCAAAGAATCGTATGCAAGAACCAGCCAAGCCACACGCTTTCACCTTTGCCATCCTGGCCGACGCGATTCATCCCGTCGTTCCAATCCCCGGTGCCCATTACTGGGAGACCATGCGCTCCTAACGAAAGGCTGCGATCAAGTGCTCGCGCACAGTGCTCGAACAAGGTGGCCCGAGTATCCGAGATGCGAGGTTCGAAGTACGATTCTTTTTGGCCTTCTGCCAACGTGTCGCCTTCAAGAAAAGGAATCACTTCTTCGAGAACAGCCAAGTCGCCCGTGGTCTCGATGAACTGAATCACAGCGTAAGGGAGCCAAAGCAGATCGTCGGTCATGCGCGTGCGAATTCCGCGCCCCGAAGGGGGGTGCCACCAGTGCTGCACATCGCCTTCGACAAACTGCCTCGATGCAGAGCGCAGCAGATGATCGCGAGCCACGCTCCGTTTCGCTACGCCCAGCGCTATTACGTCCTGTAGCTGATCGCGGAAACCGTATGCGCCGCTCAATTGATAAAACGCGGCACGCGCCCACACGCGGCAACTAAGTGTTTGGTAAAGCAACCAGCGGTTGAGCATCAGATCCATGCCCGGATCGGGCGTGTTCACTTGCACCGCCCCCAGCAGATCGTCCCAGCGGCGCGTGACATCCAACAACACCTGATCAAGATCGGCGCTGCGGCAACGTTTGATCAACTCGCGCGCCTGGTCTCGGTTTTCAGCCTGACCAAGTAAGAAAACAACTTCTGCACGCCCCCCGGGCTTCAACTCTATGATTGTCTGAAGCGCAGCACAGGGATCAAAACCGGCGCCGACCTTTTGCGAAAGTGATGCGCTTCGTTCAAGCGCCGCAGGTCGATCCGGTCCGCCGTTCCGGCCGAAAACCTCGGAACGGTCCGCCGTATAGGACGTCTGCCGGCCGCAAAGGTCCGCAAACGCGACTCGGCCACCAAATTCGCCCGCCCACGCGCTCCGGGCCGTCAACGCGCCGGTCGTCGCATCAATTTCGGTGATGATGTATGGCGCAGTCGCGCTGCGCGAACTTCCCAGTACCCACTCAGCATAAGCGGTGACCGAGAGGCGACGGGCGCGCCCCGAGGTGTTTTCCAAAGTGAGTCGTGAGATTTTAATCGGATCATCCGCGGGCACAAATTGCAGCAACTCATGGGTGAGGCCATGCGATGCATGCTGGAAACGCGTGTATCCCTGGCCGTGCCGGGCCACATACGTGGCCGTATCGTCGCGAATCGGCAGCGCTGTTGGACTCCAAACCTCTCCGGTATTTTCGTCGCGGATGTAAATCGCTTCGCCCGGGGGGTCGATGACGTGATCGTTGGACCAAGGAGTGAGCTGATTTTCGTGGCTATTGATCGCCCACGTAAATCCGGCACCGGACTCTGACGCAATGAATCCGAAGCCCGGATTTGCAATCACATTGACCCAGGGCTCGGGCGTTCGCAATCCCGCATCGAGTACCGTCACATACTCACGGCCATCTTCGCTGAAGCCACCAAATCCATTGAAAAACTGCAGCCGTTCCCGAGGCGCAGGAATCTCAGCATACTTGCTGGGACGGGTGATCCTAGTCGGCGCAAGGAAACCCGTCTCGCGCACTTGAGCCCTCGAAATCTGCTCGGCGAGCGTGCCGCGGCGGCTCAGCAGCACCACGCGCGCAATCACTTGCAGCTGCGCGCGCGCCGCGGCAGTCAGTAAGTCACCCCGCAACAAAAAAATCTTTCCGCTCGCTGAGCTCGTGTCTGGCGATAGCCTTAACTGGCTCCCGCGTACAAGCGCGTCGAGTGAGCCTTGCAATTCCTGCACATACGACGCGGCTCTTTCATTAATTATCACCACGTCGGCCGACAGTTGTTTCATGCGCCAGTACTCGTGCGCTCGTAACAATTGTCGTATAAGGTCAAAATCCTCCGTATCGTCAATGCGCGCCAGCACGATCGGCAGGTCCCCTGAGATTCCCTGCGCCCACAGTGTGGATAGTTCCAAAGAAGTCGCGCTTAATACGTCGGGAGGCGGTCGCAGCGACGCATCGGAGTAAAGCACAGCATTCGCGAGTCTCTGGAAAAGATGGGCTTCGTCCGGGCTTATTCCAAGGTGCTGAAGCTGTACTTGTGCCTGCGTCCAGGCCAGGGTTCGAGATCGTTCATATGTCCTCGGGTCGCGATGTTTATCCGCCAGGTCCAAGACCTCTTCGCGTGTGGAGGCAACAACCGTCGAGTAGATCACGTGCGCGGTCTTGCCCGGCGGAATATGCACCGTCATCCTGAGCGATATCGCTGGATCGAGCACCGGACCAACCGTATTCGAAAGTGGCCGGCCGTCGAAGACCGAAATCGGATCTCGCGAACCGCGCGTACGGCCGAGAAATTTTGCGCGATCGGTCTCATACTGCAATTCGCCGATAGTCTCCGCTTCCGACGCAACCACATGCGCCACCCACACAGATGGCTCATCCTCGGAGCGCTTGCGACGCGTGGCCACAATCGCCGCCACGTCAGAGACAAACTCCGTTTCGACGAAAAGATTCGCAAATGCCGGGTGCGCCACGTCGGCAGCCTGCAAGGTGAGCGACAATTCCGCGAATGAAGTCACCTGAATGTCGCGCGCGCGCACACCCAGGTTCGTAATGGAGACTCGCCGGACTTCGGCATCGTCCTCGGACGACACGACCACTTCAAGAGTTGTACTTAGAGCTCGGTCACGCCGCTTGATCTCAGCGTGATCCTCATAGAAGACGGCCTCGTAAGAATCAGCCTCCACTCCGCATGGCTGGTAGCCTGCGGACCAGACAGCGCCTGTCTGCTCGTCGCGAAGAAAGATGTAAGTCCCCCAGCAGTCGCGGGTCAGGTCCTCTCGCCAGCGAGTAATCGCAATGTCGCGCCAGCGGCTGTATCCCGAACCGGCAGCTGTAAGCATCACCGAGTAGCGGCCATTCGAAAGTAGTTGCGTCCTCGGAGTCGCGTCGTGCGGCGTACGGAACCGGCGCACCACCGGTGGAATCAGTTCACGAACCTGCGCCGTTGCCGAAACTTCTTCAGCGCGTGGCCTCGCCACGAGCACGTCACGCGGCGTGCGCTCCTGCAGCAATAGTTCCGTGGCTTGCACGATCGGCTCGAAATGGAAGCGGTTTCGCATCACTCCTTCCCGCAAAGCATTCGCATATGCCACAAGCGACATTCCCTGATGGTGCGCCATGAAAGCTCGCACTATCCCGACATCCTTCCCCTCTGGCAACCGGCTACTCGTATAATCGAGCGCTTCATAGAAGCCGTAAGCGCCAAGTCCGCCGGCACGGGTGAGAACTGCCAGGTTCTCCACGGCCGCGTTTGGCTCAACCATGGCTGCGAGAGCAGTCGCGTATGGCGCAATCACGAGATCCTGGCTCAAGCCGCGCTTGAGCCCCAGCCCAGGCACCCCAAAACTCGAATACTGGTACGTGAAGTCGATATCGCGCGCATAGTAGGCGGATTCTGAAACTCCCCACGGCACGCCCCGCTCCGTTCCATATTCAATCTGCCGAAACACAACGTGTATATCAGTCTGGCTGAGAATGCTTTCAGCCGGCGACCGCATGACGAGGCCAGGCATCAAGTACTCGAACATCGAACCCGACCATGAAACGAGCGCGGAACCGCGTCCCACCGGCGTCAGCGCGCGGCCAAGATGAAACCAGTGCGACGATGGCACGTCGCCTTTCGCAATCGCGATAAAGCTCGCCAAGCGAGCCTCTGAGGCGAGTAAATCGTAGCAACTCGAATCCAGGCTTCCTTCACCTGCTCGATAGCCGATGGAAAAAAGTTTGCGCGACGGATCGAAGAGAAAAGTGAAGTCCATTTCGTCGAAGAATCTCTTACACAGCGCAGCGATATCTTGAAGACGCTTGCAGAGCTCTCCAGATTCAGCAGAAGATTCCTCGAAGACGTCAACGAGTGCATCGATTCGGCCTGACACATTCGAATTCTCGTCGGCGGCGGACGCTATTCTTGCGCGAAGCGCCGTCAGTTCACGAATAGAGGCCTGGAATCGTTCTGGTGCGGTCGCCAGGGTTGGAAGAACCTTAAAAAATGGCTCGATCGCGGCCCATATTGGGGCGTCGTCCTGAAAGCGATGCGCCATGGCTACAATTTCCCTGGGATCCAGCCGCAGCCAGGGAATCAAGATCCTCGCATCTCGATAATGGCTTTCAACAGACGCGAATATAGCCGCAGCCCACGCTCGTAATTCTGAATCGGTCGGATCGCCCCGTTCTTGCACCAGCGTCTGCGCAATATCTGTGACGTTACGCGCCTGCTCGCGTAACTCAACGATCCGCGCGGCCCAGTCCCGCGCATCAGCAGGAGGCTGGCTGACAAGCGGCACCAGGGCATCCACCGCATTGACGAGGTGCCTCTGCGTGACTGTCTGCGTGCGGCGAATATCAGTGCTCTTCGAAAGAGCCTCTCGCAAGAGAGCAAGCGAATCTTCCAGTCCTTCCAGAAACCGCGCTTGAGACGAGGAACTCTGGATCAATTCGCGGCACCCGTTGCCGAGCGCCAGCAAATGCCCGGCAATATTTCCGCTGTCAACGGTCGAGACATATTTGGGATCAAGCGGACGAAGGTCGCGTGTGTCGTACCAATTGTAAAAGTGGCCGCGAAATCGCTCCATCTCGCCCATCGTCTCGAGCGTCGCTTCCCATCGCTCCACAGAATCGCGTGCGCCAATCCAGCCGAAGTCACATGCGGCAAGCGTGGACAGAAGATATAGGCCGACATTCGTCGGCGAAGTACGGTGGGCCACGACGCCCTTGGGATCCTCTTGAAAATTGTCCGGCGGAAGAAAATGGTCGGCAGCTGAAACGAACGTCTCGAAGAATCGCCACGTTCGACGCGAAATGGCTCGCAGCGATTTCACCTCAATTTCCGAGAGCGCTTCTAATCGAGGCGGACGCGGAGGAAGGCTGATCCCCCAGGCCACGGCTGGTGCGGCAGCCCACACAATTATGAACGGCAGTGCGGCAGGAAGGCCGGAGCGGTGTACAAGCTCGATAATCGCGAAACTGCCGCCCGCAAGTATGATGGCCCCGTTCATCCGCGCGAAAATTCCGAGAAGATTCAAATCCACTGTGCGCTTGGCGTGAGCGGCCGTCACCCATTCCAGAAGATGGTTCCGCGTGATGAACAGGCGCCCGAGGGTACGCACAATCGCGTCCAGCATCAGCCAGGTTTGATAAGCAAGAAAGACAATCGTCAAAGCGGTTTGAGCGGCTCCTAGCAGAAAATCCGAAAGAAGGTCACGAAAATGGCTGCGTTTCGAAATTCCACCCAGTCGCGTGTTTAGTCCCGTCAGAAACGGAATGAAAGCGGGAATTGAGATCGTCGCAAGGACGAATGCTGTCCAGATCCAGGGAGAGACTTCGGGAATCAGCCAGCCTGCAAGGAGCGTCAGAAACATCGCAGGCGCCGAAAGGCTCCGCCGTAGATTGTCGATCATCTTCCAACGGCCCAAGGCTGGAATGCGAACTTTAGCGCTTTTTTCGGCAGCCGCACGGCGAAGTCCGAGAATCCAGGGCAGCAACTGCCAGTCGCCGCGCGCCCAGCGTTGGTGCCGAGCGGCAAATGCCTCATAGTTCGACGGAAATTCGTCGAAAAGTTCTATGTCCGTCGCCAGCGCCGTCCTCACAAAGATGCCTTCGAAAAGATCGTGGCTCAGGAGGGCGTTGTCGCGCACTTTCCCGGCCAGCGCCGCTTCGAAGGCATCAATGTCGTAAATTCCTTTTCCGGTATAGGAGCCCTCGCGAAAAAGATCCTGATATACATCCGACACAGCGGATGCATAGGGGTCAATCCCACTGGGGCCCGAAAAAATTCTTTGAAACAATGACCCTTCTCGGTTCGTCGGCAGCGATGGAGTAATTCGCGGCTGCACCAGCCCGTAACCATCAATCACCCGGCCGTCAGCCGGGCTGAACTGCGGACGGTTTAATGCGTGCGCCATCGTGCCAACCAAACGAGCCACAGCCCCGCGAGGCAGTCGCGTGTCAGCATCCAGCGTAATCACGTACCGAACGCCCGGCACAATCTCGGGCGCCTGCCCACCGACCGCTATGAAAGACGTCACACTGGAACCACGCAAAAATTGGTTTAGCTCATGCAGTTTCCCGCGTTTCCGCTCCCACCCCATCCATTTCTGCTCGCTCTCATTCCAAAGACGCTTGCGATGAAACAAGAGAAAACGGTTGCCCCCGCCCTCCACTGGGCCATATCTCTGGTTCAATGCTGAGATTCCCTCATACGCAGCCGCTAGCAGTTCTTCATCTCCAGGCTCGGCCTCGTTGAGGGCATCCGCCCAATCGGACAGCAGTGCAAATCGAAGATCGCCATCTGGATTCGCCAGATAGTGAATTTCCAATCGCTCCACCTGTTCTTTTACGAATTCCTGCGAGGTCAAGAGTGTTGGTACCACCACCATCGCGCGAAAGTCCGCCGGAACGCCTGCACGAAAATCCATGCGCGGCAGAGGGCGAGGGCCCAGCAAATCAGTTACAACCCGGTTTATAAGAGCGATTGCCAGATCCGAAGCCGGAACAATTGCGAGCAGACTAAACAGCACAAGATATTTTGTGCTTAGCCCTAATTCCTGAGCGTGAATCACAGGAATCGCCGCGATAATTGCTGTCAGTAGGGCGATAGTGCTGAGGTAGCCAGGAATGGCCGCTCGCACGTATAGACGTAAAGCCCAGCGTCTCCATAGCAGCTTGAAATTGAGCTCTCGTTCGAACGACAACCGACCTTGCGAGATGAGATAAAAACCTGGATCGGATTTTTTGTTATCGCCAGGCTGTCCATTGTGCTGCGGCTCGGCGCTTCCGGTTTTCGCTCGTTGCACGGCACGACGGGCAATCTCGATCTCTGAAAAACGCGATCCGCGCGAAAGGTCTTCAATTGCGTGGCGATACTGATCCCGCGTTTCGAAATCCATCCCGCCAAAATTGCTTCCTTCTCGCAGGATTTCGTCCACCAGGCTGACGCTTTCAAAAAATGTCTGCCAATCGAATGCCGACGTCAGCCGCATGCTCGTGATGATGTTGCGCACCGTCACGCTCATCGCGGCTTGTTCTTGATGTTCCGCGCGCACTACTTCATCCGCTGACGAACCTTGCGCGGAGAGTCGCTCGTCGAGCCACAGCAGAATGGGCCCAACCCGGGGATCGAGGTCACGCAACCGCTGGACAAGCTGCACCGCAAAGGCTCGGTCCAAAGGTTTGCTTTCGAGGCTCCGCAACACGGCCGCTGGCGCTACCGGCGCGGGCCCACCGGTGCCCAGAAGGCTGTCCGCAATCCGATCCGCTTCCTCACGCGCGACTCGGCTGCGCACGATCCGTTCGGAAACTCGGCGGAGATTTTCTACGAGCACCACCCGTAAAGTGATCGCCACCGCCCAAAGCTCCCCGATCGTGAGGGGTTGAACGCGCTGGTACGCCGCAATAAATCGCCGCAAGATTTCGGGATCGAATCGGCTGTCGGTATGCGCCACATATGCCCAAGCGACACCATAGACCCGCGGATAGCCTTCCAGAGGACCGGCAGAAAGTTTGGGAAGTTTTCGATAAAACCCGGGAGGCAAATCGTCACGAATCTCGCGCAGCTGCTCTTCGACGATATAGAAATTGTCGACGAGCCATTCCGCGGCCGGAGTGATTGCTTGCTCGCGCGAAATCGCTTTGGCGGTTGCCTGATAGTATTCGAGCAGAACGCGGCCGTTCTCCAATACGCGAGGTAGCAACGGACGGCCTTCGCCTATGGTTTCCGTCACTGTCTGAGCAGCCGCCAGCGACTCGGCATGCTGCTCCAGTCGTTCCACGCTGAACAGCTCGGCGCGAATCGGTTCCTCGTGTTCGGGAAACACTACTAGCGGCGACTGAGACATGATCCCTTCTTACTCCAAATTACGTCTGTGCAAGAGAAAGAGCTAGAGCATACGTGAAAATTGGCGAAGGCGTTCGTTTGCTCAGAAGAACACCGCGGCCACTGCATACTTTCGCGACTCATTGGGCCGCCGGCGCGCTATATTCTTGATCTTTAATCTGGACGAGGTGGCAAATTTACAAGGAAGGGAGCGTTGATCACTGCCAGAAGATCTGCGCCTGATCAAGACTGCGGAGTGCGTCGAACGTGAGTGACCCGCGAAGCGCTGCTGCTACAGGCGCCCTATCCCGCTTTGCGCAGGTCCGGTTGCACTACGCGTACGGGATCCTGCGCTCCTCGAGCTGACAGACCGCGTTTCGAAATTGTCGCTCGCAGAATTCGCTCCAGATCCATCCTGCGATATGGGTGGCAAAGGAAATCAAAAGCTCGCAAATTCAGTGCCGCCAGATAATCCCGATATTCCTGGGGGCAGGACGGAGCGCACACCACGATCGCCGGGATCTCGGCCGGCTGCCGTTTCAGATGCCGTACCACCTCGCGGTAGGTGCCGTCGATCAGCCAAAAGCCGCAAAAGCACGCGTCCACGGTCTCTCTGGAGAGCGCCGCTCGCACTCCATCCACGCCACGGGTCCAAATCGTTCTTAGCGGATACGCCGCGAGGAGGTCGCGCATACTGGTACTGATTGCCGGTTCCGCGGTCGCTACCAATATCGTCAGATGAGCCAGCGCTGGCTCAACAATTTCGACCGCTTCGTGCCGCGATACACTTGTGGCATTTTCATTCGCGGCTCTCGGCTGATTCATGGGAATTTTGCCTTTCTGTTTGGACGAGAAGAAGGATGAAAATCGGCCCAGCCCTCCAACCTTGCTTTCACAAGGTCACCGAATCTCATCCTCCTTCCGTACTGCAATCATCGTTGAAATAAATTCCTTCAACAATACAGATTAGGCGTTAGGAAAATTAGGAACTTCCTGTAGTGAGTCTTAAGGGCGGCCCGCGAAAGAGGTTTTGATTAGCTGTCGCAAATGAATACTAATTCATGCGCAGGTTCTGTCTGCGAGATTTATTCTTACTCGCCGAGAGCAACCAAATTCAATTAGGCTTCGACAATTTGATTTCGCACGGCGTAACGGACCAGTTCGCTCACGGTGTGCAATTGCAACTTGCGCATGATATTGGCGCGGTGCGTTTCCGCTGTTTTTACGCTGATGCAAAGCGACGACGCCACTTCTTTGCTGCTCTTTCCCTCCGCGAGCAACTGCACAATTTCCCGCTCCCGCGAAGTGAGCCGATCGCGCAATGATGTCGGAAGTTCCGAGCGCATCCGCCCTTCCTTAAAATTTGTCAGCATTACCTCAGTTGCCCGAGGGGTCAGAAACGGTTTGTGATTCGCAAGGGTTTCAACCGCAATGATCAGATCTCGATCAGAGTCGGACTTCACAATGTAACCTCGCACCCCGGCCTCCAAAATATCGCGAATCAGCTGGTCCGAGTAATGTACGGACAAAATCAGTATCTCCGTGTTCGGTGACTCTTTTCGAATCCTGCGCGCAGCATCCACGCCATTCAGATCGGGCATGCTGATATCGAGAATCGCGATATCCGGCTTCAATTCCTGAGCCTTGGTGACGGCTTCCCGTCCCGTGTGAGCCTCTCCGCAAATTTCCCATCCCGGATGCGATTGCAACATCCCTTTAATACCGCGACGCATAAGATCGTGATCATCAGCGATTAGAATTCGGAGGGCTTTGGTCATCGTTTACTCCTACAGCGAGATTACCTCTTGATTGTACAAGAGGCCGGCGATCAGCTTGAGCAACCGACTGAATCACAGCTGATCGCCCTAGTTACTGCCAGGAAATCCGTACGTACCTTAGTCCGCTTCCGGTGCTCGGCCTATCGGAGGCATCCTTTAGTACTCCTAGGTAAAAGCCTGTAATTTTGACAGAATTTAAGCCACTTACGGGCTACACGGAAGCCCCCATAGCTCATTCGACAGGGAGGCTTGAGATAATTGTCGTTCCGTCTGGCCGGGATTTCACTTGAAGCCAACCGCCCAGTTGCCTAACCCGTTCCCTCATTCCTCGAATGCCCACGCCCAGCTGGCCGCCGCTGCTGTTTAGCGCCGCTAAGACGTCGTCCGGGATCCCCTTGCCCTTGTCTGCCACTTCTAGACGCACGATGCCCAACCGTCGGGTGATTCGGACACTGGCCGTATCGCTACCTGAGTGGCGAAATATGTTCGTCAGGCTTTCTTGTACGATTCGGAAGAGGGTTCTTTCCACGATTTCTGCGAGCCGTTCTTGGCCGATTGAAACGTCCAAATCGACTTTCACCTTGCTTCGTTGCGTGAAACCGTCGATGAACCACTCCAACGCAGATCTCAACCCAGCGTGGTCGAGCGTCGGGGGATACAAAAGATACGACAGCGTGCGAGTCTCGTCCGATGCTTTCTGCGATAGATCGATCGCTTCTCGCAGCATTTCTGAAGCGGTTAAGTCGATTTCGGTAATTCTTGCGCTGACCGCCGAAAGATGGATCACCAGCGCCGCTAAGCTCTGCCCGGTGCTGTCGTGCAGCTCTCGCGCAATGCGCCTGCGTTCCTCATCTTGCAGTTGGAGCAAACGGCCGGAGAGATTGCGAAGTGCCTCTTCGGCATCTTTTCGCGAAGTGATGTCTCTGTTGATTTCAAGGACGCCGATCGTCCGTCCTTTCTGATCGTGCTGCAACACCTGGCGGCTTGCTACGTGGATTCGCCTTCCATCCTTCCTGAGGTGCACCAGCTCGCCTTCCCAAGAGCCTCGGCTAAGCAGTTTTTCCTGCCAACTTTCGAACGGCTCTGGAAACTGAGTACTGAGGAGTTGATGCGATATATTGCCGCAGGCTTCGGAAGGCGACCAACCGTAAGTCTCCTGCGCCCCGCGATTCCAGAACAAAATTACGCCATCCACATCGCGAACCATGATCGCATCGTGGGCGAGTTGCAATAATTCCGTTTGCTTTCTTAAATCCTCGATTGTTCGCCGCTCTTCCGTTCGATCGTCGATAGCAAGTAGTATCCATCGCCCCGAGTTGTCTTCGCTCGCCACTTGTCGGGCATTCAAAACAAGAAACTTTTGTCCCGCCCCCGGAAAATCGCGGCTGATCTCGTAATTCCTCAATTCAACTTTTGGTCCAACGACGTTCCTGAGCGACGATAGCAGCGCAGGTATGTTCCATTCCCCGCTGCTGAATTCACTCAAGAGCCGGTTTTCGATCTCACGGCGCGTAACTCGGAATGTCTCCAGGAAGGCTCGATTTGCGGAAATTATCCGCAAATCCTCATCGAGGACTATAACGGACTCCCGAATTGTTTCGGCCATCGTCTCTGCATAGGCTCTGGATTCGATGGCCTTCACGTTTCGTTCATCGGTGTTCATCAGGATTCACAGCAGGCAGCCGCCTCCCAAATCGCCCGAATTGCCCTGGATGAGGATACCGTGCGAGCGGAGGAATTGGCTAGCGGAGGGCAACCTCTACCGGGCTGCCGATAGATTCTTGCCCCCGAAGAACGGCTTGTGTTGCCCCATCGCCTCTACGGCGGTCACAAGCCAATTTGCCTGAGACTTTAATAAGTAACCGCTGGCTCCCGCATTTCGAGCTTCGCGGATAATCTGAGAGGATTCGTGCTGCGTAAATATCAGTATTTCAGCGCTCGGGATGGCCTTTTTGATTTCCGGGGTGGCTGCTAACCCATTGAGTTCCGGTAAAGTTACATCCATGATCACCACATCTGGCTTCAACTCTTTCGCCTTACCAATCGCCTCGGTGCCGTCGGCGGCCTCGCCAACCACTACCCATTCCTCGCGCGTCCCCAACAGCCTTCCCAAGGCTGTTCGCACTGCTTTTTCGTCGTCGACAATTAAAATCCGCAGACCGGCCATCATATCCTTCACGCTGATTCATTCTATCCGTCTGTTTCTGCCCTTACTGCAACCTGATTGCCGTATTTCCCTACCGGGAAAGATGTAGTTACTCTCGAATTAGCGCCTTGTTTGCGGAGCAGAGGGCCTAAAAGCCGTAAGATACGGGATAGAAGGGCGTTTTGAGACGGAACCGCGGACACACAACGCGCTTCGATCTAATTTTCGAGCTAACTAACTACACTCTGCCTATGAGAAAAAACGCTAAGCTAAAAGGACGAACGCAACGAAACTAATCTCACCGCACGGAAATACTCGTCTGCTATGTCGCCACTCAGGGAAAGCAGCTAAAGCCACCAGGACCGCAACAATCAAAGCCGCCACTAAGCGCGCTTTTTAATCTTTGTGCCGGGGAGAAGGAATTCCTCTTCGCTCCTTCCCCCCGCGCATCAACCAATGAATCAGCGATTCGAACCCGCCTTGGCAGCCCGCTGCCTCGGTTTCATTTCGCCCGCCTCTTCACCGGCCCCGCCTCGATATGCCTCGGAATTAATTTGCTTCGAAAGATCGGTCAGTTTCTGATCGGTCTCTTTTTCCTCTTCGAGCGTCTGTTCGAGCAACGACGCTGCATCGCTCTCGCCCATCAGCTCCGCATAGGCATGTACGGCGCCGTATGCAGCCATTTCATAATGCTCCACTCTTTGCGCGGCCGAAATTAGTGCTGCGTCCATCACGGCGCCTTCATAATCCTCGGACATCACTTCGCCGCCCTCCGCCACGATTCCTTCCATGCCTTTGCACTTCTTGCCTTTTACCGGTTCGCCCATGCCGCTGAAAATCTTCTCAATGCGAGCCGCATGTTCTTTCGTTTGCTCCAGATGCTCCTCGAAGCCGCTTCGTAGCTCTTCTGAGGTGGCAGCCTTCGCCATTTTTGGCAATGCCTTGATCAACTGCTGTTCCGCGTTGTAAATATCGCGGAGTTCGTCCACAAACACTGACTTCAAATTTTTTTCCGCCATCACAACACTCCTGAAAGGGTCGCGCCCTGAGATTTTTTTAATGCACCGTCAGACTAGGCCCGGCTCCAAGCCCTCACCATCGAGCAATCGCTGTAACCACTGGATTGAGGTGCCTTAGTCATACGTGGAGTACTGCGCAGAGGCGCTGTGAATCCGGAAGGAACTCAAGGCGCCGCGATGATTTCGGACGCCATTTCCCTGCGCCGCGACATACGGCGCATGGTTATCCCACTTACACGGTGCGCTGTATTCCGCCTCCCCACCCTCTCTATGCATCATCAAAATGCTGTCATTTAACTTCAGGAGACCAAAATGAACTGGGATCAAATTCAAGGCAAGTGGAAGCAATCAGCCGGCAAGCTCAAAGAAAAGTGGGGAAAACTCACCGACGACGATCTCACCACCATTAACGGCAAAAGGGAACAACTCGTCGGCAAAATTCAAGAGCGGTACGGAATCGCCAAAGACGCAGCCGAAAAGCAGGTAGACGAATTTACTAGTTCTTTTCGGCTGGACGATGCCGCGAAAAGCGCCAAGAGCTCATAGGGATCAGGTACCAGAGTTGTCTCTGAAAATTCAGTTACAAGGAGAAGCATGATGGCTCGATACGGCAAAGCTGCGGGCAAGAGCGTGGAGAGCGCCATGCGCCGCGAAAAGCGCGGGACTCTCCGATCTGGAAAAGGCGGCAAAGGCGGTAAGGTAACCAGCCGCAAACAGGCGATCGCGATCGGACTTTCAGAAGCTCGCAAGAAGGGTGCCAAGGTTCCGCGGAAGAAGTCCTCGTCCTAATCGCCTTCGTGCATGAAAAAATGGGCGAGGCCCTTGCCGATCGGCAGACGCCTCGCCCGTTTTGTTCTTATCCGCAGCTAGTGCTTTTCCTTCGGAGCTGACTCTTGATGCCCGGACGCTTGATGCGCTGGCTGCTGTTTTTGCTGTAATTGCTGCTGCTGCTGCACGTGCCGCTGTTGCATTTGTTGCGTCTGTTGCGTGTGCTTCTGCTCGAGTTGCTGATTTCTCGCTTCGTTGGCGTTCTGCTTCGTGTACTGCTGATGCTCTCTATCTTGCTGCTGCTGAAGTTTCTGCCGCTGTTGATCCTGCTTCCTGGACAGATCTTCCTGCTGCTTCTGATACTTCTGATCTACCTTTGTATTCCCTGTATTCGGAGCTGCTGGACGTTGATACGCAGGCAGATCTTTCGCATGCACCGGATTATTCCCGTGCCCCGCCTCAGTTCGGGTGGTCTCCTTGCCCGGTGCCGCTTCATGCCCGTTAAATTCTCCCGGACGCGGAGTCGCAGTCACAGGCGGCCTCCCGTGATTCACGGAATTCCTTAAGTCACGATTCGAACGAGCCGCTTCTTCGTGACGGACCTGGTTTTGGTCGGGCGGTAGATGCCGCTCGTGCTCGGCGGCCTCTTCCTCGCGGGTTGGTCGGGCTTCAATTCCGCCCCGTCCGCCGTTGTAGCTCACTCGAACATTTTCTCTGACGTTCACTCTTTCCTCATACACGTTCCGAATCTCCGTTCTATTCACATGCCACACCGCGGTGTTGTAGAAGAAGTGCCCTCCCTCCCACCGCCCGCCCGAAAAGCCATTTCCGAAGTAGCCGAATCCATAGTTGATTCCACCGTAGAAGCCCACCACCGGTCCCCAATACCCTGCGTGGAAAAGAAAAGCCGAACCGCCCCAGCCCCAGTACGGTGGAGTCCAGAAGTAGCCGACTTGCGGCGCCAACACCCACGTGCCAGGCACCCAGTAGTAATCGTCTCCGTCCCACGCCCAGTAGCCGGGAGTCCAGATATAGCCGTCGCCCGGACAAATCGGCTGCTCGTACACGGGCAATTCGGGCGGCGCAATCGTTACGGAAATAGCCACTTGCGCGGAAGCCGCAGAAGCGATGAATAGCACCGGCATTCCCAAAAGCAAAAAGCAAAGTGCATAACGAAGATAACGCATCAATCCTCCTATTGACTTGATTTCATCCAGGGGCCGTAACGCAGTTGTCGCACCTGCGTCAGTTGATGCTCTCGCGCGGAATGATTTCTAGATAAAGCCGAGTTAACTCGATTGAGGCCATATTCCAAATTATTGCAGATTCTACTGATTCCAGTATTCACGCTCCATACCATCATGCCTGTACTGCTGCAGGAATAAAAGACGTACCCCGAATCGCAACAACCGTCGGTGCCGAAAAACCAAAGGTTCGAATTCAAGATTCTCAGCCTAGGAATGTTCCACAGGTTGCGCGGGCATCGCGGACATCTCCTGCGCCTCATGGATAACCTCAGCCAGCGTCGTAAATGCGCGCGAATCGTCTCTCAGCGCCAAGCGCCGGGCGAGTTTCGTCGAGTCTCCAGAAAAATGCCACAAGCCGACAATTATTTTCTGATCCGGATTCTGCCCGTGCATTCTGCCGTACAGCGCGCGAACCGCTGGTATCGCGAAAGGAGGTAAAGCTGAGATACACACGAGGTCCGGCTTCTGCTTAGGAATCTGCGCCAGCATGTGCTCGGCGCTACCAACCTCTAAGCACTCGGCTTGATGTCCGGCTCGCTGCAGCAGTTGTGCCAGCATTGTGCCCACAATTTCGTCCGCTTCATCTCGCGCCGGAACGCAAAGAATGTTGAGCGACCGCGTTGAGTCCGGCGCTGCAGCTCTCAGGGTTGTTTCACCTCGGACGCCTTCAGACTCGAGTGCAGTTTCACCGTTGCGGGGCTCCCACAATTCGTCAATCAGCTCGCGCGTACTCTGGCTGATAAATCTTTCGTTCTCGTCCTGCAGCAGGTTTTGGTGCCGGTCCTGTTCCGCCAGGCCGAGTGCGGGGATCAGCACATTTTCGTAGAGTTCTTCGAGGCTCATTTCATTCAGGCACTTTTGCAGCACTTCGCGCGCTTCTTCGTAATCCATTGCCAAGAGTCTTTGGTAAAAGCGCGACTCGGGCGTCAAGGGCGGTTCGTCGCCAAGCAAAATGTGCAGAAAGCGGAGTTGGGGAGCGTGACGTCCAACCACGAGCAGACAAACCGTCAGTGGAGTCGACACCACGAGTCCGATGGGACCCCAGATCGCCGTCCAGAAGATTGCCGCCATCACGATGGCGAGTGAAGAAATTCCGGTATGCGCTCCGTAGAGCATCGGCTCAACAAGATTCGATACAGCCACTTCTGTGATCACAAAGAGCCCCAGCACCAGCAGCGGCTTCGACCAACCGTCAAAAACAGCCATGGATAGAAGCAGCGGCATGATGCCGCCAAGTGGCGGTCCGATGTACGGCAGAAATCGCAAAATGCCGACGATCACGCCCCAAAGAAGCGCGCCGGGAAGCCCGATGAAGTAAAGTCCCATCCCGATAAAAATTCCATAGCCGATGTTCACTAGAAACTGAATCAACAAGTACTTGCTCACCCGCGAGCTGGCCTCATCCAGGGTCTGTGTAATCAGATGAATGTGTCCATGCCCGATGAGTGAAATCAGACGATTCCGCAGGTCCTCGCGGCGAATCAGCATGAAAATCGTGAACACCACCACGATGAGCGCGCGGGCCAGCAGCCCGAGGATGCTTTGCATGGATTCGAGCGGCAACGAAGGCGGCGATATCACTTGCACCGGAACAGGCTGCCTCGCGGTCGCCGGGCGATTGTTTGCCGAAGGGGTGGCTTCGAGCGTTTGTGCAGAATCCGAAGACGATGGCGCGGGCTTCGCAGCGAGGTCTTTACTAATCTCGGTTACCGTCTCGGACGCGTTGTGTAGCACATGGCTCTCGGACCAATGCAGCGAGGCCAATTTTTCCTTGATGTTCAGCTTGTACGACGGCAGTTCGTTCACCACTTGCCCGAACTGCTTCGACACGCCCCAGCCCAGGCTGGCGCAGGTTCCTAGCGTGAGCAAAACCACCAAAAGACTCGAAAACGCCCTGCCGAGATGAGCCCGTTCGAGCAGCCGTACCACCGGAGTGAGAATGAACGTGAAGAGAACGGCTAGCGCAAAGGGGATTAGAACGACTCTCGCGAAGTAAAGCGCGGCAATCGTGACCACCGCCACCACCACGGCGAGCAGGTGATACACATCCTTCGCTGGATTCGATCGCGTCACGATCGTGTCGCTCGCGCGCTCGGTCGTCACGCCCGGCTAACGACGCTCATCGCCAGCGAAACAACGAATAGAACCAGAAACACGTAGAAAAGCAGTTTCGCAATTCCTGCGGCCGCCACCATCACTCCAGCAAAACCGAATATTCCCGCAACGATCGCGACAACGAGAAACAGCAAAGCCCATCGCAACATATGAAAATCTCCTTAAATAGGTCTTTTGGCCTGAGCCTTGGTCCATGCTGCGCGCTGTAAGTTTTTTAATTAGTCGAACTGGCCTTCTGATTCTTCACCTGCAGCTCATTCACCACCTGCTGAACATTAGGCACGGAAGAGGCGATATGCGCCGCCTGGTTACGCCGGATTTCTGAATTCACGTTTCCTTTCAGCGTCACCACTCCATTCTTCACGTCATAGCTGATGTCTTTGTTCAATTTGTTCTGAATCAGTGCAGCATCTAGATTTTTGTCGATCGCTTTATCCAGATCGCTACTCACCGCTTTCGCGTCGCTTTCTGCCCCGGCTGGCAAAACCTGGACTTCGTCGGCAACCACTTGTCCGGCCGCCATCGACTTCGCGATCGTTTCCGCTTGTTGCTTATCACCATCCGAAGCGACGTGGCCGGTGAGAGTCACCACACCCTTCTCGCGGTCTTGGCTCACCGAGACGTCTTTGTATCCCGATTGATCCAGCGATTTTCTGATTTCATCCGCCACCGCCGGCGATCGCGTGTCGGTTGTCGAGCAGCCTGCAATCATTCCGGCAAGAAGTGCGGCAACGGCGACTAGTTTGAAAACAGGTGAGCTCATAAGTCTTGTCCCCTTTTGCTTCGGCAGGTTCGCAATCCCATCTTGGATCGGGATCCAAGCTCTGCAAGGTTATTACCGGGGTTGGACAAAGCCCATAAATGGAAGCCCTTAATTGCCTTTTGATCTTTCCGTACTAGGGATTTTGGCGGCGATCCATTACTCGGATCCGCTACAGCAATGCCCCGCAGGGAATCAAGCCTTCTGCCGATTGCCGAGGCCATCCACGTGGGCCTAACTTCGCTACAAAGCCCGCACCAGCCGGTTTCCAGTGGGAAATCTTTTTACCGTGATGCCCGGCGGTTGAAAGCAAGCGAACCGGTCATCGCAAAGGCAGTTTCCGATGACGTTTCCCGTTCTCCTGAACCCGCTCTTCCAGATGGCAGCTGCTTTCGTCATTTTCTTTGCTGGTTTCATCACACTCTTTTCATTTTGCGCTCTATGCGTCGTGATCGGATGGGCGCTCTATCACTGCACCAATCGCCTCGCCATCCTTATGGCTCGATCTCACGATGGAACCTCGCCCTTGCTCTCAAATGCCGATTCCTCGAACACGATAGCAGGCATCCGCCACCAACCCGTTCAATCACGCCCCGTCCCAAGTTAGAAATTCACTAAGACAAAAAGACGCGGAGAACGCCGGAAGTTTCCCTCCTAGCGCCGGCTTTGTCCTTAGGAACGAAGGGCATCCTGCGCGCTGTCCCCGTCCCGATGGTGTTCGCGGGGCCGGCTCTTTTGAATTAAATCCCGGGAAATAAGTCTGAATTCGTCGCAGCGCATGGCAAGAACCGTCTGGTTTGCGGTACGATTTGAGCAGCAGGAGACCGATCGATGAGCAATATCTGCTACACCTACTACGAAAGCCCGCTGGGTAACACATTGCTTGCCGCCGACGAGCGCGGGTTGCGATTGATAAGTTTCGCCGCTGGCAAACGGCCCGAGCGTCCAGAATCGAATTGGCGCAAAGACGCCGCCCCCTTCAAGGAAACCATCCGCCAGTTACGCGCCTACTTTGCCGGCGAGCTAAAAGATTTCGACCTGCCACTCTCCCTCATTGGCACGGATTTTCAGCGTCGCGTCTGGCAAATGCTTCAGACAATTCCTTACGGCGAGACCACTTCCTATGGCCAGCTGGCGCGCCGGCTTGGAAATCCAAACGCCTCGAGAGCCGTGGGCTTGGCCAACGGATCGAATCCGATTCCCATCATCGTTCCGTGCCATCGCGTCATCGGCAGCAATGGCAGCCTGGTCGGTTATGGTGGCGGCCTTTCAAATAAAAAGGCCCTGCTCGCTCTCGAAAGCCGGCAGCGCCGTTTGCCTGTTTCCGAAATCGAACTCACCCTCACAAGCAAGTGAATTTCGGTTCCTCCAATGAACGTAATCAACGCTTCTAGCTCGCATCAGGTTGCAACGCGTGCGTCGGGCGCACCTCCGGCTATTTTCTCTGCTGGTTTGTTGGCGGGAGTGCTTGATATCACGGCCGCCTTCATCACTTGGGTTCCGCAAGGCGTTCCGCCGGTGAGAATCCTCCAGGGTATTGCGAGCGGGCTTCTCGGTCCGCAAGCGTTCAAAGAAGGGATACAGACGGCCCTACTGGGCGGAGCGTTGCATTTTCTGATTGCGTTGTCAGCAGCTGCGGTTTTTTATGCGGCTAGCCGGAAAATCCACTTCATGACGCGCCGTCCCATTTTCTCCGGAGTGCTCTACGGCGTTTGCGTCTATCTCGTGATGTACTGGATCGTGATGCCGCTTTCGAGATTCCACCCGGCGCAAACGATCCCGCGGTCCATCATCGCTATCGCCACCCACATGATCTGCGTGGGTCTGCCGATTTCTTTGATGGTGCGCCGGTATTCGGCGCCGCGCTAGCTACGCTGTTTTGCCGAAGCGGCTCAACGTCCGGTGCCGCACTTTGCCAAACGTACGATTCAAGAAATGGCTGCGCGTCAAAAACGGCAGCACCGGAGATCGCCGCTTTTCCACCCGGCTTCGCGCCCGCACCAATCGCGCGTCATTTCCAAAACGTGCCAATGCCACGTCGATCGTGTCCAGCGCCTTCTCCCGCCGCCCCGAGAGCGCGTAGACTTCCGCCAGATTCAAATGAAACTGGCATTCGTTACGCCGCAATTGCACCGCGATTTCGCACAGCTCTGTCGCTCGATCCCATCGGCGCTCCGCGCGCGCCACCGACAAGCCTAGAAACGAAATATAGAAAGGATTGTGTTTTTCGGATTCAAACGCCGTTCGCATGTGTACGAGGGCTTTCTGGGGGTAACCGTGCTTCAGCGCCTTTAAACCTTGTCGAAACTCGCCGACCAGGTCTACTCCGGCTTTCACCATGGCACTCTCCGCTGTCAATCCGAGGTTCCTCGGAGATTTCAGATCCAAACGTCCAGGGCGGGTAGGACACTCTACAAGTACTAAAAACCAAAAATCTACTGTCCTAAAGGACAGTTTTTGAATTCTTGCCAACGAATTTAACCTTTGGACTTACCTCGGAAGATTTCGCGCCCTGCCTTAGCCCTTAAGGACAGACTGGCACAAAGTACTATTGGAGACTCCTCGGCATTCCGCAAAAATGGGGCCGTCAGCTAATTTCTTGTGAATCCGGCATGCCGCTACTTAGGCGCCGGACTTGGGGCACAGGATGAAGGCTCGAACCCTTGCGTTTCTGATTCTGATTGCCGGCGCAACGTCCGCGCGCGCCGAAGCCGTCAGCTATGCGGTCTGCGGTACCTACGACGCTTACGTTCTGATCTACAAGACCACCGAGCGATTTGAGGAACTCGGCAAGCTGCGCTGCAGCGAAAGAGTCGAGATTCTGAACCAGAAGGGCGCCTTCGCTCAGATTCGAACCCAGGATGGACGGCTGGGCTGGGTGCGTTTCGCCGATCTGGCCGATGCGCCACCGCCGCGGCAACATGTATATACGTTCGGCCTGACGGAAGATCCCAAGCCCGTTGAGCCCAGCACGCCTCTGCCGCCGGCTTCTGCGCTGACCACCGATGATATTCTGGCCATGCACGCGATGCATCCAGGCTCGGATTTCCTGCTGAAGAAAATTTCATCGAATCCTTGCGCTTTCGATATGACGCCTCCTTCGATTCAACGGCTTCGCGCCGCTGGCGTCTCCGACAAAGTAGTCCTTGCGATGCTGCAGGCGCCGGTCGCAACCGGTTTGCCGGCACAAAAGATTCCTGAGGGAGTCGACGTCAAAATTCCCGACGGCACAGCCTTCGAGGTCGAGCTGAAGGGTAATGTCTCCTCGGAAGAATTGCAGGAAGGAACGATCGTTGAAATGGAAGCCGCCGAGGATCTCGTCGTGGACGGCGTTCCAATCGTGGTGCGCGGCTCGGAAGCGCGCGCTCGCGTTCTCGCAGTACGCCCGGTCGGTGCGCATGGCGGCTCAGGAGTTGTGGCCTGGTTTATGCAGGACATCGTGGCCACCAACGGCGAACGTATCCCGCTGAACTTCGCGGTGAAACAACCGGACAACGAGCACACAAAAAACTTTGAAGGCTATCCGTATTTCCTTACCGGATTTCACAAAGATACTCCGGCCATCAAGGCCAGTGACAGGCGCTTCCGCGTCGTCGTCCATGGCGATACGATCTTGACTGTCAATCAATCGCTGACGGCTGCCGCCGTGCCAAAACGGAAGACACAATCAATTCGCCACGTCGCCGCTCAGCAGCCAGCCCCTGCGCCGCAGCCAGAATCACCCGCGGCTCAGCCAGCATCGGCACCCGACGAAGCAAGACCTTAAGAATTCGAATTCACTCGTATCGTAGCGCCACGAGTGGATCCGTTCGCATGGCGCGCCGCGCCGGGATGTAACAAGCCAAAGCGGCAACCGAGACGAGCAGCACAGTGGCAACTGCGTATGCGATGGGGTCGACCGCCGCTGTATTCACCAGCAGGTTCGCCACAATCCGCGTAGCCGCTAAGGCAATCGCCAGGCCGGCGGCCAGTCCAATCACCACAAGCTTCAGACCTTGCACCATCACCAGACCGAGAATATTTTCGCGCTGCGCGCCCAGCGCCATTCGAATTCCAATCTCGTGAATCCTCTGGTTTACTGCGTACGAAATCACCCCATACACGCCCACAACCGCCAGCAACAGACCCAATCCCCCGAGCGCGCCCGCAAATTGAGCGGCGA